>Ga0075157_10001967_pt1 | contig 12262 bp, 11 predicted proteins | sample JI81BgreenDNA_FD_70967 | JGI IMG/M metagenome (GOLD analysis project Ga0075157, IMG submission 70967) | Wastewater effluent complex algal communities from Wisconsin, to seasonally profile nutrient transformation and Carbon sequestration -... | ecosystem: Engineered > WWTP > Effluent > Algae...
CTCCGGCATCGACCGGGATCTGGATGGGAGTACGAGATGCAGACCACGACCGCTGCCCCCGAGGGCCAGCCCCTGAACCTCCTCGCGGACTGGATCAGCCGCGACCAGCTTGCGGGTGAGTTGGGCGTCGCCAGCGACACCCTCGCCCGATGGGAAGCCCGCCACGAAGGCCCGCCCTGCACCCGGATCGGGCGCAAGGTGTTCTATCGGCGCACCTCGGTCGAGGCGTGGATCCGGGCGCAGGAACAGGTCCGCCCCGCGCCGAAGAGCCGGGGTCGGCGCTGATGGCCGCCCCACGTCGCCCCGCCCGGCGCCCTGCGGTCGATCCCGCCTGGCGCGCGCAGCGTCTGGCAGAGGCGCGCACCGTCGTCGCCAATGTCGCGCGCCATTCCGACCACCTCGTCCGCCTCGCCTGTCAGGTGCTGACCACCCACGGCCAGTCCGAACGCGAACGCCGCGATGCCCGGGCGCTGCTCTTTGCAATCGAAGCCCGATGCCCGGCCCGCCATCGCCGCGCGCAGGCCCTCGACCCCGAGGTCCGCCGATGAAGCGGCGCGGAACCCCCGAGGCCGATCTGCAGCGCACCGTCGTGCAGGCGCTGCGCATCGCCCTGCCTCGCACCGCCATCATCCATCACTGCGCCAACGAGGTGACCGAGGCCGGGCCCCGCGGGGCAAAGCGCCAGGCGATTCTTGTCGGCATGGGCATCCATGCCGGGTTCGCCGATCTGATGGTGATCAGCGACGGCCGCGTCCTGTTCCTCGAACTGAAGGCGCCGAAGGGGCGGCTTCGGCCGGAGCAGGAGGCGTTCCGCGACGCCGTGCAGGCGCAGGGGTTCGGCTGGGCGCTGGTGCGCAGCCTCGACGATGCGCTGGGCGCGCTGGCCGATTGCGGTTTCACCACGCGCATCGCACCTCCTCCGCGGAGGCCAGCGCCATGAGCCACGAGGCCACCAACTGGGCCATCAAGCAGCGCGGATTGAAGCCCACGACCAAGATCGTGCTCTGGCATCTCTGCGACCGGTTCAACCCGGACTACGGCTGCTTCCCCTCGCAGGACAGGCTGGCCCACGACTGCGAGATCAGCCGGTCGACGCTGAACGATCACCTTGGTCAGCTGGAGGCGGTGGGCCTGCTGCGGCGCGTACCGCGGCTTGATCCGGTGACCAAGCGACAACTGCCGACCCGCTACATCCTGGGGTTTGAGCCGGGCTTCACACCTGTGGCTGTGGTGCCGTGTCCGGAAATCGGACACGGGGAGGACGGCGCTACGGAAAGCCTCGACGATGTCGATGTTTGCGATGCCGACGGCATGGCCGATGCCTTGCCGTGTCCGGATTTCGGACACGGCGACGAGGCGGAACCCGTGTCCGATTTTCCGGCCGACCCGTGTCCGGAAAATGCCGAAAGCCGTGTCCGAAATCCGGACACTAACCCTGTAAGGGAACCTCTAAGTAAACCAGTAAAGGAGGAGGAGGGCGCGCAGGCGCGCGAGGCGATTTCCGATGAGGGTTTCGGGGATCTGCTCGACGCGCTGGGCCTCGACCCCGCCGCCCTGCCCGGCTGGTGGCAAGGCTGGCCACCCCGGCTGCACGTCCAGCGCTGGCGTGATGAACTAGGGCTGACCGAGGCGGAGATCATCGCCGCTGCCGAGGCCAGCCGACAGGAACACCCCGAACCGCCCGATGGGCCGAAGGCACTGGACCGCGCCATGCAGCGTGCTGCCCAGCGCAAGGTCGAGGATGCGGGGCGGAAGCGCCGGAAGCCCAAGGCGGCCCCTGCCCCGGCTGCGAAGCCGATCACCGACCTCCCCGCCTTCTACGCCGATATTGTCAACTCCGACCGCTACCTGCCGGTCAGCGCGATCAGCAACACGATGCGCGATGCCATGCTGGCCCGGGGGCTGGTCACGCCCGAACGCCTGCGCGAGCGCGGGGTGCGGTGAATGGCATGGTGTCACGTCCCCGGCACGGATTGTCCCTCTGCGCAGGCGGCGGAGGCCTTGATCTGGGCCTCATGCTTGCCGAGCCCGGCTATCACACCCGCGCCATTGTCGAATGGGAGGACTGGCCCCGCGCTGTCCTCATCGCCGCCCAGCGCGCTGGGTATTTCGCCTCAGCGCCCATCTGGGATGATCTGCGCTCCTTCGATGCCCGCCCCTTCCGCGGCGCCTTCGACATCGTCCTCGCCGGATATCCCTGCCAGCCCTTCAGCGCGGCCGGAAAGCGCGGCGGTGCCGACGATCCCCGCCACCTCTGGCCCGACGTCGCGCGGGTCATCGGCGAGTGCCGCCCGGAATGGGTCTTCCTCGAAAACGTCGCCGGTCACGTCACCCTTGGCCTCGAGACCGTCCTGCGAGAGCTTTGGGGATTGGGCTACACGCCTGCGGCGGGCCTGTTCAGCGCGGCAGAAGTTGGCGCGCCGCATGAGCGGCTGCGCATCTTCATCCTGGCCCACACCGATGAGCCTGCACCCCGGCACCGGCAGCTACAACCCGGCCGGGAACAGCGACTTCACGAGGAAGGCGGAAGCGCTGGCGCTGGGCATCGCGAAAGCCCTGCCGAACCACTGGCCGACACCGGCCGCGCAGAACTGGAAGGGGTCGAGCCAGGCCAGCATCACCCGCACCGATGGCAAGTCCCGGATGGACCTGCTGCACTACCGGGCGGAGCAGGGCTTCAGCCACCCAGCCCCGGTGATTTCGCCGGATGGGTCACGGTTCTCGCCGCACGCCCCAATCTCGCGCCCGCTCTGGGCTTCGATGATTGCCTCGCATGGGCGCGTCGTCTCGCGGCGGATCCTGAAGGGACGGTCACGGCGGCGGCTGAACCCGCTCTTCGTCGGATGGCTGATGGGCTGGCCCATCGGGCACGCGCTCTGCGCCTGCTCGGCAACGGAGTTCACCCTCTGGCAGCAGCGCATGCGTGGCGCTCTCTCGCAGCTGCCCATGGCCTCGGGCCCGTGGATCTGGCGGCCGACCGATGCGGCCCAGCGCCCGGCACAGATGGATTTCCTTGAAGGATTGAACCCATGAGTTTCCACGGCCGCGTCAACGGCACCAGAATCAAGCGCGCGCTGGGCGTGCAGGCGGCGCTGGAATGGGCGTTCCGGGTGGAACAAGCGCGGCTGGAACTTCTCCTGCCCCAGGACATCGCCGAGGAAGGTTTCGGCTTCGGCCTGGAATACGTCCTGCTGCAACGTGCCGTGCTGGGCTGCAAGATCGACGGCGGCCAGCACAAGATCGGCGGCTACACCCACGAAGACGCTGAGGTGATCGCCGCCACCGTCGCCGGGATCCCCGACAGCCTCGGCGGCAAGCGAATGGCGATCCGCGTCGCCGAACTGGCCCGCGCCGGGCTGACGCCCGACTGGATGCCCGGCGCCATCCCGCAATGCGTGCCGACCATCGTCAAGCAGAACCAGCACGGCACGCATGTGGGCACCATCGTCGTGGGCACTGAGCGGATCAGGGCGCGTGGCCCCGGCGCCCGTGCTACATGGAAAACCATCGACATTCTCGCCTGCCCGGTCACCTTCTCTCCCCATCCACAGCAGATCGAAGCCGCTCGGCGCGGCTATGACGACTGGTGGCAGGCGCTGGGCTGGGTTCGGGACGGGCTGATCGCGGGCGGGATGCTGCGGGAGGTCGAGGTGACAGGGGCGATGCCGAAGGCGCGGCCGTGGCAGTAGCCTTGGGAATCGTGTTCTGGCACGACCGAGACGAGTTGCTTTTTCACACCTGCTCGCGCAAAAATTGCCCAATGGATCAGCGCCATAGTAATTTCGAGTTCCTCGACCGCTTGGACCGTGAGCTTGCCAACCTTGGCAGGCTCGCGGAGAGCTATTTTCAGGACGATCCCAGTACCAGCCTGATCAAGTTGCGCCAGTTCGGTGAGCGACTGACCCGTCGGCATGCCGCTCTCGTCGGCAGCGACGCGCAGGATGGTGAAACTCAAGCTGATGTATTGCGCCGCCTTCAATACGAACGGTCTGCCCCGGATCGGGTTCTCGATGTTCTGCACCACATTCGGAAACTCGGTAATGCCGCAGTGCACGATGGCGCTGGCAATCACCGTGAGGCGCTGGCTTGTCTGAAAATGGCTGTCCAACTCGGTGTCTGGCACATCCGCACGAGCACCGCCCAGAGAGACTTTGCGGTAGGGCCGTTCATACCGCCCTCGTCGCCGCGGAATTCGAATGTAGAACTCCAGCAAGAACTTGAGCGCCTTCGCGCCGAGCGCAACGAGGCATTGAGCGCAGCCCAAAAGGCAGAGGAAGCCCATCGGGAAGCACGCTTGGCTGCGGAATCCGCTGAAGCGCGGCACCTAAGGGAGCAAGAAGAAAGGAAAACTTGGGAAGCCCTCGCGCAGGATGCAGATCGTCAACTGCGCGATTTCGTGGAGCAAGCACAACGGCAAGCGCCTGCCGCCAAGATGTCCTTCGTGACAGCCGCCAACGAAGCGGCCGGTGTAATCGACCTGGACGAACAGGCCACCCGCGCCCTGATTGACCAGCAACTGCGAGATCGGGGCTGGGAAGCCCACAGTGTTGATTTGCGCTATGGCAAAGGTACGAGGCCCGCAAAAGGTCGCCACATGGCGATTGCGGAATGGCCTACACAGTCCGGCCCAGCTGACTACGCGCTCTTCGTCGGAGAAACTTGTGTCGGCATCGTTGAGGCCAAACGGTATCGGAAAAACGTTTCTGCGGCAGTCGATCAGGCTGAGCGCTATTCGAAGGGTTTTTCGTGGCCAGCTAATTCAGAGCTTTGGGGTGACGGCTTTGTTGTTCCGTTTGTCTTTGCCACGAATGGACGCCCCTATCTGAAACAGGTGGAGACTGAGAGCGGCATCTGGTTCCGAGACGTACGGCTGCCCAACAATTTGCGTCGCGCCCTCACAGGGTGGTTCAGGCCGGAAGAACTTATCTCCATGCTCGAAGTGGAGAAGGAAAAGGCGCAAGCCGCTTTGCAAGCCCGATCCTTTGACTTCGGGTTCGACCTGCGCCCTTATCAGGAAGCGGCGATCCGGGAGGTCGAGAAGACACTCGCCACTGAAAAGCGCGAAATGCTTGTGGCGATGGCTACAGGAACGGGCAAGACCAAGCTGGCCATCGCGATGCTGTATCGCCTGCTCGCCACCAAGCGTTTCCGGCGCATTTGCTTTGTGGTTGACCGTTCTGCCCTAGGGACGCAGACCACCGACGAATTCATGAGCACGGCCATCGAAGGGCCAAAGACCTTTGGCCAGTTGTTCGGCATTAAGGGGCTTGAGGACATCAAGCCTGACCCTGAGACCCGCGTTCACATCTGCACGATCCAAGGGCTTGTGAAGCGGGTGCTTTACAACGCCGAACCCTCAGATGTCCCGCCCATCGGTCAGTATGACCTGATGGTGATCGACGAATGTCACCGTGGCTATTTGCTCGACCGCGAGATGTCGGACGCTGAGCTGAGCTTCCGGGGGCAGGAGGATTACGTCTCGAAATATCGCCGTGTTCTGGAACACTTCGACGCGGTCAAGATCGGCCTCACAGCCACCCCCGCACTGCACACAGCCCAGATTTTCGGCGACCCCATCTATACCTACACCTACCGCGAGGCTGTGGTTGACGGTTGGCTGATCGACCACGAGCCCCCGATCCGCTTCCAGACTGCACTTGCCAAGGCCGGTATCACATTTGAGGCGGGTGAAGACGTCGAGCTTCTGGATAGTCAGACAGGCGAGGTGCAGAACGCAACCGCCCCGGATGAGCTCAGCTTTCAGGTCGAAGCCTTCAACCGCAAAGTCATCACCCAACCCTTCAATCAGGTCATCGCCGAAGAACTGGCCAAGCACATCGACCCCAGCCTTGAAGGGAAAACCCTCGTTTTTGCCGCGACCGATGCGCATGCCGACATCGTCGTGAACGAACTGAAAAAGGCCTTCGCTGCGCAGTATGGGTCCATCGAAGATGCCGCCATCCGCAAGATTACCGGCAGCGTTGACAAGGTCGGCACCCTGATCCGGTCCTTCCGCAATGATGCCTTCCCGCAGATTGCCGTGACGGTGGACCTGCTGACCACGGGCATCGACGTGCCGAAGATCACGAACCTCGTCTTCATCCGCCGCGTGAACAGCCGCATCCTTTACGAGCAGATGCTGGGCCGGGCCACCCGCCGCTGTGATGACATAGGCAAGGAAGTCTTCCGCATCTTCGATGCCGTGGACCTCTACGCCACCCTTCAAGATCTCACGCAGATGAAGCCGGTTGCCACCAATCCGAAGCTGACCTTCGAACAGCTCTTCGATGAACTGGCCACCGTGACCGAGGAAGACCAGCGCGAACTGGTCCGCGATCAGGTCCTGGCCAAGCTGCACCGTAAGCTGCGCAAACTGCCCAGCAAGGTCGCCCAGATGGTCGAAGACCTGACCGGCGAAACGGTCGAACAACTCCGTGACCGGCTGCGCCAAGGATCACCGAGCGACGCCGCCGCCCATGCAAAGAAATACGCGGGCCTTGGCAAAATCCTCGACTGGAACCCTGACGGCTCAGGGCCAAACCTGATCCCGATCTCGCACCACGAAGACAGCATGCACGCCGTCACAACGGGTTACGGCCAGTATGAAAAGCCTGAAGACTTTCTCGACACCTTCCGGTCCTTCGTGAAGAATAACCAGAACCAGATCGCCGCGCTGACAGTCGTCGTGCAGCGCCCACGCGATCTGACGCGGGCCGAACTGCGGTCGTTGCGTCTGGAACTCGACAAGATGGGCTTTTCGGAAACAAGCCTGCGCCGCGCGTGGAACGACGCCTCGAACGAAGATATCGCCACCTCGATCATCGGCTTTGTTCGCCAGGCCGCGCTTGGCGATCCGCTGATTCCGTTTGAAACCCGCGTCCAACAGGCCACAAAGGCCATTCTCGCAAAGAGCAAATGGACCGATCCGCAAAAGCAATGGCTACGCCGGATTGCGGAACAGATCACCAAGGAAATCGTGCTTGACCGCGAAAGCATTGACCATGGCAACTTCGCCGCCCATGGGGGTTTCAACCGGCTGAACAAGGTGTTTAACGGTCAGCTGGAAACCATCTTGCACGACTTCAACGAAGAACTCTGGAAAGTGAGCGCATGAACCCGAATACCGCTGAGATCGTTGCCAAACTCTGGCGCGAGGCCAAGACGCTGCAAGGCGGCGGCGTCTCGATCCTGCACTATGTCAACGAACTTACCTACCTGCTGTTTCTCAAGATGCTGGAGGAAACGGGCCAGACAGCGCTGATCCCACCCGCCTACAGCTGGACCGAACTGTCCAAGGCCGAAGGCGGCGACCAACTGCGCTACTATCGCAAGCTGTTGCTTGACCTTGGCGATCCGAAAATCGTCCAGAACCCAATGGTCCTTGCCATCTTCACTGATGCGCAGACCGCGATAAGCAAGCCGGTGGACCTCAAGAGGCTGACCACGAACATCGACAAGATCGACTGGTTCACCGCGAAGGAAGACGGCTTGGGCGATATGTACGAAGGCCTGATGCAAAAGGTCATGTCGGACACCAAGTCAAAGGCAGGCCAGTACTTCACCCCTCGCGCCCTGATCGACAGCATCATCCGCCTGATCCAGCCGAAACCAGGCGAGGTGATACAGGATCCCGCGACAGGCACAGGTGGCTTCTTGATCGCCGCTGACCGCTACATCAAGGACGCAACCGACGACCTGTTCAAGCTGTCGGAGGACCAAAGTCGGTTCCAGCGCAGACAGGCTTTTCGGGGCCATGAATTCGTCAAGGATACCCGCCGCCTTTGCGTCATGAACATGCTTCTGCATGGCATTGAGAGCCTCGTTGGCTGCGAAGACAGCTGCGCGCCAGAGGGTGAGGGGCTGGGCCGCGCAGACCTGATCCTGACAAACCCGCCGTTCAACAAGATGCCTGGCACTGTCAACCGACCAGACTTCACTCTGACGGCAGGTGAGCGCGTCGGACCTATGCCCTTCCTTGAACATGCCGTTCGCATGCTGAAACCGGGTGGGCGTTGTGCAATCGTTGTCCCGGACGGAATTCTCTACCACGAAGGTACTTCGGAGGAATTGCGCCGCTTCCTGATGGTAAACTGCAACCTGCATACCATCCTGCGCTTGCCCACGGGCATCTTCTATGCCCAAGGCGTGAAAACCAACGTGCTGTTCTTCACCCGTGTGACGGACAACATCTATCCCGCCAACCACAAGGTGCAGGCGACCGACGTCGTCTGGTTCTATGACCTGCGCACCAACATGCCGTCCTTCGGCAAGACCAACGCACTGACAGCCGAACACTTTGCAGAGTTCGAGCGGCTGTTCGGCTCAGACCCCATGGGTGGATCGGAACGCAAAGAGGGAGACGAGGCAAGCCGTTGGCGGAAGCTGACCCGCCACCAAATCGCGACGCGGGGTGACAATCTCGATTGGAAATGGCTCCGTGATGAAAGCGGCGATCCTGAGGACGAGATGACCGAACCCGACGAAATCGCCGCCGGGATCATTGGCCACCTGCGTGCAGCACTGGAGGAGATCGAAGCCCTAGCGGATGAACTGGACGCCCCGCCGTTGGTGGAGGCGGCAGAATGAGTTTCGGCGAGAACATCGTAGAGCTTGTTAACAAAGCTAATTCCCCGCTTATCCAAAAGGCATCTAGGTGGTGCCGTGTCCCACTCGGGAGCATCACCAATATTTTGAACGGCTACCCCTTCGCCTCGGACCAGTTCAACTTGGAACGTGGTGCGCCGATCATTCGTATCAGGGATGTCACATCAGGAAAGACGGGCACCAAGTATTCAGGCGACATCCCAGAAGGATATTGGATCGAAGCGGGCGATTACATCGTGGGCATGGACGGCGACTTTAACGCACGTATTTGGAACAGCGAACGAGGTCTCCTAAATCAGCGGGTCTGCAAGATTTCAGCTGATAGTCGGTTTTTGGACCTCAGCTTTCTTGCATACGTGCTGCCCGGCTATTTGAAGCTGATCAACGATCACACACCATCAGTGACGGTGAAGCATCTTTCATCTCGGACGCTTCAAGAGACCCCAATTCCACTTCCGCCACTCCCTGAGCAGCGGCGGATTGTGCGCAAGCTCGACAGTGTCAGCGCGCGTAGCAGCACCGCCCGATACCACCTGACTGCCCTCGAAAAGCTGGGTCCGCGCTACAAGTTGGCCGTGCTGAGGTCAGCTTTCGCTGGGGAACTTACCGCCAAGTTCCGTGCAGAGAGAACTCTTGAGCCGGTTTCGACCTTGTTGAAGAGGATCCCTCCACCGCAGCAGGGGCGGGGTGGACGGCAACCAACTACCGAAGTCATAGAGGGGCGGGGTGGTATCTCGGTAAACGTTCCCAACGTCGATCTGCCAGAAGGTTGGAATTGGGTGTCTTTGTTGCGCGTTGCACGGCAGGAGACGGGCCACACTCCGAGTCGCTCGCGTCCTGATTGGTGGGATGGCGATGTGTGCTGGATCAGCATTCCAGACGCGAACCTGCACCACGGGCGGGTCATCTTCGACACGATCCAGAAGACGAACGAGGAAGGCTTGGCCAATTCGTCTGCCCGGCTTCTTCCTGCGGGAACAGTCGTCCTGTCTCGAACCGCCTCTGTTGGCTACATTTGCATCTTGGGCAAGGACATGGCGACCAGCCAAGACTTTGCGACATGGACCTGCACGGACGCTCTTCTGCCAGAGTACCTTATGTATGCGCTGCTGTCCGAAGGCGAGGACATCAAGAAGTTCGGGGAAGGTTCCACCCACACGACAATCTACTTCCCCGAGATCAGGGCGTTTCACATCAAGCTCGCGCCAATCGAAGAGCAGCATGAAATCGTCCACAAGATCAAAGCGGCCTTCGCTAAGATTGACCGCCTCGCTGCTGAGGCTGAAAAGGCCCTGAAACTGCTGGGCCACCTCGATCAACGCATTCTGGCCAAGGCCTTCGCAGGCGACCTAGTTCCCCAAGACTCCAACGACGAACCCGCCGAAACCCTCCTCGCCCGCATCCGCGAAGCCAGAGCCGCCGCGCCGAAATCGCGACGCGGACGAAAGTGAGTAAACAGATGGCCACGACGTTCAGCGAAGCCCTCACGCCTCTTGCTCGTCGCATGCCCCAGGCCGTGCGCGATGTTGAAATCCTCCGTGTAGCTGCGCAATTGGACGGCGATGATTTCGTAAAGTCAGCCAAGAAAGCGAGGGATGCCGCGCTCACATGGGCAAAACGGCGTGCAGGCGGCAACCTCCCGAAGGAGGCATGGGACCACCTGGATTTCGAATTGTTGGCAGGCGGGCGCAACAGCGCTGGCGTGCGGTTCAAGACCGAAACTGCCGACCTTTGGGGCATTCGGGCAGAGGACCCCGACAAGGACGTGGCGGGCCGCATCTGGACAACCGAAATCGTTATCGGCGGCGAGGTCGGCAAACGTCCGCATCTGAGTCTCCGACTGATTGTCAGCACGGCCGAGCCAGAATTCAGCATCGAGCCGCATGTACCTGGCACAGTTCTGCAGATGATAAGCGCGACAGGTCTCGTCCGCGCTGGGCGAGTTTTGCGCGATGTGCCGGTCACGCCCCGCACTGAAAACGATGCGGAAGACCTTTGTGACCACCTCGAAGATCCTGACCGGCGACTGCCGATCTTCGTCGTGACGCTTCCCGAAGGCGAAGCGGCTGAGCCACTGATCAACGATGCCGAGCTGGCAAAGGCAACTGCTGGCATCGCAAGAGTTGTGCGCTTGCCTGCAGACCTGACTTGGGTGCTCACGAAGCGGTTTGGCAAGTTTAGGTCCGTCTTTGACGGCGCAGTGCGCGCCTATCTGCCTGGCTTTTCCAACTCCGATGACCCTTACCGGCACCGTCTTTTCCTAGCCGCACCGCTGCATGACGCCGAAAACGCCAGGCTCTGCGGCACCTGGCTGCGCCGCCTTGCTGCTGATCTAAGCACGTCGACCACTCGCCTTGGCAGAGATGTTCTGGAGTTCGCTGCCGTGCGTACCGCAAGTCGGCGCCTGCGTGCCTCCAATTTGGCCGAACAGAAGGCTCCTGACGCTGAACTTGTTGCTATTGCCCAAGAGCTGATCAACAGCCTCGAAAGGCAACTGACCGACAAAGAAAAGGAGGTCGAGTATTACAGCGCCGAGGCGGTTTCTGCCGAGGAGCGTGCTCAGGCCGCAGAGCAAGAGAACCGATCCCTGCTGTTCAAGATGCGCCTGCTGCAGGATGCCTTGGCGCGTGGAGGTGATACGCCGACAGCTGAGCCGCCACTGCCACAGGAATGGTCCGAATTCACGGATTGGCTGGACCTTACGTTCCCAGACCGTGTCGTGCTCACACCAGCTGCGCGCCGCATGGTACGCAGCCCAGAGTTCGAAGACGTTATGCAGGTAGCTCGTGCGATCACTTGGCTTGCAAACGATCAGCACTTGCGTCGAATAAACGGCGGAGGAAGTACTCGGGATGAGATGATCGAAACGGGCGTTTACAACGCCTACTGTGGTGGCGACACCTATCAGACTCTTTGGCAAGGTCGGCGTTACGAAGTGGACCAGCACATAAAGAACGGCGGCAACGCGCGTGACCCAAAACGCTGTCTACGCATCTACTACTTCTGGGAGCCGGACCTTCAGAAGACGGTGATCGACCACCTTCCGGCGCACAGGCATACCAGCGCGACATGAGTAGGCACTGGGGTACCGACTATCTTTCTAACCAGTCCCCCCTCCTCTGGTTCCTCCCCGGCCGTGAACGTATGCGGGGGGGCGCAGCGCGGCGGTTCGCTAGCGTGAGGCGTTTTCACCGGGGAAGCCAGGCGGAAGCCACCTTGCGCGCTGTTGCCGGAATTCCTGATTCAGATCAGCGACTTGCGGAATCACGATCTGGCCGGGGTGGATTCCCGGCGGGAAGCCAGGGAAGCCACCTCCGGGGAAGCCAGGTGGCCGGAAGCCACCCCAAAAAGCCAATTCGTCAGAAGCTGTTGAATCCGCTTCACTTTTCGGGTTGACAGACCTGCCCCCATTGACCTACCCCTTGATCATCGAAGAATTGCGCCCGGAGGAACCCCCTCGCGGGCGCTTTTCATTTCCCTCCCCCACATCCCGAGCCCCATCCCATGGACCTCGTCTTCGCGCCGAGCCAGGTAGAGTCCTGGCCGATTGCCCGGCTGCGCCCCTATGCCCGCAATGCCAAGATGCACGGCGACGACCAGGTGGCGAAGATCGCCGCCAGCATGGCCAAGTTCGGCTGGACCGTGCCCTGCATGGTGG
>Ga0075157_10001968_pt1 | contig 12257 bp, 4 predicted proteins | sample JI81BgreenDNA_FD_70967 | JGI IMG/M metagenome (GOLD analysis project Ga0075157, IMG submission 70967) | Wastewater effluent complex algal communities from Wisconsin, to seasonally profile nutrient transformation and Carbon sequestration -... | ecosystem: Engineered > WWTP > Effluent > Algae...
GATCCTTGATATCGCGCAATGGATCATCCTTGCGCATATCATCATGAGCTGGCTGATCAACTTCCAGGTCCTGAACCTGCGCCAACCCATCGTGGCGCAGATCTGGGACGGGCTGAACCGTATCCTCGAGCCTGTCTATTCGCGCGTTCGGTCGATCCTGCCCGCGATGGGAGGCATCGACTTCGCCCCGCTGATCGTTCTGCTGGCGGTCTATGCGGCGCGGATCGTTCTGATCAACAATGCCGCGGCCTTTGGCTGATCTTCATCCCACGTAAACCAGAGGCGCGGCAGGCTGGGCCTGCCCCGCCTTATTTCAGGTCCCCCTCCCCCTATGTCCGACCCCGAAACGCTGCTTCGTTCCGTCTTTGGCTTTCCGGGCTTTCGCCCGGGTCAGGCCGAGATCGTGGAGGCGGTGACGGAGGGGCGGAACACGCTGGCCATCATGCCGACGGGCGGGGGTAAGTCGCTGTGTTTCCAGTTGCCCGCGCTGTGCCGGGATGGGGTAACGGTCGTGATCTCGCCGCTGATCGCGCTGATGCGGGATCAGGTGCGGGCGCTGCGGGCGGCGGGGGTGGAGGCCGGGGCGCTGACCTCTGGCAACACCGACGAGGAGACGGAGGACGTTTTTGCCGCGATGGATGAGGGGCGGTTGAAACTGCTTTACATCGCACCCGAACGGCTGGCCTCGGCGGCCACGCTGCCCATGCTGCGGCGGATCGGGGTGCGGCTGATCGCGGTGGACGAGGCGCATTGCGTGAGCCAGTGGGGGCATGACTTCCGCCCCGATTACCTGCGGATCGGAGAGGTGCGGCGCGCGTTGGGGGTGCCACTGGCAGCCTTTACCGCAACGGCGGATGAGGAGACGCGGGGCGAGATTGTCACGCGGCTGTTCGACGGGGTGCAGCCCGAAACCTTTCTGCGCGGGTTCGACAGGCCGAACATCCATCTGGCCTTTGCGGTGAAGGACAATCCGCGCACGCAGATCCTGCGATTCGCGGCGGCGCGGAAGGGGCAATCCGGCATCGTCTATTGCGCGACGCGGGCCAAGACCGAGACACTCGCGCAGGCGCTGGGCGAGGCGGGGCATGCAGCCTGTTTCTATCATGGCGGGATGGAGGCTGAGGCGCGGCGGCAGGTGGAGGCCCGGTTCCAGCGCGAGGACGGGCTGATCGTGGTGGCAACCATCGCCTTTGGCATGGGGATCGACAAGCCGGATATCCGCTGGGTCGCCCATGCCGACCTGCCGAAATCGATCGAGGGTTATTATCAGGAGATCGGGCGCGCTGGCCGCGACGGGGCAGCGGCAGAGACGATGACGCTTTATGGTCCCGACGATATCCGCCTGCGGCGGTCGCAGATCGACGAGGGATTGGCACCGCCGGACCGCAAGGCCGCCGATCATGCGCGGCTGAACGCCCTGCTGGGATTGGCCGAGGCGGTGGGGTGTCGGCGGCAGGTGCTCTTGGGGTATTTCGGGGAACATGCCGCGCCGTGCGGGAATTGCGACCTGTGCGACCGCCCGGCCGTGCTGTTCGACGCCACCGAGGCGGTGCGCAAGGCGCTGTCGGCCATCCTACGCACGGGGGAGTGGTTCGGGTCGGGGCATCTGATCGACATCCTGACGGGGCAGGCGACGGACAAGGTGCGCGAGCGGGGGCATGACAAGTTACCCACCTTTGCCGTGGGGCGGGAGTTGACCAAGGCCGCGTGGGGCGCGGTGTTCCGGCAGATGATGGGGCGCGATCTGGTGCGGCCCGACCCGGAGCGGCATGGCGCCTTGCGGATGACGGACGCCGCGCGGCCCATCCTGCGGGGGGAGGAGAGCATAACCCTGCGGAAGGATACGGTGGATGCGGCGCGGCCTGCGGTGGCGGTGAAGGCGCTGGTGTCGGATGAGGATGCGCCGTTGCTTTCGGCGCTGAAGGCGAAGCGGCGGGCGCTGGCTGAGGCGCAGGGCGTGCCGGCCTATGTGGTTTTTCCAGACCGGACGCTGATCGAGATGGCGGAAAGGCGGCCTGCCACGATGGACGAGATGGCGGGGATCACCGGGGTGGGCGCGAAGAAGCTGGAGAGTTATGGGGCGGAGTTCCTTGCCGTGATCACGGGTGCGGTGGAGGTGCTGCATCCCCAACGGATGCGGCTGGCCGGGCGCGAAGCGGGTGCCGTGTTCGACCGGCTGGCCGATGTGCAGGTGGCGCTTTCGCGCGGCGAGGATGGGACGGGGAAATACCTGTCGGTCACCCATTCGACGCTTCGGATCATTGCCGAGCGGCGGCCCGCATCGCTGACGGAATTGCAGCGCATCCAGGGGATGGGCGATCAGAAGGTGGAACGGTTCGGCGAGGCCTTCCTCACGGTCTTGCGCGAGGCGTGAGGGGTTCTATCTGGGGTGCGAAGGAGACTGCAATGCTGACCGTGATTTCCCCTGCCAAGCGACTGGACGAAACCCCGCGCGATCTGCCCGACGGGTTGGTGGCGACGGAGCCTGCCTTTGCGGCGGAGGCGGCAAAGCTGGCCAAGGTGGCGCGCGGGCTTTCGGTGGCGGAGTTGCGGGCGCTGATGGGGATTTCGGAGCCCTTGGCCAAGCTGAACGCAGAGCGGTTCAAGGCGTTCAAGGCGAAACCTGCGGCGGAGGCAGTGAAGCCTGCGGCGTTCTGTTTCGATGGAGATACCTATGCTGGGTTGGAGGCGCGGACGCTGGATGCGGATGCGCTGCGCTGGGCGCAGGCGCGGTTGCGGATCCTGTCTGGGCTCTACGGGCTGTTGCGGCCTCTGGATCTGATCCAGCCCTATAGGCTGGAGATGGGGAGCAGGCTGGCCAATCCGAAGGGAGCGGACCTGTATGCCTTCTGGGGCAGCCGGATATCTAAGGCGCTAAATACGGCGGCGGAAGAGGCGGGGACGGATATCTTGGTGAACTGCGCGTCGCAGGAGTATTTCGGGGCGGTGGATCTGCGCACGCTGAAGCTGCGGGTGGTGACGCCGGTCTTTCTGGAAGGGCGCGGATCGGAGGCGAAGGTCGTTTCCTTCTTCGCCAAGAAGGCGCGGGGCGCGATGGCCCGGTTCATTGCAGAGCACAGGTTGACCGATGCGGGCGACCTGCGCGGGTTCGACGTGGGCGGTTATGCATTTTGCGCGGACCGGTCCGACGAAGGGCGTCTGGTGTTCCTGCGGGATCAGGCGGCGGAGGCAGCGGCCTGAGCCCGCAGGGACTCGGCAGCGAAGTGCGCGTCCGGCGGGCGGAATTCGGCGATAGTGTCAAGTATCAGGGATTTGCGCAGCGGTTTGGTCATGTGACGATCCATGCCCGCGGCGAGGATCTTCGCGCCGTCCTCTTCCATGGCGTGAGCGGTGAGGGCGATGATGGGAACATGGGCGCGGCCCGCCTCTGCTGCGCGGATCTCGCGGGCGGCGGTGCAACCGTCTAGTTCGGGCATGGAGATATCCATGAAGATGAGGTCGGGGCGGAACTCGCGCCAGAGGTCCACGGCCTGACGGCCATTGTCGGCAAATCGCAGGTCGATCATGTGGTCGCGGAGCATCTTGGCAAGGACAAGCTGGTTCGTCTTGTTGTCTTCTGCGGCGAGGACGCGCATCGGGCGGATCGTGACCGGCGGCGGAGCGGCAGGGCCCGTGGGCAGGGCGCTGCCGATCTGGCGCGACAGGGCGCGGTAGAGATCGGCACGCAGGATCGGCTTGACCAGAATCTCATCGACATGGCCGGAATGGCGGGCGACCTCGGCCGCTGGAAGGGCATCGGGGGCCACCATGAGGATGGAGGCAGGACGCCGTGATGGTGTGATGGCCGCAAGGGCATCGCAGAGGGCGAGGCCGTCAAGGCCATCATGCCCGTGATCGATGAGGATGGCATCCTGCGGCTGTGATCGCAGACGATCCAGCGCCTCGGCGGCAGAGCGGGTGGCGGTGATATCGACACCCAAGGGCGCGATCTGCCGTTCCAGGATGGTGCGGTTTGTGGGATTGGCGGCGCAGAGAAGCAGGTGGCGCAGGCTGGTGGGGACGGGTGCCGCAATCGCGGCCTCGGCCACGGGAAGTGTGACGGCGAAGCCGAAGCAGGAGCCGCGGCCAGGGTCGCTTTCAACCCAGATCTCCCCCTGCATCAGATCCAGGAGCCGTCGGGTGATGGCAAGGCCAAGCCCCGTACCCTCGAAGCGGCGATTGGCGGCATCCTCGACCTGCGTGAACTCTCCGAAGATGTGGTCGAGCTTGTCTGCAGCGATGCCGATGCCGGTGTCCTCGACAGTGAGGTGCAGACGGATCGTGCCGGTGTCCTCCGGGCGACCCACGATACGGATGAGGACATGTCCGGTTTCGGTGAATTTCACCGCATTGCCCATGAGGTTCGTGAGGACCTGCCGCAGGCGGCCCGCATCGCCGACGAAGCGGGTAGGAAGGAACATGTCGTAATCGGCGATGAGTTCGATTCCCTTGGCCCGGGCCTGCGGTTGTAGGAGGATCGCGGTTTCGTGGACGAGGCGCTCGAGATCGAAGGGTTCCGGATGCAGGACGAGGCGGCCCGCCTCGATCTTGGAGTAATCGAGCACATCGTTGATGATGGTCAGGAGCGCCTCGCCGGAAGATCGGATGGTTTCGGCGAAGAGACGCTGTTCCTCGGTCAGGTCGGTGCCGCAGAGGAGTTCGGCCATGCCCACGACACCGTTCATCGGGGTTCTGATCTCATGGCTCATGTTGGCGAGGAAGGCGGATTTGGCGCGGTTTGCAGCCTCGGCCGCGCTTCGGGCGGCCTGAAGCCCCTCTTGCGTGGCGCGTTCAGTTGTTATGTCGCTGCGCAGGCCCACGCGGCCGCCATCGGGGGTGGGTTGATCCTGCGCACGAATCCAGCGGCCGTCGGTGAGGTGCTGTTCGGAAGAGCCGCGGGCATGGCGGAACTCTGCAAGTCGGTCGGCAAGCCATTCCTCCTCTCGCCCAATCGCATCGGCGTGCAGGCCTTTTGCGAGGACCGCGCGGAGAATGTCTTCGAACCGGGTGCCCGCCTGCGCGAGGTCGGGCGGAAGTGCGTAGAGGTCGCGATAGCGGCTGTTGCAGATGATCAGCCGATCCTGCCTATCGAAGAGGACAAACCCATCGGGTATCGCCTCGACCGCGGCGCGGAGGCGCATTTCAGCTGTGATGTCCACCGCGAGCGACACCCTGTCACCATCGCGGGCGCGGCTGTCCTCGAGTCGGATCCAGCGGCCGGACAGGAGCGGGAGTTCAATCGGGGAGATGTCGTCGGCGGCGATGCGGTCGAGCATCGTTGCAATCCAGAGGTCGAGGGGGCCTTCGATGGCAAGATGGGCAGCGAGGGCGGCGAGAAGATCAGGGTAGGACATGCCCTGCGTGATGCCCGCGCCGTCGAAGGCTTGCCTCCATGCGTGATTGGCAAGAAGCAGGCGATCGGTGCCATCGAAGACCGCGAAGCCATCGCGGATGACATCCAGCGAGGTGCGCAGGCGGCGTTCGGCCATGACTGCCGCCGTATGCGCGCGGTCCAAGTCGCCCATGTAGCGTTCGTTCTGCCCCTTGAGCCTTTCCGCCTCGGACCGGGCGGCGCGGGCAGACTGCCGTTCCTCGACCACGAGGTCGGCAAGGGCTCGGGCCTGCAGCGCCAGTTTTTCGTTGGCGGCGGCAAGTTCGCGCCCTTTCCATTCAAGGTGCCGCTCGGCCGCAAGACGTGCGCGGCGTTCCTTGGCAAGGCGTTCTGACATTGTCAGGGAAGCTGTCGTCATCGCGGGGTGCCTTCGGGCCGAATCCATGTGAACGGGCCCCAGCATCGGCGGAGACGGTGAACAGGGGGTTAAGCGGATTGAGGCATGGCGGGGCCTGAGACTCATTGCCAGCGGCGGGCGTGGCGTGCCAGCATCGGAGGGTGATTTCAGCCTTTGGTGTGGCCATGCGACTTTCTTCCCTGATGATTTCCTGCCTTCTGGTCCTTTCCCCCACCCTTGCGGCGGCGCAGGACCTTGTTCCGGAGCGGCGGATGGTGCTGGTGCAGGATGAGGACCTGCCGGGGGGAGATTTCGCGTCGTCCTTCGATACCACGCTGGAGGCCTGCGAGCGGGCCTGTCTGGCCAACGCGCAATGCGAGGCGATGACCTTCAACAGCCGGAACGGAAGCTGCTTCCTGAAGGCAGGGGCCGGGGAAGGCGCGGCCTATGGCGGGGCTATTTCGGGCCGGGTGTCGGTCGCGGCGGAGGGTGTGGCGGCGCGAGCGATGGTGCGACGAGGCGAGGTGCCCTTCGTGCAGGATTGGGAATGGTCGGGCGCGCGCGATCAGGCCGTCGCCATGGCGCGGGACCATGTGACGGGGGATTGGACGGCGGCGGAACTGGCCTCGGCGGCGGTGGATGCCGAAATGGGCGGGGATGTCGCAGCGTCGGCGAATTTCATGGGATCGGTGGTCGCGCGGACCGATGCGGCGGGTGATTGGGCGGAACATGCGCGGCTATTGCTGGCGGCGGGAGAGACGGATGCGCAGCAGAGCCAGTGGTATCGCGAGCGCGCGTTGCGGGCGGCACTGAATGCTTGGCTGCGGGCCGATGGCGCGGCAGAGCGGCATAATGTGCTGTTGACGATGGGCATGGCGCTGGAACGGCTGGGGCGCGGGGGAGATACGGTCAAGGCGCTGCGTCTGGCGCAGTCGTTGCGGGCGCGGGACGATACGGCGGCGCTGCTGGCAGACATGGCCGCGAAGTATGGCTTCCGCGTCGTGGAAAACCGGGTGGAGAGTGACACCGCCCGCCCCCGCATCTGCGCGACGTTTTCCGAGGATCTGGTGGGGAAGGGCGTGGATTACGCGTCCTTCGTGCAGCTGGACGAACCCGGCCTGACGGTCAGCGCGCAATATCGCGACATCTGCGTCGAGGGGCTGGTGCATGGCCAGCGCGCGACGGTGACCTTCCGCGAGGGGCTGCCTGCGGCGGATGGGCAGGTGCTTTCGGCCTCGGTCGACATCACGCAATATGTGCGCGACCGTTCGCCGGGGGTGCGCTTCCCCGGTCGGGCCTATGTGCTGCCCAAGTCGGGTGATCCGGCCCTGCCCGTCGAGACGGTGAACACCGAGGCGGTCGATCTGGTGCTGTATCGGGTAACGGACCGGAACCTGATCCGGGCCTTCCAGAACGGCTATGTGAACGCCCCGATTGCCGAGTGGCAGGAGTATGACTTCACTTCCCAGACTGGGACAGAGGTGTGGCGCGGGTCCGCAACGGTCGGGATGGAGGTGAATCGCGACGTGGTGACGCGGTTGCCGATGGGCGAGGCCTTGGCGGGCCAGCCTGCGGGAGTCTATGCGCTGAGGGCGTCGATCCCCGGCAAGGAGGCGTGGCAGGTTCCGGCGGGGTGGCAGTGGTTCACGGTCTCCGACCTTGGCCTGACGACACTGTCGGGGGTGGACGGGCTGCATGTCTTTGTCCGCGCGCTGGGAACGGCAGAGGCGAAGGCGGTCGTCACGCTGGACCTGCTGTCGAACGGGAACGAGGTGCTGGGGACCGTCGCCACGGATGAGCAGGGTTACGCAAGGTTCGATGCGGGGCTTGTGCAGGGTGTGGGGGCCGCCGCGCCTGCGATGGTCGTCGCGCGGGAGGGGGAGGCGGATGTGGCCTTCCTGTCGCTGAACGATCCCGAATTCGATCTATCGGATCGGGGCGTCGAGGGGCGGGAGGCTGCGCCTCCGGTCGATGTTTTCCTTTCGACGGATCGTGGGGCCTATCGGGCGGGGGAGACTGTCTATGCGACAGCCCTTGCGCGGGACAGCCGTGCTGCGGCGATCGAGGGTTTGCCGCTGACCGTAGTGGTCAAGCGGCCCGACGGGGTGGAACATTCCCGGCAAGTCGTGAATGACTGGGGCGGGGGCTACGTCATCTCGCAGCCCATCCTCGCCACGGCCCCGCGGGGCGTGTGGCGAATGGAGGTGTTGGCGGACGCGGACGCGCCGCCGCTGACCTCGGCCACCTTCCTTGTCGAGGATTTCCTGCCGGAGCGGATTGATTTCGACGTGGCCTTGCCTGCGGGGATGCGTGCGGGCGAGGTGGCGGAGTTCGGCGTTTCGGCGCGCTACCTCTTTGGCGCGCCCGGAGCCGATCTGGCGGTGGAGGGCGAGGTTCTGATCCGCGCAGCCGAGGTGCTGGCGGGTTGGGACGGGTATCGTTTCGGCCCCCATGACGCGCCGTTCAGCGCGGTGATGCAGGGCTTTGATCCGGCGCGGACGGATGCGGCGGGGGTGGCTGCGGTCTCGGTCGCGCTGCCGGATGTGGGTGATCCCGGTGTTCCGCTGGAGGCACGTGTGGCCGTGCGCGTGGCAGAAGGATCGGGCCGCCCGGTGGAACGGGTGGCAACCGTGCCTCTGGCCACAGGCGGGGCGATGATCGGGATCAAGCCGCTGTTCGATGGCGTGGTGGCCGAGAATGCGGAGGCGCGGTTTGCGCTGGCCGGCGTGGGCGCGGATGGGAAGGCCGCGCCGATGGCGGCGAAATGGGAGTTGGTGCGGATCGAGACGAGCTATCAATGGTACCAATCCTACGGCAACTGGATGTGGGAACCCGTTACCCGACGCGAAAGGGTAGCGCAGGGCGAGGTTGCGCTGGATGGTGGCGTTGAGATCGCGGTGCCGGTCAAGTGGGGGGAATATGTCCTGACCGTGGCGCAGGCGGATGGGTTGGCGGTGACCTCGGTTCCCTTCAGCGCGGGCTGGTTTGCGGCGGCGGATGCGGCGGCGACGCCGGATACTTTGGAGCTTTCGCTGGACAAGGCGGCCTATGCGGCGGGGGATGTGGCCAAGCTGCGTCTGGTGCCACGGTTCGCGGGCAAGGCGGTGGTGATGGTGCTGTCGAACCGTCTGGTCGCCATGCAGGCGGTGGATGTTGCGGAGGGCGAGAATGTTATCGACCTGCCCGTCACGGATGACTGGGGCGCGGGGGTCTATGTCACCGCGCAGGTGCTGCGGCCCATGGACGTGGCGGCGGGGCGCAATCCGGCGCGGGCCTTGGGGCTGGCCCATGCCGGGGTGGACCCGGGGGCGCGGGCGTTGAGCGCGTTGGTCGAGGTGCCGGCAGAGGCCGATCCGCGCGGGGTGCTGCCGGTTGCGGTGAAGGTGGATGGGGTGACGGCGGGCGAGACGGCCTATGTCACAATCGCGGCGGTGGATCAGGGCATCCTGAACCTTACGGGCTACACGGCCCCCGATCCGCAGGGGCATTACTTCGGACAGCGCAAGCTGGGCGTCGGCATCCGGGACATTTACGGGCGGTTGATCGACGGGATGAACGGGGCCGAGGGGACAGTGCGCTCTGGCGGTGATGCGGGCGCGCAGGCGCGGTTGCAGGCCCCACCGCCGACAGAGGAACTGGTCGCCTATTTCACGGGTCCGGTGGAAGTCGGCGCGGATGGCTATGCGCGGGCGGAATTCACGCTTCCCGCCTTCAACGGCACGGTCAAGGTGATGGCTGTGGCATGGTCGAAGACCGGCGTGGGACAGGCCAGCGCCGATGTGCTGGTGCGTGATCCGGTGGTGGTGACGGCCTCCCTCCCGCGTTTCATGGCGCCGGGGGATGAGGCCCGTGTGCTGCTGGAGATCGTTCATGCGACGGGGCCCTTCGGGACGATGGGGCTGGCGGTCGAGGGGCGTGGCGTGACGCTGGGCGATGCGCCCGCGACGGTTGATCTGGCCGAGAAGGGGAAGGCGGTGATCGCGGTTCCCGTGACGGCGGGTGAGGAAGGGATGCAGGAGGTTGCGGTTTCGCTGACCACGCCGGATGGCAAGGTGCTGGAGAAGGTGCTTTCGCTGCCGGTGCAGCGGAACGACCCCGAAGTGGTGCGCGTGTCGCGTTTCGATCTGGCGTCAGGGCAGACCTTTGCCTTCGACGATGCGGTTCTGGCGGGCTATCTGCCCGGCGCGCGGGCGACTTTGGCCATCGGCCCCTTGGCGCGGCTGAATGCGCCGGGCCTCCTCGCCTCGCTGGACCTTTACCCCTACGGCTGCACCGAACAGATGGTATCGAAGGGGATGCCGCTTCTCTACTTCGACGAGGTGGCGCAGGCCATGTCGCTGCCTTGGGCTGACAACGTGCAGGGCCGAGTGCAAGAAGCGGTGGCGGAAATCCTGACGCATCAGGGGGCGGAAGGGGGCTTTGGTCTGTGGTCGCCGGGGTCGGGCGATTTCTGGCTGGATGCCTATGTGACGGACTTCCTGTCGCGCGCCAAGGCGCGGGGGTTCGACGTGCCGGATGCGGGTTTCCGCATGGCGCTGGACAACCTGCGTAATCAGGTGAATTTCGCGCCTGACTTCGATTACGGCGGCGAGGCGTTGGCCTATGCCCTGATGGTGCTGGCGCGGGAGGGGGCGGCGGCGATCGGCGATCTGAGGTATTATGCCGATGTGAAAGGCGACGCCTTCGCCACGCCCACCGCGATGGCGCAGCTTGGCGCGGCGCTGGCGGCCTATGGTGAACAGCAACGGGCCGATGCGATGTTCGCGCGGGCGGCGGCGGCTTTGGACGCGGCGGCGGGCGAGACGGAGCAGGTCTTCCGCGCGGATTACGGGACGGGCTATCGGGACGCGGCGGCGGTGTTGACGCTGGCGGTGGAAGCCGGGTCCAACGCCGTGGACCGCGAGGCGCTGACGGACCGGATCGCCACATCGGGGGTGCTGTCGACGCAGGAAAGCACATGGGCGCTGCTGGCGGCCAATGCGCTGATCGACGGGCCGGATGTTTCGGGCGTGACGATCGACGGCGCGGCGGCGGAAGGGCCGCTGGTAGAGATGCGCGCGCTGGGTGGGGCACCTGTGGCGGTGGCGAATGGCGGGGCGGATACGACGCTGACCGTGACAACCTTTGGCGTGCCCGAGGGGGATGAAGCGGCGTCGGGCAATGGCTATACGATTTCCCGTTCCTACTATGCGATGGACGGCACGCCGGTGGATGCCTCCTCGGTCAAGGTCGGGACGCGGATGGTGGCTGTGCTGGAGGTCATCCCCTTTGGCCGTGGCGAGGCGCGGCTGATGGTGGCGGACCCGCTGCCTGCGGGGTTCGAGATCGACAATCCGAACCTGATGACAGGGGGCGCGGTGCCCGCGCTGGCGGGGCTGGATCTGCTGGATGGGGTGACTCATGCGGAGTATCGGCAGGACCGTTTCCTTGCCGCCGTGGACCGGATGGACAATGCGCCCTTCCGGCTGGGTTATGTGGTGCGGGCGGTGTCGCCCGGCACGTTCCGGCATCCGGCGGCCTCGGTCGAGGATATGTATCGGCCTGATTTCCGCGCGGTGGGGGAAACCGGACGGGTAAGCGTGACGGAATGATCCGCGCGCGGGGCGTCCTTGCGCTGGCGGCTGGCCTGTGGCTGGCCGCCATGGCGCGGGACGGGTTCGATGGCTGGGTGGCGGCGACGGTGCTGCCGCCGCTGGTGCCGGAGACTTCGGTTCTGGTCGAGGACCGCGAGGGGCGGCTGTTGCGCGCCTATACGGTGGCGGACGGGCGGTGGCGGCTGGCCGTTTCCCCCGATGCGGTGGATGCCGGTTTCATCGAGATGCTCATCGCCTATGAGGATGGGCGGTTCCGTGACCACTCCGGGGTGGATATGCGAGCGCTGCTGCGCGCGGTGGCGCAGGCGGTGTGGAATGGCGGGGTGGTGTCGGGCGGATCCACCCTGACCATGCAGGTGGCGCGTCTGCTGGAGGAGAGCGGGACGGGGCGGATTGAGGGCAAGCTCAGGCAGATGCGTGTGGCGCTGGCGCTGGAGCGGCGGTTGAGCAAGGAGCAGATCCTTGGGCTTTACCTGCTGCTGGCCCCCTATGGCGGGAATATCGAAGGCGTGCGGGCGGCGACGCTGGCCTATTTCGGCAAGGAGCCATGGCGGCTGACCCCGGCGGAGGCGGCGCTTTTGGTGGCCATTCCGCAAAGCCCGGAGGGGCGTCGTCCCGACCGCCATCCGGAAGCGGCAGAGGCGGCACGGGCGCGGGTTCTGGCGCGGGCGATGGCGAAGGGAATCGTGGCAGAGGATCAGGCGCAGGCGGCGGGGCGGGAGTTGGTGCCCGTCGCGCGGCGGGCGGTGCCTGCCATCGCGCCGCATCTGGCGGATCGCGCGCGGGCGGAGGAACCGATGGCGCGGGTGCATCGGCTGACCGTGGATCGCGGTTTGCAGGTCGCGTTGGAGCAACTGGCGGCCGAGACGGTGCAGCATCAGGGCGAGCGGTTGCAGGTCGCCATGGTGGTGGCGGATCATGCGACGGGGGAGAT
>Ga0075157_10001969_pt1 | contig 12254 bp, 6 predicted proteins | sample JI81BgreenDNA_FD_70967 | JGI IMG/M metagenome (GOLD analysis project Ga0075157, IMG submission 70967) | Wastewater effluent complex algal communities from Wisconsin, to seasonally profile nutrient transformation and Carbon sequestration -... | ecosystem: Engineered > WWTP > Effluent > Algae...
GGAGCTACTAATTGGACAAATACACCTGATAGTATTAGAATTGGAAGTGGTTTTAGTAGGCATTTTAATGTTTATTTTATGTTGGATAAACCATTTAAAACCAATCCTAAGTTTAGTGTTGCATATGGTGCTGGTTTTGGAACCAATCATGTTTTTTTTGATAAACAATACGTTGATTTAAAAGCTACAAGTGCAAGATTGCCGTTTAGGTCTGGGCTTGTTGGAACTGACTCATCAAATTTTGATAAATTTAAATTGACCTCTATTTATTTTGAAATACCTGTAGAGGTTAGATTTTTCGGTAATCCAGAAAATACGGCTAAAAGTTGGAAAGCTGCTGTAGGCGTTAAAGTTGGAACTTTATTAAAATCGTACACAAAGGGTAAAAACCTTGAAACAAAAAATGGTGCTAGTGTTTATGGACCAGGATATATTTCTAAAGAAAGCAACAAACGTTTTTTAAACGGAACAAGATTGGCTGTTAGTGGACGATTTGGTTATGGTATTTTTTCTGTTCATGGCGAATACAATATTTTAGGCGTATTAAAAGACGCAGCAGGTGCTAGAATGAATAGCTACAACATTGGTTTTACTATTGGTGGTTTGTAAAATTTTACAATCTGTATAAAATATTAAAGGCTATCTAACAGTATTGTTGGTAGCCTTTTTTCTATTTTACAACTATGTATACTGCAATGTTGTTAGTAGTATTGTGGAATGTAAAGCAACTCGTTTTTAATTGCAAATAATTTTCTTTTCAATATCATTTATTCATGCAACAGACAACTTGGAATTTCGATAATAGTTACACAAAATTACCATCAGATTTTTTTGAGTTTCAACGTCCAACACCTGTACAACAGCCAAAAGTATTGTTGCTAAACAAATCATTAATACATGATTTAGGGATAGATTATTTGTTAGAGGATAATGAAACGACGGCTCAACATTTATCAGGAAATATCATTCCACCAAATGCAGAACCAATTGCTCAAGCTTATGCTGGTCATCAGTTTGGCTATTTTAATATGTTAGGTGATGGAAGAGCCATTTTATTAGGTGAACATATAACAGCAAAGAATCAACGATTCGATATTCAGTTAAAAGGATCAGGGCAAACGCCATTTTCTAGAAGAGGTGATGGAAGAGCAACTTTACGCTCTATGCTAAGAGAATATTTGATTAGTGAAGCCATGTTTTATTTGCGTATCCCAACTTCTAGAAGTTTAGCTGTTATCGGTACAGAAGATGTGGTGTATAGAGAACAACTACACAAAGGTGCAATATTAACAAGGGTAATGAGCAGCCATATACGTGTGGGTACTTTTGAATTTGCAAAACAATTTTGTTCGGTAGAAGATTGTAGAATATTTACCAACTACGTTATTAATCGGCATTATCCTGAATTGGCAAATGCTGAAAATCCTGTATTAGAATTTTTAAAGACAGTTGTAAAAAAACAAACCGATTTGGTACTTAATTGGATGAGAGTTGGTTTTATACATGGTGTAATGAATACAGACAATACAAGTATTGCTGCGGAAACATTCGATTATGGACCTTGTGCTTTTATGAATGTATTTAACCCCAAAACGGTTTTTAGTTCTATCGATACACATGGTCGTTATGCATTTCAAAATCAACCAGCAATCATTAAATGGAACATGCATATTTTGGCAGATACATTAATGCCTTTAATTCATGATTCAACGACTGAAGCAACCGAATTGGTACAACAAGTTATGAACGATTTTGATGTGTATTATGTAGATCAATGGTATACAATGATGTTTGCAAAAATTGGTTTAGAAGATGGAAATGAAAACGATAAACCACTGATCAATGAATTGTTACATTGGATGTATACAAATAAAGCAGACTACACAAATACATTTTTTTGCTTAACAAATGAAGCATTAGAAGCAGATAGTAATTGGCAGCCCGATGGTTTAACGGATTGGCTAACGAAATGGAAAAACAGAATAACAGAAAAGGACATTACAGCTGCAAAACAACTGATGCAACAATACAATCCTTGTTATATTGCTCGTAATCATTTAGTGGAAGAAGCGTTAGATAATGCGGTTAATGGTAATTTTTCTATGTTTAACCAATTGCTGCAAATTTTACAACAACCGTATCAACTTCAACAAGTAGATGAGCGGTTTCAATATTATTCACCCACATTTGACAATACTTATAAAACCTTTTGTGGTACCTAAATTGGCTAAATCTCAATAGCTATTAAGACAAAATTTTATTTCTAGCAATTAAGCAGCCACCCATAACACCGGCTTTATCGGCAAGTTTTGACAATTTAAATTGTGTATCGCTATTTACTAAGCTTAATGAATATTTATTTAATGATGTTCTTGCAGGCAAACGCATATAGTCGCCAGTTTTAGCAATAGGACCACCTAGTATTACTAATTCTGGATTTAATAGATTAATTAAAACAGCCAAAGCTCTGCCTAGTTTTTCACTAAATTCTGACAACAATTCAATTACCAACATATCTTCATTTTGTGCTGCAACTACTAAATCTTCAAGTTTTATATCAGTTGCATTTTTCCCTTTTTTAATGATATTCGATGTGTATCCTTTTTCTAATTTTTCTTGAAACATTCTTAGTAATGCAACGCCAGAAACCTCCGTTTCTAAGCAACCTTTTTTACCACATTGACAAATTATTTCGTTGTTGAAAAATGGCATGTGACCAAATTCTCCACTAAAACCAGATTTACCATAATACACTTTTCCATCAATTAAAACGCCCAAGCCTGTGCCATAATCTAAATTTACAAACAATACATTTTTTTCATTGGTAACTACTCCACTACAAAACTCTCCATAAGCCATTGCTCTAGAATCATTTTCTAAAAATGTTCTAATACCTAATTCCCTTTCAATTGTTTGACTTAGTGGCTCTTCTTGAAAATGAAAAAAACTATAGCTGTAACCTGTAATATTATTGATTCGTCCAGATAAATTAATCCCTATTCCTAAAATTTTATCTTTCGGAAGTTTTTCTTCCTTTATAAAATCTTTAATACAATTGATAAGGCTTGTTAATGATTGTGGTGTGTTTTGAAGACTGTAAGGAATATGTTCTTTAATTTTTACCAAGTGTTTTTTAAAATCGAGTAGCCCAATATTTACCGAATATTTTTTTACATCGACACCTAAAAAATAGCCAGCATCGCTTACCAATCCATAAATATTGGCTCTTCTGCCACCAGTAGAATTTATTTTTCCTTCATCTCTCAATAATCCATCTTCAATTAACTCGTTTACAAGACTTGTTATTTTAGGAGTGCTAATAGCCAATTCTTTGGCCAATTCTGCAATTGTAGTATCACCGTTTGTATCTACCTGATTAATAATGGCTTTTTTGAGGGCTTTGTTTTTATAAGCAACACCACTGCTAATACCATCTTCTGAAAAAACTTCAAAAAGTTGCTGAGCTGTAATCATTTTGCTAAGATATTAACAATTATACATGTCTAAATCATTAGGATTAGTAGATTTTGATTTGTAAATAAATAAATTATTTTAAAAAGTATTGCCAAGTTAAAAAAAATAAATAATATTGTTCATTCACTTTTGAAATTATAATAATTATACATGGTAGAGATGAATTCGATTGCAACCGAACAAATGCCAGCCCAAACTGCCAATTTACTTGCAGCTTATGCCGATATGTACAAGAACGAATTGATTCATAATATTTTACCTTTTTGGCTAAACAACAGTAGAGACCATGTAAATGGGGGCTACTTTACCAGCTTAACAAGAGAAGGAAAAGTATTTGATACCGATAAATTTATGTGGCTACAAGGTAGAGAAGTTTGGTGCTTTAGCTATATGTATGCCAATCTTCATCAGAACGAAGAATGGTTAGAAATGGCCAAACAAGGTGCAGAATTTATGGAAAAATATGGTAGAGATGCAGATGGTAATTGGTATTTTTCTTTAACTGCCGAAGGCAAACCGTTGGTGCAACCATATAATATTTTCAGTGATTGCTTTGCAACCATGGCATTTGCTGCTTTAGACAAAGCATTACCTAACGATGCGTATAAAAAAATTGCTGTAGACACTTTTGAAAACATCATTAAACGTCAGCACAATTGGAAAGGCCAATATAGTAAGGCTTATCCAGGCACAAGACAATTGAAAAACTTTTCGTTGCCAATGATTTTGTGCAATCTCTCTTTAGAATTAGAACATATTATAGGAACAGAGCAGGTAAATAGTTTTATACCAACAGTTATTCATGAAGTAATGGATGTTTTTTATGAACCAAACTCAGGTTTAATACTAGAAAATGTTGCTTTAGATGGTTCTTTTTCCGACACATATGAAGGCAGATTAATTAATCCAGGTCACACGATAGAAGCTATGTGGTTTGTGATGGATTTGGCTAAAAGAGATAACAATACTGCATTGATTCATAAAGCTGCTGCCATTATGCTAAATGCATTAGAATTTGGATGGGATAAAGAATATGGCGGCATTTTTTACTTTTTAGATATTAAGGGGCATCCTGTTCAACAATTAGAGTGGGATCAAAAATTATGGTGGGTGCATGTAGAGGCTTTAGTAGCACTAGCAAAAGCGTATACACTAACAGGAGAAAAAATATATGCACAATGGTTTACCAAAGTTCACGAGTATACGTGGAGCCATTTTAGAGATCTTGAATATGGTGAGTGGTTTGGTTATTTGAATAGAAGAGGAGAAGTGTCTTTGTCTTTAAAAGGTGGTAAATGGAAGGGATGTTTTCATATACCAAGGTCATTGTATCAAGTATGGAATACTGTAAAATAATGAAGAAGAAATTTGCCATAACAATCATCTTACTGTTTTTATCTGTTCCATTAATTTGGGCACAAAAAGTATTATATACCGATGTGTTAGTAGTTGGTGGTGGAACTAGTGGAACAGCTGCTGGTATTCAATCTGCAAGGTTAGGCGTTTCAACAATTATTGTAGAGCCAACACCTTGGCTAGGTGGAATGCTTTCTGCTGCAGGTGTAACGGCTACAGATGGCAATCATAATCTTCCATCAGGTATTTGGAATGAGTTTAGAGAGGCTTTATATACCATTTATGGTGGTCCGAATAAAGTATTTACAGGTTGGGTAAGCAACACACAATTTGAACCACATAAAGCAGATAGTATTTTTAAAAGTTGGGCAAAAAAAGAAAAAAAGTTAACTGTTTTATTCAACTATCAATTTCAAAAAACGATTAAAAGAGGAAATCAACTACTTGCAGTTGTTTGTAAAAACACTAATAACAAGCAGGTTGTTACAATTTATGCCAAACAAATTATTGACGCAACAGATTTGGGTGATGTAATGGCAAGTGCAGGAGCAAAGTTTGATGTTGGAATGGAAAGCGATGCTGTTTCTGGTGAAAAAATGGGCTTACAGCAATCTAATGATATTGTACAAGACCTAACATTTGCAGCCATTTTAAAAGATTATGGAAAAGGAGTAGATAAAACAATTCCACAACCAGCTAATTATTCTCCTAACGAATTTGATGGTGCTTGCACAGATTTTTATATAGATAAATCAAAAAAAGCCCCTTCTGTTAATGCTCAAAAAATGTTAGAGTATGGCAAACTTCCTAATAATAAATACATGATTAATTGGCCAGGAAATGGAAACGATTATTATGTAAATAATATTGGAATGAGCCAACACCAAAGAGATAGTGTTTTAGAATTGGCTAAGCAACAAACTTTACGGTTTGTATATTTTATTCAACACCAACTAGGGTTTAAACATCTTGGTTTTGCAGAAGATGAATTTCCAACAAAAGATCAATTTCCGCTAATACCTTATTACAGAGAAAGCAGACGATTAAAAGGTTTGGTAAGGTTTAATATTAACCATATACTTCAACCATTTGCTTATAACTTATATAAAACAGGAATTGCTGTTGGTGATTATCCCATCGATCATCATCATAAAAAAAATCCAAACGCTCCACAGCACTTAGAATTTCCTTCAGTGCCATCTTTTAATGTGCCATTAGGGGCATTAATTCCTCAACATATTCAAGGCTTAATTGTAGCTGAAAAAAACATAAGTGTAAGTAATGTAGTAAATGGAACTACACGTCTGCAACCTTGTGTATTATTAATTGGTCAAGCAGCTGGAACACTTGCTGCACTTGCAGTTCAGCAAAAAAAATTTGCCTCAAAAGTTTCTATTCGAAAAGTACAACAAACCTTGTTATACCATAAAGCCATGATTATGCCTTATATAGATGCAGGTATAAAACATCCTCAATTTGAGGCTATTCAAAGAGTAGGGTCAACAGGTATTTTGAAAGGAGAAGGAAAACCATTTAAGTGGGCAAACCAAACTTGGTTTTATCCTGATAGCAGTATCAGTGAAACATTGCTTGTAAAAAGTGTGCAACAATTTAATGCTGTTTTTTTAAAGAATGAGCAGCCTATTGATGTAGAATTAACCACCGATAAAGCCATTTTACTCATAACGAAAATGATTAATCAACACCCACAACTTCGATTAAAGTATACTACCAAAATGAATGACTTATCTGCTGAGATGAAACAGTTGTTGCAGCAAAAAAATTTGTTTACACCAGCAATTACACGTAAGGCATTGTGTGTATTGCTAGATGAATATATCAATCCCTTTTTCTTAGAAAATATTCAACACCAGCAGAAAAAATTTTAACAAACACTAAAACAAAACTTGACGTATGAAAAAAACAAAATGGGTATTTCTTTTATTAGCCTGCTTTTTTTGCGTAGAGCAGTTGCTAGCACAAACGGCAAAGCTATCTGGAAAGGTAGTAGATGCTGCTACAAATGAGCCACTTGCAGGCGTTACCGTAATTGTAAAAGCTACCAAAAAAGGAACAAGTACCAATGTAGATGGTTCGTTTACACTCAACGTTAAAGATGGAGAAACAATAGAATTTTCTTATCTAGGCTATGCCACTATAACCACAAAAGCAACAAATGATGCAACTATAAAGCTTACTGCAGTAACTGGTAGCAATTTACAAGATGTAGTAGTGGTGGGTTATGGTACTCAAAAGCGAAATAAAATCTCAGGCTCTGTTGCAACGGTTAATGGAGAACAACTGATTAGACGACCAGTTTCTAACGTTAGTATGACCTTACAAGGGATGTCTCCAGGTGTTACGATAAGACAAGGATCTGGACAGCCTGGTGCAGATCAAGGGCAAATCAATATTCGTGGAATTGCATCTGTTAGTGGAGGAAATGGACCATTAATTATTATTGACGGGGTCGAAGCTGCAAATATGAATGATGTAGATGCAAACATAATAGAGAATGTATCTATTATAAAAGATGCTTCAGCGGCAGCAGTTTATGGTTCAAGAGGAACAAATGGTGTTATATTAATTACAACAAAAAAGGGCATTAAAGGAAAAACATTGCTTGCACTAAATAGCTTTGTTACAGCACAAACGCCAACCAATATGCCTAAAACTTTATCTGCTGTTGATAATATGATTTTACAAAACGAATCAAGAAGAGCTTTAGGTCCTACTCAAGCACTTCCGTTTTCACAGGCAGAAATTGATTTATATAGAACTACTGCTCCTAATAATTTCACTGTATTTAATACCGATTGGCAAGATCTTATTTTTCAGAATACTGGATTAATGCAAAATCACAATATGATTGTAAGTGGAGGTTCAGAAAAATCATCTTTTTTAGCATCAGGTACTTACTTAAACCAACAAGGTCTGCTTACCAATAATCAGTTTACTAGATACGATTTGCGAATTAATGGAGACATTAACATAACCAATAAAATTAAGTTTAGCACCAATTTATTCTATACAAAATCTACCAATATTGTTCCAGCAGGAATGAGTACTACTGAGATTATTCAACGTTCTATTTCTATGGCTAGAAATTGGGCTGGAAAATTTGAAGATGGAAAATATGGAAACGCTGGCCAATCAAATAGTGTTAACCCAATTGGTATGGCAGAAAATTCAGGAACTACAAAAACCGAAACACCAACTATTTCTGCAAGGTTTGCGTTGAAAGCAGAGATAATTAAAGATTTATTTGTTGAAGTTGCTTATAATAACAGATCGTCTTATACACAGTCGATAAGAGCTGGAAGAACTTATTCTGTATATACCCCAAATCCTGCAAATAGTACATTGGCTTATGCAGGAGAGTTTGGAGTGCTGGACTCATCATTAAATTATACAAATAACAGATTTGCAAATAATCAATATTACGCTTCTGGTGATTACAGTTTTAAAATTGCAAGAGAGCATAACTTCAAAGTTCAAGTGGGTATGCAAGCTTTTGATAACTATAATGAAAGTGTTTCAGCTACACGCTTCGGTTTACAATATCCTGATCGTCCTTACTTTGGTTTTGCAACATCTCCAACTCAGCCTCAAGTAGGTGGTAGTGCTAATGAAAACGCATTACTTGGATACTTTACTAGAATTAACTACGATTTCAAGAATAAATATTTTATTGAGTTCAATGCAAGAAATGATGGTTCTTCAAAATTTGGGGCTACTGAAAACAAGCAAAGAGCAACTTTTGCAGGTGCTAGTGCTGCTTGGGTATTTAGCAAAGAAAATTTCATGTCAAAAGTATCGGTAATCAATTTTGCTAAACTAAGGGTTTCTTATGGTGGATTAGGAAATGAGGCTGTAATAGGAGGAAACTATCCTTTTGTAGGGCAATTGGCAAACAATATTGATTATTATTTCAACAACACCTTAACAAGAGGAAATGCGATAAATAATTATCCAAATATATCCTTATCATGGGAAAAAAGTTTTCAAGCAAATGTTGGTTTAGATATCAATTTATTTTCAAATAAATTAAGCGTTACCCTTGATTATTATGAAAAGAAAATTACGGATATGCTGATAAATGTTCCGGTTCCAACCTATTTAGGTTTAGCAAGCAATCAAACATTTATACCTGCAAATGCAGGTAGAATGATTAATAAAGGTTGGGAATTTTCTACAACTTATAAAAATAAAATTGGTAAATTAAACTATTCTGTTACAGCCAATTTATCTGATGTAAAAAACAAAGTTTTATACACTGTAGGGCAAGATATTTTCCATGGAAATAATCAAATTTCTAGAGCAGGATATCCTGCATTATCATATTTATTATTGAGATCTAATGGTTTATATCAGGTAGGAGATAATTTTAATGTTCCTATTAATGGTACAAGACCTACAGGAGCTGGTGATATTAGGTATGTAGATGCCAATGGTAGTGGAGTTTTAAATGATTCTGACAGGGTAGTAACAGGAAATAATTTTCCTAGATATGAATTTAGTACCGACTTCTCATTAAGCTATAAAGATTTTGACTTAAACATTTTCATTTTTGGTATTGCTAAACGAGATAACTATATTTCTGGTTTAGGTGTACAGCCGTTTACTGCACCAAATTGGTTTGCATCTGGTTTAGAAACCGCTTTGGGAAGATGGACTCCTGAAAATCCAAATGCGAAATATCCAAGATTATTTGATGGAGGAAATGGTAATTATGTGCCTTCTGATTTTTGGTTAAGAAATGGAGCTTTCTTAAGAGTAAAACACATAACATTGGGATACAACGTTTCCAAAAAATGGTTAGATAAAATTAGCATACAACAATGTAGATTTTATGTAAGTGTTGTAAATCCATTTACATTTTCTAATTACGAACCAGGCTTTGATCCAGAGATTAGTAATAATACTGGTGCTTTTTATCCAATAATGCGTACTACAACAGTTGGTTTTAATGTTAAATTTTAAAAGTACTTATACCATGAAGCAAATACAATTCAAATTAATAATTATATGTTCAATCTTCGTATTTTTTACTATTTCTTGTAGTAAATACTTAGATAGAAAACCGCTTGACGCAATTACATCGGAGGATTTTTTTCAAAATCCAACACAAATCAATCAATCTTTAACAGGCGTTTATAATGCATATGGTGCAAGAACAGTCAGCCCAGGTTTAGCAAATCCTACAACCTATTACTCAAAGATGGATTTGTATACTGAAATAGGTTTAGAAAGGGGTTTAAATGGAACAATTGGCTCTGGAGCTTATAATACGGGTAACGGAACGGTTGCCGAAATTTGGGCGATATTTTACCAAGTAATTCAAAGAGCTAATACATTGTTGTTTTATATGCCAAGAGCCCAAGCAAGTATGAATGCTGCTGATTATGCTAGAGTTCAAGCTGAAGCTAAAACTTTACGTGGTTTGGCATATTGGCATTTGATTACCTTTTTTGGAGATGTTCCTTTTTTTACAGGACCTTTAGAAACAAGTGAATTTTATGCAGCTACAAGAAAATCAAAAAAAGAAATTATTACATTCTTAATATCAGATTTAGAATCCGCATCTACATCAATGCCATGGTTATCAACCGAAGTAGGAAGGGTGAATAGAGGTGTTGCTTTAGGAGCAGCAGCACGTTTAGCAATGTTAGATAAAAGATATGATGATGTAATTAGATTAACCAACAATATCATTACAAATTCTCCTTATGGTTTAAACCCTTCTTTCGAAAACTTATTTAGAAAGAGTGGTCAAAATATTAATGCTAATAATGAAATAATGTTCATTTATCCATTTGGAGATAATGATGCTGGTTCATTTAGCTATTTAAACCTAGTACAAGGATCACGAAATCAAGGAGGACAATCAAGTCATTTTCCTACACAATTTTTAGTAGATTTATTTGAATGTAGAGATGGGTTAAATATTGCTCAATCTCCATTATATAATCCTGCTCAACCTGGAAGAAACAGAGATCCAAGAATGAAACACACAGTAATTGTATCTGGAGATACTGTTGTGGTACAAGGATTTACTAGTAATGTTTATAGTGCAACAAATAGGTTAGTACATACATTTAACCCAACGAATAGTACTGTAACACTTTCTTCTACCAATAATCAAGATAGCTCCAACATTTTTGGACCAAGATTAAACGGATGTGGAAATCTTTGGAGAAAACATACAAACGATAGAGATGTAAATGGTACAGCTGGAAACTTGTTTAAAGTAGGTTGGGTGTATATGCGTTTTGCAGAAATTTTATTATTAAATGCAGAAGCAAAACTTGAAAATGGTTCTCCAGCAACAGAAGTGGCTACAATTGTTAATCGTGTAAGGAATAGAGTTGGGATGCCTAATGTTTCGGCAGCTGTTTTATCAAATGCAAATGCCATGAAACAATTGGTTCGTAGAGAAAAAACTGTTGAGCTGGCAAACGAAGGTTTACATCTTGCAGATATGCGTAGATGGGATGATGGTGCTTATGCAGCTAAAGTGATGACTGGTTTAGTGGTAGGAGCAGATTTATCAAACTCAACTTTTGTAACAGGTCAGGGTTTGGTAATTAATAATCCAGCTCCAATCCCATCTTTTGATCCAGTATATTTAGTTCCAATAAACTATCCTAATGCATCTACTACAAGATTAACACGAGAAACTAGGATATTTAATGCTAACCAACATATACTTTGTCCGATTCCACAAGGTGAAAGAGATAAAGCAAACACATTATCTCAGAATCCAAATTGGTAATCGTCATTTATAATCTTCATAAAAGGCAGCGAATTTTCGCTGCCTTTTTTAAATTAAGTTTATGATAAAGCAAAGAGATACAAGCATAGATGCTTTAAGAGGTGTTGCTATTTTGGGAATGGTTTTGTCTGGAAGTATTGCTTTTAATGGTGTTTTGCCTGCATGGATGTATCATGCACAAGTGCCACCACCTTTGCATCAATTTAATCCTACAATATTTGGCATTACTTGGGTTGATTTGGTTTTTCCTTTCTTTTTATTTGCAATGGGGGCTTCAATTCCTTTGGCTTTGAAACATAAAATTCACCAAAATTCATCCCCGTTGTTTTTTATAAAAATTGCTTGTAAAAGATTTTTATTATTAGCCTATTTTGCCCTCTTTACACAACATTTAAAACCTTGGTCAATTAGCTCAACTCCAAATATTCCAACTTATTTGCTTTCTCTACTAGCCTTTTTATTGTTATTTTTTCAATTGTACACTGTTAGCTTTAGTCAATCTAAAATATTGTTTTATAGTAAATATTTTTCTTACTTAATCGCTCTTACTTTATTGTTTGTATTACCTTTTAAATCTGGTTTAGGATTTAATTTTTACAAGAGTGATATTATTTTAATGGTGCTGGCAAATATGGCTTTGTTCGGAATT
>Ga0075157_10001970_pt1 | contig 12248 bp, 13 predicted proteins | sample JI81BgreenDNA_FD_70967 | JGI IMG/M metagenome (GOLD analysis project Ga0075157, IMG submission 70967) | Wastewater effluent complex algal communities from Wisconsin, to seasonally profile nutrient transformation and Carbon sequestration -... | ecosystem: Engineered > WWTP > Effluent > Algae...
GACCATGCGCGGGGGATCGTGGAGGGGTGGTCGCATTACCCCGCGCTGCGGAGCGAGCGGGCGCAGGCGATCTTCCGGCGGCTGCGGCCCGTGCTGTTGAAGAGGTTGATGCGGGCGGCGAATGCGGATGAGGCGCTGGTGGCGCTGGACGGGTTTCTGGCGGGGTTGCCGGCGGGGGTTCAGCTCTTCTCGCTGTTCGAGGCCAATCCGGCGCTGATCGACCTGATCATCGACATCGCGGCGACGTCGCCGTCGCTGGCGCGCCATCTGTCGCGCAATGCGGGCGTGCTGGACGGGGTGATCGGGGGGTCGTTCTTTGCGCCCTGGCCGGGCGTGGGGCCGCTGGTTCAGGCGGTTGCGCGTGCGATGGAGGCGGAGGGGGATTACGAGAAGAAGCTGGGCGCCGCGCGGCGGGTGATGAAGGAGTGGCATTTCCGGGTGGGGGTGCATCACCTGCGCGGGCTGGTCGATGCCTTCGAGGCGGCCAAGCACTATGCCGATCTGGCCGAGGCGGTGATTGCCGCGCTGTGGCCGGTGGTCTGTGGGGAATTCGCGCGCAAGCATGGGCCGCTGCCGGGGAAGGGGGCAGTGGTGCTGGGCATGGGGTCGCTGGGGGCGACGCGGTTGAATGCGGGGTCGGATCTGGACCTGATCGTGATCTACGATGCCGAGGGGGTGGAGGCTTCGGAAGGGCCGCGACCCTTGGCGACGCGGGCCTATTATGCGCGGCTGACGCAGGCCTTCGTCACCGCGCTGACGGCGCAGATGCCGGAAGGGCGGCTGTATGAGGTGGACATGCGGCTGCGGCCCAGTGGGCGGCAGGGGCCGGTGGCGACGTCTATCCAGTCCTTCACCAGCTATCAGGAGGAAGAGGCCTGGACCTGGGAGCATCTGGCCTTGACCCGTGCGCGGCCTTTGGCGGGGGCGGCGGAGGTGATGGCGGCGGTGGAGGCGTTCCGGCGGCGGCTCTTGCCCGAGAAGGGGCAGGGGCCGACGGTGCGCCGCGATGTGGCCGAGATGCGGGCGCGGTTGCAGGCGGCGAAACCGGCGCGGGGGCAGTGGGAGGCGAAGAACGGGCCGGGCCGGTTGATGGATATCGAATTGATGGCGCAACTGGCCGCGCTTTTGACCGGATCGCCTGCGCGCGGGGTGGAGCGGCAGATCGAGGCGGGGCGAAAGGGCGGTATCCTGTCGGATTCGGACGCGCAGGTCCTGCTGGATGCCTACAGGCTCTTGTGGCGGTTGCAGGCGGGGACGCGGCTGATCACCGATGGTGTGGTGGAGCCGGGAAGCCTTGGCGAGGGGGCCTGCGCCTTCCTCTTGCGCGAGACGGGCGAGACGGGGGCGGAGGCGCTGTCGGAGCGGCTGGAGGTGGTGACGGGACTTGCCGAGGCGGTGATTGCGGCCCATGTCGGGCAGGGGGCATGAGATGGGGAGACGGGCTTTGCTTCTTAAAGAGGCCGATCCGAAGGGGCTGGTGCGGGAAAGCTATCGCATCGAGGGGATCACCCTTGGCGAGTGCCGGTCGATCTTTGTCGATTGGGCGCTGAGCCTGCCGGTGGATGCGCCGATGAAGGATGCGATCCGGGTGCTGATCGCGGAATATGCGCTGGGCGCGCCGGATCATCCGATGTCGAAGGTGATGGAGGACGGGTTGATGACGCCGGATGCGCCCAAGCGGCGCGGGGGGCGGGCGGCGCGGGTGGGTGGCGTCTGAGGCGATTTCTGGCGCAGAAATCGCGGAAAATTCTGACGCAGAATTTTCTGGGGCGCGGCGTCGGGTGCCGAAATCTGAGTCAGATTTCGGGGCGATTTCTATGTCGGAAATCGCTTAGCCGCGGGCGGCGGCTTCCAGCGCTGCAATGTCAAGCTTTACCATGCCCATCATCGCCTGCGTCACCCGCGTGGCTGTGGCGTCATCGGTCGTGAGCATAAGCCGGATCAGGCTGCGCGGGACGATCTGCCATGACACGCCGAAACGGTCGGTCAACCAGCCGCAGCGCTGGGCGTGCCCCCCTTGCAGGAGGGCGTTCCACAGAAGGTCCACCTCGGCCTGTGTGTCCAGATGCACCTCGATCGAGGCGGCGGGGGTGAGGCGGTATTGCGGGCCGCCGTTGAGGAAGGTGTAGCGCTGGCCCATGAGGGACAGGTGCAGCAGGAACGTCCCTTCGGCCCCGCGGCGGGGGAAGCTTTGCAGGATGCGCGATCCGGGCAGGAGGGTGACGTAGGTTTCGGCGGCTTCCTGCGCTTGGCCGTCGAACCAGAGGCAGGTCTGGAGGCTGGGTCCCGTCATCTGCGCGCTCCCCTTGCGGCTCATTCTGAGAATGAACCCGCAAGGGGAGTCGGGCAAGCGGTCAGTGCAGGGCCCTGGCCTCGGCGGCAAGCTTGGTGATGGCGGCCCAGTCGCCTGCGGCCATCGCCTCTTTCGGCGCGACCCATGAGCCGCCGACGCAGAGGATGTTCTTCAAGGACAGGTAATCGGGGGCGTTCTTCAGGCTGATACCGCCGGTGGGGCAGAATTTCACCTGCGGGATGGGGGAACCGATGGATTTCAGGAAGGCCGCGCCGCCGGATTGTTCGGCGGGGAAGAACTTCTGCACCGTGTAGCCGCGTTCGAGGAGGAACATGATTTCCGTGGCGGTGACCGCGCCGGGGAGGAGGGGAAGGCCCTCATCCTCGCAGGCCTTGATCAAGCTGTCGGTCGCGCCGGGGGAGACGCCGAAGGTGGCGCCGGCCTTCTTGGCCGCCTTGACGTCGGCAGGGGTGAGGAGGGTGCCCGCGCCGACCGTGCCGCCTTCGACATCGGCCATGGCGCGGATGGCGTCGAGGGCTGCGGGGGTGCGGAGGGTGACCTCCAGCGCGGGGAGGCCGCCTGCGACGAGGGCGCGGGCCAGGGGGGCGGCATGGGCGAGGTCGTCTATGACGAGGACGGGGACGACGGGGGCGAGTTGGCAGACTTTCAGCGCGGCGGCGGATTGCTGGGCGGGGGTCATGGGCTTTCCTTTCGGCGGTTCGCTTGTGGCGAGCGCCGGGGGTTTTGCACCCCCGGACCCCCGCAGGATATTTGGAGAACGGATGAAGGGGGAAGGGCTGCGTCAGACGACGACCGCACCCCCCGTTTCGGCGGGGCCGACATGGCGGCGGAAGGCGGCGAAGAGTTCGCGCCCGATGCCGAATTCGTTGGCGGAGAGGTCGGCGGTGACGGGGGTGCGGCTGTCGAAATCAGGCGCGAGGACGGTGAGGGTGCCTGCGGTGGCATCCAGCCGGATGACGTCGCCGTCGCGGAGTTTGGCGAGCGGGCCGCCCGATGCGGCCTCGGGCGAGACGTGGATGGCGGCGGGGACCTTGCCCGACGCGCCCGACATGCGGCCATCGGTGACGAGGGCGACTTTCAACCCGCGGTCCTGCAGCACGGTCAGGGTTGGGGTCAGGGAGTGGAGTTCGGGCATGCCGTTCGACTGCGGCCCCTGGAAGCGGACGACGACCACGGTGTCCGAGGTGAATTCGCCGCGTTTGAAGGCGGCCTTCACCGCCTCTTGATCGTGGAAGATGCGGGCGGGGGCTTCGATCACGTGGCGTTCGGGGGCGACGGCGGAGACCTTGATGACGCCGCGGCCCAGATTACCCGTGAGTTGCTTAAGGCCGCCCGTGGGTTGGAAAGGATCGGTGGCGGGGCGGAGGATCTTGTCGTTGAGCGTTTCGTTCGCGCCATCTTCCCAGTGAAGCTTGCCGTCCTTGAGCTTGGGTTCCTGCCGGTAGAGGGAGAGGCCGTCGCCAGCTACCGTCTTTGCGTCGGCATGGAGGAGGCCTGCGTCGAGGAGTTGGCCGATCATGTAGGAGAGGCCGCCCGCGGCGTGGAAATGGTTCACGTCGGCAAGGCCGTTGGGATAGACCTTGGCCATCAGCGGCACGACTTCGGAGATGTCGGCGAAATCCTGCAGGTCGAGGATCACGCCCGAGGCGCGGGCCATGGCGGGCAGGTGAAGGACGAGGTTGGTGGAGCCGCCCGTGGCCATGAGGCCCACGAGGCCATTCACATAGGCGCGTTCGTCGAGGATTTCGCCCACGGGGCGGTAATCGTTGCCGAGCGCGGTGATTTGGGCGGCGCGTTCCACCGCCGCCGTCGTCAGCGCCTCGCGCAGGGGGGTGCCGGGGTTGACGAAGCTTGCGCCGGGGAGGTGGAGGCCCATGAACTCCATCAGCATCTGGTTGGTGTTCGCGGTGCCGTAGAAGGTGCAGGTGCCGGGGCCGTGATAGGAAGCCATTTCCGCCTCCATCAGTCTGTCGCGCCCGATCTCGCCCGCCGCATAGGCGTTGCGGACCTTGGCCTTTTCGTCATTGGGCAGGCCCGAGGTCATGGGGCCTGCGGGCACGAAGATCGAGGGCACATGGCCGAAGGTGGAGGCGGCGATGATGAGGCCCGGAACGATCTTGTCGCAGACGCCGAGATAGAGGGCGGAGTCGAAGGTGTTGTGCGACATGGCCACGCCCGCGGCCAGCGCGATCACGTCGCGGGAGAAGAGCGAGAGTTCCATGCCGGGCTGGCCCTGCGTGACGCCGTCGCACATGGCGGGAACCCCGCCCGCGACCTGAGCGGTCGCCCCGGCCTTGCGGGCGGCGGTGCGGATGATCTTTGGGTAATCCTCGAAGGGCTGATGCGCCGAGAGCATGTCGTTATAGGCGGTCACGATCCCGATGTTCGGGGCGCGGCCTGCGGCGAGCGCGTCCTTGTCCGCACCCATCGCGGCATAGGCATGGGCTTGGTTTCCGCAGGCGAGATGGCCGCGCGCAGGGCCGTCCTTCGCCGCCTTGGCGAGGCGCTCCAGATAGGCGCCCCGGCTGTTTTCGGAGCGGGCGCGGATGCGGTCCGTGACGCGGGTGATGGCGGGATTGAGCGACATGGGCGACTCCTTCGGCGGCGGCTGGCGTGGTTCTAGCAGATTCCGTTAGCGCTAACAACTGGCCTTTGGGGGCGGGGGTTCGGCCTCTTCCTGGCGGGTCTTCGCCGTGGCGGGGCGGGATTGTTGCAAGTTCGGTGCCAGTGAAGCGTCATTGTTTCGATAATGGCGCTAAAAACTTGAAATGTCTTTCCGTTAACCAAATTCGGCCACATTCGATTCCCATTACTCCGTGCATCTGGATGGGTGCATGCCCGGAGGAATGGGAATGAAGAGTATGAAAAGCATCGCGATGTTGGGCCTTGCTCTGGCACTTTCGGCCTGTGTTTCCTCGGAGCCGGCGAGCCGGGGTGTTTCGACCGACGCACTGACGCTGGCATCGCGGGGGACGGGGTCGATCCCGACCGAGGGGCCGCGCGTGGTGGCGCCGCTTTACACCGTGGCGGATGTCCGCATCGACGTGCCGCGCGAGTTGCGGGTGTCGGAGGCGAATGTCTATTACCCGATGGCCGATATCGTCTGGCGCGGTGACGCCATGGGGGATCGCCATGCCCAGATCAAGGCGATCTTCGAGGATGCCGCGCAGCGGGCGACCGCCGGGATGGCCGGGCCGACGCGGGCGGTGGTTTCGGTCAAGTTGCAGCGGTTCCATGGCGTGACGGAGAAGACCCGTTACACCATTGGAGGCACGCATGACATGGTCTTTGAACTGACCGTTCTGGATGCGGCGACAGGGGCCGTGCTGGACGGGCCGCGCGTGGTGCGCGCCGATGTCCGTGCAGCGGGCGGTCAGGCGGCGATTGCCGAGGAACAGGCGGGGCGGACGCAGAAGGTCGTGGTGACCGAGCGTCTGGTGCAGGCCTTCCGCACCGAGCTTTCGGGAACGGTCACCGACCCGTCGTTGGTGGCGCGGGCGGCGCAGACGCCGGGCACGGCGGTCGTGCTGACGCGCTGAGACTTTATTCATCGGACAGGACAGGGTAAGGGGAGGGCATGATGTCCTCCCCTTCCTCATTTCCCGATGAAGCGGCCGCTGCGCGCGGCCTTCCCGTGGTGCGGCTGAAGCCGAAGGCGGAGGCGCGGGCGATCCGGCACGGTTTCCCCTGGGTCTATGCCGATGAGCTGGTGATGGACCGGCGGACGGGGAATATCCCGCCCGGCGCGCTGGCCGTGCTGGAGGATGGCGAGCGGCGGGCGCTGGGTCTGGTGACCGTCAATGTGAAATCGAAGATTGTGGCGCGGATGCTGGATCGCGATCCGGCGGCGGTGGTGGATGAGGCGTGGTTCGCGGCGCGCCTGACCCGCGCGCTGGAACTGCGGGAGCGGCTGCATGACGCGCCGTTCTACCGGCTGGTCCATGCCGAGGCGGATGGGTTGCCGGGGGTGGTGATCGACCGGTTCGGCGATGTGGCGGTGGTGCAGCCGAATGCGGCATGGGCCGAGGCGTTGCTGGAGCCTTTGGTTGCGGCGCTGCGGGCGGTGACCGGGGTTTCGACGGTGGTCAAGAACGGAACCGGGCGGTCGCGCGGGCTTGAGGGGCTGGCGGAGGAGACGGTCGTCCTTTGCGGCGCGGTCGAGGGGCCGGTGCCGGTGCCGATGAATGGCGCGGTCTATATGGCGGATGTGAAGGGGGGGCAGAAGACCGGTCTTTTCTATGATCAACGACCGAACCATGCCTTTGCCGCGCGTCTGGCGAAGGGGTCGCGGGTGCTGGATGTGTTCAGCCATGTGGGCGGCTTTGCCTTGGCTGCGCTGGCGGGTGGGGCTTCGTCGGCGGTTGCGGTGGATGCATCGGCCCCTGCGCTAGCGCTGGCGGAGGCGGGGGCGCGGGCGTCTGCTGTGGCGGATCGGTTCGCCGTTCGTCAGGGCGATGCCTTTGCCGTGCTGGAGGCCATGGCGGCGGAGGGGGAGCGGTTCGATCTGGTGATCTGTGACCCGCCCGCCTTTGCGCCGGCAAAGCCTGCGCTTGAGGCGGGGCTGCGGGCCTATGAACGCATCGCGCGGCTGGCCGCGCCTCTGGTCGCGCCGGGGGGGTATCTGGTGCTGTGTTCCTGTTCCCATGCGGCGGACCTGTCGGCCTTTCGCAATGCATCCGCGCGGGGCATCGGGCGGGGCGGTCGGAGGGGGCAGCTTTTGCATACCGGATTCGCCGGGGCGGACCATCCGATGCTGCCGCAACTGGCGGAGAGCGGATACCTCAAGTCGCTGTTCTTCCGACTGGATTGATGCGGGCGGTTCTGGATGCCTGCGTCTTGTTCCCGCCGGTGTTGCGGGATCTGCTGTTGGGCATGGCGGAGGCGGGGCTTTACGAGCCGAAATGGTCGGAGCGCATCCTTGAGGAATGGGCGCGGGCGACGGTGAAACTGGGGCCGGGGGCGGAGGCGCAAGCACGGGGCGTGGCCGTGCTGATGCGCGAGGTGTTTCCGCGGGCGATGGTGGCGGCGGCACCGGGAGTGGAGGCGCGGCTGGTGCTGCCCGATCCGAACGATACGCATGTGTTGGCCGTGGCGGTGGCGGGCGGGGCGGATGCCATCGTGACCTTCAACGCCGCCGATTTCCCGCGCCATGTTCTGGCGGGGGAAGGGGTGCAGCGGCGGGACCCGGACGGGTTCCTTTGGGAATTGTGGTCGGGTGATCCCGACAAGGCGGGCGCGGTGATCGCGCGGGTCCATGCAAGGGCCGAGGAGATGGCGGGGGGGCCTGTCTCGTTGAAGGCGCTGTTGAAGCGGGCCAGTCTGCCAAGGCTCGCGAAGGCTGTCACTCAGGACGGCAGGGCGGGCTGAAGCCAGCGGCGTTCGTTCTCCTCGATCTGGGCGATGCGGTCGGCGCTCGAGGGATGCGAGAGGAGCCATGCGGGCATCTGGCCGCGGTTGGCCTTTGTCATCGCGTCCAGTTTTCGGAAGAGCGATTTCTGCGGTTCCGTGCCGATCCCGGATTTCAGGAGGAGGGCGGTGGCATAGGCGTCGGCCTCATACTCGTCGCGCTGCGAGAGGCGGGCGGCGAGGGCGGCGGAAATGAGGTTCGCGATCCAGAAGCCGATGAAGGGCAGGAAGCGGTTCAGCACGGCGGAGAGCACCACGAAAACGGCGTTCTGACCGGTGAAGTCGATCATCCGGCGGCGGGTGTGACCCAGCGCCACATGGCCCATCTCATGCGCGATGACGGCGGCGAGTTCCTCGGGCGTGACCTCCCCGCGCATCTTGCGGTTGAGGAAGCCGCGCGTGAGGAAGATGCGCCCGTCGGGAGAGGCGAGGCCGTTGACCGGCTCCACCTCGAAGACATGGACGGGGATGGCGGGGATATCGAGCGCCGCGGCCATGCGGTCGGCAAGGCGGGTGACGGAAGGATCGGTCAGCGGGCGCGACTGCTGATCCAGCATCTTGTGCGTCCGCCAGACGGAGAAGCGGTACATCATCAGCGCGTAGCCGATGGCGATGAGGGTGGGGATGATCAGCGCGGCCATGGGCAAGGATATGGGCAGGCCGCGCCGGATGGGAAGGGGGGGTCAATCACGCTCTTGCGCGTTGCGCCAGAGGATGCTGCCGAGGATCAGGGTGACCACGCCCGAGGCGATGGCAGCGGCAAGGTTTCCCAGCACCGCGCCGAGTTCGCGGATGTCGGAGGAGAAGGTATAGCCCAACCCGATGTAGATGGAGACCCAGATGCAGGTGCCAGCCATGGCGGGCAGGGTGAAGCCCGCCCAGTTGATGCGGGCGGCCCCGGCAGAGAAATTGACATACGGGCAGAGGGCCGAGACGGCCCAGCGGGAGAGGAAGATGGCGGGCAGGCGGCGGCTTTCGAGCCATGTCACCGCGCGTTCAACCAGCGCGGCGGTGTGGCGGCGGCGCGAGAGGCGGTCGATGAGGCGCGGGCCGAGGTTGCGGCCCAGCCAGTAGCCCGACTGGTCGCCAAGGCAGGCCCCGGCCAGCGCCCCGATCCAGAGCGGGAGCGCGCTGAGGTCGCCTGCGGCGGCGAAGGCCCCGGCCGCCAGCATCACGAGCGAGGCGGGGATGGGCAGGGCGAGGCAGGCGAGGAAGTTCGTGAGCGCGATCAGCAGCGCGCCCCATTCCGGGACGAGGGCAAGGAGCGTTTCGGTCATTCCACGCCCTCTTGCGCATCGACGAAGGCCTGCACGGCGGTGATGAGGTCCGTGACGGGAACGCCGTGTTCCTGTGCCAGAGAATAGAGCGGCTGGCTCGTGTCGTCGCGGTCATGCGTGGCAAGGATGCGGGCGAGATCGTCGCGGTCCAGACCGTAGCTGCGGGCGATGAAGCGGGGGGTCATCCAGCCCGCGACCGGCTTTTCCGCGCGGTTCGACAGGATCAGGGCCATGTCCACCGTCCGCCATGCGAAGAAGAGGCAGGCCGTGAGCGCGCCGAGGAAGGCGAGCGACAGGATCGGGTTGCGCTGCCAGATGCGGCGGATCATCGGATGTCCTTCAGGCCGCGGGCGATGCCGTCCAGCGTCATCGGCACCATGCGGCCCGCGAAGATGTCTCGGATCAGGCGGATCGACTGGGTATGCGGCCAATGCGCCTCGGGCACCGGGTTGATCCAGAGATGGCGGGGCCAGCGGGTGCAGGCGCGTTCCAGCCATGTGCGGCCCGACTCGCGGTTCCAATGTTCGTTGGCCCCGCCGGGATGGGTGATCTCGTAGGGCGACATGGAGGCGTCGCCCACGAAGATGCAGTGCCAGTCGGGGCCGTAGGTGTTCATCAGGTCCATCGTCGGGGTCTGGTCGTCCCAGCGGCGGCGGTTGTCGCGCCAGACGCCTTCGTAGAGGCAGTTGTGGAAGTAGAAGGGGGCGAAATGCTTGAACTCGGAACGGGCGGCGGAGAAGAGTTCCTCCATGACGCGGATGTAGGGGTCCATCGATCCGCCGACGTCAAGGAAAAGGATCACTTTCACGGCATTTCGGCGTTCGGGGCGGGTCTGCACGTCGAGCCAGCCGTGATCGGCGGTGGCGCGGATCGTGGCGTCTAGGTCGAGTTCCTGTTCCGCCCCGTCGCGCGCCCAGCGGCGCAGGCGGCGCAGCGCCACCTTGATGTTGCGGGTGCCGAGTTCGACGCGGTCGTCGAGATTGCGGAAATCGCGGCGGTCCCAGACCTTGACCGCGCGTTGGTGGCGGCTGCCCTCCTGCCCGATGCGCACGCCTTCGGGATTGTAGCCATAGGCGCCGAAGGGGGAGGTGCCGGCGGTGCCTATCCATTTCGAGCCGCCCTGATGGCGGGCCTTCTGTTCCTCCAGCCGTTTGCGAAGGGTTTCCATCAGCTTGTCGAACCCGCCCAAGGCCTCGATCTGGGCGCGTTCCTCGGGCGTCAGGTGCTTTTCAGCCAGTTTTTCCAGCCAGTCGCGGGGCAGGTCGATGGCGTCCAGAACCTGATCCGCCGTGATGCTTTCCAGCCCGTTGAAGGCGGCGGCGAAGGCGCGGTCGAAGCGGTCGAGGTGGCGTTCGTCCTTGACCATCGCGACGCGGGCGAGGTGGTAGAAGCCGTCGACATCATAGGTGACGAGGCCCGCCGCCATGCCTTCGAGGAAGGCGAGGTATTCGCGCAGGGAAACGGGGATGCCTTCCTTCCGGAGCGTCTGGAAGAAGGGCAGGAACATCGGTCCGGCCTCAGACCATGCGGTCTATGACGAGGGTCAGGATCAGGCCGATGATGGCGAAAGCGATGCCGAACCCTGCGCCGTATTGCAGGGCGTCCAGTCGTTTTCCACCGGATTTCAAAGCCTTGCGCGCACCGAAGGCGGCACCCAGAACAAAGCCTGCAATGATGATCATGTCCAGCCCCTTGTCTTGCAACCGGGGCCGGAGGAGGCCCCGTCAGCCGCTGCGGCCCGTCGTGGCCAGACCTGAAATGTCCGACAGCCGGGCGCGCACCTGCGCGTCAGAGCCGAAGCCATAGCGTGCCCAGCCGAGACTGTCGAGACGGGCGGCCCGTGCCTCGTCCGTGCGGCCGAGGGCGGCGTTGGCTTCGGCGTTGATCATCAGGAGCGTGGCGAGAAGGGCCGCGTTTTCCGCCCGGCGCACCACCGGGATGGCGCGTTCGGTCAGTGCCAGCGCTTCGGCGAAGCGGCCATCGGACAGGGCGAAGGCGGCGATCTGCATGTCGACATGGGCGGAACGCACGTCACCGCCGGGCAGGCGTTGCCAGATGGCCTGCGCGGTGCGGAAGGCCTCGGTCGCAGCGGCGCGGTCCTGCGAGACCTGCGCGCGGCCGATGGCGAACCATGAGAAGGCGAGGCGGTTGTCCTGCCAGCCCTGCGTCTGCGCGATGGAGAGCATGCGATGCGCGGCGCGCAGGCGGGCGGCATCGGAGCCGCGCGGGGTGAGGGCCTGTTCTACCGCATCGACCCAGGCGCGCGGGGCCATGGCGAGGGGGTGGCCCGCGCCACGGCCTTCGCCGGCAGGGTTCAGGCGCGCGAGGATGGCGGGCAGGCGGGCGGCGACTTCGGCGCGGGTCATGCCGTTCTGCAGGGCCGGGTCGTAGTGGACACGCAGCACCAGCATGTCGAAACCCGACAGGACGGTCAGGAAGTTGTCGTCGTTGAAGACGCTGTCGGGCAGTCGGTAGAGGTCGTTCAGGGGGCCGATGGCCTGTGCCAGTTCTTCATGCAGGCAGTCGCGCACCTCTTGCGGGGTGCTGTCGGAGGGGACGATGATCCCGACCTTCTCGCGCCGGGTGAGGGTGGTCCAGTCGGTGACGCCGGAACCGCGGGCGGCGCGGTATTCGGCGAAGGAGGAGACACGCGGGACGACGAAGCAGGCCGCCTGCGGCACGGCGCGGCGCATGGCGGCGCGGGGTTGGAAGTCGATGGTGATGACGGCCTGCGCGGTGTGCGCGGCGGGCGAGATGTCGATGCCCGCCTCGGCGCGCATCCGGGACAGGACGCGGGCCAGATCAGGCGGGGCGGTGGCCGGAACGTCGCCGGTCAGCGCCACGGTGATGGGGCCTTCGAAGCGGGTGAAGACGGGCAGGGCGCGCCCGCTTTCCATCAGGAATTCAAGATCGAGTATGTCCTGCGCGATCTCGGCATTGCTGCGGGCGGCAGGGCTGGGCGTGGCCTGCGCGAAGGATTGCAGCGGGGCAAGCCTTTCGCCCGAGGGGGACGCATCGGAACGCGTCATCGTGACCTGTTCCGGGGGCGCGGAGACGCAGCCGGAGAGGAACAGGGAGAGGGCCGTGACGGCAAAGGGAAAACGCATGAGTGGCAGCTCTGCTTTCGAGTGAAACCAAGGGCCTTGCGGCCCTACCGATAACAACGGTCGGTGATCCGAAGATCACCGTCCGCCCACATCGGGCACGGCGAAGCCCCCGCTTCGCCTGTGACCCGAAACCGTTCCTCGCAT
>Ga0075157_10001971_pt1 | contig 12239 bp, 7 predicted proteins | sample JI81BgreenDNA_FD_70967 | JGI IMG/M metagenome (GOLD analysis project Ga0075157, IMG submission 70967) | Wastewater effluent complex algal communities from Wisconsin, to seasonally profile nutrient transformation and Carbon sequestration -... | ecosystem: Engineered > WWTP > Effluent > Algae...
CATTCAAGTCCAGAGTGAGTTAGGAAAAGGCAGTACATTTACAATCCGTCTACCACTCAAATGAGAACAATATTACTGCGATCGCGTCAAGATTGCCTTTGCAAGGGGAACTGCCGAATATCAAGCTGTGGGTTAACTCGATCGCAAGTGCGATCGAGCAGAATAAAATTAACGGTGTATTGGTGATGCTGGAAAATAACAGCCGGGAAAACCAAGGAGAAAATTGGGGTTCAGCCAGAGGGGATAATTTCTGAAGCGGTTAATTCTCTGGTTCGTCAGAGAGAATTTACAAGGGTAGCGACCTCTGCCCGTTCTTTGATTGGAGATACTGGTATACTACGATCGACAGTTAGTTATTTAATAATTTGTAGTCATGGTAAATATGTCAAGCATCTCCAACATCGCCTCTGAAGTGGAAAGTGACTTTCTGGGAGAGATTGATAACCTTGACAGGCAATTACACGATCGCTTTCAAGACAAGTTTGTAGTCCAGCCCTCGCTTACCCGACTTTTGGTTAGTTTTCAGGCTAACAAAACTAGACCCATTTATAGGTGGTACAAGTATAAGGAAGCTTTCTCCGCTTCTTTGGTAGAGTTCTTATTCCAACAATATCAAGTCATTCAAGGCAAGATTTTAGATCCTTTTACAGGTAGTGGAACTGCTTTATTTGCTGCTAGCGACTTGGGAATAGATGGTGAGGGCATTGAATTATTACCTATTGGTCAACATATAATTAATACCAAAATTATTTTAGACACTGCCTTCACTATTGATGATTTTCAGCGGCTAAAGACATGGTTTAATTTGCAAACATGGAAAAAATTTGAAACCCCTGTCACTCTGCCAGAATTGAGAATTACTAAAGGGGCTTACTCCGAAGAAACTAAAATAGAAATTGAGCAATATCTTGGAGCTTGTTATCAAGAAAATACCAAGGTTCAATCAGTTTTAGTCTTGACTTTACTGTGTGTTTTAGAATCCGTAAGCTATACACGCAAAGATGGACAGTATCTTCGTTGGGATTACCGTTCGGGTCATGGCACGTCAAAGAAGTCCTTCAATAAAGGTGAGGTTCTGGAGTTCAGTCAAGCTATTACCAAAAAATTTAATGAACTTGTTAACGACTTAGAACCTCCTACACAACAACTTGAACTTTTTCAAACTCAGAATAATCAACAAGGCAAAATTAATTTGCATCAAGGTTCTTGTCTGAAGATAATGCCCGATTTGCCGGACTCTACCTACGATGCAATCATCACATCTCCACCCTACTGCAATCGATATGACTATACTCGCACCTATGCACTAGAGCTGGCTTTACTAGGAATTTCTGAAAAGGAATTAATTAATCTGCGTCAGGAAATGCTAAGTTGTACGGTTGAGAATCACCCCAAAGATTTATTGGCTATCAATCCGGCTTGGGAAGTAGCTTTAAGTATTGCTAATTCGCAAACTCTCTTGCAGGCTATCTTAAGATATTTGGACAGCCAAAAGTCACAGGGTATATTGAACAACAATGGTATACCAAGAATGGTAAGAGGATATTTCTATGAAATGGCTTGCGTAATACAAGAAAGCTTTCGTATCCTTAAACCAGGGGCATTTTTGTTTATGGTTAATGACAATGTGCGCTACGCAGGTATAAGTATTTCAGTGGACCTGATTCTTTCTGATTTCGCTGAAAAACTCGGCTTTATTACGGAAAATATTCTCGTTTTACCAGGTGATAAGGGGAATAGTAGTCAACAGATGGGAAACTATGGACGCGCTCCTTTGAGGAAGTGCGTTTATGTATGGAAAAAACAATAACTGGATACCTATGTGTGCTTATCGTAACCACCTTCAATCCAGTGACGATCTTGTCACAACCTATGAAGACACTCGTGCTGGTTTTGTGGCACTGGCCCTTGAAAAAAATCGACGCGCTACCCCTTATGTCGCCCAAGCAAGAGCACTTCAAGAAGCTGCGGGTCAAGCTGAGAGTCCTGCTGATTTGTTAAATGTTAAGGGCATTGAAATGGGATTGTTGACTGCCGCAGGATTATCTGACAAGTCTCTTGCTCATTTGATGCCAAAGGATAAAAGTGAAGCTATCAATGGTCTAATCAGGAATTTTCTTGAGCCAGCAGGCACAAATTTTGTGGAGGAATTGGTGTTTAGATTTCTACTGACTCGTGGTGACACGCTTGGTGGCTCAATGCGTAATGTTGGCGGAGTATTGGCACAAAGAAAACTAACTCGTGCTATCCTCTCGACTCTCACAATTGCTAGTAAGAGATATTATTGGCAAGACTCAAAGACAAAAAAGTGGATAGCCATGACAAATGATGACACAGAAATTGAGTTGTCTTTACGTGGGATAAGTTGGGAGAGCGAGTTAGGTAATCGCACATTGATTTATAACCTAACTGTTCCACTCGTCAAGAGCAATGTGGATTTGTGTTTATTTAATCTTGCCCCGACGGAGTTGGTAGCTAATAAATCCAGCGCAATTGAGCCATCTATCGTGGCACCCTATGTTATTGCATTGGGCGAACTTAAAGGTGGAATCGATCCTGCCGGTGCAGATGAGCATTGGAAAACGGCACAAGCGGCCCTAAATCGCATACGCGAAGCATTTTCCACAGTTGGACACTCACCTCTGACTTTCTTTGTGGGCTCGGCAGTTGCAAGAAGGATGGCGGGTGAAATCTGGCATCAACTGGAAAACGGGACTCTCAGTAATGCTGCAAATCTGAATCAGGAGAATCAACTTGCATCTATTTCTCGTTGGTTATGTAATTTATAAAAGCAACAACCGTTTTGACTGCGTGTCGGTTTTACCATCCTCCCTCGCCCCCCTCTGGTGGCACAGCCATCTTGCCTATGTCCAAAAACCCTGATTTAACCAGCTTTCTCCCCATCCCGCGAAACTTCCCGCTAAATTAAAGAAGTAAAAAAATCATTCACATCCTACCCAGGAGATGCCATGCCTCGCGTCAGAGCACCAGAATTCCCCGGAAACTACCCCTGGCTGAACACCGAAAAACCTTTATCCATTGAATCCTTAAAAGGGCGCGTCGTCCTCCTTGACTTCTGGACGTACTGCTGCATCAACTGCTTGCACGTCCTCCCCGACTTAAAATACCTCGAACAAAAATATAAAGATTCCCTCACGGTTATCGGCGTTCACTCGGCTAAATTTGAAAACGAAAAAGAAGTAGAAAACATCCGCCAAGCTATCCTCCGCTACGATATCGAACATCCCGTAATCGTTGACAGCGGCATGAAAGTTTGGCAAAGCTACGCGGTTCGCGCTTGGCCGACTTTAATGGTGATCGATCCTGAAAGTTATGTCGTTGGCTTTGTTTCCGGCGAAGGCAATAGAGAAGCACTTGACGAGTTAGTTAGCAAGTTAATTGCTGAATACAAAGATAAAAATGCACTCAAGTTTAAACAACTCAGTTTTACCTTAGAAAAACAGCGCAAACCTGTCTCAACACCGCTGGCTTTTCCGGGTAAAGTGCTGGCATTTGCGATCGCTGCAACGGAGGCAAAACAGCTTCACCAACAGGGCGCGCTTTTGGGCGAAATGAGTCAGGAAAATGAATCTGTAGATGAAACTGTATTGCCGGGGCCGGCTAATTCAGTCATACAAAACTTAGTGGGTTCTTGCTTATTTATTGCCGATTCCGGCCACAATAGGATTGTTGTCAGCACCCTCGAAGGTGAGGTGCTGCACGTTATCGGTAGCGGTAAACCGGGTTTAACTGATGGGGAGTTTGAAGAGGCTGAGTTTTTTGCACCTCAAGGTATGGCTTTTGATGCAGAAAGTCAGATTCTATATGTTGCTGATACGGAAAATCATGCTGTCAGAAAGATTGATTTTACGACTCAACGGGTGGAAACTGTTGCTGGTACGGGCGAACAAAGTCACGAAATTTCACCCCGCAGCGGCAAGGGTTTAGAAACGCAATTGAATTCGCCTTGGGATTTAGAAAGAGTTGGAAATAGACTTTTTATTGCAATGGCGGGTTCCCACCAAATTTGGGAAATGCAGTTAGATACTGGCACGATCGCCACTTATGCGGGTATTGGCCGAGAATCCTGTGTAGACGGGAATCTTGCAGAATCTGCTTTTTCTCAGCCCAGTGGCCTGTCTACGGATCGATCGGAGTTGTTTGTTGCTGACAGCGAAATTAGTTCGATTCGCGCTGTGGGTATTGATGAAGACCCGAAGGTGCGTACAGTCTGCGGTAGCGGTGAATTGTTTGGTTTTGGGGATAAAGATGGTCGCGCTGAGGAGGTAAGGTTGCAGCACTGTTTGGGTGTTGAATACGCTCAAAATTACCTCTGGGTGGCTGATACTTACAATCACAAAATTAAGCGGATCGACCACCGGGGCGGTACGTGCAGAACAATGATTGGAGATGGTAAAGCAGGTTTGGTTGATGCTAAAGGTCTCAAGGCTCGATTTTTTGAACCTTCAGGGTTGAGTGCGATCGGGCCTCATTTGTTTGTTGCTGATACGAACAATCATGTAATTCGGAGAGTTGAGTTGGATACGCTGGAAGTCACAACTTTGGATTTCCCCAGTTTGTGCGCCCCGGATGTTTGTCTTCCTGATTAAGTCGATCGACCTTTTTTACTTCAGGCAGGGTTCTCAATTCTCGTGATTGCCAGATTGATTGTGTTAAAGTAGGGTGCTATTCGGCGCACCTTACCACAATTTTCAAGCCAAGTAAGTTAACCTAGCACGCAGAAACCGGTTTTTTTACCGAATCTGCGGCCTACAACAGGTCTTTTCGTAAAAAAACCCGGTTTCTAAACAATCGTGCATAAGTCTTATGTGGTTAATTCAATGGTGAGTTAACCCGCGATCGCCCGTATTAAATAATCGCAAAAATCCTCGCCCCAATCTAAAATTCCGAATAGCTCAGCAGCCGCACTATTTTTTCATTATCGTTCAATTCGCCGACAATCCGTCGCACGGGTTTCGGCCAGATTTTAATCAAAGTAGGAGTTGCTGAAATCTGATCTGCCTCAGCTTGGTCTGGATGTTTCAAAACATCAATTACTTTTAAAGTGTAGGGACGATCGAGGCATTTCTCTAAGAACTGGTGTAAAGTTTCGAGAGTGCGTTCGGTGCTGGGGTTGCTGCCGGAAACAAACAGACGCAAAACGTACCCTTGAGTTTGTGGCGGTGGGGTGAGTGCTGTTGGTTTGGGAAGCCGAGTCTGCTGCGATTGCGGAAAGCCCAAGGGAGTTACTATGGAATTGCTCCAGTCCGATCGAGCTTCGGGGCTGGCATACTGTACAACTAAGTCGTGATTTTCCCAAAGTTCGGGGAATTGTTCGTGATAAGTAGCGATTGCCATCGGTTCGCACATTTCTTCGCTGCGGGGATGCCACACTAAGTCGCCAGTCCCAAAAATGGCGTTCAGCAGCGTTTGATGTCGCAGCACGGGGGGGTAAGCCTCGGCAGCAACCCGCACCTGCCGATCGCCTGGATCGAGCCAGCAGTCAATGGTTGCCGTGTAGCAAGGTATCAGAAAATGCGGCGGTTCCGACAAACCGAGGATCTCCTGTAGAGCTACGCACAACTGCAAATGCCACCGAGTTTGCTTGTGGGGGTCTATGCAATAGATTAAGTCTCCCCCTGGTGTAAACAGCGCAATGCCTTTGAAAAATTCTGGCAAAATAGGGCGATCGACTTTCAATTCAGTACACCAATAAAAGTTAACAGTTAACAGTTAACTGTTAACTGTTAACTGTTAACTGTTAACACTCGACCTTTAGACTCGACCTCGCAGCATCTGAGCCATTTCGTTCGGGAACGGCGAGTTCTCTACACAAAGTTCTTCAGTAATCCGACCTTCTTGATAAAGACCGTAGAGCGACTTATTCATCGTCGTCATGCCTTCATAAGTATCTTTGATCATGATTTGATTGATTTCCTCATTCTGCCCCTTCATAATGTATTCCTTAACCACGTCGGTATTGATCATCACGTCGTGGAAAGCAGCCCGCTTGCCGTCTGTGGTTTTGCACAGCAGTTGAGCAATAATCGCCACTAGGGATTCGGAAATTGAAACCCGTATGGCATCCTGTTCTTCCGCCCCGAACATATCAAGAATCCGGTTCAGGGTTTTAACCGCACTGTTGGTGTGCAGGGTTCCTGCAACTAAGTGACCGGTTTGAGAGGCTTTGAGGGCGATTTCCACCGTCTCTCTGTCCCGAATTTCTCCTACTAGCAGCATATCGGGGTCTTGTCGCAGAGCGCCTTTGAGAGCGCTCATAAACTTGAGGGTGTGCCTGCCGACTTCCCGGTGCTTAATCAATGATTTTTTGCTTTCGTGTACGAATTCTACCGGGTCTTCGATCGTGATGATGTTGTAGGCTTTATTCTTATTGATGTAGTCGATCATCGCGGCCAAGGTGGTAGACTTACCCGAACCTGTCGGCCCTGTCACCAAAATCAGCCCTTTGTGGTAGCCACATATTTTCCTAAATACCTCCGGCAGTTTCAATTCCTCCATTGTCAAGATTTTGGCAGGAATTAGCCGCAGCACCATTGCCGGGCCGGCCAAGGAGTCCATGCAACTGATCCGAATGCGGACGAACCCGAAGTCGAAAGCGCCGTCAAAGTCTAGGGTTTTTTGGAAAATTTCAATTTCTTCATCGCTCATGCACTCCCGCAACCAGCCAAAAAACGTATCTAAATCCGTCGGTGGATAGCCGATGTCGGCAATCTCGCCCCGCGTGCGGAAGCGGGGAACTTCGTTTACTCCGAGGTGAAGGTCGGATACTCCTTCTTCTTTGGCTCGCATGACTAGCTCTTTCAAAGTCGGAGATCCGCCGCTGCTAGAACTCTGGCTTTTAGGTGTGGCGAAGGATTGCGAGGCTGGTGCTGGTGCCGGTGGCGCTGCTGGTGCTGGTGCCGGTGGCGGTGCTGGTGGCATTCCTGCTGCTCTGGGGGGCATTCCGGGAGCAGGAGGGCGGGGCATTCCGGGTGGTGGGGGGGCTCCGGGTACGGGCGGGCGAGGAGCGGGCGGATGCTGTTGTGTCATATGCGCTACCTTAAGTTGGTGAGAAGGCTGACTCGAACAGATGATTTGTGGGAGTTGAACAATGCCGATCGCCATTGTGCGCGTCTTGCACAAAAGCTTAACTGTTGTTCTCAGTCTATCCCAAGAGGGGGTCGTAGTGCTGCACTACTAAGGAACTATTGTGCCAATTGGAGGATGTCATCACTCTCGATATATGATCAAATATGGATTTTTGACTTTTTTGGATAAATTTCTTAATCAAAAGACTTTGCCACAATTTAAAAGTATTAAATTATACTTTGCCCAACTATTAAGGACTTAAACGGATGAATTCTGTCGATCGGGCTTTTACTCCAGCTTTGGAGTTGGCGGAGTCGATCCGCACGCTGGAAGTGTCGCCTTTAGAAATTGTCAATCTGTACTTGGAACGCATTGAGCGATTAAACCCTGAGCTGGGCAGTTATTTTACTGTAACGGCCGATCGGGCGATCGCCCTAGCTAAATCTCAAACCGAACAACTAGCTGGGTTAAACAAGCCACAGGAATTGCCACCTTTTTTCGGAGTGCCGATCGCCATTAAAGACTTGACACCCGTTACCGGCGTTCCGTGTACCTACGGCACTCAGGCTTTGCAGGGTAACATCTCTGCCTACGACGAGTCAGTAGTATGGCGGATCAAAGCAGCGGGATTTAACATTCTGGGCAAAACAGCCACCTCTCAAATTGGCTCATTACCTTACACCGAACCAGAAGGTTTCCCGCCCGCGCGCAATCCCTGGAATTTAGACTATACGCCCGGAGGTTCCAGCGGAGGCTCAGCGGCGGCTGTAGCAGCGGGTTTGTGCGCGATCGCCCAAGGTTCAGACGGCGGCGGTTCGATTCGAGGTCCAGCTTCCTGCTGCGGTTTAGTAGGCATTAAACCGTCGCGGGGGCGAGTTTCCTGGGCACCTGTCGGAGATTACCTCAGCGGCATTTCTGCCAACGGCCCACTGGCGCGCACTGTAGCTGACGCCGCCGCACTTTTGGATGTGATGTCAGGCTACACAACAGGCGATCCGTACTGGCTACCCGATTCAAATCCGACTTTTCTAGAGGCTTCCCGTCAAAAGTCGGGCAAACTGCGAATTGCGTTTTCTACCAGTATTTCCCCTGTGGGCGAGGCTGCGCCTATCTGTCAGCAAGCGGTACTCGAAACAGTAAAATTATTGACAGATTTGGGTCATGATGTCGAACCTGGATGCCCGGATTTTACGGGTTTAATCGAACCGTTTATCGCAATTTGGCAGTCTGGGGCGGCGGCAAGTGGCATTCCAGGCCCTGCTTTGGAACCGATGAATCGCTGGCTGTTAGAAAGAACTATTTCCGCTGGGGAATATTTGCGGGCGGTGAATCAAATGCAGGTGATTTCACGGCGGATTGTGGGATTCTTTGAAAAATTTGATGTGTTAGTTTTGCCAACTTATATGCACTCGCCAATCCGGGTTGGGGAGTGGGCGGATTTGAGTTTTGAAGAAACTTTGCAGCACATTATTAATTGGGTAGCTCCTTGTCCGCCGTTTAATGCTAGCGGTTTGCCTGCGATCGCACTTCCTGCCCTTTTAGATAACAACGGTTTGCCCGTGGGAATTCAAATTATCGGGCGGCCGGCGGCGGAAGCAACTTTAATTGCTTTAGCGGCGCAGATGGAAGCGGCGAAACCTTTCCCCGTTTTAGATTTTAAATAGGGAATAGTAAGGGATAAAATCACATTTCCCTTTTTTAGGGGTTAGAAGCTGTTCGCTAATTTCTGGACAGAACTACCCATTGCTTTCCGTTTGTCCATCTATTAACCGATCGACATATTCTCGCTTGCCGTTCCTGCCAGTTGGGGACTGCTTTCAATTTGTCTTTGATTCCTGGTTTCACCTTGAAACACACAGGATCTTTATCTAGTGGCTCATCACTGGTAAAACCAAATTTATTGTCTTTATGGAATGGCATTGTTGTTTTTTGCCGTAGTTGATATACTGACACGTAACATACATTGAGAGGTCGAATCAATGCCTTCCCTAACTTACATCAAAGGTCTTCCAACGCCAGCAAACGAACTAAATGCTTTAGGATTCACGGATTTTGAGATGTTCCTAGAGGCATTTGCGCCCATCTTTCGAGATGCCGCAATTGAAACAGTCAACCACCTAAAGAACGGCACTGAATTCAACAAATCAATGTGGAACACCCATTTGCAGAAGACCTATCAAATTAGCAAGCGTCATGCAAATGGTGTCATTGCCTATGCAAAAGGTAAAGTAGACGGCTCAAAAGAACATCAAGCTTTGCATATTAAAACATTGTTCGGGAAGGCGAAATCAATCAAAGCTTGGATTAAGAAGGCAGAGCGCAAGCTGAAACTTGCTCGAAAGTTCTACGCAAAAAAGAATTGGGAGAATTCAAAAACAGGTTGCAATTTCCCTCTGTCCTGTTCGTTGAACCATAAAGATACGAATTGGCAAAATTTGAAGTTTCAACTTCATGGAAAAAAACGCAAACTGTACCTGATTCAAGCCAAGATCGAATTCTTGAAACATAAACCCATTAAGGTGTCCGTCCCGCACGGTCAAGTTTTTATTGTTGGGGCCGCAGACGAAAGTTTTGGGAATCAGGTCGCACAGTGGGACGGTAAAACTATTAAATTCCGTGTCCCTGCCTGTCTAGAAACTCGGTTTGGGAAGTCCGTAGTTTCTGAAGTTGGCAACTTCGATCGCAACATTAACCGTTTACCTGAAACAGGCTCTAAGACCTGGCATCTCTTCAAAAAAGATGGCAAGTGGAATATTGCGGTACAGTTTACAGCTTCTGAGGTGAAGCGCCAATCCAAAGATCGTGCCTATGGCTGTATTGGAATTGACATGAATCCCGGTTCGATTGGTTGGAGCTATGTTGACACTGAAGGCAACCTGAAAGCTCATGGTAAAATTCCCCTAGAAATCGGACTCCCATCCGGTAAGCAGCAGGCTCAAATCGTTGATGCCTGTCTGTCTCTGGCTAACCTTGCAATTTGCTTTTCTTGCCCGGTCGTGTGCGAAGAACTTGATTTTGCGCACAAGAAAGAGTGCTTAGGTGAGCAAAGCAAGAAATACGCCAGAATGATGTCTTCATGGGCTTACAGCGAGTTTTTCAAACAACTGAACGCAATCTTATCAAACCGTGGCATTGAGCTAATTACGGTCAATCCTGCATACAGTTCAATTATTGGTTTAGTGAAGTACATGAAAATGTACGGACTAGCCAGTGATGAAGCGGCTGCATTGGTTATTGCCAGACGCGGAATGCGGCTGAGTGAAAGACTGCCATCAACCATAACCGCCTATGTTGAGGTGAACTCAGCAAAGCACGTATGGTCGATGTGGAACCAACTGAATAAACAGATCGAGCGTTCCGGTAAGGTTAATCGCAGACACGATTACTTTACCGTTTCTAACTGGAGTTTCCTAGCCAACCTCGAAAATGAGGAAGATTTATCACTAGGAAAGAACGCTTTCACTTACACCGTGGAGTGAGGTGCGGACAAATTATCTAGCATTGGGTAGTTTTGTCCACACATTTAGAAGCGGTATGCCAAATCAGGATTTGTGTGCGGGGAACTAGAAATCCGGTTTTTCGCATAAATTTCTATTGACTGTTGACCCCCTCGCATCCAGGATACCCGCCACGTGATTCATCCGTCCAGAAATAAAAAACCTCTATCCGATAAAGGAGCCCCCGAATTGATCCGTGGGGTCAATTCTAAAATCTAAAATCTAAAATCTAAAATCTAAAATCTAAAATCGATTGACTGTTTGACATTTGAACAATACCGATGCCACGGGAAACGAGAGGATTGAGAAAGGGGACAAATTTCAGGTTTAATTATGGCAAGGAAATATAAAATACTTCTTAAGATACTTGACATATTTGGAAAAAAGGCTATAATTTCTTCAAATTAATTCCCGATGGCGGGTGTATCTAAAAAAATAGCTTATGTTTAACACAGCAGGAGGGTTTCCAGAAAATCCGATTCGGGGAAATGTTGCGGGTGTTTCAGCGGAAATACTAGACTTATTGAGTAAGTTCGATCGCTTAAATCAGATCGGGACAATTGCCGTAGGCGATACCAATATTTTATTTGATACCAGCTACGATTTGACTGAAAAACGCGATGGGGCGGCGGCTGCGACTGGTAGTGCGATCCTCTACGAGGGCTTCGCTAACGGTCTTTTTGGGCCATCCACCGACTTCGGTCTCCCATCGTCAGGAAGCGACAATCTTAAATTTGATAGTAGTCTAAAATCCCCGACCGCTACCTCCACTCAAGGTGAGATAGACGAACTGACAGGGATGGCTTTACCTGTTGGTGAACTCTCCCTATCCCAAACTTCTTCCCTATTTCCTGATGAAAACTGGGCTTTCAATTTTAAAAATTACACCATCGATCACCAAGGTTTAAACACCCTCAACCTTAAAGTTGGTTACGGGTTAAAACCGGGAATTACCCCAAACGAATATCCAGATTTTGTTCCCATTTACCAAAGTATTGATAATTTCCTAGTTAACTACCCGAACGAAACAGATTTCTGGGAAATTCTCAACAAAAATTTGACGGAAAAGGTGCTTACTGAAAATCCGGGACTGACAGATGTTACGATTCAACTGGAAGTTTTGCCAACGGAGGTATTGCCCTACGATCGCGCCAGTACAGTTTTCCGCAGTCAATCGGGCAAAATCACAGAAGATTGGAATTTTTCACTCAAAGACTACGCAATCAATCACCAAGGATTGAACAAGCTCAATCTCGATATAGATTACCAGTACAAACCGGAAATCGCTCCCAATGAATATCCCGATTTTGTGCCAATCTACAATAGCATTGATAACTTTTTAACCACATATCCGAACGAAACAGATTTTTGGGAAGTTGTCAATAAAAACTTGACTCAAAATATCCTCAACGAAAATCCTGCATTGGCGGCAATTAAGATAGACTTCAACGTTCTGCCAAGCCAAAGCTTGCCCTACAACCGCACCAGCAAAGTTACTCGCACTCAACCCAGCAATCCTCAAGGAACTTTCCTAGTTGGCAATAGCCGGGGAAATAATGTACTTCGGTTTGACGGCAATACCGGCAATTTTCTAGGCGAATTTATTCCACCGGGAAGCGGCGGTTTGTCCAATCCAGATACGATCGTTTTTGG
>Ga0075157_10001975_pt1 | contig 12225 bp, 13 predicted proteins | sample JI81BgreenDNA_FD_70967 | JGI IMG/M metagenome (GOLD analysis project Ga0075157, IMG submission 70967) | Wastewater effluent complex algal communities from Wisconsin, to seasonally profile nutrient transformation and Carbon sequestration -... | ecosystem: Engineered > WWTP > Effluent > Algae...
GTGAAACCGCGCCACAGTTGACCGCGTTTGATGTCCTCGTGCGGGTGCTTGAGGATTTGTTCTATCTCCTGGTTGCGCCGATTGATTTCTTCAGGCTGCATGTCATCCCAGTAGGTGTATTCATCCTCGGTGAACATGACCTCTTCCAGTGGCTTTTGTGAGCTGTAGTAGAGAAGATCCACTTTGGAGTTGTCCTCGCCGATTTTGCTCAGCCCCGCCACGATGATGCTGATGGCCATGAGCACCATGGTCACGGTGCAATAGCGCGCGGCATCCTGCCACGGGCGGTTGCCGCGGCGGGAGGAACGGTCGAAGAGATACTGGCTCATAAAAAAGGTGGCGGCCATGGTCTATCGGAAAGGATGGAGGTTGACAAGCGGGGAGCGCGTGTCATTTTCTGCGTCGAAATGTCAGACACTTTGCTACACACCCCGTTGGAATCCGTACACGTCGAACTGGGTGCCAAAATGGTGCCTTTTGGCGGATGGTACATGCCGGTGCAATACACGTCCATTCTTGATGAACACGCCGCCGTGCGCCAGCAGGTGGGTGTTTTTGACATTTCGCACATGGGGCAGATTGTGATCAGCGGCGCGGGTGCGGAGGCCTGGCTGAACCGCATGCTGGCGAACAATGTGGCCAAACTGGCACCGGGGCAGGGGCAATACAGCTTTTTGCTCAACGAGCGCGGTGGGGTGATCGATGATCTGATCATCTATCGTGAGGCGGCGGACCGGTTTTTTGCGGTGGTGAATGCCTCGCGCATCGAGCAGGATTTTTTCTGGTTGGCCCAGCATCAACCGGAGGATGTGGCTTTGGCGAATGAGAGCGACCTATGGGCCGGTCTGGCAGTGCAGGGGCCGCTTTCCGCCGCTGTGTTCGGCCGCTTGTTCACGGGGGTGAGCCTGCCGCCGCGCAATGGAATTTTGCGTTTTACCCACGAAGGTCAGGAGCTGGTGGTCTGCCGCACGGGTTACACCGGTGAGGATGGCTATGAATTTTTCAGTGTCGCCAGCCATGGCCCGGCGTGGTTGAAGGCCTTCGTGGAAGCCGGTGCCAAGCCTTGTGGTCTGGGTGCGCGCGACAGCCTGCGTCTGGAAATGGGCTATCCGCTCAATGGCAGCGACCTGTCCGAGGATCTCACGCCGTTGGAAGCGGGGCTGGGATTTTTTGTGGACATGGAAAAAGGCGACTTCATGGGCCGCGAGGTGCTGGCCGCACAGAAGGCCGAGGGCCTCACGCGTAAGCTCGTGGGCCTGCAATACCTCGACAAAGGCGCTCCGCCACGCGCTCACTATGCGGTGGAAACCAGCGAAGGCGAGGTGATCGGCGAACTCAGCAGCGGTGTGCTCTCGCCCAGCCTGATGACCGGCATCGGCATGGCCTACCTGCCTATCGCCCACACGAAACTGGGCACCGTGGTGAACATCGATGTGCGCGGTCGCAAATTTTCCGCCAAGGTCGTGAAAAAACCATTTTACAAACCCGCGCCTCAGGCGTCATAACTTTTTCAGAACATGAATATCCCTGCCGATCTCCGCTACAATCAATCTCACGAATGGGTGCGCCTGGAGGGCGACATCGCCACCGTGGGCATCACCGATCACGCCCAAGCCGAACTCACCGATGTGGTGTTTGTGGAACTGCCCGCCGTGGGCCGCACGGTGGACATGGGTGATCCCACCGCCGTGGTGGAATCCGTGAAAGCGGCGAGCGACATTTACGCTCCGGTATCGGGCGAAGTGGTGGAGGGTAATCCCGAGGTGGAGGCCGATCCTTCTCTGGTCAATACCGATCCCTACGGCAAGGGCTGGATTTTCAAAATGCGCGTCAAAGACGTGGCCGCCGTCGAGAAATTGATGGATGCCGCCGCCTATGGAGCGATGATTTCTTGAGTGCGCAGTGGTAGCGGGCATGAGAGAGACAATCTTCATGTATCCGCTGGGAATCGCGCTACTGGCCTCCCTGCAGTTTTTTGAGACGACCCCGTTTTGTGAATGGGCGATCGTCTGGCAGGTCCTGGTCTGGTCCTTGCTGGTGTGTGCGATCCTCGCCCTGTGGTATGGCATAGGGCTGCTGTTGAGGATTTGGAAACGCTAGATGATCACACCGGCTCTTTGTCGAGCTGGAAGGCATCGTGTACGGCGCGGGCGGCATCCTCAATGAAGCGCTCATCGACAGTGACGGCGATTTTGATTTCCGAGGTGGAGATCATGCCGATGTTGATGCCGGCATCCCCCAGGGCCTTGAACATGGTGGCGGCCACGCCGGAATGCGAGCGCATGCCGATGCCCACGGCGGAAAGTTTCGCGATGCCGCCCTCGGTCTCCACCTTGGCGTGGGTGCCGAGTTTTTCCAAGACCGGCTTGAGCGCGGCCTGGGCTTTGCCGAGATCGTTCGAATGCATGGTGAACGAGTGACGGGCGTAGCCGTCGTTGGCGATGTTGGAAATGATCATGTCCAGGTTGATTTCGGCATCGCCGAGTGCGCCGAGGATGGCGCCGGACATGCCTGGTTCATCTGGGATGCCGGTGACGGTGACGCGGGCTTGGGAGCGCTCGATGCTGATTCCACGAATGACGACGTTTTCCATGGCGGGATGTTCTTCTAGGACTAGGGTTCCGGGATTTTGATTGAGACTGGAGCGCACCTCGAAGACGACGCCGTATTTTTTGGCGAATTCGACGGAGCGGGATTGCATGACTTTCGAGCCGGACGAGGCCATTTCCAGCATTTCATCGTAGGAAATTTCCGGCAGCTTGCGGGCATTCGGCACAATGCGAGGGTCGCAGGTATAGACGCCATCGACGTCGGTGAGAATCTGGCAGACGTCCGCCTTGATGGCGGCGGCGATGGCGATGGCGGTGAGGTCGGAGCCACCGCGGCCGAGGGTGTGGATCATGCCCTCGGGCGTGACACCTTGGAAGCCGGCGACGACCAGCGTTTTTCCTTCGGCGAGGAGCTCGTTCATCAAGGTCGGGTCGATGTCGAGAATGCGGCCGCGGGTGTGGGAACCGGTGGTGTAAATCCCCGCTTGGCGGCCCGTGACGGAGGCGGAGTCCACGCCCTGATCTTGCAGTGCCATGGCCACCAGGGCGATGGATTGCTGCTCGCCCGTGGAGACCAGCACGTCGAGCTCGCGCTCGGAAGGATGCGGGGTCAGCTCGTGGGCCATTTTCAGCAGGCCATCGGTCACGCCGGACATCGCCGATACCACGGCTACCACCTGATTGCCCTCATCCCGGGTTTTTTTCAGACGCGTGGCCACATTGCGAATGCGATCGAGCGAACCAACGGACGTGCCGCCATATTTTTGAACGATGAGAGCCATGGTGGGTAGCGGCGGGAACTAAAGGAGAAATCCCCTGGCTTGGCAAGTGGAAGAATGGAAAATCACGCAGGCGCGGGCGCTCATCACTCCTTGGTCCAGATCCGCGTGTTCAGGTCCAGGGTGTGGACGATGGCGAGCAGGGAAAGCAGTTGCGAGGCAAACAGTTTCACCACCGGACGGTAGGAGCCTTCCTGGTGACCCGCCATTTCAAACCAGTTATCGGACTTGGGGATGGCGATGAACATCAAGGAGCGGCGCAGGGTGAATTGAATATGATGGCCCCAGTGGCGTCGCATGTCCAGCAGCCGTTCCTGCATGGCCGGTGTGAGCAGGTAGCGGGCCTCCACCTGATCGGTGGAACGAACCTTGAAGGCGCGCTCGAATTCCGGGTTTTCCAAACGCACCAGATCACCGCTGAAGTTTTGCAGCTTGCGGCCCAGCCAGCCGAACATGGATTCCGCCACATCCGTCTGGATCATGGTCTGGCCGCGGAACTCCTTGTGGAAATCCACCACCAGGAACAAGCCGCGGAAGACCGTCACCCAACGCGTGCTGCGATTCCCCTTCGAGTCCGTGCTGGATTCCTCCCGCTCCACATGCAACTCGCTGAAGAGCAGGCCGGTTTGATCCACGCTGCCTGCGAAATAATCCTCGCCGCGGTAGCGGTCGATGCGCGAGGAGAAAAGTCCGCACTCTTGGAAAAACGACTGATCCACGCAACGGTGCGGCTCATAGACCATGCCGGGGGCGATCGACTGCGTGACTCGGCGGAAGACCTCGTTTTTGAAAATCCCGCGATAGGTGGAACTGAAATTTCCCAGCCGGATCGCGCCATAGATGATGGCGATGATCATGCCGCCTAACCCCGCGATCCACAGCATGCCCGGCTCATTCGCGGTTGCCGTGAAAACCAGGCCCAGAAGCGCAAGACCCAGCGCGATCGCGAGGCATTGTAGGAGCACGGATTGTTTCTTGGCGCGGTAGGATTGACGCAATTGATCGAGTGCCTGATACACCGGGGCCAACTCTTGATCGAGCGCGGCGAAGTCCGGCCGCCACTGCACTCCGCGTGCCGCGGTCTCGTGTTGGTTAGAAGCGGACATGGATGTTTTCTCTTTCCGCGATGGCGGCTTCAAAGGATGGCATGGGTGGGAAAGAGAACATCGATGCCACCAGCGAGCTGGGGAACATGCCGATGGCGTTCTGGTAATCCATCACCGAGGCATTGTAGGTGCGGCGCGCGGCGGCGATCTGTTCTTCGCATTCGGTGAGATTGCGCTGGAGCATGAGGAAGCTGCGGTCGGTCTGCAAACTGGGGTAGGACTCGGCGAGGGCGATGAGCGAGTGCGCGGCGTGACCGAGCATTTCCTGGTCCTGCCAGGTGGCACCACGCTGGGCTGCTTGTTGGCGTGCGCGTGTCACCGCCTCCAGGGTCCCTCGCTCATGTGCGGCATGGGCTTTCACCGTCTCGACGAGGTTGGGGATGAGATCGAAGCGTTTTTTCAACTGCACGTCGATGCTGGCAAAAGCGTAGCGCACCTGGTTGCGACGGTTCACCAGCGAGTTGTAGAGGATGATGAGAGCCAGCAGCAGACATCCCAGCACAGCGGCGAGCAGCACGAGTGTTCCATTCATGACGGATGCAGTGGAGCAGAATGCGCGCGGCATGGCGATGGAAAGATGCGGACATTTTTCCACCTTGCAGCATTCTCTTGACGGGTGAATGAGAATTCGTCATCCTCAGCGAGCGCCATGTTATCACCACTCGCTGCTTCCGCTGCCATCGTCTGTATTTTCCCCCTGAGTCTGCATGCTTGGGAGAGAGAGGAAATCCGCTTCTCCTCGATCGAGGAAAAAGCCCGTGAGTTGGCAGGAAAGGATTACGTCGCCCCGGACAAGGAAGCACTTCCGGGTTGGATGAAATCGCTGACCTACGATCAATACCGCGATATCCGTTTCCGCCAGGACCGTTCGTTATGGACGGCGGATCAGGGTAAGTTCCGCGCGCAGTTTTTTCACCCCGGCTACCTGTTTCGCGAGCCGGTGATCATGCACGAGTTCACGGATACGCATCGCCAGGAGATCCGGTTTTCCCAGGACTACTTCGAGTATGGCCCGCTGGTGACCGACCATGCGGAGGAGAAAGGTGACTCCGGCTATGCAGGATTCAAGATCATCAACGACTTCCATGGTAAGGGTGTCATCGATGAATTGGCCGTGTTCCAGGGTGCCAGCTACTGGCGTGCTCTTGGCAAAAACACCCGCTACGGTCTGTCCGCACGGGGCCTCGCCCTTGACACGGGTGCGGAAGGAACGCCCGAGGAGTTTCCGCGTTTCACAGAGTTTTGGCTGGGTAAGCCGAAGCCGGAAGACAATCGCGTGGAATTGTTCGCGTTGCTCGACAGTCCCTCGGTGGCCGGTGCCTATCGCATCCGCATCACTCCCGGAGAAGACACGCTGATGGAGGTCAAGGCGGTGTTGTTTCCACGCAAAGCGGTGAAGCGTTTCGGCGTGGCACCGCTGTCGAGCATGTATTGGTTCGGCGAAAATTCGAAACGCCGTTTTGATGACTTCCGCCCCGAGGTCCACGACTCTGATGGCCTCGCCATCCACATGGCCAGCGGCGAAAAAGTCTGGCGTCCCATCACCAATGACAGCGGCAGGTTGGACTTCAGCTTCTTTTCCGCGGATCAGGTCAAGGGCTTCGGATTGGCCCAGCGCGACCGCCGTTTTGCTGCGTATGAGGACGGCGAGGCCGCCTACGATCTGCGCCCGTCGGTGTGGATCGAGCCCACCAACGACTGGGGCAAGGGCAAGGTCATGCTGATGGAAATTCCCACCGTGCGCGAGCTCGATGACAACATCGTCGCCACCTGGGTGCCGGATGAGACGCCGCAGCCCGGCCAGCGTTATGAATTTTCCTACAACCAGCGCTGGACGCTGGCAGGTGATGTCGCGGCAGCCGGCGGGCACGTCGTTGCCACCCGTACCGGTGTGCATGAGTGGGAGCCCGACCAACGCACGATGATCGTCGAGTTCAAAGGCGGCAAGCTCGATGAGGTGAAAGACCTCGCGGAGTTGAAGCCGATCGTGGAAATTTGCGGGGATGCGGCGGAGAAAATGAAAGTGACTTTCTCCCAAGTGCAGCAGATGGAAGGTGGCCGCTGGCGCGTGAGTTTCCGTCTGGCACCCGCCCAGGAGGGCGGCAAGCTGGCGGACGTGGGACCGGCGGAAATGCGCTGCTGTTTGAAAAAAGGCGAAGATTTTGTGACTGAAACATGGGTATACCGAATCCAGCCTTGAGCACCTTGCGTCCACTCAGCGAGACCGAACTCGCCGAGTGGGAGGAGGCCTACATTTCCGTGGAGTGCTACCTGCGTGCACTGCAACTGCGCAACCGTTTGCTGGTGGCGGACATGGTGCGTGCGATCTTGTTCCGCGCTTCGGATCGTCAGGCGCGCGAGCCGGAAATAGCACCGCGCATCCTGGCCATGGAGGAAACCCTCAAGGCGGTCGCGGATTGGACCTCGAACGTGCTTAACGTCGAGCTGCAAGACAATCGCCTCGCCGCTCGCGGTCGTCTGGCATTGTTGCTGGCGGACATGCCGGGCAAGTGGCAGCCGGTGTTTTTGACCCAGGCACCGTGGCCGGAGCCGTTCGTGCAAAAGATGCGTTCTTCCTATCTCGCCGCAGGCCCGCAGTTCGCCGCGCTGACGATGACGCCGCAACCGCTTGAGTTGAACGCCCTGGGCAGCGGTGCCGCACAGTGGTTCGGCATGATGGAACGCCGGCCCCTGCTGAAAAAGATGTACTACCTTGGCATCGTGGCCTTGTTGGCCGCTGCCGCCTGGTTGATTTGGAAAGGCTGACGCATGGATTCCCACGAACACCCCGCAGAGCAAACATCACACGCCGAGGAAGGAACATTCTCCCACGTGGTGGATTCACCCGCGCCTGCGGCGAAAACCACGCGCATGATGGAAGGCGGTGATCCTGCGACCATTTCGCCGCCCGCCTGCGCGCCGGTCCTGGTCAGTCGTCTGCGCGCCACTCTGCGCCGCCTGTTTTTTTTCGGCACCGTGGTATTGGTGAACTTGCTCGCCGTGCTGTGGATGGCGGATCTCTTCTACCGCCAGGGCTTCCACAATTCCCACTACCTGCTTCTCGCCATCTTCGCCCTGCTGAATGGTTTGCTGGTGTTAGGTTCGTTCCACGCCCTTGCCGGTGTCTGGGATGCGTTCTTTTCCTGGCGTTCGGTGCGCATCACGCGATTGATTGAAAAACAAGAGGGATCTCTGACACACCGCTACGCCGTCGTCATGCCCGTGTACAACGAGGACATCGTCAAGGTCTGCGCGCGCGTGGAGGCGATCTATCGCTCGATCGAGGTCACGGGGCAACTGGCATCATTTGATTTTTTCATCCTCAGTGACACCACCCAACTCTCGCTGTGGGTGGAGGAAGAGGTGGCCTGGACCAACCTTTGCCGCAAGCACAATGCCTTTGGCCGCATTTTCTATCGCCGCCGCCGCATCAATGAAAATCGCAAGGCGGGCAACATCGGTGATTTTGTCAAAACGTGGGGCGGTCGTTACGAGGGCATGCTCGTGTTGGATGCCGATAGCTTGATGGAGGGGCGCGACATCGTGACCATGGCGCGCATCATGGATGCCAGTCCGCGCCTGGGCATTTTGCAAACTCCGCCCAAGCTCATCCGCGGTTCCTCGGTGTTCACGCGTTTGCAGCAGTTCGCCATGCGACTCTACGGCCCGCTGTTCATCCGCGGCTTGAATTTCTGGCAGTTGGGGCAGGGCAGTTACTGGGGGCATAACGCTTTGATCCGCGTCAAACCGTTTTCCGAATTCTGCGAACTTCCGGCCTTGCCCGGCAAGGAACCTTTTGGGGGGAAAATTCTCAGTCACGACTTTGTCGAGGCCGCCCTGATGGTGAAAGCCGGCTGGGAGGTATGGCTGGCGTGGGATCTGGAGGGCACCTATGAGGAGGCACCACCCACGCTCATCGATCACCTGAAACGCGACCGCCGTTGGTGCCAGGGCAATCTCCAACACTTGTGGCTGGTCTTCGCGCGCGGTTTTCCCTTTCCTTCGCGCGCCCATTTGTTCATGGGCATCATGGCCTACCTCGGCAGTCCGGTCTGGTTTCTCTTCCTCCTCATCAGCACATGGGTGGCGTGGGATTTCCGCACCAGCAATCTCAGCCAACTGCCCTACGATGGCTACGTGGCGGAATACCTCGGACTCAGCGGGGAGCAACAGGCCTGGTATCTCGCCGGCATGGTTCTCGCCCTGTTGTTTCTGCCCAAAATCCTCGCCTATCTCGGCACATTGTTGCATCCGCGCCGCAGAAAGCAGTTTGGCAACTCGTTTTCGCTGACCGTTGGCGTCTTGATGGAGGCTCTGCTGTCCGCGCTGCTGGCGCCGTCCATCATGGTGTCGCACACGCTCATGGTGCTCGGCATGGTGCTCGGTCGTTCCGTGAACTGGGGCAACCAAACCCGCGAAACTGATGGCACTCCTTGGTTGGAGGCGATTCGTTATCACGGTCCGGCCATCATCATCGGCCTCGCCTGGTCGGCCCTGGCTTGGTACGTGGGTGAGTCCTTTTTCCTGTGGATGTCCCCCATTCTCGCTGGCTTGGTGCTGGCGGCGGTGGTCTCCGTGGTCACCAGCCGCACGCGTTACGGTCGGGCCCTCCAACGTCACAAAATTCTCGCCACACCCGAGGAGCTCACCCCGCCCGAAGTCATGCGCCTGGCCGATGGTGCCGTGGCCGCGGTGGACGTGGCCCTCACCGCCCATGCTCCTTCCCGTGAAGGGGTCATCGCGGCTGTGGTCGATCCCTATGTCAACGGTGTCCACGTTTCCTTGCTCGAGCCCGATGCCGAAAACATGCCCGAGGCTTTGATGGAAAAGTGGCTCTCCGAGGGGCCGGACGCCTTGAACAAGCAGGAAATGGCAGAAATCATGTACAGCGCTCAAGCCATGCTGCTCATGCACCGCAGCGTGTGGTCCCGTCCCTTTGAGCAAATGCACCTGCAATGGAGTCGCGCGGTGGAAAGCTACCGCACCAAGCTGGAGGATTTCTCCGGCAACTGAGTCAACGGGAACTTTTCCGCCCACCCTTGCGCTTTGGACAAAAGCATCCATCTTCCCGCATGCGCGCACTTCGCTTCGTTCAACTTTTCCGCATGATCTTCGGACCCGTGGAAAAACTCGATCCTCGGAAAATCGAAAGCATGGGCTTGCTGGCCGTGAAGATCGCGCAAATGTATGCCATCCGCGCGGATTTGTTAGGTCCGGAAAAAACCGCAAAGCTCAATGGTTTCTATGAGGAAGCCAGCCCCATGCCCGCGGGTGAGTTCATGGCCGCCGTCAAGCGCGAGGCACCGCCCGCCTTCTGGGAGCGGCTCGATCATTTGGAGGAAACTCCGCTCGCGGTTGCGTCCCTCGGGCAGGTCCACCGCGGGCGGCTCAAGGATGGCACCTCCATCGTTGTCAAAGTCCTGCGCCAGGACCATGCCGCGGAGTTTCAGCGCGATGTCGAAGCTGTGCGCTTTCTCGCCAAAACCTCCTTGTTTTTTTACCCGCCGCTCCAACGCCTCGCCGACCCGATCGGCACTCTCGAAACCATACGCCGCACCACAGTGACGGAAATGAATTTGCTCGCCGAATACGATGGCACAGAGCAAATGAAACGTCTGCGCGATGAGGGTGTAGCGGCACTTCCCCACCTGCAGCAACTCGCTTTTCCCCGCATCTATCGTGAGCTCTCGAACGAGAATTTCCTCGTCAGCGAATTTGTCAACGCCCCCACGGTGCGCAAGCTGCTCAAAGCCGGTCAATTCGACTACCAGCACCTGCTTCTGCTCTTCCGCATCCACGGCTACTACCTGTTTTTCCGGGGAAAATTTCACGGCGATTTCCATCCGGGCAATGTCTTTTACGATGGTGAGAAATTCTGGTTCATCGACAACGCAAACGTCGAGTCCGTGCCATTGGAATTCTCCCGTGGACTGCTCCGCTTCATGGTGGCGCTGGGAGAAAAGCGCTATGCGGATGCCGCGCTGGCCATCGAGGCTCTCGGTGTGAAGCCACTGGATCATCCCGGAGAGTTCCGTGCCGCCTTCGCCAAACTCTACGCCAACTTCGGCCACAAACCGGTCGGTGAAGAAAGCCTCACAACCCAGATGATGCAAACCATCCGCATGGCCGTGGAAAAAGGCCTGCAATTCCCCGAGGGTGCCTTCCCTATCATCAAAAGTCTGATGTATCTCGACGGCATGGCCATCTCCTGCGCACCCGATCGTTTTCTGTTAGAAGACGTGGCTGCTTATGCCAAGGATTTTCAGGAATCCTGAATTTCTGTTAGCACTATCGCCAGCTTCATACCCGCAGGTCGCGGAGGCGTTGGAGGAGGTGGACGTGGTTGGACATGACGCAGTAGGCGAGGACGCGGCAGCCGGAGAAGGCTTCCATCATGCGCACAATCCTTGAAAGGAAGATAGTAACCACGGAATGCACGGAAGACACGGATGAAGAGTAGTTTATGGAAAATCTTTCACTCACCCTGCGGGTGAGCTTCCATGGCAACGCAACTCTTTTATGATCTGTGAATTTTACTGCAATCCGTGGTTCTCATCTCTGAATCTAGAATAATGGTGCGGAAATGTTCGCGCTCGACATCGCCGAAGACCAATTGCCGGTCCACGACGCGGGAGATGCAGTGGGAGATGACGGGTTTTACCGCGAATCTTCCGAGGGGGAGAGGAATCGTTTGCTCATGACGATGTGTGGGATGGGAGGTGGGTCTGCCTAGATTCTGCGGGAAGTTGTGATGGTGGATGCAGACGGGATCGTGAGTGAGAGTGCCACCCATCAGGGGGAAGTGGTTTTTGGTAATTTGAGAATGAAGACAAGACTGTCTTTTTCGATATCCACCTCGTGCAGGACCATGCGGGCCAGTTCTTGTGCGCGATCACGGGGTTTCCATTGATAGACCGGGATCTTTTCCCAAATGGTGACTGCCGTGAGATTCAGAGCCTGTTTGCACAGGTCGAGATGCTCCGGTGGCAGTTTGGGGAGTTCGAGGCTCTCACAAACGGGTTGCTGCAGGAAAAACGTATGTGTTTCCGGATCATAATCGATGTCGCATAGCAAGGTGGCCTTGGCTTGGTATTCTTTCTCGAAGGGCTTGATGCCAGCGCGGATGTTCGCGGTAATGCCGATCCTCACCTGACCTGTCTGTTGGACAATCGAAGCTTGGGGATCTGTGTAGGTGATCCGGATGACGCTGAGATATTTTTTTTCCAGAGGAAATTTCTTGGCCAGGAGAGCATCGATTTCACTCTGGTACAGGCGTATTTTCACTTCACTGCGGTCAAACACCCCGGCCCACCACAAGCCCGGTAGTATGATGCAGAGAGCGATGACCAGGAGGGAGAGCAGTTTTTTCATCCTCGCGAAGGAAAGCAGGGGGTGGGAACGGAGTGGGATGAGTGGCCAAAAAAATCAAAGCGATTTTTTGAGGTCAGCGAGTGTTTCGAAGCGTTGTTTGCCAGGAAGCTTCCATAGCGATTTCGCCTGATCCAGGTGTTTGGCGTAGATGTCACGCGGGAGGCAATTGTGCACACGGCAGAGAGCGGCGCTGCGACCGACACACACACCCATCATGCCGATGGTGTTCATCACGCGGATGGTGCCCAGGGCGTCACGATCCACGCTGATGTTGCGCCCCGCCATGAAAAGATTCGGGACATTGCGGGAGTAGAAGCAACGATAGGGAATGGGGTAGCCCACGCGGCGATCGATGGCGTGACGATGGATGGCTTTGGAAATGAAGGGATGTTCCGGGTTGCCTTGAATGTATTTTTTCTC
>Ga0075157_10001976_pt1 | contig 12221 bp, 13 predicted proteins | sample JI81BgreenDNA_FD_70967 | JGI IMG/M metagenome (GOLD analysis project Ga0075157, IMG submission 70967) | Wastewater effluent complex algal communities from Wisconsin, to seasonally profile nutrient transformation and Carbon sequestration -... | ecosystem: Engineered > WWTP > Effluent > Algae...
CGTTATTTCCTGATCCATCGCGGCAAAATGCTCACGCACAAGCAGATCCTGAAGGATGTGTGGGGCCCTGCCCACGCCGACGACATGCAATACCTGCGCGTGTATGTCAGCCAATTGCGCGAGAAAATCGAACGCAGCGCTTCCGAGCCAGCCTACATCATCACTGAACCGGGCATTGGCTACCGCATGGAATTACAACCCGTTCAGCAAGCGGCATAACTGCATCAGTGGTGCATGCTTGCCACTAGCAAAATGCTGGCCATCGTTTATATTTATCACGCAATTTTTTTATCTAACTTGGAGTTCTTATGAAAACAATCCGTACATTTTCGGCCTTGCTGGCCACCACCGCTTTGCTAACCGCTTGCGGTGAAAACACGACGGATCGTGCCGCTACCGGCGCAGCCATCGGTGCCGTCACTGGCGCCGTCGTGGGTAGCACTGTCGGGCATGGTGGTGCTGGTGCCGTATTGGGCGCCGGTGCCGGTGCCGCGATTGGTGGCACGACCACTACCAACGATATCGATCTTGGTAAGCCGATTTGGCGCTAGGTTCAGCGTCGATGACGCGATCACGAAAAGGGCCGCCTCTCGCGGCCCTTTTTTTATGTCCGAAATACGCCTGCCTAGGATGCACGCTTGGAAGATGTGCCCGCGCGGCGCCAGCGCGACCAGCATAAGGTAAAGATCGCGCCACCCTCTGGGTGGTTCTTCACTTCGATCTCACCGCCCTGCCCGCGCATGGCCGCGCGTGCTACCGCCAAGCCAAGCCCGGTGCCGGCAACCTGATGATCTTTGCGTTGCAGGCGGGTATATTTATCAAAAATACGCTGCTGCTCTTCCTCCGGGATACCGGTGCCATGGTCGCGTATATGCAAACAAAAATACTGGTCGTTCGATGAGGAAGACACCTCGATCACAGTATCGGGCGCGGTATATTTAATGGCATTATCCAGTACATTCACCAAGGCCTGCTCTGCCGTTACCGGATCAATTTCAATTTCAGCCTGCCCATCATCGAGCCGAACCTGCAGGCGATGCTGAGTCAGCCGCAACCGCATGCGTTTTTTCACACGCAGCAGCAAGTCTTCCGGCGCTTGCCATTCCTGTTTGAAGCGTACCGCACCGCTCTCGAACTTCGCAAGATCAAGAATATTGGTAATAAAGCTGTCCAGGCGTTGTGCTTCAGAAAGTGCCGCATCCGTCAATTCGCGGCGCTGATCTTCGGGTAGTTTATCATACATACTCCGATGCACACTGAGTGAGCCAAGAATAGCCGCCAGCGGGGTTTTTAAATCATGCGACACGCTCGAGAGAAGACTGGTGCGCAGCTTCTCGCGCTCATCCTGCACGCGGCTGGCCTCGCGCATGGTCGTGGATTCAATTTTCTCCAGAATCGAAGCCACCAGCTCCGCAATCATACGCAGGTAGCGTTGGTCATGCTCGGTGTGCAACAAACTCGTACGTCCATGCAGCCGTAACGCCAGCATACCAAGCTCACCATTGGCCGAGATCAGTGGCATAAAGCGCCAGCCCGTTGCTGGGTTGTTCACCTCCGCCTCACGACCTTGTTTTGCATCGTCCCATGCTTGGTGCAGCAATACCAGGTCGCGCTCAGCAAGTGGGGCATCCTCAGGCCAGACCTTCTGCAATTGTCCATTCAGCAACGCCGGCAAATAGACTGCGATCTCCGCTTGCAGGAATTGTTTCAGGTTCTGATGCAATTCAGCCAACGCCTCGTCGCGCGAGCGGGCATGCAGCGCAATTTTATAGACCCGCAGCAGTGCCTGCATACGCCATTCGTTACTTTCGGATAGTTCCGCCTCGACATGCACCTGACTATTGATCACGCTGACGATCGCGCAGGTCACCACGAATAGTCCAAGATTGAGCAGATCCGCCAGCGACGCGCCTTCTTCGGGCACGGGCATCTGCACACGCAATACGACCAGGCTAGCAACGCCAGTGATCAACCCCGGCATGAATCCGAACCGTGCGGCGACCATGGCGCAGGCGATCAAGTAGATCATATAACTAAGTGGCGGGACCCCTTCCGTGGCAAGGCTTGGCAATAGGTTATGCAGCAGCGCACTGGTCCCAAAGGATAAGGCCACCGCACCCAGCGCCGCGGCGACCGCCACCACCCGTAGCCGCCGCATATGCAATCGCTCAAACCAGCCAATCTGGCGCGTTGGCAAGGCTGCAGGCGCAACCAGCATACATTCCACCGCATGGCGCTGCGCGAATTCTTGCAACGCCGCGCTTGCGCGGCGTGCCTGCAAGGGCGATTGCTCATTCACCCCAGCGGCGACAAGCAACACCGGCATGACCTCACGCCGCGTGCATTCGGCCAGCGCATCCTGCAGGCCACGTGCATATTCCGCCGATTTCGTAGTGAAACACACCGCGCCCATGCGCTCGGCAAGTGCCAGCTGTTCCAGCACCCAATTGCGCGCCTCATGGCGGTTTTCTTTATGGTCATCCCACAGCTCAAGATACACCACCATCCAACCGCTATTGCGGCCGCGCGCAAGGCGCTGTGCCGCACGCAAGACGCTAGCGTCCTGGCTACTACTCGACAGACATGCCAGCACAATGGGGGAATGGGCTGGGGGCGTGACGGATGATTTCGTTCGATGCGGCATAGGACTTATAGTGAGGATGGGGATGTAAATTTTCCATCAAGAAGTAACCATCGGTTAAAAAAAGGGTGGCATACCGCCACCCTTCCTTAAAAGATAAGCGTTTTATTTATTCTGCTGCATCGCTGGCGGCATCCTGAAGGTCGCGGCCCGCATCTTCGATGGCATCGCCAATTTTTTCACCCGTGCTGCGATCTTTCAGCTCCTCACCGGCTTCTTCGATTCCCTCACCAATGCGGCCACGTTCGGCGTTATCGGTGAACTCACTGACGGCATTATCCAATTTCTCGCCAGCGGTGCTGTTTTGTGCATCCAATAGATACACACCGGCAATGACGGCAAGAATCAGCACAATAATGATCAGAAATGTGGTGCCAGCTTTTTTATGGTGGGCAGTCGTGTTCATGGTGGTCTCCTAAGTGTTATTAGCCATTCGATATACGCAAACGTTTACGTATTTCCTTTTTATGATAGCATTCGGCTTAGTATGCACCATGGCGCACTTGTCGTATGCATCATTTTTGTATCAATGGTTGGGTGCGGATAGACGTTGCATGCAGCCCTCACCATTTATACGATACTTATACGAATCCGATACCAACCAATCGCGTATTAAGGACGCACGCATTAGCGTTATGCTGTTATTCACCCGATCAAAAACCATGGAGAACTTGATGAAAAGCGTGATTATGTATCTATTCGGCGTGCCCGTATTTATTATCGTGCTTTATAATCTATTTTTCTAACCCGTGCGCAAGGATACAGGCATCGTCGCAGCAATAATTTATTCCGCGTTTATATATTTCATGCCGCGCCACATGGATGACTGAAGCCGAACCACATAATTTGGGTTCGTCACCCCATTAAAGGAGTTTACAATGTTCCAGAATACCAAAGATAAGAAAAATACCACCGATCACCTTGAGCAAGCCGGCACAGAGCTGAAGCAGGCGAAATCCGAGCTGAAACAGGCGAAAGATTCGGCACTCAGTGTTGCGAAATCTGAGCTGCGCGATGCTTCCGACAAGGCCGAAGATAAAGTGCGCGATCTGCGCGAGGCCGCCCGTGAAGCTGGTGAGAAAGTGCAGCATTTCCTGCATGACCGCCGCGATGATCTGGATTACGCCAAAGACAAAGCCGAGCGCACCATTCGTGCCAACCCATTGGCCAGTGCAGCCGTAGCTTTCGTTGGCGGCCTGATCATCTCGCGCCTGCTGCGCCGCTAGTTGCGTTGCATGCCGATGTTGCGCTCACTGTTTAGTGTAAGCATCGCCCGCCGGGTAGGGATCTGGGCGCTCATCCAGGCCCTACCCGACGAGGATGCATTACGTGTGTATCTGCGCGCAGCCTATCTTGGCCTCGCAGGGGTCATCATTGGTAGCGTGCTCACGGGTGCTGCCATTGCGGTTGGTATCGTGTCGATGTTCCATCTGCTCATCGAAGCCGGGTGGGACCGTAGCGTAGCCGTTGCAACCACGGCTGGCTTTACACTGGCCGTGATCGCTACCTGTTTCATGCTTGCAGGCCGTTGGTTCATTCAACTCGCGAGCATCAAAGACGACATGGCCCTGCTACGCGATTTCCGTGGCAAACATGGCGGCGGCAATATCGTTACCGAAGCCGTCCATGCCGTCACCGATGGATTTATTGAAGGCCTCACCACGCGTCGTGCCCCCAAGCAGGCATCACGCCCTGCCACTGATATCACCGATCCGAAACGGCGGATTCGTTTGATCCCCTAACCTGGAGACTTTGTTATGCAACGCACCCCTATCCTTATCACCACCGTCCTTAGCTGCCTCACTTTCGGGCCAGCCTTGGCACAGGATGCGACCATTCGCTATTATACCCCCACTATTGAACATGGGCAGCCCACCCCACAAGCGGCCACCGTTGCTGTGCCAGAACCGGTGACGGAGCCCGTACCGCTTGAGGCACAGGCTGGTGCTGCAGCACCAGTCACACCGGCCACCCCCGCAGACCTGGACTATCTGGGCACCCCACAGCTACAAACCAGCGAACGGGATGCAAACGTCCAATTTGTGAGTGGCGGTATTGGTGCGTTTGAAAAAGAATGGTTCGATGCCAACAGCTCCGAGTTTGGGCTGAAAGCGACCTATGCGGACACAAACGGCCATCACTTGGCTGGCGTGCAGGTCACACTGGCCGATCATACCGGCCAAGTGTTGCTCAACACCGTCACCGAAGGGCCGTACCTGCTGGTGAAAGCAAAGCCAGGCAGCTACAGCCTCACCTCGGTCTATGAAGGGGTAAGCCAGCAGAAGACCGTGCGCATCGGCGGCAAAACGCCTGCCCGCGCGACGTTCACCTTCAAGGATCTTGCATCCTAACCATAGGAGTTTTCATGCCCATGCATGAACGATATGCGCACGCCAGCGTCATCGCGCTGGCGGCAACCCTTGTTGCGTCTGCCGCGAGCGCGCAATCCACAGCCGATGCCCCCACGGCCCCGAGCCGTACCGTGGAGGATACAAAGGGCGTCTACAGCGTATCGTTTGAGAACGACATCTTCGCCGGTGGCGACAATAACTACACCAACGGCGTGCGCTTTTCTTACTACGCGCCGGAAAGCGAGGTTCCCTCGTGGCTTGATCGCACGGCGAATGCCATGCCTTTCTTTGCTGAGGAAGGCCATAAACGCTGGGGTATTTCGGTCGGCCAGAACATGTATACGCCCGACGACATCACCGTGCGCACGCGCCAGCCGAACGACCAGCCCTATGCCGGGTTTCTGTATGGTTCCGCCACGGTCGTGTCCGACACAGGCAGCACGCTTGATACATTCCAGCTGACGCTGGGCGTGGTTGGCCCCTCAAGCTATGCCGAGCAGACGCAGAAATTCATTCATAAAATCACCGATAGCCCAACCCCCAACGGCTGGGATTTTCAACTGAAGGATGAGCCTGCACTCATTCTCAGCTACGAACGCAAATGGCGCAGCCTGTATGAATTCACGCCCTTCGGCTGGGGCGTGGACCTCACACCAACGGCAGGGGTCAATCTGGGTAATGTCTATACTAACGCGGTGGTGGGTGCCTATGCACGGTTTGGCTACGATCTGCCCTCCGATTATGGCCCACCGCTGATTCGTCCCAGCCTTTCGGGCACTGATTTTTTCACTCCCAACCGCGATTTTGGCTGGTACCTGTTCGGTGGCGTGGAAGGTCAGGCAGTGGCGCGCAATATCTTCCTGGATGGCAATACGTTCCGCGACAGCGACAGTGTCGATAAAGAACCGCTAGTGGGTGGTGTGCAAGCTGGCATTGCGTTTACGGTTTACGATACGCGCATCGCATACACGCATGTCATTCGTAGCGATCAATTCAAAGGGCAACGCGCACGCGAAGAATTTGGCGCACTCAACGTTGCGTTTCGTTTTTAGAAAAAACCATATCGCGCCTTAACGGCCAACCTGCTGTCATGCGAACAGCACAATCTTAGGGAGTCCCGCTATGAAACGTTCCATTGCTACCCTGTTCGCCTTGAGCGCATTCACCCTTGCTACCGCATGCGAAACGGTGGCGGGCGTTGGCCGCGATATGGAAAAGGCCGGTGAATCGGTCGAGGAAAGCGCCAAGGGCACCCGATAAGCACGCCCTGACTACTTGCATTTCACGCCACACATGGGCAGACTCAGGCCGATGAAATGGTTTCCACGCATGCGTCGATGGCTCCGTGAATGGCCCCTGGCAATGTTTATTATTGCCGCTGTGATCATTGGGAATGCGCTCGCGATCACCTATTACATCAGCTACAAGAACATCAAGGAAAGTGATGGCTACGTCGCCCACACGCAGGCGAACATCGCGCGGGTGCTGCAATTCTCTACCGCATTGCAGGAAGCCATTGTAGCCCAGCACAGCTATTTATCCCTTGGCCGCGAGGATTACCGCGAACTCGCTGAGAAAAAACTTAAGGCCTTACCCAAATCCCTCGCTCCGGTGCTTAAACACGTCAAATACGACGCATCGCAGAGTACACTGGCGGAAATGCGCTACGAATTAGAAGCATTACTGGAGATGAGTGATGCATTCATGGTGGCACGCAAACAAGGCGATCTTGCCAAAGCGTTTGATCCAAAGATGTCAGAGAGTTTTTTCAGCCTGGCCCGACATATTCAGGAAAGCGCCAACGATATTCGTAGCACAGAACAAGCGTTACTGAATGCCCGGACCGAAAAAGCACAGAACCGTCAGACCTATTACGTCAGCATGATGCTGATCGCCTCACTCATGTCGTTGATCGTGGTGGTGGTCATCAGTGCACTGATGTTACGGTTGCGCACGCGGCAGGAACAGGTCGAGGGCGAACTAAAAACCGCCCGTGAGCGCTTGGATTTGGCTATTAAGGGCACGCGCGATGGTATCTGGGATTGGAACCCGATCACCAACGAAATTTATCTCTCGCCACGTTTGAAAGAAATCTATGGCTACGCACCCTACGAGTTGACCGAGGCGCCCGCTACCATCATTAAGCAATTAACCCACCCCGAAGACATCCCCGAGGTGGAAGCGACCATGGAACGCTATCTGGCGCGCGAACTGGACCACTACGAAATTGTCTTTCGTGTGCGCCACCGCGATGGCAACTGGCGATGGATCATGTCGCGCGGCGCGGCGATCTGGAACATGCATGGGAAACCAACGCGCATGGTGGGCGTGCACACGGATCTGACCCCCATCAAGCAAATGGAAGAAGAACTGCGCGCTGCCAAGGCCAAAGCCGACTCAGCAAACCGCGCCAAATCCAATTTCCTGGCCAATATGAGCCATGAGATCCGCACGCCCATGAATGCGATCATTGGGATTGCAGGTATTCTCACGCGAAAAATCGACCCCAAGACCCGTGAATATGAATATATCGAAGCATTGAATGTTGCCTCCAAAAGCCTGTTCGCGCTGATCAACGACCTGCTGGATATTTCAAAGCTGGATGATGGTTCGCTGCTGTTGGAGCAAATGGCGTTCTCGCCACGCCAGGTACTGGACGACGCCGTCCGCATGATGCGCCTGCGCGCCGAGGAGAAAAAAATCGCGTTAGAGCTTCAGTTGCACGACAACCTGCCTGAACAATTCGTGGGCGATGCCCATCGCCTGGGGCAGATCGTGACCAATCTGCTTAGCAACGCCGTGAAGTTTACCGAACATGGCGGCGTTAGCCTTCGTGCAAGTTGTACGCCGGTAGGCCACCTGGAAATCCGCGTGAAAGATACGGGCATAGGTATTGCCCCGGCAGCCCAAAAAACCATCTTCGAGAAATTCACGCAAAGCGATGCCTCCATCACCCGGCGCTTCGGCGGCACGGGTCTTGGGCTTTCCATCGTGCGTGAATTGACCGAGCTGATGGCAGGCGAGATCGAACTCATAAGCCACGAAGGCAAAGGCTCCGAATTCATTGTGACATTGCCCTTGCCGGTTGCCTCGCCCAAGCATAATACCGCCATTGCTGAGGGTGGCGATATGACTGTGGATACAGAAAACCAGCCCACGCGTGGCACGGTACTGCTGGTGGAAGATTACAAACCCAACATTCTAGTAGCGCGCACGGTGCTGCAGAATCTTGGCTTCCAGGTGGATGTAGCCACCACCGGCCAACAGGCATTGGATGCGCTGACCGGTGCAGGCCATGGCAGCTATGTCGCTGCGTTGATGGATGTGCAGCTGCCCGATATTACGGGTGTCGAGGTAACCCAACAGGTGCGCCTGCATGAAGCGCATGCTGAACTGAAACGCCTTCCCATCATTGCGATGACCGCGCATGCGCTCATGGGGGATCGGGAAAAATTCATCGAAGCGGGCATGGATGCCTACATCGCCAAGCCGTTCGATCCAGAAGATCTTAGCGAGAAATTGCTGCAGCTTGCCCTGCCCGCCGCTGCGCCGGAACAAGCCGCGTAAGCACGCGCGCTATTCCAGAAATTCGTTCTTGTCGGGAATGCGCGTGAAGGCGATCTTGGTACCAGAAAAACTGCGCCCCTGGCTTGGCAACATACCCAGTGATACGGTATCGCGCCCGTAGCGGCGGTTCAGCGCATCCAAGGCGCGGCTGATCTGCTCGGCCTTGGCGCGTTCGCGCAAATCCAGCTGCGGCAGGCTGTCGAACAATTCGCCCTGCTGCTGCACTTGCTGCGCCGGGCTTAGCCCATACAGCGTCACGGAAATTTTCTTCAGCCGTGCGCGCTGCGTGTCGCGCTGCATCTGTTGCCAAAGCAGCTCCAGCAACTGCAGGAAGGTGGCGCTGTCCTGCGCGCGAAAACACTGGCCTTCCGCGCCCCAGCGCGGGCCGTTCTCGACGCGCACGGAAAGCGCAAATCGGCTGGCGAAATACCCCTCGCGCCGCAGGCGGCTCGCGGCCTTGGCCGTGAGCCTGCGCGCCACATACAACGCCTCCGCCGGTGGCCGAAGCGCCGGTGCCAATACGTGACTATGGCCGATGGTGCTGCGGCTGGTTTCCTGATCGGGGAGATCCACCCCGCGCAGGTAATACCACATGCGCTCGCCCCACAGGTTGCCCCATACCGCGCGCAGCTGTTTTGCATCACGTGCATAAAGCTGCGCCATGCTGGGGATGCCATGCGCGTGCAACCGCCGCTCCATGTTGGGCCCAACCCCCGGCAGGTCGCGCAAGGCAAGCCCCATCAGCCGGTGCGGCAGATCCTTCGCCTGCAGCACGGTGAGGCCATCCGGCTTTTGCAAATCCGTGGCGATCTTGGCGAGGTACTTGCTCGGCGCAATGCCAATCGAACATTTCACATATTCGCCCACGCGCTGCGCCAGCCCGTCTTTAATGGCATAGGCAATGTCGCGCGCGGTATCGGGGTCGGCCTCGTTCGCTTTCAGTTCGCAAGCCACCTCGTCGATGGATGCCACGACCGACACCGGAATATGCCGCGCCACTTCCACTTTAATGCGCTCATGAAAATCGAGGTAATGTTCGTGGTTGGCCAGCACCAGCGCAATACCGGGGCAACGCTGCTTGGCCTCCCACACCGGCGTGTTGGTCTTGATACCCAGCGCCTTCGCCTCGTAACTGGCGGCGATCGCGCTCGTTGCATCGCTCATCACCGGCACAACGATCACCGGCCGCCCGCGAAGTTCGGGCCGGAGCTGTTGTTCCACGCTGGCGAAGTAGCTGTTAAAATCCACATACAGCCAGCGCAGGCGCGTGGGCGTGATGGAAGGGGTAAGCATGCGCCTGAGCATGCCCGAATGCCCCTGCCCCGGTCAAATGAATTTTGGGACAATAATCGAAAGCTAAGCTAAGCCGCGGCTTTGGAGAGGAATGGATAATCCGTATAACCCACCGGCCCTTCGGCATAGAACGTCTCTGGGTTGGGCGTGTTCAGCGGTGCATCAGCCGCAAAGCGCGCCACCAGATCGGGGTTGGCAATCGCCAGTTTGCCGAAGGCCACCGCATCCGCCTCGCCGCGTGCGAGTAACGCCTCGGCCAGCGGTTTGGTCAGGCTTTCATTCGCAATATACGCGCCCCCGAACGCGTCTTTTAATTGCACGCCCAGCCGCCCCTCGCCCTGATGTTCACGCGCACAGAGGAACGCCAGCTTGCGCTTGCCCAGCTCACGCGCGAGGTAGGTGAACGTGCCGGGCAAATCCGAATCGCCCATGTCGTGCGCATCGGCGCGCGGGGCAATGTGATAGCCCACGCGGTCGGCGCCCCACACATCCAGCACTGCATCGGTCACTTCCAGCGCAAGGCGGGCGCGTTTCTCGCGCGTGCCGCCATAGGCATCGGTGCGGTGGTTGGTCGAATCCTGCAGGAATTGATCCAGCAGGTAGCCATTCGCGCCGTGAATTTCCACGCCATCGAACCCGGCTTTTTTAGCGTTCTCCGCGCCGGTGCGATACGCATCAATAACACCCTGAATTTCTTCCAGCTCCAGCGCGCGGGGGGTAACAAACTCCTTCTTCGGACGCACGAGGCTCACGTGGCCAGCCGGGCGAATGGCACTGGGCGCAACCGGCAGCGCCCCATCCAGGAACATCGGATCGGAAACGCGGCCCACATGCCAGAGTTGCAGCACGATGGTGCCGCCCGCTTCATGCACGGCCTTGGTCACCAGTTTCCACCCCTCCACCTGCGCGTCGGACCAGATGCCCGGCGTATCGGCGTATCCCACCCCCATGGGCGTGACGGAGGTCGCCTCGCTGATGATCAGCCCCATGCTGGCGCGCTGCTGGTAATATTCCGCCATCAGCGCGTTGGGAATGCGTTCCGCCCCCGCGCGGCTGCGCGTCAGCGGGGCCATCACGATGCGGTTTTTCAGGGTCAATGCACCAAACGTGGCGGGTTCAAACAAGCGGCTCATGGGTTTCTCCTGTACGTTCTATTTATGCGTTGTAGCCACCATCCACCCGCAGCGTTGCGCCGGTGATGTAGCTAGCCTGTGGGCTGGCAAGGAAGGCCACGGCAGCGGCCACTTCTTCGGGCTTTCCATAGCGTTTCATGGCGGTGCGGGCGCGCATCTCGTCGGCCCCTTCGCCATCTTCGGGGTTCATGTCGGTGGCGATGGGGCCGGGCAGCACGGCGTTTACCGTGATGTTGCGCGCCCCCAGATCCTGCGCCCAGCTACGCGTGAAGCCGCTGACCGCAAACTTGCTGGCATTATACACGCTGATGCCGGGGCTGGCCGCGCGTTCGCCCAGCACCGAACCGATATTGATGATGCGCCCACCCTCTGGCAGCAACGGGACTACCGCGTTGGTGAGTGCGAACACCGCATCCATATTCACCTGCCGCACCTTGGCATACGCCTCCGCATCGATCGCGCCAATGAGGCCAAGCCCATCGAACACGCCAGCATTGTTCACCAGCATATCGATGCGGCCGAAATCCGCCTTCACCTGCGCCGCCAGCGCTGGCAGCAGCGCCACCTCCGTGGCATCCGCCGCATAGGCGCGGGCTTTGCCGCCTGCGTTGGTGATCTCCGCCACCAGCGCCTCTGCCGCTGCTTTCGATGTGCCATAGGTGATGGCCACGGCTGCCCCATCGAACGCGAGGGCCCGGGCAATCGCCGCGCCAATGCCGCGCGAGCCTCCGGTGACGAGGGCAACCTTGTTCTGTAATGCACGCTGGGTCATGGCACGGTCCTTTCGCTGAATCATGCTTCACAGGTAAGCGGCCCGTGCTGCGATGCAACCACCCCCCTGCTGCATATGCAAAGCACAAACTGTTTCCCAAACCGCGCCGCTGTCGCATTTGCATTTTATGCAAGCCTACCGCACAGCTTCGATATGCATTCTACCAACCCCACCGCCACCCAACCAAAACTTCCCGTGAAGGGGGTGGCGCTGGTGCTGTTCTCTGTGCTGGTCTGGAGCGGCTGGATGTTATTTTCCAGCCATAGCGTACGCGGCACGCTCAGCGCGTTCGACCTCACCGCCCTGCGCTTTGGCACGGCTGGGCTGGTGATGCTGCCGGTGGTGCTTAAGCGCGGCCTGCGCGTGGGGCCGTGGGGCATCTGGAGTGGGCTGCTGCTCGCCTGCCTGATGGGCGCGACCTATAACAGCCTCACCATCTACGGCATGCGCTTTGCGCCCGTGTC
>Ga0075157_10001977_pt1 | contig 12214 bp, 9 predicted proteins | sample JI81BgreenDNA_FD_70967 | JGI IMG/M metagenome (GOLD analysis project Ga0075157, IMG submission 70967) | Wastewater effluent complex algal communities from Wisconsin, to seasonally profile nutrient transformation and Carbon sequestration -... | ecosystem: Engineered > WWTP > Effluent > Algae...
CACGCCGAATGGCACCAGCCGCCAGAACAGTCCCCAATCGACATTGCGGTGCCAGATATGGCTCGCCCCTGATGCGCCGGTTGTGAACAACTCGACCAGATGCACGCTTGCCGAGGCCGTGGCGGGGGGTACGCTCAATGCGCTGACCAGAAGCGTCTGGGTAATGACCCCGAAGGCCATGCCCAGCGCCCCGTCGATCATCTGCGCGGCCATGCCGATGGCGATGAATGGAGCGATGTCGATAAGGAGCGGGATCAGGTCAGGCATGAGGCGGTCCTCTTTGCGTTTGGCAGGGTCTAGAAGGTGATCAAGGCGGTCGCGCCCCACGTGCGCGGGTCGCCCGGAAGCCCCGCAATCAGCCCGGTGTTGCCCGGGCCGACGAAGAGTTGCTCGAAGTAATTCTCGTCAAAGGCATTCCTGACCCATGCGAACAGGTTCAGCCCGTCATCCGTGCGGAAGCCGAGCCGGAAGTTCGACAGGTGGTAGCCTTCGACATTGGTGAAAGCAGATGGCGAGGGATTGGAGGAAAAGCCTGACCGGTAGCTTCCGTCATAGCCGAGATAGACCTCGCCCGGCTTGCCGAGGAAAGTGGTGGGCACATTGCCCTCCGCGCCGAAAGAGAACGCCCATTGCGATACGCCGGGCAGGCGTTGGCCGGAAATGTCACAATTGGCCGGGCTGATGCCGCCGGGGGTGCCGGGTGCGGACGGGGTCTGGCCAGCGGCGGCGATGGTGCCGCCGGCCAGCTCGGGCGGGCATGGCGCGTCGGTGAAGCGGACATATTTGGCATCGGTAAAGGCGGCGTTGGCATAGGCATTGAAGCGCTGGCTCGGGCGGATCGCAAAATCTGCCTCGATCCCCTGCGAGCGCACCTTGTCCGCGTTCGCGAGAAACCCGCGCAGCACCCCGAACTGGCCATTGTTCACGGTCGCCTGATAATCGCGAATATCCGTGCGGAACGCGGCAAGGTTCATCGTGGCGCGGCGGTTCCAGAATTGTGTCTTCAGGCCAAGCTCGAAGTGATCGACCGTTTCCGGCCGGATCGTTCCCGCGGCGGCAATCGGTACACCGCTCGCATCAATCGGCAGCCCGTTCTGATTGATCCCGATCGTCTTGAAGCTGCGCGCATAGGTGCCGTAGGCCAGCACATCGGGCGCGAGTGCGTAGCTCGCCGTCAAATCGTAGGTCAGGTTCCAGTCGGTGTCGGACGGCGCGCTGACCTGCGGCGTGAAGACCGCCAGCTGCGCGCGGCTGCGGGCGTCGGTCTCGGTGCCGGTCAGTTCCACGCCCGTGCCGGTGAACACCCGGCGCTGGTAGAAGCCCGACTTCTTGTCATAGTTCAGCCGCACCCCCGGCTGGATGGTGAAAGCCTCGGTCACCTTCCAGCTCAGCTGGCCGAACAGCGCCGCGCTGGTGCTCTTGAGGAACTGGGTGTTGCGCGCGGTGAGGCCGTTCAGCACGCTCGGGTCATTTGACAGCACGTTGGTGGGCGCGATTGTCCAGCGGCTCGAATGGATGCCGTGCTGCTCGGTCCCCTGTGTGTCGATCCGCTGGTTGAAGGCAAAGGCGCCCAGAACGAAGTCGATGCTCTCGCCCGAATAGGCGTAGCGGAATTCCTGCGTGTACTGATCCTGCTGCGAAGGGTTCTGCGACAGGGCGACAATCGAAAGCCCGGTGAAATCGCGGTCGTTCTCGGGCTTCCAGTCCCAATACCGCCAGGCGCTCACCGAGGTGAAGGTGCCCGGACCCACGTCCCACGTGATCTTCAGTGCCGCGCCCGCAATGACGTTGCCGGCATTGAGGTTGGAATCGAGATCGGTCAGCCGGTCGAAGGGATTGGTGCTGGGCGGGGCGTAATTCTGCGCGGCGGCGAGCGCGGCGAACTGGCGGTTCAATGGCCGCTGGGTCGTCCCGGTGCCGACGAACACCGAACCGCAGCACACCGCGTCCTGCTTATTGTAATCGCCCACCAACTTGACCGTCAGCGTGTCGGTTGCCTCCCACAAAAGCTGACCGCGCAGGCCGATATTGTCGAGGCTCTGGATGTTCTGGCCAGTGGCGACATTGCGGATCGTGCCGTTGCGGCTGGTGCCCGAAAAGGCGATGCGCGCAGCGATTTTTTCCGACAGGGGGCCGGACACCGCAAGGCGCGCTTGCTGGAAATTGTAGTTGCCAAGACTGACCTCGGCCCGGCCTTCGAAGTCGAAGCTCGGCTGGTTCGTGGTGATGTTGATCGCGCCCGCGGTGGTGTTCTTGCCGTAAAGCGTCCCCTGCGGCCCGCGGAGAACTTCGATCTGCGCCACATCGAGGAAATCGAATGTCGCCGAAGCGACGCGCGAATAATAGACGTCGTCGACATAGATCCCGACGCCCTGTTCGAACCCGTCGCTTGTAAGACCGAACGGCACGCCCAGTCCGCGGATGTTCACTGCGGTGTTGCGCGGATTGGAGGAGTAGAATTGCAGCGTCGGTGCCAGCTGCTGGAGCCGGTTGACGTTGAACGCCCCGGTCTCGTCGAGCTGTTTTGCATCAAGCACCGACACGGCGAGGGGAATGTCCTGCGCACTTTCGGAACGGCGACGCGCGGTGACCATGATGTCACTGCTTTGCGGTTCCCCGGCGGTGGTGGCTGTGTCATCGGCAGGCGCTTCGTCCTGTGCGAATGCGGTCGTGGGGAACAACGCGGCGAGGCCAGCGCCAACCAGCAACGCGCTGCGGAGAGAGATCGGATACATGGTTTCGCCTTTGCAAGCGGGTATGCATCCGGTGGTCCGGTCTGCTGGTCCCTTTTGGTGATTTGTGGTTGTTCAAAGCTGCCGATCAGTCGGCCAGCCGCTTCTTTTCGGTAATGTCGATCTGCATGACTTTGCCGTCATGCACCGTCAGCTGGATCGCCCCGTAACGCAGGCGTGACAGCGCTTCGCTGACCATCGCCAATGCCTCTGACAACATCCCGCTTTCGGCAGAGGATTTCTCTTCACGGTCCATAGATGGGCCTTTCCTTACGCGGATCAGGTCCGCAGCGCAGGAATTAAACTCAAGTGAAAAGATTGACAATAGGGCGCATCAGCAGATTTTCTGTCAATCGATGAAAGGTTGGCTTTGCGCGCCAAAGCGATTGACGGTTCAGGCGTCATCCTCGTCGAAGGGCGGCACAGGAGTTATGGGATCGGAAAGCCGAATAGCATCAAGGATTTGCGCTGTCCTATCTCGCACGGCCAGCATCAGAGCGCGGGTGCGGCAGTCCCCTTCTTCGAGGCAGTTCTTGCACTTTTCGTGGGCATACCGGCTCGCACATGGGACCAGCGCCAATGATCCGCGCATATGCCGGATCAGGTCACCATAGGTGATGTCGACCGGGGGAATCGCCAGCCAGTATCCTCCATCGCGCCCGCGCTGGGACTCGACGAGGCCGTACCGGGTCAATTCGGACAGGATCACAGTCAGGAACTTGGCCGGGATATTCTGCGCGTCGGCAATGGTGGCAAGCTGCACGGGGCCTTGGCCGTGGAGATCGGCGAGGTGCTGCATCGCGCGGATGGCGTAGCGGGTCTTTTGCGACAGCATGGCCCTTTGTCTATCTGGCAAGTAGGCAATATGGTCAAGCGGACCGGCGATCGCCCGGCCACGTGGCGCGGCCTGATCGCCAATTTTTACCGGATCCGGAATTCCGCAACATCGGCCCGTTGCGGCTGCCTTTTCGTGATCGGTCGGCCGACAACCCGGCTAAAGACTGGACGATGCGCAACTATCCGCCGATGAGAAACGAATGACCATTTCTGTCGTGTCGCGATTGTAGGACGTCCAGCATGACGGAAACACCAAACCGCCGTTTCGGCCTCTCCAAATCGAAGATCACCGCTTTCGAGCAATGCCACAAAAAGCTGTGGCTTTCGATCCATCGCCCGGAACTGGCCGAGCAGGACGTGGGAGCCCAAGCCCGCTTCGCCACCGGTAACGCGGTCGGTGAAATCGCATGCGCCATGCATCCGGGCGGCGTGATGGTTGATCCTCCGTCGCTCTCTGAAGCACTTGCGAAGACATCATCGCTGATCGGGGGAGGCCATCCGGGCCCAATCTTTGAGGCGACCTTCGAGCATGACGGGGTGCTGGTACGGGTCGATTTGCTTGAACGGATCGAGGGCGGCGGCTGGGCGGCAGCCGAGGTCAAAAGCTCGGGCAAGGTCAAGGACTACCACCGCGGCGATCTCGCCACACAGGTCTGGGTAATGCGCGAGGCCGGGATCGATCTGCGCCGGGCTGCCATCCGCCATATCGACACCGGCTTCGTGCTGTCACGCGAAGGCGATTACGCTGGCCTGTTTACCGATGCAGACCTGCTGGGGGAGGTTGAGGGAATTGTCGCCACACGTCCGGCGCTGGTTGCCAAGGCGCGGTCTGTGCTTTCGCATAACGAACCGCTGCGCGAGATGGGGGATCATTGCAGCACGCCTTTCGATTGCGAGTTCGCGGCCTATTGCAGCCGGGATCTGCCGCCGGAACCGGAGTGGCCGGTGACCCTGCTGCCCAATGGCGGCGGCAAGCGCTGGCTGGAGCGCGGGATTGAGGATTTGCTCGATCTGGCCGAGGCCGATCTGAACGACAAGCACGCCAAAATCCTCGCCGCTACCCGAGATGGAATCCCGTTCCATGACATCGAGGGTGCACGCAAAGCGATGTCTGGATGGGGCTGGCCGCGCGCCTGGCTCGACTTCGAAACCGTTGCGCCAGCCATTCCGCGCTGGGTCGGCACGCGCCCCTACCAGCAGATACCGTTCCAGTTCTCGCTTCACCTCGAACGCCGCGGCGGGTGCATGACTCACCACGAATTCCTGAGCTGCGACGGCACCGATCCGCGGCGGGCCTGTGCCGAGGCGCTGGCGGAGCATATCCCCGAGGGTGCGACCATCATCGCGTACAGCGCCTCTTTCGAACGAAGCGTACTGCGCGCCCTCGCAGCATCCTTCCCCGATCTCGCCACGCGCCTCGAAGCGATGGCCGAGGCGACTGTCGATCTGCTGCCCCTCGCCCGCAACCATTGGTATCACCGCGACCAGCGCGGCAGCTGGTCGATCAAAGCCGTGCTGCCGACCATCGCCGCCGAGCTTGATTACAGCACGCTTGAAGTGAAAGACGGCGGCGATGCACAGGCTGCATGGTCCGAGGCTGCCGACCCCGCTTGCGACCCGCTGCGGCGCGAGGCGCTGGAAGAGGCACTCAAGGCCTATTGCGCGCGCGACACGTGGGCGATGGTTGCAGTGGCACGGGCGTTAGCCGGCCATTGATCGGTAAGCGGGTGACGCGAGTAACGGGCCCGGTTTCCGCCCTCGGCGGCCTTGCGCGGTTGCACCTGACAGCTGAATTTCACAGGCGCGACAAGCTCTATTCCGAGAGCACCAGTTGATACGGCATCACCGATGTCGCCGGCAATCCTGAGGAATTGCGCAAAGTCATGCACAAACGGATCAAGCGCGCAGAACTCGCGTTCGGCAACACGAATTGTCACGTGAAAATGTGAAGAGCTGGCTGGGGCGGAAGGATTCGAACCTTCGCATGGCGGTACCAAAAACCGCTGCCTTACCGCTTGGCTACGCCCCAGCAAGAGGGCGCTCTATAGCGGCTGAAATTGCGTTGTGAAGGGGGCGAAAACACGTGATCGCCCCCTTTTTGCCTGCTTGCTCAGTCGAGCCGCTTGCCTTCGAAGTCTGCCGCGGAGTGGCGTTCCTTCAGTTGCGTGTCCTCGTCGCCCCACACCTTGTTGACGATCCGGCCGCGCTGCACGCCGGGACGGGCTGCGATCTCCTTCACCCAGCGTGCGACGTTGGTGTAATCGTCGATGCTGAGGAAGGTCTTGGCGTCGTTGTAGATCGTGCCGGTGGTGAACGGCGCCAGCCATGGGAAGTTGGCGATGTCGGCGAGGGTGTATTCGTCGCCCGCCAGAAAACGGGTTTCGGCCAGCCGCCTGTCCGCGACGTCAAAGATCCGCTTGGTTTCCATCGCGTAGCGGTTGATCGGATATTCGTATTTCTCCGGCGCATAGGCGTAGAAATGGCCGAAGCCGCCACCGATGAAGGGGCCGCTGGCGACCTGCCAGAACACCCAGCTCAACACCTCGGCGCGGGCGGCGGGATCGGTGGGGAGGAACATCCCGAACTTCTCGGCCAGATGGACAAGGATTGCACCGCTTTCGAAGATGCGGAACGGCGCGGCAGGATCGCTGCGGTCGAGCAGGGCGGGGATCTTCGAATTGGGGTTCACCCCGACAAAGCCGCTGCCGAATTGCTCGCCGGCCGAGATGTTGACTGTCCAAGCGTCATATTCGGCCGCCCCGTGACCAGCTTCGATCAGCTCCTCCAGCATGATCGTCGCCTTCACGCCGTTGGGCGTGGCGAGCGAATAGAGCTGGAAGGGATGGTCACCGACCGGGAGCTCCTTTTCCTCGCGCGCGCCGGCGGTCGGGCGGTTGATGCTGGCAAAGCGCCCGCCGGATACGGTGTCGGCGCTCCAGACGGCGGGCGGGGTATAGGTGGGATCGGCCATGATTGCTGCTCCGGTTGGGTGTGGCCTGACACTTGGCGGCTCGCCTGCGATGGCGCAAGCACCGCGCTTGCATCGAATGGCTATGGCGCGGGATAGCAGGACTTTTGCGGCGACCTGCTAGGAACCGCAGGGATTAGGCGCTAGAGCCCAAGGCTCAGGCACCCGGAGCGCGCAGCAAGCACTATGAGCGAGACCTCGCACCCCTTTTTCGACATGCACACCCACGGTTTTGTCCGCGTGGCGACCGCGACGCCGTGCAGCCGCACCGCCGACGTTGCCTATAACACCGCAGGCGTGCTGGCCGAGGCGCACAAAGCCCATGAAGCGAATGTCGATCTGGTGGTCTTCCCCGAACTGACGCTGTCGTCTTACGCGATCGACGACCTGCTGCTACAGCACGCCCTGATCGAGCGGGTGGAGCACGCGCTGGCAGAGGTGGTGGCGGCTTCGGCTGACCTCAACCCGGTGCTGATCGTCGGCGCGCCGCTCCGCCGCGCGGACAAGCTGTACAATTGCGCGGTGGTGATCGCGCATGGGCAGATTTTGGGCGTGGTGCCCAAAAGCTTCCTGCCCAATTACCGCGAATTCTATGAAAAGCGCCATTTCGCGCACGGGCGCGGCTGCACCGATCTGTGGATCGGGGTGGCGGGCGAGGAAGTGCCGTTCGGCACGGATCTGGTGTTTGGCGCGTCCAACCTGCCGGGCTTCCGCTTCGGTATCGAGATTTGCGAGGATTTCTGGGCACCCGTACCGCCGGGGATGCAGGCCGCGATGGCGGGGGCGCTGATCCTGTGCAACCTTTCGGCCTCGCCGGTTACCATCGGGCGCGCCGATGATCGCCACCTGCACTGCCGCTCCAGCGCCAGCCGCGCCATTGCCGCCTATGTCTATTCGGCGAGCGGTTACGGCGAGAGCACCACCGATCTCGCGTGGGATGGTCAGGGCGTGATCTACGAGATGAGCAGCCTGCTGGCGCAAAGCGAACGTTTCGACCGGTCGGGCGAGCTTACCATCGTCGATATCGACACCGAACGTCTGTCGGCAGAACGGCTGCGCAACCAGACCTTTGCTGACGCTGCGGAGTGGGCGGGAAGCCCTGCGGATACCTATCGCCGGATCGTGTTCGAGCACGCTTTTGCCGAGGGCGATATCGGCCTCGTCCGCCCCGTCGCGCGGTTCCCCTTCGTCCCTGACCGGCCCGAAAAGCTGGACGAGGACTGCTACGAGGCCTTCAACATCCAGGTCGATGCGCTGATGCGGCGAATTGAATCGACGCAGGCCAAGTCCCTGATTATCGGAATTTCCGGCGGGCTCGACAGCACTCATGCGCTGATCGTCGCCGCCAAGGCGTGCGACCGGCTGGGGATGCCGCGCACTGCGATCCGGGGCTACACCATGCCCGGCTTCGGCACGTCGGACGGCACCAAAACCAACGCCCACCGTTTGATGCAGGCGATGGAGGTTACCGCGGGCGAGATCGACATTCGTCCCGCCGCGCACAAGATGCTGGAAGATATCGGCCATGCCTTTTCACAAGGCGAGCCGGTGCATGACGTGACCTTTGAAAACGTTCAGGCGGGGCTGCGCACCGATTACCTGTTCCGCCTTGCGGGCCAGCATGGCGGCTTTGTGGTCGGCACGGGCGACCTTTCCGAATTGGCGCTCGGCTGGTGCACCTATGGCGTGGGCGATCACATGAGCCATTACGGCGTCAATGCGGGCGTTCCCAAGACGCTGATCCAGTATCTGATCCGCTGGGTGATCCGCACCGGGCAATTCACCGATGCCTGCGGCCATGTGCTGGAAGACGTGCTCGGCACTGAAATCAGCCCCGAACTGGTGCCGCCCGGCGCGGACGGGGCGATGCAATCGACCGAGAGCATGGTCGGCCCTTACGAGCTGAACGACTTCTTCCTGCATCACGTGATCCGCTTCGGCCAACGGCCTTCCAAGGTCGCCTTTCTGGCTTGGCATGCATGGAAGGAAGCAAGTGTCGGGCTGTGGCCTGCAGGCTTCCCCGATGGAGGCCGCAACGCCTATGATCTGGCGACGATTGCGCGATGGATGGACAAGTTCTGCGCGCGGTTCTTCGGCTTTTCGCAGTTCAAGCGTTCGGCGCTGCCCAATGGGCCGAAGGTGTCTTCGGCAGGCGCCCTCAGCCCGCGCGGGGACTGGCGTGCGCCGTCCGATGCGGTCGCGACCGTGTGGCGGGACGAGCTGCGCGCAAGCCTGCCCGAGGATGTCGTGGACGAGGTGTACGGCAACGCCTCTGCCTGATGCCCAAAAGCCTGCCTCTCTCCGCGCTGGGCATCATGCTGTTCTGCAATGTTGCCTGGGCCTTGAACGTCGTGGTCAGCAAGATCGCGGTGTCGACGCTTGGCCTGCCGCCGCTGTTTTATACCGTGCTGCGGTCGGCGACGGTGCTGGTGGTGCTGTTCCCGCTGTTGCTGCGCCAGAAGCCTGATCGCCTGCCGCTGGTTTTGCTGATCGGGTTCGCCATCACCGGCGGCAGTTTCGGGCTGCAATTCGTCGGGCTTCAGACCGCTAGCCCTTCAGCGGTCGGGATCGTCAACCTGTCAGGCGCGCCGCTGACGGTGCTGTTTGCAATCATTTTCCTTGGCGAGGAAGTGCGCTGGCGGCGCGGTCTGGGAATGGCGCTGGCGCTCGGCGGGGTGGGCCTCGCTATCGGCGCGCCATCGGATGCTGGCGATCCTGTGGGGCTGGGGTTTGCCTTTGCGGGCGTCTTTATCGGGGCGTTTGCCTCGGTCTTCGTCAAGCGGCTGGAGGTGGGCGCGGTGACGCTGCAGGCCTGGGCGGGGCTGGCATCATTGATGGTGATGCTGCCCGGAACGCTGCTGCTGGAAAGCGGCCAGATCGCCGCGGTCGAGGCTGCGCCGCTGGCGGTGGCGGGGTGCGTCCTGTTTGCGGGCGTGGTCGTCTCGGTCGGCGCGCATTCGGCCTATTTCCGGCTGTTTCAGGCGCATGATGCCAATCTGGTGGTGCCTCTGACCCTGCTCACTCCGCTGCTGACGATCGCCTTCGGGACCTGGCTGACAGGCGACACGATCCACTGGCCGCTGATCGTTGGCGGGACGATGGCGCTGGCCGGGGTGGCGATCATCGTCATTCGCCCGAGCCGCACGATCTTCAAATGGCAGTTGATGCGGCCCAAGCTCTGACGGATGTTCCACGTGAAACATTTGGTGAACACTTATCCCGCAGGCCAGCGCCGCCGGGGGCAAACCCCCCGGTGACGCCCGTCTGCCGCGTGGCGATGATGTCGCAACGGTATGGCTACGACTGCGCAACCACCTTGCAATGACCACGCGGCGATTGCCGCCCCGCGATCAGGCCGCCAGTTTCTGCGCAGCTTCCCGAGCTGCGGCGATCTTTTCCTCGCCGTCCTGCCCCATGATCCCGTCAGCTGCGATAATCTCGACATCGGTGATGCCGAGGAAGCCGAGGAAGAAGGTCAGCCAGCGGCTCATGAAATCCATGTCGCTGCCCATCGGGGTGCCGCCGCTGGCAATGGCGAGATAGGCCTTCTTGCCGGTCAGCAGGCCTTCGGGGCCGGTGGCGGTATAGCGGAAGGTGGTGCCAGCCCGCGCGACCAGATCGGCCCATGCCTTCAGCGTTGAGGGCGGGCCGAAATTATAGACCGGCGCGGCGATGACGATGGTGTCGGCGGCCTGCAATTCGGCGATCAGCGTGTTGCCGATGGCGGCAAGGTCGGCCTGTTCGGGCGTCCGGTCGGCTTCGGGGGTGAGGTTTGCGGCAAAGCGATCGGCGGTCATCACCGGCAGCGGATCGGCGGCGACATCGCGGATGGTGATGCTGGCGCCGGTCTTGGCGGCAAGCCCTTCGACGATCTGCTGGCCCAAACCGCGCGAGATGCTTTCGCTGTCCGGACGGATGCTGGCGGTGATGTAGAGGATGTTGTTCATGGAAGGCGTCCTTTTTTGTGTCCTGCCGCTTCGGTGCTTCAGGACGGAAAGGGGGTGGAGCCGGCCGGGTCAGGGGGGAGGGAGCCGGCCGGCTCCGGGGGGGCTGTTACGCGGCGTCGACCAGCACGACTTCGCTGTCTTCGAGCGCGGTGATCGTCACGCTTTCCAGCGCGGTGATCGCCACGCCGTCGCGGGCATTGGCTTCGACATCCGCAATCCGGATTCTGCCGGTGGCAGGCACCAGATAGAGGTGACGGTCGGCGCTGCGGGGCGTGTAGGTCACACTCTCGCCCGCCTTGATCGTTGCCCCCAGAACGCGGGCATCGGCGCGGATCTTGAGCGCGTCATTATCATTCGCGACCCCGCTGGCGAGCGGCACGAACGCGCCCGAGCGTTCATCCTTGGGGAACTGGCGCGCACCCCAGCTGGGTTCGCCGCCGCGTTCATCCGGGATGATCCAGATCTGGAACAGCGTCGTGTCAATGCCTTCGAGGTTGTATTCCGAATGGCGCACGCCGTTGCCTGCGCTCATCACCTGCACATCGCCCGCTTCGGTGCGGCCTTCGTTGCCCATCGAATCGCGGTGCGTGATTGCGCCGCTGCGGACATAGGTGATGATCTCCATGTCGGCGTGCGGATGGGTGGGAAAACCGGTGCCGGCAGCGATGCGGTCATCGTTCCAGACCCGCAGCGCGCCCCAGTGGACGCGGGCCGGATCGTGGTAATTGGCGAAGGAAAAGTGATGACGGGCATCCAGCCAGCCGTGGTTCGCGGCGCCCAGCGTATTGAAGGGGCGCAGTTCGATCATGGGTTCGATCATGGCGTTTCTCCTTGGTTCGGAGTGGCCCGCTGATGGGCTCGCTCTGTTGAGGCGGAGATAGGCTGTCCAAGACGAACGGATAAGTGCGATAAAACTTGCCAAGATGTTCGGAAAATCCGAACAAGTGGCTCATGAAACTCGGTGATCCCAGCCTCGATCAATTGCGCATCTTCATCGCTGTCGCTGAACACGGCAGCTTTGGCGGGGCGGCCAAGGCCATGGGGCGGGCGGTTTCGGCGGTGTCTTACGGCATCGCCCAGCTTGAAGCGCAGCTTGGCCTGTCGCTGTTCGACCGCGAAGGATCGCGCCGTCCGGTGCTGACGGCGGCGGGTGAGGGCCTGCTGGCCGAAGCGCGCGGCATTGCCGACGGGGTCGATGCGCTGCTGGCGAAAGCGCGCTCGCTCCATGCAGGGCAGGAACCATCGCTGACGCTGGTGGTCGACGTGATGGTGCCGGGCGAGGTCACCGCCCATGTTCTCGGCGAATTCCGGCGGATTTTCCCGAGTTGCGCGCTGACCTTGCGGATCGAAGGGCTGGGCGCGGTGGCGGCCTGCGTGATCGATGGCGGGTCTGACCTTGCCATCGGCGGGCCGGTGATCGGCGACAGCCCCGCGCTGGAACGGCAGGCGGTGGGCGCAATCGACCTGATCCCGGTCGCCGCGCCGTCGCACCCCTTGGCGCGAGGCGGCATCGCCCCGGGGGAAAGCCGCCGCCACCTGCAACTGGTGCTGACCGACCGTTCCCCGCTGACCGAAGGGCGCGAGTTTTCCGTTCTGAGCCCGCTCACATGGCGGTTGGGGGACTTGGGCGCGAAGCATTCGCTGCTGAAAGAGGGGCTGGGCTGGGGCAATATGCCGCGCGGCATGGTGGCGGCCGACATTGCCAGCGGCGCGCTGGTGGAGCTTGATCT
>Ga0075157_10001978_pt1 | contig 12214 bp, 3 predicted proteins | sample JI81BgreenDNA_FD_70967 | JGI IMG/M metagenome (GOLD analysis project Ga0075157, IMG submission 70967) | Wastewater effluent complex algal communities from Wisconsin, to seasonally profile nutrient transformation and Carbon sequestration -... | ecosystem: Engineered > WWTP > Effluent > Algae...
CCGCATGACCATGCGCTGCGGACTGGAGCGTCGCCCGGTGATTGATTTGAGCCCCTTCATTTGGTCGGAATCGATTGCAAGCGCACGGATTGGTCTGGCCATGCGGCAAAGATACACGAATAAATCGTTTTGTATAGTTATTTATGAAACACTATACTAGTTGGTCCGCGAACCATGCGATCACTTGTCTTGATGCAGCAATCAGTATCCATGCATCAGCTGGATTTTGCTTTACATAACGTGCGACTCGTTCGACCTGCATGTTCAAATCCTTCAGGCTTTTGCTTGTGAATTCTACATCGATTCCATTTTCCAGAAGCTCTGCCAAGAGGCTTGTTAGGTTGATACGTCCACGATCCTGTTTCTCATAGATGAAAATTCTCAAGCGGATTTTTTTCATTGTGAGTGAGATTATGCACATTACGATTCACCGACGCTGGCCTTGTCCAGAAAGTGCCAAGATACCCTGTTCTTCCAAGTGCTTCATCGCTTCTCTCACAGTTTCACGACCCACACCATTTGTGTGACCAACCAGCTTTCACCCAGCATGGTTTCAGTCTATTTTTGGTTCTGGATTTGTTCCCTCAAATAATCCGCCAACTGTTAAGATGCGGAGCGAATATGCAAATTCTTCATAAGGAATACATGGTGCATTCAGGATCAGTTGGCAATCACGAAAATATTTTTCATTCAGGGAAAAATGTTGGATCACACGCGAGACAAGTTAGATCTTGATCTACCTCACATGCAGCAGATCATCAATAAGTCATTTGAGCCACAGCATTTTCTCTTGATGTGCTCGTTCGGGTTCCATCCTCTGCGGCTCACTGAGCAGACACAAAACATTTTCCGGAGGTTATTGGGTTTCTTCCGGATTAACCGGGGGCGTCGTCTGGAGGGGCGGCGCCCCCAACCCCCTCCAATGCTAATGATTTATTAAACCATCACGATGCAAAGCCTGCTTTGAGTCTGCTCTCTATAGCATCATTCTGACGCTCAACACTCATTCGTAATTTTCATCCACTCACTTGGTGAAAATAAGATCAGTTACAAAGTCAGAAAAACATTCACCAGTTGCGGCTCACGACATATTCTTTATTAGTGTAAGTTAACTATTACACACCCCAATCTACTGCTCCCTTAAAATCATTCTTTCCACCCGAACATTTATGAAAACAAAAAAACAACTCAATATATTCTTACTTGCCGCCGCTAGCTCGCTGCTCGCCATTTCTAACGCTTCCGCTCAAACGAACCTGATTTGGGACACTTCCGCTACCGTGGGCATCACTGGCGGCGCGGGAGCTTGGGACACCACCACAACCAACTGGACAGCCGACGCTGGTGCTTCGAACATTGTTTGGGACAACTCCTCGCCCGTGGACTTCGCTATCTTCCGTGGCACGGCAGGAGCAGTGACGCTAGGTGAACCGATTTCACTTGGTGGACTCACGTTTTTCTCCAGCTCGGGCTACAGCATTGCCGCCGGCTCCCATGGACTTACGTTTGGCGCAGCAGCTAATACCGCCCGCATGATCAACGCCACAAACGTCGCTACCAGTACGGCCGCGATCACCGGAACCGTGACTGGGGCTGGGGACTTCGCTCTCACTTCAAGCAATCCCGGCGTCGCCAGCACGCTCACGTTTGGGGGCACCTCGGCGGGTGGATGGTCGGGAGCTACCACGATCAATGCAGGCGGCATCATTTCACTTTCCGGTCTCAACCAAGCTCTCTTAAGCACTACCGGAATCAATCTCAATAATGGTGGCATCACGCTCACAAACACGTCCGCCCCCGAAGCTGCCTTGGATCGCGTCAGCGATACTGCTGGAATCATTTCGCGTGGCGGAAACATCACTGTCACGAACACGGCAAGTGCCACCACTGTCTATGCAGAAACTCTGGGGGCCTTGGATCTACGCTCCGGGCAGTTGAATGTGACATCCACCAATGCCAATACGGATGATGCAGCGAGCCAGACACTGACCTTCGGCACAGGGAGTCTCACCCATGTGAACGGCCTCGCACGCACCAGTGCCACCACATCCGCCATCAATTTCTCCGGCGCAAGTCTCGGAGCGAACGTCAGAAACTCTATCATCATCACCGGGCAGGCAACCACCGCTGCCGATCAGATCATCGCCCCGTGGGTGACCTATGGTGGAAACGACTACGCCGTTTATGACAACACCCTCGGCATCCAAGCCGCCAATATCTCCGCCACAACGGAGGACACTTGGGCAACCGCAGCGAATGCCTACTCTCTCAGCGGTGGCACGACCCTGACCGACACGCGAACTTTCGCAGCCTTGCGAGCGACAGGCGGAGCTCAAACTCTTGCTCTCGACACGTTCAATCTTGAAACTACTGGGATTCTCAACGGCGGTACTGGCCTGCTTACCGTCTCTGGTACTGGAGCGCTCACCACACCAACCGGTGGTGGCAATATTTACCTTAGTGCGGGTTCCAATGCCATCACAGTCAGCGCATCTATCACCGACAACGGCGGCAACGTTACTTTGGTGAAAAATGGTGCGAATACTTTGACGCTCTCCGGCACCAACACCTACACGGGCGGTACTGTGATCAACGCCGGAAACCTGTCCATCGGCAACGTCGGCCACCTCGGCGGCGCGTCTGCCAGTCTCACTTTCGGTGGCAACGGTACGCTTACCCCGTCAGTCAGCAGTTTGAACTTTTCGACCGGATCGCTTACGGTAAATCAAGGAGCGGTGGCCAACATTTCCGGAAATCCGGGACTCGCGTTCGCATCGGCCTCCGGCTCGGGCACCTTGATTTATCGGAACACCGTCGCTGCTGGCACGGGAGGTGCGCTCACTCTCAACATCGGCAACGCCAGTGCTTACACCGGAACGATTCAAGCCGTCATGGGAGGTGCTACTAATTCTCGTCCCAATGTGCAGTTCAGTGCCATCAGCGACTCAGTTGGTTCGGCTCTCCAGTTCGGGGGGGGCAATGGCGATGGAAGCCAAGACGTTTTTATGACCTACAATGGTTCAGCTCCACTTGTTTTCAACAATCGTCGTATCGAAATTCTACCCCTCACCACGAGCAGTTGGGGTGTTGCTTACTCGAACCTAGTGAACAATAGTGCGAACGCCGCGAATACCTGGGTTATCAACACCAACCTTGTTTTCATGTCCTACCAGGCGAGGAGTCTTGCATTGGCAGGAACCAACACTGGCAACAATTCTTTCAACGGGCTCATTAGCGATGGCGATGCAGGTGGCTCGGTTGGCCTGCTCAAAAGCGGCTCTGGCACGTGGATACTCCCTGGCACTAACACCTTCACCGGAGGGACCATCCTGCAGGCTGGCACGCTGAGGGTATCCTCCATCAAGAATTATGGCGTAGCCAGCTCCCTAGGCGCGCCTGCCAGCGGTGATATTGCCTTTGGAACTCTCTCCGGTGCTGGTAGTGGCACAGCCACACTGGCTTACACGGGCAGTGGTGACAGTTCAAATCGCACCATACGCCTGCACGCCGGTAGTGGCATCAGTACACTAGGCGGCACGATTGAAAACAACGGTACTGGCGCACTCACCTTCACCGCTGCAGCATTCAATACACCATTTTCTAATAGTACGAGCCGCGCTCTCACGCTGGGCGGATCATACACAGGCGGCAATAATACCATTCAGGGTGTCATCGCCAACAATCCGACAGGAACCATTTCTCTTGTGAAAAGTGGCAATAGCACTTGGGTGCTCTCTGGTGCGAATAGCTACCCTGGCACTACGTCAGTGAATGGCGGAACCCTGCTGATCAACGGTGACCAGACTGCCGCCAGCGGGGCGGTGAGCGTTGCGGCCAATGCCACTCTGGGCGGCACTGGCACCATTGGAGGAAATACCAGCATCGCCAATAACGGCAGATTGGCATTCAATTTCAGCACTGCTCCTGGAATCCACGATAAACTTGAACTTGCCGCCTCCAGAACGCTGAGCTTCGGCGCAAATGCCACGCTTACGATCACTTCGAGCGGAGGCGCCACCGCCGGACTCTACACCCTCGTTACCGCACCCGGCGGCATCGGAGGTCTCCCCGCATTCACCGTGAATCTTCCTAGTGGTTGGACGGCCGATGCCCCCACCGTCTCCGGCAATGATTTGGTGATTAACGTTACCTCCACCGGTAGCTCCTCCGCCTACGACACCTGGAAAGCCGCCAACGCCCCCGGCAGCGACCCTGACGACGACACCGATGGCGATGGCGTCTCCAATGCGGTCGAGTTCGTGCTCGGCGGAACATCCGCCACCAAGGATGCAAACAAGCTCCCCGTGATCGCCACCAGCGGTGCCAACATGACCGTCACCTTCCAACGAGCCGTCAGCTCCATCGATCCGAAAACCTCTGTAACGATCGAAACCAGCACTGACCTCGTCACATGGAACACCGCCCCCTCACCCTACACCGTGCCAGATACCGCCGTGGCCGCCATCCCCGGCGTCACCGTCGTAGAGGACACGTCTCTAGGCTTTGACACCATAACCCTCACCGTGCCCCAAGCTCCAGACACCAAAAAATTCGCCCGTCTCAAGGTGGTGATTACCCCGTAGTCCACCGGCAATACCCTTCCCGATCAATTCACGGCAAAAAAACTACTCATCAACCCAACCCCCTATGAAAACAAAAAATCTACTTATCACATTCCTTGCATCCGCTGGCAGTTCCCTGATGGCCATCTCATCCGCTTCCGCACAATCCGGCACTTGGAACGTGGACGCCAACGGCACTTGGGGCACCGATACCAACTGGCTCTCTACTGTCATTGCCGATGGCTCCGGCAACACCGCGAACTTCACCAATGACATCACCGCCGACCGCACCGTCAGTTTGGATTCTGACCGCACGCTTACCAACGTCGTCTTCGGCGATGGAGACACAGCGACCGCCGGAAGCTGGCTTATCGACAACAACGGACTATCCACCAACAACCTCATCCTCGCCGACACCACGCCCACAGTCACCGTCAATTCTCTCGGCACGACTAAAACCGCCACCATCTCGGCCATCATCGAAGGCACCACGGGGCTTACAAAAGCTGGAGCAGGCACCCTGATTCTATCGGGAGCGAACACCTACACCGGCGGCACCACCATCAGCGCCAGCTCGGGCACCCTCATTGCCACCACCACCAGCCTTAGCTCAAACTCGCTCAGTTCGGGTGCTGTCTCGATCGGTTCTGGCTCCACGCTTCAGATCAACAACACGAACACCATCAACTCTGATCAGACGATCAGCAATACTTTCTCAGGCGCTGGTTCGCTCATCGTCAATTTTGCCGCTGGCACAACAGGCCGCAATACCAGAATCACGAACGTGACGGGAATCACCGGCACGATCCGACTCGCGAATGCTGGCACCACTGGCGACAAATGGAGCATCAACACAGCTGCAAACATATCCGGCGCTTCGCTCATCATCGATAGCGGCTGCCAGCTTTACAACGCTGTCTCTGGAACCACGACGTTTGGTAGCATCAACGTGACAGGCACGGGCAACAGTGAAAATCGCGGAGCGCTCCGCCTACAGTCCGGCACGCTCGCCGGTCCCGTCACCTTGGCGGGCAGCACAACAATCGGTGCCGAAGGGGGCACACTTTCCGGCACCATCACCAGCGGAGCCGTAGGAACCCAAACGCTTACCATTGGCACCAGCAATAGCAACGGGTCTGGCACACTCAGTGGTGCTATCGGCGGCGGCACCGGCACAATCGCCCTCACCAAAGTAAACACCGGCACCCTCAATCTCTCCGGCAATAGTTCCTACTCCGGCGTGACCACCATCTCTAACGGCATCATCGCCATCTCTCATGCGAATGCGCTTGGCAGCACCGAAGGAAACACCATCTTCACGGCGACCGGTGCGTCCACTGGCCCACAGTTGAGACTGAGTGGCGGCATCAACTCTCCCGAAAACATCACCATCAACGGTACCACCGAGACCTCAGGTTTCATCTCTGCCATCTTGAACAGCAGCGGAAATAATACGCTCAGCGGCGACATCACTTTGGCCAATAATACCAACGGCGTCCGCTTCGGTGCCACCGCAGGAAATCTCACCTTCTCCGGCAATATCAGCCGCACAGGCACTGCGCAGAGTCTTGCCTTTTTTGCTAGCAATGGCACCAACATCACGGTGAGCAATCCGATCGCCAATGGCGGCGGCCCACTACAAATCTTCAACGCCACCCAAACCACCGGAACTGGCACAGTGACCCTCAGTGCAGCCAGCGGCAGTGGCATAGGCCAAACCGCAGTTTGGCAATCCGGTATTCTCAAACTCGGCGTAAACGATGCTCTCAACACAAGTGCCAACTTGCAGCTTGGGGCGACCACGACCACTGCTGGATTCGATGTTGGCACCTTCGACCTCGCGGGATTTAACCAGACTGTGAACGCCCTTGTCGGCTCAGTAAACACCAGCAACTCCTCCGCCAATACATCGCGCAGAATAATCAATTCCGTAGCGGGAACCAAAACTCTGACGGTGGGCAACGGCGGCGGCTCTGGCACCTTCAATGGCGTGATGTTAACCGGCACTGGCGATCTTGCCCTCATCAAAACCGGCACTGGCACACAAACCCTCACGGGAGCCAGCACCTTCACCGGTGGCACCACGATCAGCGATGGCAAACTCATCGCGCAAACCAACAGCGCAGCCCTGGGCACTGCCGCAGTATCCGTGGCCAATAGTGCCACTCTCCAACTGAACAATAACCTCGCTGCCGATGCTACGCTCCCTATCACCAACGCGATCACAGGCGCCGGGACTTTGGAAATCACGGCAACGGACGCACCGAACAACCTCCCCATCGATAAAAACCGGGTCACTGTGGGCAGCCTCAGCGGCTTCAGTGGCAACATCAGCGTGCTGACGAACGGAATGTTCGGTAACTTCACCAACAATAATACCACCAACCAGAATCTCACCATCGCTACGGGCGGCTTCATGGCTATCGCTGGCGTCGCAGGAGATCCACACAATTATGGCTTCGGAAAACTGGACGGTGCGGGAACGATCATCCGCAACGCCGGCGGTATCTCCACTTCCACCCTGACCTTGGGGAATGGAGATGCTACGGGCGGTATTTTTAGCGGAGCCATCGAGGGAGCAAGTACTGGTACAAATTCGGGAAGATTCAGCAGCAGTGGCTTGATATCGGTCATCAAGGTAGGCACCGGCACGCAGACCCTCTCCGGTTCCAACACCTACGCCGGCGCGACGACCATCACGGGCGGTACCTTGGTCATCACGGGTGCCACGCAGGGAACCTCTGCCATCAATGTCAATGCCGGCGGCACACTCGGGCTGGACATTGCCTCGCCTGTTACCGCTTCTTCTGCGGCCGTAGCTCTTACTGGCAGCGTGCTTGTCTCTGGCACACCAACTCTGGCGAGCTACACCTTGCTCACAGCATCATCCATCACTGGCACACCCACATTGGCCACACCAGTGCCAGGCTACGCGCTTGTGGTCGAAGGCGGAAATACTCTCAAGCTCATCGCCGCAGGCGGCTCTGCCTACGATACCTGGGAAGCCGCCAACGCCCCCGGCAGCAATCCCCAAGACGATACCGATGGTGACGGCGTGCCAAACGCCCTAGAATTCGTGCTCGGCGGAACCTCTGCCACCAAGGATGCAAACAAGCTCCCCGTGATCGCCACCAGCGGTGCCAACATGACCTTCACCTTCCAACGTGCCGTCAGCTCCATCGATCCGAAAACAGTCGTTACAATCGAAACCAGCACCGACCTCGTGACATGGAACACCGCGCCCTCTCCCTACACCGTGCCAGATACCGCTGTTGCCAATAGCCCAGGTGTCACCGTCGTGGAAGACACATCCGTCGGTTTCGATACCATCACCCTCATCGTGCCACAGGCACCAGACACCAAGAAATTCGCCCGCCTCAAAGTATCCATTACTCCATAATTCCATCCTTAATCCTACCCAATAGAAATGAAAACGAGCTCCCTCAATCTTGCTCGCCTCTCCGGCCCATTTGCAGCCGTCTTTGCGGCTCTGCTTTCAACCTCACATGCCCAAACCATTTGGGACGGTGGGGGAGGAGGCACTACCAGTATCGACCTCAATGCGAACTGGAACAACAACATCGTAAGTCCACTCGACGGATCAACTGCAGCCACCTTCGGCACTGCTGGCAATACCGCCACCATCAACACGGATGCCAGCTTCACTGGAATTATTATCAACCGGAATGCCAACTTCACATTAGCGAACGGGGCTGGTTCGCTCACGCTTGGTACGGGGGGAATCACCGTCAACCTGCCGGAAGTCAATAATGGTCGTTCCCATACCATCAGCGAAAGCAATCTGATCTTGGGCGATAGCCAATCGTGGTCCGTCATCAACAACGGTGGAGCTTACGCATCCTTGACCGTCTCCAGTGCCATCAGCGAATTGAACGAGAGCGGAATAGCCAAGTTTGGTGGCGGTACCCTCATTCTCAGCGGAACGAACACCTATACAGGCGGCACCACCATCTCAAACGGCACACTCGGTTTTCGCAACCTTGCATCTAAAGCAAGCACCGGCACCCACGTCTTTGAGGCGGGAACGACCCTTGGCATAGGCTATGGTCCTGTATCTACCACCCACTTTTCTGCCACGGATATCACTAACGCGTTTGCTGGAAACATGACGGGAAATCTCAGCAATATCTCTGTAGATGAAACAACCAATATCGGTATCGACACCACACAGGGCAGCCTCAGTTACGCGTCGGCCATCGGCTCCATCCCTCGCGGTCTCACCAAGCTGGGCACAAATACACTTACCCTCAATATCATCAACGCCTACACGGGTGTCACCACACTCGAAGGTGGCACTCTCACGTTTAACACTCTTGCCAATGCCGGAACCGACAGCAGCATTGGCAATTTCGCCACCGCAGGTGCATCAGGTCTTGTCCTCCGTGGTGGCACGCTAAACTACACAGGTGCCAGCGTGATCACTGACCGCGGCTTCACCACCTCAGGCCCATCCCTAAACACCATACAGGTAGGAGGCAACGTCAATTTGGCTCTAGGAGATTCCATCAGAAACGACACGGTCAATTCTGGCACATCGGGCTTGAATTTTGCCGCGACCGGAGCAGGCAGCAGCATTACTATTTCCAAGCTCAGTACTGGCTCCTCCATCAGTGCCTTGGATTTCGGTTTCTCAGGAACAGATGTAACCGCTACGATCAATAATTTGGAAATTTTCGGGCCTCGCACCGTCGTAAGAAGAACAGGCTCAGGCATTCTCAATCTTGGCAACGTCACTGGCAGCATCAGTGGCTCGAATTCGAATAACACTTGGTTCGGTAGCACGGTGATTACAGGGGCCATATTTGGTTTGACAGGAGATCTTTTTTTCCAAGATACCGTGAACGTGTCTGGAGTGAGCAGCTTCAATGCTAGGATTTCCCTTCGCGGACTCAACAACACGACTTCCAGCATTTTGACTTTCAATTCGATCAAGGATGTGGGATTGGCCAGTTCCCTCGGAGCTCCCCTCACTGCGGAAAGAGGCACAATCATCTTTGGAACCTTTGATCGGCAGGCAACCATGCGTTACAATGGCACTGGAGACACCACCAATCGGGTGATTCAGTTGGCCTCAAGAACGGGCACAATCCTCACGATGGAACAAGCGGGAACAGGCTTGCTCAAGTTCACCAGCAACTTCACCTTAGGAGACAGCACAATAAACGGTAGCTTCGCTTCCAGAACTTTGCGGTTAACGGGTTCCACTTCCGGATCGGGAGAAATTGCTGGAATCATTCCCGAATGGAATGCCGCAACCAACAGGACTGATGTTGAAAAAACCGGCACTGGCACTTGGACGCTCTCTGGCGCGAACACCTATACTGGCTCCACGACGGTGAACGGCGGGACACTGGCTCTCGGAGCGAACAATGTCATTTCTGATGTGTCTGCGATCATGATCGGCGCTGGCACGCTGGATGCTGCCACTTTCACCGATACGCTGGGAACACTCGATGTTTCCGCTTCCAGCGCCAAAATCAATCTTGGCAGTGGTGCCGCGCTGGCCTTTGCGGACAGCAGCGCAATCGATTGGACAGGTGGAAGCCTCGACATCATTGGCACCTTTGTCTCTGGTGCATCGATCAAATTCGGCTCTTCTTCAGCAGCTTTGACCCCCACCCAACTCGGCTTGATCACGGTCAATGGTGCTGGGGCTGGCACTTTCAGTCTGGATTCCAGCGGCTTCCTGGTCTCCGCCAGCTCCGCTTATGATACCTGGAAAGCCGCGAACGCCCCCGGCAGTAATCCTCATGATGATACCGATGGCGATGGTGTGCCGAATGCCGTCGAGTTCGTGCTCGGCGGAACTTCTCTCACCAAGGATCTAAGCAAAATGCCTGTTCTCTCCACCAGCGGTGCCAACATGACCTTCACTTTTCAACGTGCCGTCAGCTCCATCGATCCGAAAACCGCCGTGACAATCGAAACCAGCACCGACCTCGTGACATGGAACACCGCTCCTTCTCCCTACACCGTGCCTGATACCGCTGTTGCCAATAACCCAGGTGTCACCATCGTTGAGGACACGTCCCTTGGTTTCGACACCGTTACCCTCACCGTTCCCCAAGCTCCAGACACCAAGAAATTCGCCCGCCTCAAAGTCGTAATAACCCCTTAATAGTAGGCCAATAGAAAAATCACAATTCCTCATCTGAAATATACAAACAAAATGTATGAAACTTCGCAATCTCAATATATCCCGCCTGTCTTTTCCCTTCGCCGCTGCCATCGCTGCGTTGAGTGCCCTCGCGTCTGCTCCCCCTGCTTCGGCGGCTACTTGGGTTCCTCTTACTGCTGGGCCCCATTCTTGGGACAGTAATGCAAACTGGACGAATCCAGCTACGTTTGTCAATGCAGTGGGGGATATCGCCCTGATGAACGGCAATCTTAGCACCGGTCAAACCGTCAACCTCAATCAGACGATCACCCTTGGCTCGCTCACCGTCGGCGATAGCTCAGGCACTTCAACCACCATGCTGCAACAGGGATCGGCAGGCTCTTTGGTCTTCGATCAGACCGGCACCGGCAACGCTTTCCTAACACGTACTGCTGGCGGCACTGGCACCGTGACCTTGAACGCCAATCTCGCCATCTCGCTGAAAGACAATCTGGTCGTCAATACCGCTTCGGCGATGACTATCAACGGGATCATCTCCTCAGATCTCGGCATAGGCATCACCAAGATCGGCACCGGTGCATTAACCCTTGGAGGAACCAACACCTACTCCGGCGCTACCGTTCTCGGCGCGACAGGCTCGGTGGCGAGTGCTGGCACCACTACGGTGAGCGGCACAACTGGCACTATCAACACCTCCTCCGGCTACACCATCAACGGCTCCGGCAGCATTTTGTCATTAACGAACACTGCGGGTAATTTGGATCGCCTCAACGATGCCGCCACCGTGACCTTGAATCTCGGTGGAGCCCTCTCTTTAGTGCATAATACCACGAACAACACGACCGAGACCGTCGCGAACCTTGTACTGGGTATTGGCAGTGGCACGGTCACGGTCAGTTCCGCCGCGAGTCGTGTGACAACGCTGGCTGTCACCGGAGCTTTGACCCGCACGAACAAAGCTACGGCATTGGTGCGCGGCACCAGTCTCACCCAGTCAGTTAGCACCAACGTGGCCCGCATCACCTTGGGAACTGTCCCCACGGGATCTGATTTCGTCGGTACTAACACTTTGAGTGGCGGCGGAGTTGGTGATGCCACGCAGTCTTTGAAAATCATCCCGTGGCTCTTAGGCGATAGTTCAGCAACAGGCACCGGCAATAACTTCGTCACTTACGATTCCACCCTCGGTCTGCGCGTGCTGACGGTGGCTCAGGGCACTGTCCTAACGGATGCGTCCACCACTGCCACCGATCCGGAAAATGCGATTGGCTTCAGTGGCGCAGTGACCGCTCCCGACTTAACCGTGAATTCCCTGCTTTTCAGAAGTGCCTCCCAGATCCTCGACGGTAGTGGCGCTCTCACGGTAAATAGTGGAGCCGTAGCCACAGTCTCATCGGGTGCTGGCCTCGGCAGCGGTTTCAGCAGTTTGGTTCTTGGCAATGGTGAGGGCATTCTTACCGCCACCGGCTCCAACGTTTTGACGATCAATACTCCCGTCAACGTCACCAGCAGC
>Ga0075157_10001979_pt1 | contig 12213 bp, 11 predicted proteins | sample JI81BgreenDNA_FD_70967 | JGI IMG/M metagenome (GOLD analysis project Ga0075157, IMG submission 70967) | Wastewater effluent complex algal communities from Wisconsin, to seasonally profile nutrient transformation and Carbon sequestration -... | ecosystem: Engineered > WWTP > Effluent > Algae...
CGCCGCCTGATTTCCTGGTTCTGACGTGAATTGAGCGGCCGGGGTCGATCTCCGGCCGCTTTTCGTTGTGGGTAAGTGGTTGCCTTGGCTTATGGCCGCTCGCCAAAGCCTGCCGGCAGTTCGAGGCGCAACAGCAATGTGCGCTGCGTACCGGAAAAATTGTCGTCTGACACGATATAGAGCACGGCGCGGCCCTGTTCGCGGACCAGCGCCAACCCTTCCATATTGTCGATCGGCCAGGCCGAACCTCTATTCCAGCGCACGAAGAGCCGGGCCGTGCCGTTGGGCAACGCAGCCACATCAAGCAGGCTGAGCACGGCCATCGTCTCCACCCCGGTGTAGCGGCGGTGGAGCAGCAGCACGTGGCGCTCATCCAGCGCCACGGCATCGGTGATGGCCATGCCGGGCAATCCTTTGATCGCGACGGGGCGTGCCGCGCCGCCCGGCGTGATGAACAGGCCGCGATGGGCACCGGCCTGTGCATGTTCGGGCAGCCACAGCAGGGCGCCATCCGGCAGCAGCGCCAAAGCCTCGCCGCCACCGTTGGGCAGCCAGCGCATCGCCGGGGTGTGCCAGTGTGCCGCCACCGGCCGGCGCGGCGGCACGCCATCATAGATCAGGATCCGGTGCTGCTGTTCAAAGCTGACCAGCAGCCGGCCATCGGGGGCAACCTGCACGGCTTCGCTATCCATATCATATTTCTCGCCGCCGGGCGGGGCGGGCAGGCCACCGATTTCGGCCTCGCTCACACCCACCAGGCTGCCGCCGCGCAGCACCGGGCGAAAGCGCAGCCATTGCCCGGCATCGCTCACCGCCAGCAACCGGCCATCGGGCAGGGCGGCCAGCCCGGACAGGCCGCCGAAGCCAGGATCGGCGCTGGCCAGCGCCACGGCCCCAGCCAGCCGCACACCGTTCTGGCGCGTGTTGGTGCCGGGCAGGGGCGTGGCGGTAATGGAAAGCGCATGCGGCGCCACCGGTGGCCCGGCCCCACGCGGCGGCCGCAGTTCGATCCACAGCACCCAGCATGCCGCCAGCAGCAGCGCGGCCAGCACCAGCCATTCCCATATCGAAGTTCGCCGCACCGTCATGCGAAAGCCATAGCAACGCGGCAAGCGCCCGGCTATCGAAGCGGCATGACCCCCCATGACGTGCTGCATCGCGTGTTCGGCCATTCCGAATTTCGCGGACCCCAGCTTGCCATCATCGAAGATATCATTGCCGGGCGCGACGTGGTGGCGATCATGCCTACGGGCGCGGGCAAATCATTATGTTACCAGATTCCGGCGTTGATCCGGCCGGGCACGGCGCTGGTGATCTCGCCGCTGATCGCGCTGATGGAAGATCAGGTGCGGGCCCTGAAGGCGGTGGGCGTGCGCGCCGCCACGCTGAACAGCCAGGCCAGCGATGGTGAAGATGTGTGGCGGGCGATGCGCGACGGGCAGCTCGATCTGCTCTATGTCTCGCCGGAACGCGCGCTCAGCGAGGGCTTCGGCCTGCTGGCGCAGCGCACCGAAATCGCCCTGATTGCCATCGATGAAGCGCATTGCGTGTCGCAATGGGGGCATGATTTCCGCCCGGAATATCGCCGGCTGCGCCCGTTCTGCGATACTTTGCCCGGCGTGCCGCGCATCGCGCTGACCGCGACCGCCGATCGCGAGACGCGCGTGGACATCGCCCGGCAACTGGGCATCGGCGATGATCGGGTGGTGTTGTCCGGGTTTGATCGGCCCAATATCCGGTACCATGTGGCCGGGCGGGACAATCTGAAACGGCAGATCCTGGATTTCCTGGGCCAGCATCGCGACCAGGCCGGCATCATCTATGCGCCCACGCGTGCCGCCACGGAGAAGATCTGCGAATGGCTGATCGAGGCCGGCATCAACGCCCGGCCCTATCACGCCGGGCTGGAACCGGGCACGCGCAGCCGCCACCAGGCCGATTTCGTGAAATCCGAATCAATGGTGATGGTGGCAACCATCGCGTTCGGCATGGGCATCGACAAACCGGACGTGCGCTTCGTGCTGCATGCCGGCATGCCCAAATCGATCGAGGCCTATTATCAGGAAACCGGCCGTGCCGGCCGCGATGGCGATCCGGCTGTGGCGCAGTTGATCTGGGGCGGGGAGGATGTGGCGCGGCTGCGCGGCTTCATCGCGGCCGGTGATGGCGACGAGGCGCGCAAGGCCGACGAGACGCGGCGGATGAATGCGCTGATCGCGTTTCTGGAAACCAGCGGCTGCCGGCGGCGCGAATTGTTGCGCTATTTTGGCGATGCGCCGCCCGACGCCTGTGGGAATTGCGACAATTGCCTGAATCCGCCGCAATTGCTGGATGCGACCGAGGCAGCCCGCAAGCTGCTGTCGGCCGTCTATCGCACCGGGCAGCGCTTTGGCATTGGACACCTGACCGAGGTATTGTTGGGCAAGCCGTCGGAAAAAGTGCTGAAATTCCGGCATGATGAGGCCAGCGTGTTCGGTATCGGCAAGGATCTGCCGGCCGATCAGTGGCGCACGTTGACGCGCCAGCTGGAGGCGATGGACGCACTGACGCGTGATCCCGAACATGGCGGGCTGGCGCTGGGCCCGGCATCGCGGCCGATTCTGAAGGGCGAAGTGCCGATCCACCTGAAACATGCCCCGCCTGCGCGTCGCGAAGGGCGATCAGGCAGTGCTGCGGCGCGGCGCGACAGCGGCAATTCCGGCGTGGCGGCCGGCGATCAGGCGCTGTTCGATGCGCTGCGCCAGCGCCGGCGCGAACTGGCCGCTGCCGCCGAAGTGCCGCCCTATGTCGTGTTCCACGATGCCACGCTGCGCGCGATGGCGCAGGCGCGGCCCCGGACGATCGATGATCTGGCGCGGGTGCCTGGCGTGGGCGCCAGCAAGCTGGAGCGTTGGGGCAGCGATTTCCTGAACGTGATCGCCCGCAATCAATAGCAGCGGTTCGAACGCTCCAGCGCCGTCCCAGCCAGGGCGCCAACCAGGCCGCCGATGACGACGCCTGTGCCGCGATCCCAGGGATTGGCCACGCCATAGCCCAAGGCCGCGCCGGCAACACTGCCGGCCAGCGCGCCCGCACCGGTGGACCGGCAACCCCAACCGCCGCCACGATAATAACCGCGGCCATAGCCCTGATTCCAGCCGCCGCCCCAACCATTGCCCCAACCGCGCTGGATCACGACGCCACCGCCGCCCCAACCCCGGTTCCAGCCGCCATTCCAGCCACCGCCCCAACCGCGGCCACCCCAGCCCCGGTTCCAGCCCCGATTCCAGCCCCGATTCCAGCTATGCCCACCCCATGCGTTGCCGCGCCAGCCCACCGGGACGCCATAGGCCACCGGTACGGGATAGGCGACTGGCACCGCCTGGCGGGTGTGCACAACAGTGAGCGGTGGCGGATAGCCGTAGCCGGCCTGCGCATAGCCTGCGGGCGGATAGTTTCCGTAATTGGCCGGAGCATAGCCTGCCGGCTGATAGCCAGCCTGCATGTTGGCGGGAGGCGCCTGATCGACGGGAATATACTGCGCTGGCTGGTAGGGCGCCGGTTCGGTTGCCAGCCTTGTGCCATCGGCGGCGTAGCCGGCGGCCAGCATGGCATCGCGATAATCCACCGGCGCCTGGCCTTCACCAGCCTGATCGGGTGCCTGCGCTGACGCCTGATCATTCAGCGGCGCAGCAAACTGGCTGGCCGGCACATAATCGGCGCGCAGTTGCACTGGCACGCCATTGCGGGTGGCCGGAATGGGGGCGGGATTGGCCAGCGCCGGCGTGGCACCGATCAGGGCTGACATCAGCATGGCTGGCAAAATGCGCTTCATCATGGGTTCAAGCTGCGCCCCACAAGTTGAATACTGGCTTAATTTCGTGCCCCCAGGAGATCATGATGAGCAAGCATAATTTCGTTCGCATGCCTTTGTTGATGGCGGCCGCCATCGGCTTTGCCGGGCCGATCGCAGCGCCGGTGCTGGCGCAATCGAACAATGATCGGCGCGTTGTGTATGAATATGATGGCCAGGCCTATCAAACCCGGGCGCAGTGCCTGCAGGCCAAGGAACGGGCCAAGAAGCGCGGGACGGTGGCGGGCGCGGCAATTGCCGGCGTTGGCGCTGCCCTGCTGGGCGGCAATCTGGGCGAATCCGCGCTTGTGGCCGGCGCCGGCGCACTGACCGGCCGGGAGATCGGCCGCGCTACCGCCAAAAAATGCTGATCAGCCTGGATTGGCGCTGCCGGCACCGGGCGGCGCCATCCGGCCCAGCGGGTGGCGCGCGAAGGCGTTGGTTTCAAAGCCGCTGACGCCGCGCGCCACCAAGGCCCAGCGAACCGGCCGCAACAACGGGATGAACGCCGGATCGGCCATCAGCGCGGTTTCAGCCGCCATCACCGTGGCAGCGCGCGTGGCAAGATCGGTGCCGGCGCGGCGTGCATCATTGATCAGCCGATCGGCATCGGCACTGCAGGGCTGCACCCGGCCGCAGCGCCAGCGGGCCAGATGCGCCACCGCATCCGGCACCCGCGCCACAATCTGTTGCAAGGCCAGATCATGGCGCGGCGTGTCGTTCGGATCGGTTTCGGCACTGCGCACGATTTTCAGGGCGATCCCCAGCGGTGCCCAGCTCGCGGCCACTTCGCGGGCGATCAGATCGGCTTCGGCGGTTTGTGGGATCAGCAGGATGAGCGACAGCGGGACTTCGGGGCCATAGCCGGCCTCCGCCAGAAGGGCTGCGGCCTGCGCCATCCGCTCTTCCCGGGGGAGCGCCCGGCCATCGGCAGGCAGGGGCAAATCATCCCAGAGCCGGTTTTGCGCCTGCAAGGCCGACAAAGCGAAGCGGTTGGCCAGCGCATCCGGATCGGCGGCGAGCAGCAGGGCGCGGCGCAACTGCGAATCGGCCAGCAGCCCGGCCTTGCCCGGCTTCCCGCGCGCCGGCAGATTTGGGTTGATGGCCAGGCCGATCACGCCGCGCGCCGGCTCCACGATCAGTGCGCGCCCGGTGGCGCCTGCACGCACCGTGCCCAGGCCGGCCAGACCCTGCCCCAGCACCACATGCACATCGCCGGCGGTGAAACGGCGCACGGCGCTGGCCACATCCGGCTGTTCGATGCGGATGCGGGCGGCGCGGGCATCCGGCAGCGCATCGGCACGGCGCCGATCGAGCGTGATCACGCCGTTGGCGCGCGATTCTGTGTAGGGGCCGGGCCAGGCCATGCCACGCCGATTGTGCAGGGCCAGTGCCGGTTCGGCCAGCCAATCGAGCAGAAACGGGGTCGGCGGGCGCGGCAACAACTCCACCACCCGGGCAATCGGCGCGCGCGCCGTGTTGCGCCCGGCCAGCCCGGCTTCGGCGAGCACCGCGCGCGCCGTATTGCTGCGGGGCCGGCGCAGGCTGCCCACGATATCGTTGGCCACCAGTTCGGCGCCGGGTTTGCCTTCGGTGCCCGGCCAGCGCAGCGGGGCCAGCCGCAGGATCAGCGCATCGCCATCGTCCAGAAAGCGCCAGCTGGTCGCCAGCCCGGTGGCGAGTTCGCCATTCGCCCCGCGCTGCACCAGCGTGGCGCTGGTGGCCTCGGCGGCCAGATGGTTGGCAAGCGTGCCGTCGCCGATCACCGCCACCTTCAGTTCACCGCCCTGGGGCGGATCACTGCACGCCGCCAGCAGAAGCATAGGCACAAGGAACAGGCGCAATCGCATCCGGGCCAGTGTAGCCATGCTTGGCCGCGGGGCAACACAGCTTCCTTGCCCGGCCGTGGCGCGGGGCGTAGAAACCGCGCATGGAAATCGCCGCCGACATCACCCGCCTTATCGGCAACACGCCGATGATCACCCTCGCTGGGCCCAGCCGGGAGACTGGCTGCACGATTCTGGGCAAGGCCGAATTTCTGAATCCCGGCGGCAGCGTGAAGGATCGGGCGGCACTGGGCATCATCGATGATGCCGTGGCGCGCGGCGCATTGCAGCCGGGCGGCACGATTGTGGAAGGCACGGCCGGCAACACCGGGATCGGCCTGACGCTGGTGGCGCGTGCGCGCGGCTATCGCACCATCATCGTGATGCCGGAAACCCAAAGCCGGGAAAAGATGGACACGCTGCGCGCCCTGGGGGCCGAACTGGTGCTGGTGCCGGCCGCGCCTTATGCCAATCCGGGCCATTATGTGCACACCAGCCGGCGCATCGCCGAGGAAACGCCGGGCGCGGTGTGGGCCAACCAGTTCGACAATGTGGCCAACCGGCTGGCCCATATCCGCTCCACTGCCGCCGAAATCTGGCAGCAGACGCAAGGCCGCATCGATGGCTTTACCTGCGCTGTGGGCACGGGCGGCACGCTGGCCGGGGTGGCGCTGGGCCTGCGGGCCGAAAAGCCCGATATCTGCATCGCCCTGACCGATCCCGAAGGCGCCGCGCTGTACAACTGGTTCGCGCAAGGCGAACTTAAGGCGGAAGGGTCCAGCGTGTCCGAAGGCATCGGCCAGTCGCGCATCACCGGCAATCTGGACGGGCTGACGGTGGATGCGCAATTCCGGGTGCCGGACCATGAGGGCCTGGCCTGGGTCCGCCGGCTGAACGCGGAGGAAGGCATCTGCCTTGGCCTGTCATCGGGCATCAACGTGGCCGGCGCGGTGCGGTTGGCGCAGCATCTGGGGCCGGGGCATATCATCGCGACCATCTTGTGTGACAGCGGATTGCGTTATCTTTCAACGATTTATAACGATCAGTGGCTTGCAGCCAAAGGGCTTGCCGTCGCCTGAGCCACGCGGGTAAACTGCACCGTCATGGATATGAACATTCCAAGCCCGGCTCAGCCATCCGGCAAGTTGGGGAGCGGCGCGTTTGCCCGCCTGCGCCGCCCGGAGCGCAGCGGCGAACGGCTGCGCTGGGGCCTGACTGGCCTGGCGGCGATTGTGCTGATCGTGATGCTGGCCGCCGCCCGCCTGGGGCCCGCCAGCCCGGTGGCATCGGCGGCTGCCGAACCCGGTACGGGTGAGCCCCTGGCCGTGCTGGGCGTCGCGCCAGGCCCGGCCAGCCAGCCGGCCGATTCACGCTGACAGCCGGTGATTCGCAGCGAATCATTGGTTACACTCACTGACGTTCCCGCCGCCCGTCGGCGGAATTGCCCGCTTCGGCGAGCACAAGTTCCCCACAATTTTATCCACAGGCTGTTGCGTCCAGGAACAGGGCAAGAACAGTTGCGCCTGTATGCCTGTTTGACCATGGATATCCCCAGTTGAGACCATTTCGGCCCATCAGATTCCATTGAGACCCATTCCATCCCATGTTAGACCGCTTATCCACAGTGGGATGAAGCGATTTGTGGCCATGTCTTGTCGGATGAGCGCCCCCGCGGCCTCGGTATCCGCAAACAAACGGGCACCAGCCGCTTCTTCCCCAACAGGGAACGCGGGTGAACAACACGTCCTACACGGGCTATTTCGTGAACGCGGTCGACACCAAGAGTCGGCTGTCGGTTCCGGCTGCCTTCCGGGATGTGATCACGGCGCGCACAGCGGCCCGGCAGGTCGTGGTTGGGCCAGGCCATGCCGGCCGCCGCTGCCTGGTTGCCTATGACGAAACCCATTCGGCGAAACTGAAAAGCGATTTCGATGCGCGGCACGGCGCATCGATCAGTGCCGAAGCCCATGCCGAACGCGCTTTCCTGTTCGGCTCCACGCAGACGCTCAGCATCGATGATGCCGGGCGTGTCGTGCTGCCGGCGGGGCTGAAGCGCGCCGGCGGGATCGGCAGCCATGTGCTGTTTGTTGGCGGCTACGAATATTTCGAGCTGTGGGACCCGTGGATGTTCATGGCCCACCCGCTGCTGGTGGACGGCCAGCGTTACATGGTGGAGGGCGAACTGGAAGCCCGCGGGCTGCCGCTGGAACGGCCGGCATGATCGCGCCAGCCACATCCCCCCATGTGCCGGTGCTGCTGGCGGAAGTGCTGGCGGCGCTCGATCTGCGGCCGGGCGACCTCTATGTCGATGCCACGCTGGGCGCTGGTGGCTATCTGCGTGCGGCGCGGGGAGCGGGCATTGCGCATGCCTATGGTTTCGATCGCGATCCCGATGCGATGGCGCTGAATGCCGATCTGGCCGCTGCGGATGATGTCACCCTGATCCAGCGGCCGTTTGCCGAACTGGTGGCGGGCCTGGCCGATCATGGGGTGGCGGCGGTGGATGCCATCGCCTTTGATATCGGCGTGTCGTCGATGCAGATCGATACGGCGGCGCGCGGCTTTTCCTTTCAGGCCGACGGGCCCCTGGACATGCGGATGAGCCAGGCCGGCATGAGTGCGGCCGATTTCATCAACAGCGCCGATGAGGCCGAGATTGCCGATGTGCTGTTCCATCTGGGCGATGAACGCGCCTCACGCCGGATTGCGCGGGCCATCGTGGCTGATCGGCCGTTCACGCGCACCAGCGAACTGGCTGGCCTGATCCGCCGCGTGCTCGGCAGCGGAAAGTCTCGGGGCGAGCCGGGCAAGGATCCCGCCACCCGCAGTTTTCAGGCGCTGCGCATCCATGTGAACGACGAACTGGGCCAGCTGGATGCCGGGCTGCTCGCCGCCGAACGGCTGCTGAAGCCGGGTGGCCGGTTGGCCGTGGTCTCGTTCCATAGCGCCGAGGACCGGCGGGTGAAGAATTTCCTGCGCGAACGGTCGGGCAGCGCGCCTGCAGCTTCCCGGCATCAGCCGATGGCGCTGCCGGCCGCAGCGCCCAGCTTTGCGCGCCCGGCCAAGGCCGTGCGGGCTTCGGCCGCGGAAATCGCCCGCAATCCGCGCGCCCGCAGCGCCACCCTGCGCAGTGCCGTGCGCAGTGCCGCGCCGGCGTGGGGCGCCATCACCGCTTCTGCAGGAGTTTCGGCATGAGGCAGTATCTTTCGGCGATCGCCTGGATTGCCGCCACCACGGCCGTGATCGCCGGTGCGCAGATCGTCACCACCAAGGCCGCTGCCGAGCGCCGTACCGTTACCAGGCTGAACATCGCGCTGGTGGAAAACACCGTGCGCATTCGCGAACTGGAAGCCGAACTGCGCACCCGGGCCAGCATGCCGGAACTGCAGCGCTGGAATGATGCGGTGTTTCAGCTTTCGGCGCCGCAGGGCGCGCAGATTCTGCGATCGCCAGTGCAACTGGCCAGCTTTGCCGCCAAACCCGATCCGCAGACGGCAACCAATGCCGCGCCTTCGGTGCAATATGCCATCACGCGGCCGAATTTGCCGGGCGCTGCCCCGCTGCCCGCCGCGCCGCGCCCGCCGCAGGCGGCTGGTGCGCGCGTGGTGAATGTCAGCTTCCCGGTGGCGGCGGTATCCTCGCCGCCGCTGGTGGCTGTGCCGGCGCCTGCCGAAGCGCCGGTGTTCATCCCGGCGCCGCCGGCAGCGCCCGCCCAGGCGCCCGCGCCGCCGCAGGATGATGGTTTCTGATGGCCAGCATTCCCGGCCTGGAACCCGAACTGGCTGCCGCCGCACCGGCAGCGGTGGCGGGCGAACATGTGACGGCACGCGCACAGGCGCGGCAGCGGCTGGCGTTTCTGATCATGTTGTTTCCGGTGCTGGCGCTGCTGGTGCTAGTGCGGCTGATCGATCTCGCGGTGCTGCAGGGCCATTCGGCTGGCGAGCGCGCCCCCATCAGCGCCGCGCCCCCGCGCGGTGACATTGTGGACCGCAACGGCATCGAACTGGCGCGCACGTTCGAAGCCTATGCCATTACGGTGATGCCGGCGCGGCTGACCTCCGATCCCGAACTGCTGGCCGACAAGCTGGCCGAAATCCTGCCCGAAAAATCGCGTGAAGACATACTGGATGTGCTGACCAGCCGCCGCCGGCTGCGCTATCTGGCGCACCGGGTGCTGCCCAGCCAGGCGCAGCGCATCAACAATCTGGGCGATCCGGCCATCGAAGTGGCGCGCGAGGCGCAGCGGCTGTACCCGAACTACAATCTGGCAGCGCAGGCGTTGGGCTATACCAACACCGCCGGTCGTGGCCTGATCGGGGTGGAAAAGGCCTTCGATGAACGGCTGGCTGATCCCGTGGCGCGCGCCCAGCCGCTGGCGCTGTCGCTGGATGTGCGGGTTCAGCAGGCGATGCAGAATGAACTGGCGGCACTGGTGGCCGATCAGAATGCCAAGGGCGCTGCCGGCGTGGTGCTGGATGTGACCAGCGGTGAAGTGCTGGCGATGGTGTCGTTGCCGGATTTCAACCCGAATGTGCCCGGCCAGCGCGCCGATGGCACGCCGTACACCACCGAGAATGATGATGGCTCCCGCTTCAACCGGGTCACGCTGGGCGGCTATGAACTGGGATCGACGTTCAAGGCGTTCACCATCGCGTCGGCTCTGGAAAGCGGCACCTTGACCAACCTGCAGAAGCGCTATGACGCTACCCAGCCGCTGTATGTGGCCGGGTTCCGCATCCGCGACGATCACGCCAAGAACCGTTGGCTGACCGTGCCGGAAATCTTCATCTATTCCAGCAATATCGGCACGGCGCGCATTGCCGTCGAGATGGGCCGCGAACATCAGCGCGAATATCTCGACAAGCTGGGCTTTCTGAAGCCGGTCGATATCGAGGTGAAGGAAAAGGCGCGGCCGCAATATCCGCCGCTGTCCAACTGGGGGCAGAGCGCCACGATGACAATCAGCTATGGCCACGGCCTCACCGTGACGCCGCTGCACCTGGCCGCTGGCTATGCCGCCCTGGTGAATGGCGGCATCTATCGCGCGCCGACGCTGCTGCGCCGCGATCCCGGTACGGTCGCGCCGGGCCGGCGGGTGTTTTCCGAAAGCACCAGCGCGGAAATCCGCCGCCTGCTGCGGCTGGTGGTGACCAAGGGCACCGGCCGCCGCGCCGACGCGCCGGGATACCGCGTGGGCGGCAAGACTGGCACGGCCGAAAAGATCGAGAATGGCCGTTATGTGCGCGGGCAGAATGTGGTGAACTTCGCCGCCGCCTTTCCGATGGATGCGCCGCGGTATGTGGTGGTGACGATGATCGACGATCCGCGCGGCAGCAAGGCCACCTATGGCTTCCGCACGGCCGGCATGGTGGCGGCGCCGGCCGTGAAGCGCATCATCGAACGTATTGCGCCCGCCCTGGGTGTTGTGCCGGATCCAACGCGTGATCTTGATCTGGCCGGCATGTTGCCCACCCCGTCCGAGGTGAAGGAATAGGCTGTGGCGGCCGCTGTCCGCCTTGGCGATCTGGTGCCCGGTGGCGGCGATGCAGCCGTGACCGGCTTTGCCCTTGATCATCGCAAGGTGGCGCCGGGCACGGTGTTTGGGGCCTTTGCCGGCGCGCGGGTGAACGGCGAGGATTTTGTGGACGCAGCAGTGGCGGCCGGCGCCATCGCCGTGGTGGCGCGGCCCGAAGCGATGGTGGCAGGCGCCCTGCATGTGGCCGATGCCAACCCGCGCGCGGCCTTCGCCCGGTTGGCGGCGCAGTTCTTCGCGCCCTTTCCGGCCACCACCGTTGCCATCACCGGCACCAACGGCAAGACCAGCACGGCGGAACTGACCCGGCAATTGTGGCATCTGGCCGGCCAGCGCGCCGCCAGTATCGGCACGCTGGGCGTTACCACGGCCCAGGATCGCATCGATCCGCGCGAAGGCACCGGCGGGCTGACCACACCGGATGTGGTGACGTTCCTGGCCACCATGGCGGGGCTGGCGCGCGAAGGCATCAGCCATGCCGCGTTCGAAGCGTCCAGCCATGGCCTTGATCAGCACCGCATCGAAGGCCTGCCGGTGCGGGCCGCGGCGTTCACCAACCTGTCCCGCGATCATCTCGATTATCACGGCACCATGGCGGCCTATTTCGCGGCCAAGGCGCGGTTGTTTGCCGAGGTGGTGGATGGCGACGGCACGGCAGTGATCTGGGCGGATGATGGCGACTGGTCAGCACAGATGCTGGCGGTGGCCAGGGCACGCGGGCTGCGGCTGTTCACGGTGGGGGCTGGCGGCCACGATCTGCGGCTGGTGCAGCGTACACCGACCATGCTGGGCCAGGATCTGGTGGTGGAGGCCGCCACGGGCACCCACCGCATCGCCCTGCCGCTGATCGGGGCCTATCAGGCGGCCAATGCGCTGGTGGCGGCCGGTCTGGTGATTGCCACCGGCGGCGATGAACGGGCCACGCTGACCGCTTTGGCGCGGGTGGCCGGCGTGCGCGGCCGGCTGGAACGCGCGGTGATCACCCGGGCAGGTGCGGCGGTGTATGTCGATTATGCCCACAC
>Ga0075157_10001980_pt1 | contig 12204 bp, 14 predicted proteins | sample JI81BgreenDNA_FD_70967 | JGI IMG/M metagenome (GOLD analysis project Ga0075157, IMG submission 70967) | Wastewater effluent complex algal communities from Wisconsin, to seasonally profile nutrient transformation and Carbon sequestration -... | ecosystem: Engineered > WWTP > Effluent > Algae...
CTATTGGGGTTTTGTGCCCGAAGACCACATCGTAGGAAAGGCCGTTTTTGTTTGGCTAAGTCTCGATTACAATGCCTCGCTGCTCAATAAAATTCGTTTTAGCCGGGTTTTCCGTGTGATTCGGTAAAACTGTCGCCAGCATGCATAAAAGAATGCCACGCCTAAGGCGTGGCTTTTTTTTGCCTATGGCTAACCTCTGTAAGTTCAATGCTTTTGTGACGAGCAGCTTGAATCAGCTGTAAAACCGCAGGTGACTGGCATCACAAATGGTTGCTTATATTTGTTTAATGTTTGAATTTGTGCTGTATTTCGCAGGACTGAATAGAGCATAAATAATGGATACTTCTTTTGCTGCCTGTGGTCTTTTTATGTTCAGCACTACTTCAACGGGCTTCGGCTGTTAGACCTTTCATCACCGATGACGCACGTGTTGTTGGTTTTAAATTAGCACAGTGTGAAAGTTGGTTGCGACTCGATATGCACGCACAGCAACAATGGCATATGTTTGCCTAAGGACCCCAATTGGGGAAGCGTGGGTACCAGGGTGGTTACTTCCGCTTTCAATAAAAAGCGAAGGGTAATGTAAATCACCAGCCTTCCTTGCCCACCAAGGGTACAAATTTGAAGTTGTCGTACGTTTCCGTTTCCAGTGACCCATCTGCCTGTTTGCGGATGCGCAACATCCGTTGGTTGGCTTCATCGCCCACAGGGATCACGAGCAAACCACCCGTTTTGAGTTGTTCGCTCAGCGATTGCGGCACCACCGGTGCACCCGCCGTGACGATGATTTTATCGAAAGGGGCGAAGGCAGGCAACCCGAGGGTACCATCCCCAAAATGGGTGCTTACCTTGCTGTTCATTTTCTGAAGGAGCAGCCTGGTTTTTTCGTATAGCTTCCGCTGCCGTTCGATGCTGTACACCTTGGCACCCAGCTTTTCAAGTACGCTGGCCTGGTAGCCTGAACCCGTGCCGATTTCGAGGATTTTATCGCGCTTTTTTACTTCCAAAAGTTGTGTTTGGAAGGCCACCGTAAAGGGCTGTGAAATGGTTTGACCTTCGCCAATGGGCATGGCGCGGTCGTCGTATGCGAGCTCCAAAAAGGCCAAATCGAGGAAAAAATGACGGGGTACCTGGTTGATGGCCTGCAATACAGCTTCGTCGGTAATGCCTTTGCTACGCAGATCGTCGATGAGCTTTTTTCTGAGTCCTTTGTGGCGGAAATTGTCCTGGAATTCGGCGGGGAGCATGCAGCAAAAGTAAGGGATTTACCGGTGACTTTTGGGCGGTTGATGGCCCAAAATCAGGTCGGCTCCCTTTTCAGCGAGCATGATGGTGGCAGCCTGGGTGTTACCACTAACAATCTGCGGCATGATGCTGGCGTCAACCACCCGCAAGCCACTGAGGCCATGTACCCGCAGCTGCTCGTCGACGACTGCTTCTGCATCGTTGCCCATGCGGCAGGTGCCTACAGGATGGTACAAGAGCTCCACGGTTTGACGCAGGTAGTTTTCAATGTCGTGGTCGTTCTCGAGCCGGTGCTGTGGCATAAAAGGCATTTGTCGCCAGCCTTTCATGGCCGGTGCTTCCATGATTTCGCGCGCACGCTTGAAGCCTTCTCGCAGTTTTACCAGGTCGTTCGGATTGCTGAACACATGCGGATCGATGAGTGGTAGGTGGTGGTCGGTGGGATGTGGTTTTACCGTGCCACGCGACTCCGGCCGCAACAGTATAGGGGCCAGCGACATGCCGTTGCCAGGGGGTTTCGAAAAGCCGTGGTCCACAAAAAAGGCCGGTGCAAAATGCAGTTGAATATCGGGCGCTTCGAGCTCTGGAACCGTTCGTAAAAAGCCTCCACCTTCTGCCACATTAGAGGTAAATGGTCCTTTGCGCCATAGCAACCAGCGCAACAAGTTCCAGGGGGTGTCGGCTCCATCGAGTGAAGCGCCTTTGGGCACACGGTAAACAAGCGGAGCCACCGGGTGGTCGTGCAGGTTATGGCCTACACCCGGCAGATCGTGTTTCACTTCGATGCCCAGTCGGCGCAAACAGTTGGCCTCTCCAATGCCGCTGCGGTTGAGCAGGAGGGGACTGTGATACGCCCCGGCCGCCAGAATTACCTCGCGTTTGGCCCTGATCTGCTGGGTTTTGCCGTGAAGTACCACCTCAATGCCTACCACTTTTTGTTTTTCGAGCATCAATTTATCCACGCGCACCCTGGTTTTTATCGTCAGGTTGCTGCGCCCACGAGCCGGTAAGAGGTAGGCCATGGCAGGTGAATGACGCGCGCCCTTGTGCTGATTGAGTTGGTGCAGACCCACCCCTTCGTCGGCAGCCCCGTTCATGTCGTCGAGCACAGGCAATCCCACGCTGGCTGCAGCTTGGAGGTAGTTTTGTGTTAATGGATGGGCAGAATGCGGAAGGCTGATGTGCCACGGGCCGCCCTGATGATGGAAGGCGTCGTTGAAGTTGGCGTTGTTTTCGGCGCGCAGGAAGTAGGGAAGCACCTCGTTGTAGCTCCAGCCGGCATTACCTGCTGCGGCCCAGCCGTCGAAATCGCTTCGGTGACCGCGTATGTAAATCATGGCATTGATACTGCCCGAGCCACCCAGGGTTTTGCCCCGGGGTGTAAACAAGCGCCGATTGGCTGCATGGGCCTGGGGTTCGGTATAAAAGGCGTAATCAACCCCCGTTTTATACAGTTTGTAAAAGGCGGCCGGAATGCGGATGAAAGGGTGCCTGTCGGGGCCACCGGCTTCCACCAGCAGTACCGACAAATCTGACTGCGCACTGAGGCGATTGGCCAGCACGCAACCGGCCGACCCAGCTCCAACGATGATGTAATCGAACTCCATGGCAGGAAATTACGGCTTTTTTCTTTTGCTGCAAACGGCGGGCAGGGAGCAAGGCGCAGGGCGCATGGGGCAGGGCGTATGGTGTCTCGTGCTAACTCTTAAATGCTAGTTTCCCGGAGGCGGAAGGAGGCGGAGCGATGCGGCAGGATGACATTTGGGCCAGCCGCGGTTTTTAGGCTTGGGCTGGGCGCAGGGGACATGGTGCAGGGTGTCTCGCGTTAATTCTTAGCTTTTAGTTCTTACTTGTTAATTTTCGTTCTGCCTGGTTGAGCACAGCAAAACCCCACTTAGTTTTTTTAACTCTATCCGGCTGCTCGTGTTACCTCTTAACTTTTAGGATGCTGCTCGTTCCCCCTCCAATCAAACATGGCCTTCATCCGCCGCAAAAGCCGTAACTTCGCCCCGTGTCGATTTTTGAAACCCCAGCCGAGCTGGTCATTACCTGTTACAAGCGTTTAGGTACTTTTTTGGAGCGCGAGCTCAAAACCTTGGGTTACGAGCCCACTTTTGTGTCGGAAAGCATGGTGCGCCTGCAAGGCACGGCCACCGATGCCATGCACCTCAACATGAAACTGCGCACGGCCAGCCAGGTGCTGTATCCGCTGCTTACTTTCCCGGCTCCCGATGCCGAAGAGGTATACAAACAACTGCGCAAATACACGTTTGAACGCTTGCTGCAGCCCGAAGGCTATTTTTCGGTGACCAGTTTTGTGAAGCACCCCTCGGTGAACAACCCCATGTTTGTGAACCTGAAGGTAAAAGATGCGGTGGTGGATCGCATGCGCGACAAAACCGGTCGTCGACCTAGCACGGGTTCCGAATTCCGCGGTGCTGTGCTGCACCTCTATTGGGTGGGCGAAGAGGCAACCTTGTACGCCGATACTTCGGGCGAAAGCATTGCGCGCCACGGATACCGCTTGCACCCCGGTAAGGCGCCGTTGTTGGAGTCGATTGCCGCAGCCATGGTGATGGCCACCGACTGGAAGCCCGAACAACCCTTGCTCAATCCCATGGGAGGCGTGGGCACCCTGGCCATTGAGGCCATTTTACAAGCCACCAACCGCTATCCCGGACTCTACCGCCGCCGTTATGCCTTCCAGCACCTGCAAGGCTACAACGAACGCGCCTACCTCGAGGCCGTGCTCGATTTGGAAGACGCCATCACCGAAACCCTCACCGAACCGGTGATCGTAAACGACCGCGACACCCGCATGCTTAGTTTTGCGCTGCAGAACGCCGAAAAGGCAGGCGTGGGACAATGGGTGAAGACCTATGGGGGCGACTACCGCGAGCTGAAAATTCCAGCCAATCCGGGTTGGGTTTTGATCAATCCCGAATACGGCGAGCGCCTGGGCGAAGTGGAAGCTTTGACCCATACCTACGGCGAAATTGGCAGCTGGATGAAACACCAGCTCACCGACTGGCGCGTGGCCCTCATCAGCGGCAACCTCGACCTGCTGGGCAAAATCGGCCTCAAACCCGACCAGCGCATCCCGCTTTACAACGGCCGGCTCGACAGCCGCCTGTGTTTGTACAGCGTGTATGCGGGCACCAAACGGACTTTTGGTGCTGGCGAAGCGTCGGAAAACTAGAGGGTTTACCTGAATTTGTAACCAAAGCTCAACCCAATACCTGGGATGGCATCACCCTGGAAACGCAAGGGATATGGACCATCGTTTGATAGGGGAAGTTGTCGTTGCATAACACGTGAGAAAGCCACATACGCACCAGTTGATGCCTTTAAATAGTAGTTCGACTTAAAGTTGAAGGTATAATTCACGTTGGGGTAAACCAGCAAATCGATGAAGCTATTGATGTAAGGCTGATTGGAAAAGGGGTTGCCCGTGAAACCGGCAACTTCAGAGCCGATACCCCATTTTTTATACTTCAAATGCAGACCAGTTCTGAGGATAGCTGTTGATTCTTCGAACGTAGGTGATAGTAAACCCAAACCCATGGAAGGCGAAAGGTATATGGCCTTACTTTTTGAGAGGGGAATGTCCACTTCTGTATTCAAGGAGAAACCTAAAAAATTAGAACCGCCTAATTGACCTTCGAGGTTTACTTGTGAGAAGGCATTGACATGCAAAAACAGGCTGAACAGGAAAATAGCAACATTTTTCATTTTTGTCTAACGATACAGACCGTGCTTTATTATCGATCAAGACATCATTAAGGTTGATGATGGATGTTTGCCGTGTTTAGATGGTGTTAGGGTTGCTTTTTCTTTTGCTGCCGCTTGAGGGTTAATTGAGTGGTATGCCGTACCACGTGACTTTGTAAAACATCGACCTACGAGCCAATTTGCCTTTGCTGAAATATAACTTCAACCAATCTTGTTGTTCTGTAATTTGCTTTGAAGCATCGTCAATGGATCTTACCAATTGACCAATTAATTGCATTGTGTTTTCATCGGTAGTAGCAATTTCTCCCAATTTGTGTGTTGCTTGCTTCAGCAAAAGCGCAGGACTGTCAAGCATTTTTTGAATTTCAGGGTCGGGTTTTATGGGGGTGAATTGGTGGTTCCTGTAATTAATGAAGTCATTCAGAGCGTAAATTGCTTCATTATAGTCAACTACCGCGGCGTTATATAGGTTTATGATGGCATTCTGTTTTTCGCTTTCAATTTCATAAGTTATACGTTGTAGCCTATCGAATACGAGCGAATTGCTTACACCATTCTTTTCGATACGATAGGCTGTTGAAACAAGTTGATCGAGGGGTTTTAGCAGTTCGAAAGCATGAAGGGTGTCAGTGAAATTGAAGTATGGTTTATTTTGGTTTGCCGCTGTTTTGCCGTCTAAAAATTCTCTATGTGTTATGGGGTAATGAAGGAATTGCCACAAATAATCGAATGGCATATGCGATTTAATGAATTGTGCAGGTTGCCCTTTGAAATAGTCGTTATTTATTTTTTTGTAAAATTTGCCATTGCTAACATATCCCGAACCCCAAGTCGGGTCGAAAAGAAACCAGGAAGTATCAATGAGTGTGGCACACCAGGCATGTGGCAGGTAGTCAGTAAATCCGTTTTGCTTGGTGTAGCCGGCTATTACATGGGATTTTAATCCGGCTTTATTGCAAATGTCAGTAAAAACAAAAGCGTAATTTTCACAAATACCTTTTCGCGTATTTAATGCCTTATTGATTTTATCTTCTTTCTTTTCGTAATAGTTCAGAGCAAACATATTATCCAGGTCGTACTCAATACTGGAGGCTACCCAAACGAATATGGCGCGGGCTTTATCTTTGTCTGTTGAAAAATTGGCGGTAATGTAGTTGGCAATAAGTTCTGTTGTTTTAGTCAATGAGTCTGGTATTTGCAATGCTTTTTTATCAATTGCTGCATAAACATTGACTGGTGACTTTTGGGCAAAAACCGTATGCGATGCGGCTAGAATAATTAAAATGAGCAGTACGATTTTCTTGCGTTTGACCATTATTTCTTTTTTCAAGGTGATTAGAATATCGGCATATTGACAGATGGAGTAGAGTCTATCGTTATTGAAACCCAACAAGAGGTTCATTCTTACAAGCTTAATTGCCGAATTTAAACGCTTGTATTTTTGTAGATCAACTGACACACTTTGTCCATGGCTTTAAACAACGCAGCATCGGGCTGTGGGGCATTGGCCATGAGGGTGAGGGTGGTTACGGCCTGGTAGAGCAGGGGATTTGCCGATTCGGCAATGCGCTCAATGAAGTTGATTTTGAGGCTGCCTTTGGCCGATTCGGAAACAATGACTTCGCGGCTGGCAGGGTCGATGGCAAAAAGGAGGGTACTCATGGGTGGTTTTCTTTTTTTGAATCAGTGCAAATGGCAGCGGCCGTTGCTATTGGTGGTTCGGTTTTTACAGCGGTTGCCCTTTTTGGTAGTGCCCGAGCATTGAACGGCGGTACTTTTATTCGTACTTGATTTGGTAACCGATTGCCCGTCGCAACAATCGCGGCCTACCTTGCGGTCGTGGATTTTGCAAAAGCAGCTGTTCGATTTGCTGCGGTTGCAACTGCGGCACAGCAACTGAATATTAGAAGCTTCGTTGCCACCCCCGCACGAAAAGGGCACAATGTGGTCGAATTCGAGGTTTTCGGTGCCGCCGCAGCACTTACAAACGCCCCCGTCGCGGGTAAAAACCATCCGCTTGGTGCTTTCTGATACGTAGCGGCTTTGGGCAAAGCAGCTGAGTTGTACCAGCAGTAAAATAAGCAGCAAACGGAGCGTTTTCATGGGCAGATTGGCTTAAAGTCTGTTGATTTCCTACAAGTCATGATTGACCCATGATGCGGCTTACCATCCTAATTTTTTTGCGGCTTGATGTGGAAGCGGAAAGTAGGTGGGTTGGCAGGGAGTCCTGCGTCGAGGCCGTGTTCGGGACTGTAGCGTCCGCGAGGCAAATCGATAAAGGCGCGGTCGTTGCACTTGTGCGCAATGTCGACCTGCCGCACCAAGGCTGTATTAAGTGCCGTTGCGGCTACATCTACCATCAAACCCGCTAAACCTCCCATAGACCCGGTGATGGAGGCATCGTACGAAACGGTGCCCCTTTTTTGAAATACCACCTCGCTGGTTTTGGTCGATTTAAGGAGGTACTCAACTTCAACCACCACCATGCCGGTTAAACCTGTTTTCGACCATTTGTGGATGATGGTGAAGATGGCCAAATCGGCACCGAAAACCTCACCAAACTTTTCCAAATTGCTGTTCAAGAACAATTCGGCGTCGTAAGCACTTTCGCGTTTTAAAATTTCCATCGACAAAAAAGGCGGCAATACGTAAAAGCCGGCATTTGCAAAGGAAGTGTTGAGGGTTGCATGAAAAAACTCCTTGGCTTCCACATTGGTGCTGCGGTTGATGGGCGGCATGATCAAAATCGAAAGTGGCTTGTCTTGATACATCGATTTGTAGGCCACCTCGCGTGTTTGTTCACGCGTTGAACCACAGCTAGTGAGTAGGGCGCTACTCAGCAGCAGCACGCAGGCTAAAAGTCGCATCCTCATGGTTCAATCATTTTGAGTACGCGGTCCAGGAAAATTTTCGACTCGGGATACAAAGCCATTTCGTTTTGAAACATCACCTTGGCCTCGGGCATGCGGTTGAGCTGTAGCAGCACAAAGCCATAATCGGCATACACACCGGGTGGTACCACCTTGCGCTTGCCTTTTTGCTTTTTGATGATCTTTTCATAGTTCCGAATCAGCTCTTCAGAAGCTTTTTCATCGTTGTCGCGCAGGTATTGGTAGCTAGCATTTTGGTAATCGGCCCAACTGTACAATCCTTTTTCGGCGCTGCAGGCACCCAAAGCCAAAGCACAAGCCAATATCATTTTTTTCACGGCAGGTATATTTTTTTGGTTTCCTGCACCGAAACAAATATTTGCTGGCTGTATACCACTTTGCGTTGGTAGCGAACGGTAATGAGGTGTTTGCCGGGTTTGATGGCGTAAACCTTGCCTTTGGGCTGAGCCGATGCATCGGTGGTTACCTCGGCAGTGAAAGCTTTGGTGTCGGTCAATTCCACTTGTACGCCCTCTTTGTAATCGGCTGGCTTTCCAATGAAAACCAAATAGGCTTCGTTTTCAAGTCCACCACTTCGTGTTTTCACTCCTGTGCAAGCCAAAATTGGCAAAAGCGCCAATAGGCCAATGATCAAACGGTTTTTCATGGTTTGCGCTCCCTTACGTAGTATTTATTCAAATTGCTTTTGTCTACATCACCTTCTAAAAATTGCACGAAGGCGTATTCGTTTTGACTGGTTTCTCCTCCCAATTGGTCAACTTTGATTCTTCCAACCACTTTGCCAGGCAACTCCATGGGCATGCCGGTTTGGGGATTGCTGATGGTTTTGCCTTTTTCTACCACTTCGAACACATCGCCCACCTTGATGCCTTGTTTTTTGCCACCGGCAATGAGAATGCCGTTTTCGTCGTACATCACGAAATACGATTTCCAGGGCTTTTCCATGCAATTGTTGATCACATTTTCAACCAATTTGGAGATGGCTGCCGAAATGGCTTTGTCGCTCAGGGTGGCGTCAAAATCGGCCTGCTCGCCAAAGCCCATCACCGTTTTGTTGGTGGTTTCGGCCTCGCCTTTGGCTTCTTCGGCATAAATCACCTGGCCTGTGCTTACATCTACCAGGCGCAAACTCACTCCCGCTTGTACGGTTTGGGTTTTGCTTCGTGAAAAGGCATTCACATCGCCCACATTTTTGCGGCCGAATTCGGTTACCGACCCAATGATGAGGTAGTCGGCCCCAACTTGTTTGAGACCATCAGCACCGGCTAGTTTCATTTCTTCCATCACCTTGTCCATATCGTCGCGTTCCAACAAGATGAATTTATCGGAAGCTGCCAGTTTTGCCGATAGGATGTCGAGGGCCTGCTTGCCAATGGGGTCATTGGCTTTGTTGTAAAAAATGCCCTTGGCGTATTGCGTTTCGTTAGAAAAACGTGATATGGCCACTTTGCGCTTGAGAACGGGGACTTCAGCTACCGCCGCAGGAGGCGGAGTAACCACCGTGGGTTGTGTGCGGACCACTTCTTGTTTGGAGGTGCATGCAGCCAAAAGCAGCAGAGGCACGAACCAGGCTTTTTTCATGGATAATAGGAAGAAAGGGTTGAAATCAAAAAGATGAAGTTTTGTGGCCACTAAGATAAGCGCACAAAACAAAGGTTGGATAGAAGGAGTGTAAAATGTTGAAAAGGCAAATGAAGGTGCATCGAACTGCTTATTGCAATGGATTTGAATCGCTTATTTTACCATCGGCAACTGCAGTCCCTCAATAATCTGCGCCATCTGACGGGTTTCTTCTGGCTGCATGCCATACCAGATTTCCTCGCCGGAGCGGGTGCGCAGGTAGAGGTAGGGACCGGCATTCGCGCGTACATACAGCCGCACCGAGCGATCGTCTCGGGTTTTGAAAACGCCTTTGTAAAGGCCTTTCACGGCGAAACCGTAGGTTTTGAACCGGGTTTTGGGCAGGCTGTCGGTGAGGTTCCAGGCCGCCAGCTCTTCGTGGGCGATGCTGATGCCGAAGCTGCTTTCGATGCGGATCTCGTTCGGACCAATCACCATCCGGCTTTCTTTTTCTTCGTAAAAGCCCATGAAGGTGATGCCTGCACCCATCAGCAACAAAATACTAGCAGCTACTTTATTCAAGGTTTTTGAAACTGTGCTAAAGCGTACGCCTTGCCAAATGAACAGTGACAATCCAGCCATGAGCAGTCCCACCGGTGCCGTTTGCCACGAGGGCGGCAGGTAGTATTCGGCATAGGCCGATACTGCCAAAAACAGCACCGACAGGGTTATCATCCAGCTGCGCATAAAACGCAAATAGGCTTTTAGCGGAAAAGCCGATTTGGCAGCCTCATCGAGCTCGCGGTAACCCGATAGCAGCATGCCCGCATTCTTTTCATTCACCACAAAAGCGGCCAAAACCAATACCGCCGAAATAAAAAGGGCTACGTACAACATAGCCCCAAAATAACCACGAATCTCTTGTTTTCCAAACCAGGCAATTGAGCGAAGCTGAAATCACCGAGGCTTTCCTCTGGCTCGTTTCGACTCCGCTCAACACCCTGAAAGTGCTTTTTTACATGAACCAATGTGCCATCAGTCCATTTGGACGGATTCATCTCTGCGTTCTCGGGTCAAGCTGTGAAGCAGCGCCGACCAAAATGCTCCGCTACCTCGCGGCCTGCGATAAGCCTTTCGCTGCACTGATTCCCATGCCATTTAACTGCACTGGGGCTGATATTTGCTCCAATGCTACTAGACCGCCTAAAAATCCTCCGCGCCTCTGCGGTTTAAAATGCCGGTTAGCGCAAGCTACCCAACGCCGCCTCGTAGTTCGGCTCCTGCCCAATTTCCGGCACCTGCTCGCTGTACACCACCGTGCCCGCCTCGTCAATCACCACTACGGCGCGACTCAACAAACCGGCGAACTTGCTGTCGGTAATTTCCACACCATAGGCTTTGCCAAAATCGTGGCTCTTGTATTCGGCAGCCGATTGTACATTGTCAATGCCTTCGGCCGCACAAAAACGCTTGTGGGCAAAGGGGAGGTCGCGGCTTACATTCAACACCGTGGCGTTTTCCAAAGCTGCGGCTTCCTGGTTAAAGCGACGTACCGAAGCGGCACATACGCCCGTATCGATGCTGGGGAAGATGTTGAGCACCAAACGCTTGCCTGCGAAATCGCTCAAACGCACATCGCTCAAATCGCTGCCGGTGAGGTGAAAATCAGGGGCTTTGCTGCCGGTTGCAGGTAAGTTGCCGTTGGTATGAATCGGATTTCCTCCGAGGGTAATGGTTGCCATAGTATTTGTTTTAAGATGGGGTAACAAAGTAAAAGCCCGAATGGTTGTATTGCAAGTCAAATTCGCAGCGGCCGGCAAATGTCCTATCTTTGCTCGGCTTTTGCGTGTCAATTTGACAGACAAAGGCTTACTGGCAAAACCTTTGAGCCATTGCCGAAAAAACGAAAAGAGCGACATGAGTAGCGAAAAAGAAACCACGATGCCCGAAAACGAACAGCCACAAGCTGAAACAACTGCCGAATCGACAGATGCCACTGCCGAAAATGTGACAGAACTGGACAGCGCTCCCGAAGCAAACGAAACAGAAAAGCTGCGCGCCGATTTGGAAGAAATGCAACAAAAATACCTCTACTTGCTGTCGGAGTTCGAAAACTTCAAGCGTCGTACCGCCAAAGAGCGATTGGATTTGTTCAAAAACGCGAGCAAAGACTTACTCGTTGAGTTACTGCCCGTGCTCGATGATTTCGAACGCGGTTTGCAGGCCATGGAAGTGAGCACCGATGTGGCTTCGATAAAAACCGGGGTTGATTTGGTATACAACAAATTCAAAGGCATCCTTTCAAACAAAGGCTTGCAGCCGATGAATGCCACCGGGACCGACTTCGACCCTGAATTGCACGAAGCCATTTCGCAGGCACCAGCTGCCAGCGAAGCCGATAAAAATAAAATCATTGCCGAGGTGGAAAAAGGCTACAAGCTCAACGAGCAAGTGGTACGTTACGCCAAGGTGATTGTAGGGGTGTAAAATGAGCAAAAGAGACTATTACGAAGTGCTGGGCGTGGCCCGCAACGCTTCCGACGACGAAATCAAGAAGGCCTATCGCAAGGCGGCCATCAAATTCCACCCCGATAAAAATCCGGGCGACGCAGCTGCCGAAGAAAAATTCAAGGAAGCAGCCGAAGCCTACGAAGTGCTGAGCAATGCCGACAAACGGGCGCGTTACGACCGCTTTGGCCACCAAGGTGTGAACAATGGCCCTGGCGGCGGTGGCGGCTTCAGCATGGACGATATCTTCAGCCAGTTTGGCGATATT
>Ga0075157_10001982_pt1 | contig 12204 bp, 8 predicted proteins | sample JI81BgreenDNA_FD_70967 | JGI IMG/M metagenome (GOLD analysis project Ga0075157, IMG submission 70967) | Wastewater effluent complex algal communities from Wisconsin, to seasonally profile nutrient transformation and Carbon sequestration -... | ecosystem: Engineered > WWTP > Effluent > Algae...
GGTAAATGGGCCTTGATCGCGCCAGTCGTTGTCGTCGGGCACTGAGGCAGTACCGATAGTAGTAAAAGTGCTGAAATTGTCGGTTGATGCGCGTACTTCAAATTCGCGCGGGCCAGTGTTGGAGCGGCGCTCCTGAAACGACAGATTAATATTCACGCCGTCTACAAAACTGGTACCGGGATCGGTAGTTACATTTACCTGAAAGTAGTCGTTTAAATTGAGGGCTGCTGCGGTAGGCCAGTTTTGACCTTGATAGGCCGCGCCGGCAGCGTCGTCATTGGTAAACTGGACATTGTTAATGCCAGAGCCAAAAGCGGCAGGTTGTGCATTTGCGGTTGTAACACTTGAGGAGCCTGTGTTGACATCGCCATCGAAAATCCAGGAAGCAGAAAAGGAGTAAGGCTGTGCCAGGAGTTTAGTTGAAATCAGTAAAAATGCCAGGAGTGTCGTAGTTCCAAGTCTTATCATGGTAAAGTTGTTTTAAGTGGCAAATGCCACACATGGTGAAAAAAGTAACCAAAGGCGCGTATTGCGCCCTAGATTAAAAATATACGTTTATATACTGCGAAAGGTGTTTCAAGTAACAATTTTAAAACAAAAAGATGCTTTTTTGGCAGATAGCCGACATGCCATCTATACCAGGGTTGTGAAAAAACAACACAAGCGTTAAAAAATCCATCAAAAAAAACAGAATTTTGCCCGCAAAATAATACTCAAATGAGTGAAACAAACAGCAGCTCCATGAACTGGCTCAAAGGCATTTTTTACACCCTTGTTGTCTTCGGCGCATTCAGCCTTTTACAATATCAGATTTATTACCCCATCTTGGTGGCAGGCGGTTTGATCGCAGGTGTTTTTATGTATAAAACCAGCGACAACAAGCCGCTGACCTGGAGTTTTATCGTCGGCAGCGTCTTGTTTGGCGTATTTGCCTATGTGATGGCTATTTACTTCCCGATCAAGTAATTGCTACTGGCGTTTTTTGCGCAACAGCACCATGCCGCCGGTACCGCTCGGCAGTACGTCTTCATAGCCGCGCTCGCGCAGGAAGTCAATTTCCCGAGCTTCGGAGGTAAAGTAAAATTCGGTGTTCATGGCCGGGTCTTGTCCGCCGTGCCAGGGCACCATTCTTACCCATTGGCCATAGTTATTGGCCGCAGTATGGGTGTGAAACTCCAATGAATTTTGCAGGCTGGAATTACAATCTAATATAATGGGTTCTTTGCGACCCTCCTGTTCGTGTATGTTTTTTAAATAATTGAGAATCTTGTAAGTATGTTTATCAAAATACCATTCAAACGATTCATTTAAATTGGCGGCCCTGGCAAAATTGAACACCGTAAACAGCATTAGCGGCGCCACGTAATACACCACCCGGCGCCCCCAGCGTTGGGCAATTTGCGCGGCAGCGCCAGCCAGCATCAGGGCAAACAAGGGGTGAAATAACAAGGCCGTGCGCGCATTCAGGAAAGGCACATTCAGGATGTAGTGTTGGAGCATATTGAGCAACAAAGTGCCGCCCAGTAGCAGACTTCCAAAGACAAAACTATCCTGCCCGATCCGCATTTTACGACGGAAAAACAATAAACCGCCGATCAGAATACCCGACAGCGAAACGACCGCCAGGATGCCCGCCAAAGCCTGTACGCCGTTTTCGCCGAGGTAAATGGCCTTGCGCGCCGAAGCACTGGTAAAGGGAATGAGCGTCTCACGCCAAAAACTGGAATTGCCCCAAAAACGAAATTCATCGTTCGACTGCATCCGCGAAATAGGCATATAGCTCAGTATAATAAATATAGCGAATAAAATGGCCAACGGCCGTGCTTTGGGCCAAAAAGAGCGCCAATCGGCCGTTTTTTCCTTAATAAGCCACAGCAACACCACAAAATATACCGGGAAAAAATTCAACGCCGTAAAGCTGGCAATAACCGACAAGCCTGCTGCCCACATACCGCGTTTGGCGTTTTTATCGGCCCCGTCGAGCTGGTATTGCCACGCGAAATACACGGCGAGCAGCAGCAACCCGACCGATAAGCCATAGCCGCGCGCCAGACTGAAAAACTCGGTCACAAAAGGATTGCCCAATAACAGCACAATTGTAAAAAGGCGCACCAACGAATCGCCGGAAAACAGCCGCGCTAATTTCCAGCTCGCAAACAGATAAGCGATGCCGCCGAGCAGGGCCGGGAGCCGGGCGGTAAACGTGTTCATGTCGAACATGCCCGCAAAAATCTTGATCAGCAGGGTGTTCAGCACGTGGTTGTTGGGCACCGGGTCTTTGCTGTACGTAATGATCTCCACGGCTAAGCGCGGCACGTGGTTGATGCAGGTAGCCACCTCGTCGATGGTCATCGGGATGGCAAAAAGGCGTTGTACTACGTACCAGATCCAAATTCCGGCCACGGCGAGGGCGGCCAGCCAGTCGAGACGGCTTTTCATAACGTTTTGATATATGCTGCAAACATACTCAGGATTTGGCTTCCTGTTCGCGTAATTTTTTGTTCCATTCTATCAGTCCCAATATAGCCAGCAGTAAAAAAACGATGTATTGAAAACTGGTAAACACCAGGCCTTTGCTGAAATACAAGGGAACAGAGGCAATGTTGGTGATGATCCACCAGATCCAGTTTTCTGTTTTTTTGCGCGTCATCAGCCACATGGCCGTATAAGCCGTTGCCGAAGCAAAAGCATCTGCAACCGGCACCGTGCTGTTGGTGAAATAATCCAGAATCAGGTATAAAACCAACCAGGCGCCCGCCGCAAAACCAATAGCGAGCCACCATTCCCGCACAGAAGAGCGGGAAATTGCCAATGTAGCCTGTCCATCGGCCCGCCGTGCCGCCCAGGCATACCAGCCGATGATACTCATAATGGTGTAATAAAAATTGACGCCCGCTTCGGCAAAAAGCCCGGAAGCCACGCAGAGGTAAATGTAGAGCGTGGTGTTCACCAAGCCTGTCGGGTATACCAGCACATTTGCCGCGCGTGAATACAGCACGGAAATGATGCCGAACACCACGGCAATGCCTTCCAACCAGGTGGTGTTGAGGAGGCCGTCGAGCCATTGTTGGTAAATGGAATGCAGCATAATCAGTATTTGCTGTGCAAGGACGGCAAAAATAGCAGTACTGCAAACACCGCGATAAATTCTTGCGGGCTGAAATGCCCTTCGCAATTATTACGCGCCAAAAACTGTTATAGGTGTCGCGCATGGGTGCTTATCGGAAAAAGTCGGAAATTACCGGGCCGTTAAGCCGCTCCCATCATTCTTCAAATTTAGATTCAATTGCATGTTTTTTCGTTTTGCACTGTTATTTTGCCTGATTTGCGCTATTGAAACGCCGCTTTTGGCCCAGAAAGCGCGCTTTGTCACCAAAACGAACGCACCGGAAAAAGCACAGTCGGCCTTCAACGACGGCATGAATGAACTCCGCAGCGGCAGTAGTAATATCGCTGCGGGCTTTTTTGAGCGCGCCCTTAAAATTGCCCCCAATTTTATCGACGCGCATATTTTGCTCGGCGGCTGTCATTATGAAATGAAAGACTACGCCCGCGCAGAAATTGCTTTTGAAAACGCCATCGCGCTGGATTCGCTCTATGAAATCCGAACGCCCTTTACCTTAGCCATCTGCGAATGGCAGCAGGATAAATTTGAAGAAGCCGCCCAACACGCCGCCCAATACCTGCGCCATGAAAAAACGAATGAAAAACTGCTCAACGAAGCCCGTTTGCTGCTGCAAAACGCCAAATTTGCGGCGGTAGCCGTTAAAAAACCGGTGCCTTTTAACCCACAAGCACTCGGCGAAGGTGTAAATACGGCCGCCGAAGAATACCTGCCCTCGCTCACGGCCGACGGGCAAACGCTCATTTTTACCCGCATGGAATTTGGCGATGAAAACTTCTACGCCAGTACCCTGCAAGACGGCAAATGGAGCACCGCCGAAGCCCTGATGGCCATCAATACGCCCCAAAACGAAGGCGCAGAACATATCAGCGCCGACGGTACCTGGCTCGTGTTTACGGCCTGCGACCGGCGCGGCGACGGCTCGCTCGGCTCCTGCGATATTTACTGGTCGCAACTCAAAAATGCAGGCTGGACAACCCCGCAGCCCTTCAGCAATGCCATCAATTCCAGCAGCTGGGATGCACAGCCCTGCATCAGCGCCGACGGCAAAAGTTTGTACTTCAGCAGCACCCGTCCGGGTGGTAAAGGCGGCGGCGATTTGTACGTCACGCATCGTTTGCCGGGCGGCCGCTGGTCGAAACCCGAAAACCTCGGTGACAGCATCAATACGGCATTTAAAGAGCAAACGCCTTTTTTACACCCCGACGGACAAACCCTGTATTTTGCTTCCGAGGGCTGGCCGGGCATGGGCAACAGCGACCTGTTTTATAGTCGGCGCAAACCCGACGGCAGCTGGAGCAAACCGCAAAACTTGGGTTACCCGATCAACACCAAAGGGCAGGAAGGCGCGATGTTTGTCAGCCTCGACGGGCGCAAGGGCTACTATGCTGCCGTGCGGCCCGAGGGCAAGGGGCGCAATGATATTTATGCCTTTGATTTGCCCGAATTTGCGCGGCCCAGACCCGTTACGTATGCCCGGATCAAAGTGCGCGATGCCGCTACGGGCAACCCCATTCCGGCAAAATTGGAATTGAGCGAGGTTAAAACCGCAAAACCTTATACGACCGCCAACACCCGCAAAGACGGCACCGCCCTGGTGTGTTTGCCTGCCGGAATGGAGTACGCCTTGCGGATTAACAAAGACAAATACCTGCTTTTTTCGGAAAATTTCAATTTGACGGAAAGCGCTTCTTTCGACAAACCATTTGAGCTGGAAGCGGTGTTGCAACCCATACCGGACAGCACGGACAGCAAAATTCCGGCGGCGGCCGGGCAGCCGGTTACTTTGAACAATGTATTTTTTGAAACCGGCTCTGCCAAATTGAGGCCGGAGTCGGGCGCCGAATTAGATGAACTGGCTGCGCTGCTTCAGAAAAACCGGCATTTGCGCATACAGATCAACGGCCATACCGATGATGTGGGCGAGGCGGCCTTCAACCAGCGCCTCTCCGAGCAGCGCGCCCAAACCGTGCTGGAATACCTGACTGGCAAGGGCATAGCAGCAGAGCGCCTGCGCGCCAAAGGCTTTGGCGAGAGCAAGCCCATTGCGGCGAACACCTCCGAGGAGGGTCGTAGCAGTAATAGAAGGACGGAGTTTGAGTTGTGGTGAGGGCGCTTAGAATTCTCAAAGCCAGGGCCGTGGGGTGGTCTTCTAACAGCTGACAATTCCAGCCAGTATAATTGACCTTGTCGGTCAAGCGCCTGATTTGTACCGCATGGCCGGCCTCATGTAAAACAGCTTTACATGAGCGGCTTATCACGTAAAAAAAATATCGTTTTTTTGTTATGATAAAAAATGAGCCTACCTTTGGTAGAATTACTTTTCGTCCAGCCCTATTGCCGTATCGATAACGTCATGGAACAATTGGGCGTCTCACGGCCTACCGCCTCGCGATACCTGAACGAGTTATCTGAAGTGGGGATTTTATAGACAACGCGAAATGGTTGCGAAAATCGTATTCTTGCAATCCTTTGAAAATCAGAATAAAAGAATCCATCAATCTTCAAATCCTCCCAAATCCGGGTATAACAACGCGTCAAGTTTGGAAAGAAACGCTGTTCATAAACGAAGCGCTATTGCACGCTTTGAAAGCGTAGTTTGCTGACCATGCGGCAGCCACACATTTTTTTTATATTTGCTGCTCAATATCGTTAATAATGCGCGCTTTTCAACATATCAAAGCCTCCAACCTGCTCTCATTTGGCCCCGACGGGCTTGATCTGGAATTGCTGGATTTGAATATACTCATCGGTCCAAATGGATCGGGCAAATCCAATTTTCTGGAGATTTTTGAATTGCTGAAATCACTGCCGAGAAATGAGGAAGATTCGAATAACCTGCAACAGGTGATTAGCAGAGGAGGGGGAGCAAATGAGTGGATACATAAAAATGCAAAAGATAAAAAATGTGCTATTGAGGTAACGTGTAGTGAGGATGATTCAGGTCGCTTTGAAGTGTTGCATGAAATTAATTTTAATAGCAGATTTTTTGTTCAAAATGAAATTATTCAAGAATTGAATGATGGCGCCTGGGGTAAATATCAATTCATCAATGGCCGTCTAAAGCATAATAATGAGTTTGTAAATATTCCTCAAGATTACTCTGGCCTTTCCCTTTTGTCAACTAGAACGGAGAAGCCTCTGATATTGAGTTTGTCGGAAGGTTACGAGCGCATCCGCCTTTACCGCGAATGGTCATTCGGCCGCAACAGTATTTTTCGGGTGCCGCAGCGCGCCGATTTGCGCAATGACCGCTTGGAGCAGGATTTTTCCAACCTTGGCATGGTGCTTTCGCGGCTGCGCAAAGACCCGGTGACCAAGCGAAAGCTGATTGCCTGTTTGCAGGATTTATATGCAGGACTCACTGATTTTGAGGTGATTGTAGAAGGAAATTCCGTGCAGGTATTTTTTACCGAGGGCGATTTTAATATTCCCGCCACCCGGCTTTCCGACGGCTCCCTGCGTTATCTTTGTTTGCTGGCCATACTGCTCGACCCCACACCGCCACAGCTGATTTGTATAGAAGAGCCGGAGTTGGGCCTGCACCCGGACATGATGCCGCGTATTGCAGATTTGCTGAGGGATGCAGCCACGCGCACGCAACTCATCGTCACTACCCACTCCGATGCTTTGGTAGATGCCTTCTCCGAGCAGCCGGAAGCCATAGTAGTTTGTGAAAAAAACGAGGGGCAGTCGCAATTCAAACGGCTGGACAAGGCCGAGCTGACAGATTGGCTAAAGGAATATGGCCTGGGGCAGTTGTGGACAAAAGGCGAAATTGGCGGAACAAGATGGTGAGATGCAAAATTTACATTGAAGGCGGTGGCAGCAATAACAAGTCGCTGGATACCCTATTCCGGCAAGGCTGGAATCAGTTTTTTGCAAAGGCCGGTATCAAAATAAGAGTGGTGCGCGGCGCTTCCCGCCAGGCTACCTTCAAAGATTTTGCTATTGCCATAAAAAATGCCGGTAAAGACGAGCTGCCTTTATTGCTCTTGGACAGCGAGTGCGCCGTTGACCCGAGCCATACGGTCTGGCAACACCTGAAACGCCACGACAGCATGAACAAGCCCCCAAATGCGCGCGACGATCAAGCCTATCTGATGGTAGAACTCATGGAAACCTGGCTACTCTGCGATGCAGGTGCATTGGAGCAGCATTTTGGTAAAAATTTCAAGGCAAATAAATTACCGAAATGGCCTGATTTTGAGGCGATAGACAAGCCTAAAATTCAGGATACTATAAAAACAGTTACTTCGGGACAATACGCGAAAGGCGAAGTTTCTTTCAAGCTTTTAGCGCTTACTGATCCGGAAAAAGTAACTGAAAAATGCCCGAATGCCCGGCGCCTGATAGATTTTCTATCCACTAACGCCACCACGCCGGTTTAAGCAAAGTGCTGTTCGGAAAAGTTAAACAATTGAAACATTCATTTTTTGGTGTCGCTTGTGTCGTGTTGCAGTAGGGCGCCACGTAGCTTCGGATATCGAGGCTCAGGCTTCCTTTATTGGCAAAACGGATCAAGGTGTCAACCGCCGCAACTTCAAAAATGCCCAGTGCCCGCTGTTTGGAATCCTGGGTTTGCCACACATTTCCCGGAATTTGTGCCGGCGGCGGGTCAAAAATAGTGCCCTGTGGCTCCACCACACTTTTTACTCTTTTCCAGTAATCAAACGCTTCGCGCGTGATGGCGCGCTGCCGCCCGACAAAAGCAACCCGGTTTTCAAATACATGATTGATACGCAACTGCCCGATTTCGGCAGTTACTGCGGCGCCGCCCTGATAATCGGCCAGGTCCAGAATTTCAATCAGCTGCTGACTGTTCGAATTATTGATAAAACACTGCTTTGCCGGCGGTGCGAAAGGCCCGGGTTGTTGCAATTCCTGAAAAAGAAACGTAAGGTCGCTGTCCCAACGCAAACAAACATCCGCTGGAATCTGAGCCGGCAGGCGGCTGTATATGCGCAAAAAAGCTTCGGGCGTTTGCACAAGCCGCCCCTCGGCATTGGGCAGCAGCACCCAGCGGTCGTCGAACAGCAAACTGTCGGCCGGAATCGGCTCCGGCATCCGATCGGAAGAAGAGCGATATGCCTGCCCCGATTGCATGCGTATTTCAAGATGGTAAACATGCCCCGGGATACCGCTTAAAGAATCGAGCTGGTAACGGTGCGCCGGTACAAAACGCTCGGCAAACGGATAACTGCGTCCCAATGTTTCATCAACAAGCAGTACCTGTGCGCCAACAACCGGACTGAATTGCCGGGTCTCAAAATCGCCGGGATTCAACAGGCGCAAAATATGCGGACCGCTGAGGTTGGTAAAACTGCCGGAAACCACTAACGCATCGGAGTTGGCCTCCGGCGCTTCAAAACTGATTTCACGGATACAACCCAAAAACATCAGCATACCCAGGATGCCGGTAAAAATGCGGAGTAAATAATTCATAGTTCAAAAAGCTGATCAAATATGCCGCAAGATACGGGATATAGGCAACGTGAAGTGTCTGTGAAAATCGTATTCTTGCAATCCTTTGAAAATCAGAATGAACGCATCCATCAATCTTCAAATCCGCCCAAATCCGGGTATAAATTACTTAACAAAGTGATCTGCCTCATTGTACGAATACACTTTCGGGGGGCAATTTTGCTGTATCAAAAGAACAAAATCCTATCACTGATATTGGCAATGCGAAGTGGTTGTGAAAATCGCATTCTCGCAATCTTTTGAAAATCAAAATGAAAGCATCCATCAATCTTCAAATCCACCCCAATCCGGGTATAAAACAGAAAAACATTGCTGTTGAGTAGTGTAAGCGTTGAGTAGATAGTTTAACCATCTCCTTGTGTTGCCCTGTAGCCCCCCCCGTGCTGCAGGGCTTTTTGTGGTGCCCAAAGGAGGAGGCTCGCATGAGGCGTATTTTTAATACTATTTTTGCAAAATTTTCACCCTTATTCGTCTGCATATGTACCGAAAACTAAGTGTGTTGTTGCTTTGGAGTATCGCCGCAACACTGCTTGCACAAAACCCCGATACCGCGTATTTCAGCAGCTATGGCCCGGGCGGCGGCGGCTATACCTATGTACCTGCCATTAGCCCGCACAACCCCGAACTCATATTCATGAATTGCGATATGGCGGGCGTTTACCGTTCGGATGACGGCGGCGATCACTGGCAGTTGCTGCCTTACCTTCAACTGGTGAGTAAAAATAAGGGCAAAATTCAGTTTTGCAGTCACCCGGACACCCTCTACACCTTGCGCCGGCAACGCCTCAACACAAGCGACCCTTACTGGCGCAGCGAACCGGTTATTTCGAGCGACGGCGGCTACAACTGGCAGGCGTTGCCCGACCCAAGCAGCAGCGGCCTCCATCGCCTGGAAGCCGATCCAAACAGTTGCCGCCGACTTATTGCCAATGAGTATAACCGACTTTTTTTCAGCAATAACGGCGGGCAAAACTGGACGGAGGTATTCCACCCGGCCGACGACAACGTTTGCCTCGGCGGGGTTTTCTGGGATGGCCCCAATATTTTTGTAGCAACGAACCACGGGCTGTTGGTCTCCAAAGACAATGGCGCAAATTTTAATATTGAAAACCATCCCGGGCTGCCGGAGACAGGCATTTATCAGCTCGCCGGAGTAAAAAACAACGGACAGATTCAGTTGTATGCCATTCCGGTGTCAGCCGATGAGCAATTTGCCTGGCTGGATGTTTTGGAATACCGGGGTAAACTGAAAGGACTTTTCCGGCTCGATTACAGCCCCGGTGCTGCCTGGCAAAACCTGCGCCACAACATCCCGGAAGCGTTCGAAATTGCGTGGGTGGAGCCTGTGAGGAACCACCCGAATACCATTTGGCTGGCTGCCGCAAGCACTGATGATCAGCCCCAGATTTTTAAATCGCTCAATACCGGCCAGAGCTGGCAGGCCATGCTTGATTTTTCCGGAAATGCCAATATTGCAACAGGTTGGGCCGGTGAAAACGGCGCCTTCTGGCTCGCTTTCAATGGCGCTGCCCTCGGCCTCGCCGCCGACCCCAACAACCCCGATCACGTCATTTTCAGCGATGGCAACGGTCATCGCAGCACAGACGGCGGACTCAGCTGGCAGGCCACTTATGTACAACCTGATTCGAGAAATATGCCCGGACAAGCTGCTCAAATTGAGCAATACTACACAAGTTCCGGCCTTGATGTGACCACCGCACATCAAATTTTCTGGAATGCGCCACAGGAAATGTATGTTTGCAATACCGACATCGGGCAGACGTTTTCGCAGGACGGCGGGCAAAGCTGGACGTTTTCCAGGAATATTTTTCACAGCTGGGGGCCGGTGGCCAACAACAACTGGTATCGAATGGTTCGGCAAGCGTCGAGCGGACATTTGTTTGCCGCAATTGCAGGGATAAACGATTTTTATCAGGATGGTCGCCTGTCAGACGAGCAGCTCGATGAAGCGCCAGGACTGATTGCGCGCTCCACCAACGGCGGTTTGACCTGGGATACGGTGTACAATTTCGGGCATGGCGTTGTGTGGATTGAAAATGACAAGCTGCTGCCCCAACGCCTTTACGCCAGTGTTGCCCACTCGACGGCTGGTGGTATTTTCAAAAGTGACGACAATGGTGCGAGCTGGGTAAAACTGCCCGCGCCGCCGCGCACGGAAGGCCACCCTTACAATCTGATCAGCCTCAACGACGGCAGTTTGCTAGCCACTTTTGCCGCCCGCGAAACCAGCGGCGGTGCGCTGAGTGAGAGCAGCGGCGTATTTTTGTTGCCGCCCGGCAGCAATACCTGGCTTGACCGCAGCGCGCCCGATATGCGCTTTTTTACGAAAGATATTTGTGTCGACCCGCACGACAGCACCCAGAACACCTGGTACGCAAGCGTTTGGGGCCGATATTCCGTTTTTTATCCGGCCAATGACGCCCACGTGGGTAAAGGCGGTTTGTACCTGAGCCGCGATCGGGGGCAGAGCTGGGCGCGCATCTTTGCCGACGAGCAGGCCCAGAGTTTGAGTATCCATCCCGATAACCCGGAGTTGGCATTTTTGTGCCTTGAAAATAATGGATTATTGGCCTGCACTAACCTGCGCAGCAAACAACCTGAGTTCCGACGCCTCGAAAATTTCCCTTATTGGCGCCCTAAACGCACCTTTTTTAACCCTTATAATTTGCAGGAATTATGGGTGTCCACGATGGGCGGCGGCGTTTGGAAAACAGTCTTAATGCCAGAAATGGTTGGCACAGATGCCTTGTCAGTCATTTCCGATATTAGCCTGTATCCCAATCCGGCAACGACAAATTTCAGCTTGAATATAAATGTTTTGCAAGCGGGAAAATATGAAGTTGCGTTAATTGATCTGAATGGCCATGTGTTGGGCAACATGCAATTGCTGCTGGCAACAGGCAAACAAATACTGGAGTATCCTCTGCTGAACCAGGCGCCGGGAGTTTACTTTATCAGAATTAGCTATGGTATACAAAGCCAGACGGTCAAACTGATGAAGACCCGCTAGTTTTGCCCACAGTTTTCATTTCACCGCTTTCAAAAACTGAAATAGGCAGAAAACCGCTTACTTTGCAATCGCAAAATAAAATTAAAGCCATCGGATATGTTTCAACGACAAGCCCGGGATCCTTTTCCCAGAAAAAATATGCTGCTCCTCGCTGCATTAGTGCTGAGTTTTCTGGGATACCTGATTTACCGCCTTAGCACAGCGCCGACCCCGGTACCGGTGCCGGTACAAGATAGCACCAAACCCAAAGATGGCAGCATGCGCCCCGATGAAACCTATCACCTCTCCCGGGAATATCCGTTTTTTCAGCCCGATTTGAGTGCTTACGAACAGGCAATGGCCTCAGTTGACCTGACCAATACCGCCGCCCGCGGCCCGGTTAAAGGTTTCTCGGCGCCCTGGAAAGTAGAAGGGCCGGGTAATATCGGCGCCCGGGTGAACACCATCAAAGTACACCCAACCAATCCAAATATCATTTACATCGGTTATGCCCGCGGCGGCGTCTGGAAAACAAACGACGGCGGTACTAACTGGTTTCCGATTTTTGATAAACAGGATTTTCTCG
>Ga0075157_10001983_pt1 | contig 12202 bp, 12 predicted proteins | sample JI81BgreenDNA_FD_70967 | JGI IMG/M metagenome (GOLD analysis project Ga0075157, IMG submission 70967) | Wastewater effluent complex algal communities from Wisconsin, to seasonally profile nutrient transformation and Carbon sequestration -... | ecosystem: Engineered > WWTP > Effluent > Algae...
CTAAAATACTTTTGTGTGTAAATACTAAAAACAATTTTAAGTTGTTTATGGTAGTACGGAGAGCAAATATCAACTTTTTTCCACCCAAATTAGCTTACCAAATCATCAACATACCAAAATAATCCTACCGTATAGTTTTTATGCATACATCCGACGAATTACATCTGAAATTACTTTCAGAACTAAGAGAAATTGCTGATAAGCTGGGCATCAAGAATGCCAAAAAATTGACGAAACAAGAACTTATCAACAAAATTTTGGAAGAGCAACCCACTCCCACCACTCCAGAAACTTCTCAAGAAAAAGAAGAAAATACTCAAGATACCAATACAGAAGAAAATCAGGGCAAGAAAAAGCGTTCTCGTATTCAAAGACAGAATGTAGAGACAGGTTCAACCAACGAACAGGTCAATTCTAATGGACAAGATAAAAAGGAAACAGAAGAAAAAGAGGCTGATTTTACGATTGAACCATTTGATATCAACGCTATTATTGCAGATTTACCTCAAGAAGAAGACCCTGCTGTAGAGATTTTGGAGGAAATTATTCCTAAAAATATAGAAAAACAGCAAAAAAACTTCCAACCACAACAACAGCAAAATCAACAAAATCTTCAGAAAAAGAATAAAGACAGACTTCGTGAATTTGACGGCTTGATAGAAAATTCTGGTGTTTTGGAGATTATGCAAGATGGTTATGGTTTTTTACGTTCTCCCGACTATAGTTACCTTTCAAGTCCTGATGATATTTATGTTTCTCCTTCTCAAATAAAACTTTTTGGTTTGAAAGTAGGTGATACTGTAAAAGGGCAAATACGTCCTCCAAAAGAAGGAGAAAAATATTTTGCCTTACTCAAAGTAAGCAGTGTAAACGGAAAAACCACCGAAGAAATCAGAGATAGAATTCCTTTTGAATATTTAACACCTTTATTTCCTGAAGAAAAATTGAAATTAAGCACCAAAGCAGACTTAATTTCAACCCGAATGCTCGATTTGTTTGCTCCTATTGGAAAAGGACAACGTGGTATGATTGTTGCACAACCGAAAACAGGAAAAACAACGCTTCTCAAGCAAATTGCCAATGCTATTGCAGAGAATCACCCTGAAGTATATCTTATTATCTTATTGATAGATGAACGCCCCGAAGAAGTAACTGATATGCAACGTTCTGTAAGAGCTGAGGTAATTTCTTCTACTTTTGACGAACAAGCAGAACGCCATGTAAAAATATCTTCAATGGTACTTGAAAAAGCCAAAAGAATGGTAGAATGTGGACATGATGTGGTTATTCTTTTAGATTCCATTACTCGTTTGGCAAGAGCTTATAATACTGTTGTACCTTCGTCTGGTAAAATATTGACTGGTGGTGTGGATGCCAATGCGATGCAGAAGCCTAAAAGATTTTTTGGTGCAGCTCGTAATGTAGAAAATGGTGGATCTTTGACTATTATTGCAACAGCCTTGATAGATACAGGTTCAAGAATGGATGAAGTAATTTTTGAAGAATTTAAGGGTACAGGTAATATGGAGTTACAACTTGACAGAAAGCTTGCTAACAAACGTATTTATCCTGCTTTGGATATACCTGCATCAGGAACAAGAAGAGAAGACTTATTATTATCAAAAGATGAACTCAATAAAGTTTGGGTATTGCGTAAGTTTATGGATGATATGAATGCTGGTGAAGCGATGGAGTTTTTACTTGACAAAATGAAGAATACTCAAGACAATAATGAATTTTTATTTTCTATGAATGGATAAAATATTACCACATTTTTAAGAAAATTTGCATTTTATGGAACGCTTCTCAAAAAAAATTGTTTCATTTTTTGTAAATGATAAAAAAAAATAGTATAATACTTCTCATTTAACAAACAACGTATTTAGCCTGCATTCGTTGGGTGTAAGGCTACTTCAAATTACTGCTATGAATATTACTTATGAGCATCCTTATGGCTATATTTCCGAGGGAAAGGTTTTTCTAAAGGGTTATATGGGCACGCCCGACCGAGAGATTGGGGTAGTAAAAGAAACAAATGAAGCTGCTATTCAGTATTTTGAAAAAAGATTTCAAGATGCCGAAAAAAAAGTAGCGGATTTGGAATCAATGATTGAATCCGCAGAAAACAAAGGTTCTTTCTTGATGAAACTTATCCATTTGCGAACTTACCTCCAAGAGTTTAAAGGTTTGGGGGATTTCCCTGTTTTATTTGCCAAATTAGATGAATTAGAAACCTTTCTAAAAGGGCTAATCAATATTAATAGGCAACGAAATCTGGAAATTAAGAACCAAATTATCCAAGAATTAGCTTCTTTGGTGGATGATACCAACTGGAAAGAGACAGGAATAAAAATAGACGAACTTAAAACTCGTTGGATCAAAACTGGAGCTGTTGAAGAGCATATTCAAACTGAAATAGAAGATTTATTTGCTTCTCATATCAAGGCTTATTACAACAACAAAAAGGATTTCTTTAAGAACAAGGCTGATGAGCTGAAAGACCGTCTGAATAAATACAGAATTTTGGTGGATAAAGCGAGCATCCTGAAACTCTCCGAAGATTTTGATGCAGCAGCCATTGCTTTCAAACAATTACAAAATGATTGGAAGGCAGTTGGAAAAGTTCCTCAGAAAAAATTGGAACGATATTGGGAACGATTTAAGAAAATTAACAATGAGTTCTTTTTCCGTTATAAACAATATAAAGAGGGCATTCCTGCTGAACAAATCAAGCCTTTAGATCCTGCTGAACAAGCCAGAACTATCCAAGAAAAGCTTTGTAAGAAAGCAGAATCTCTGATTGGTGTAAACACTGATGATAGTAACAATCAGGCAAAAGATTTGCTGGTATCTTGGAAAAACGAAGTAACCAATCCCAAATATTTGGACAAAAATTTGGCAAATCGTTTCAGATACGCCTGTGATAGGATTTTTGAAGAAAGTTATTTGATGAGAGTTGTACTTCGTAAATACCCTGATTTTAATAAGAAACCTCTGCTTGATCAGTTTCGTATAAAGACTAGCTTCTTGCGTGAACTGATTCGTAAGGACGAACAAGAAGTAAATATTGCTGAAAGTGCTCAAGAGTATAAGCCAGAACACAAAAGTTTCAATTTGGCTACTCAGAAACGTAAAATTCAAGTAAAACAGATTATGCTTGAAGAGTTTGATGGAGAATTAAAGAAAATTTATAATAATAAATAATTTTAGACTAAAAAAGAAGAACATTTATATTACTCCTTGGTTTTTAAATCGTTTTTTCTATATTTGCGAACTTTTAAAATGATTGCTTATGTATTGGACGCTTGAATTAGCTTCGTATTTAGAAGATGCTCCTTGGCCTGCTACCAAAGAAGAATTAGTAGATTTTGCTATACGCTCTGGAGCCCCTATGGAAGTTATCGAAAATCTTCAGGAACTAGAAGATGACGGACAACCTTATGAGAGTATCGAGGAAATTTGGCCTGACTACCCTACCAAAGAAGATTTCTTCTTCAACGAAGATGAGTATTAAAATTTAAAGGCTTGCAATTGCAAGCCTTCATTATTTTTGTGTAGCTTTCAACTATTATTCTGTTTATCTTATTTTATGGATTTATCTCTACTTTCTCAAGAAATTCAGCAGTTTTTAAATCACTATTCCTACGGAAAAAGCCCCAAAGAGCTTTATGAACCCATTCAATATTTAATGAATTTGGGTGGTAAACGCATGAGACCACTTTTGGTGTTGTTGGGTTATCAGCTTTTTGATGACAATTGGCAGAAAGCTGTTCCTGCTGCCGTTTCGGTAGAGGTTTTTCATAATTTTACCCTGATGCATGATGACATCATGGATAAAGCTCCACTTCGTAGAAGCCAGCCCACTGTACATACCAAATGGAACGAAAGTATCGCTATTCTTTCTGGCGATGTAATGCTTGTAAAAGCTTACGAAATACTGATGAGTGGTGTAGAAGACAAATATTTGCGTAAAGCCCTTGAAAAGTTTAGTGCTTGTGCGGCTTGGGTATGTGAAGGGCAACAATGGGATATGAATTTTGAAAATGAAACAACTGTTTCAGAGAATCAATATATTGAAATGATACGTCTCAAAACAGCTGTTTTGTTGGGTTTCAGTCTCGAATTAGGAGCTATGCTCGCTGGAGCAAGTGAAGAAGAACAACTGAAAATCAGGGCTTTTGGTGAAAATATTGGCATTGGATTTCAGTTAAAAGATGATTTGTTGGATGTTTATGGAAATCCTGATAAGTTTGGTAAACAGGTAGGTGGTGATATTGCAGCCAACAAGAAAACCTATTTACTTTTAGAAGCCATTGCTCAGGCAACAGGCGAAACCAAAACCCAGTTAGAACATTGGCTTGCTCAAAAAGATTTTGACATTGCAGAAAAAGTAAAAGCTGTTACTGAAATTTATAACACCCTTGGAATCAAGGAGAAAACTGAACAAAAAATACAATACTTTTTTGACTTGGCTTTCACACAACTCCATGAACTCCATGCCCGTAGTACTCAAAAGCAATTTTTAGACGAATTTATGAAACAACTCATTGCAAGAGAAAACTAAGAGAGTGATGAATGATGAGTTATAAATTATAAATATTTTCAGTTATGAAAAAGTTTATTCTCAAAGAAAAGTCTTTTAATTTTGCTTTAAGAGTCATAAAATTATCTCAGTATTTACAAGAAGAAAAGAAAGAATTTGTTTTGAGTAAGCAAATTCTTAAATCAGATACATCTATTGGAGCTAATATTAGAGAATATCAAAATGCAGAAAGTAGAGCTGATTTTATCCACAAGCTTTCCATTGCTCAAAAAGAGTGTGATGAAAGTTTATATTGGATAGAATTATTAAAAGAAGCAGATTTTCTATCTGAAAATGCTTTTTATTCTATTCATCAGGATGCTTCAGAATTATTAAAAATGATTCGAAGCTCTATTATAACTTCAAAGAAAAACAATCAAAATCATTCATAACTTATCACTTATAATTCATCATTCAAAATGCTTCTTCTTACACCCCAACACTGGCAAGACTACGAACTGATAGATAGTGGAAATTTTGAAAAATTAGAACGTTTTGGTAAAATCATTACGGCTCGCCCTGAACCTCAAGCCATTTGGGACAAAAGTCTGAGTGAGCAAGAATGGCAAAAAATGGCTCATGCCACTTTTACAAGAGCCAAAGGCGTTGATAAATCCACTGAAAAAGGTGAATGGAATATCAAAAAAGGTGTTTCGGAACAGTGGTGGATAAATTATGCCTACAAACACGTTAAGATTAAGATGCGTTTGGGTTTTACCTCGTTTAAGCATGTGGGTATTTTTCCTGAGCAGTCTGAAAATTGGGATTTTATAGTGGATAGTATTTCAGAAATGAAAGCCAATAAGCCTCAAATACTCAATTTATTTGCTTACACAGGTGGAGCTTCGGTAATTGCTAAAGCTACTGGAGCAGATGTAACACATGTAGATTCTGTAAAACAGGTGATTACATGGTCTAAAGAAAATATGGAAGCCTCTGGACTCGACAACATTCGTTGGATTGTAGAAGATGCTCTCAAATTTGTAAAAAGAGAAGTAAAACGAGGAAAAAAATATCAGGGAATCATCTTAGACCCTCCTGCATACGGACGTGGTGCTGATGGTGAAAAATGGATTTTAGAAGATAATCTGAATGAAATGCTCAAATGTTGTTATGAACTTTTAGATGAAAAACAGGGATTTCTAATACTCAATCTGTATTCTATGGGCTTCTCTGCCCTGATTGCCGAAACGCTTATTAACCAGATATTTAAAAACTCATTTACCGAAAAACAAATGGGAGAATTGTTTTTGTTAGATAAATTTGAAAAGAAATTACCTTTAGGGGTCTTTTGGAGAGGGAAAAAATAATTGAGTTATAAGTGATAAATGATGAGTTATGAGCTAGAAGGATTGAAGTTTTTTTACCATTTATCACTTATCATTCATCATTAAACCATTTATAACTCATCACTTATAACTCAAATGCATACCATCACGCCTTACCACCGATGGCTTCAATACTACGATCCTGCTACTGATGAGGATAGTCCGTTTTTTGGAAAAGAATACAATTACGATTTATACTCCGAAACTATTTATGGCTATTACATAGACCCTGCTTGGGATTACATGGGTTCAGAAACTCTGTATATCAAAGTTTTATTTGTAGATTATGATGAAAATTTTGCCATTATCGAGTTTATAGGTGAATGGAACGATGCCATTGAAAATGATATTATGACTCTCAAAAACAATATCATCAATCCAATGATTGATTTGGGGGTTAATCAGTTTATCTTGCTTGGAGAGAATGTTTTTAATTTTCATGGTTCGGATGACTGTTATTATGAAGAGTGGTTTGAGGATGTAGAAGATGGTTGGGTAGCAGCCTTACAGTTTCGTGATTTTGTTTATGCTGAATGGCAAAAATATGGAATTGATATGTATGTAAATTTTGGCGGAAACTTAGAATTAGATGGCTGGCGAACACTTTCGCCTCATCAGTTTTACGAACAAGTCAAGAAAATTATACAATATCGTCTCAACTAACACAATATTTTTTTGGTTTTTTCCGTTTTTTATTTATAATTTTAGGATAAATCAAAACTTTGTTCAAATGGAAACAGACAAAATTATTAAAATAGTAATTGCCATCGTAGTAGGTATTCTATTGGTTAGTTTTTTAGGAAAAATCCTTAAATGGATTATTTGGGTGGCTGTTGTGGGTGTTGGTTCTTATTTAGTCTATGAAGTTTTATTCAATAAGAAACAAGTAAAATGATGATAATTGAAAAGCCTTTGTCTTCAAAGGCTTTTTTTATTTAGCTTATATCTGTAAGTGACAGTATTTTATTCTCTTCTGTGAATTTAAAAATTGATTTTCCACTGAGGTTTAGTTTATCTCCTTTTTTGAAACCATTTGGAAAATCCATAGCTAAAGTAGCTTCGTATAATAATTCTATTTCTACAGTGTTATCTATTATATTCCATGCTATGATGGTCTGCTTTCTTGTTTCAAAGTAGTTTTTAGCCTGATTCGCTTGTTCTTTCAATGCTTCTATGCCTTCTAAACGCATGTTAGAAACGCCTCCAGAAATATTTTCAAAAATGACTGCTGAATCAAAATTTTCAAGCATTTTTTCTATATCAAAGCTATTATAAGCTTCTATATAATTTTGAATAATTATTTTTTGAATATTCATTATTTTACTTCTTTGATAATTGCTCTTAAAGTTGTGTATAATTTAGTAATTTCCTCACCTTCATAAGATAAAAAGCTAAAATTTTCTTTACTGCCCTCCCACTCTATTTGAAGGTTTGCTGAAGCATTTCCATCATATTTGGAGTCGTTAGAAAACTTTTTGGGCTGTAATTTTATCAGAATATTTTTGATATTTTCTGTTTGTTCTTTACTTAATACAGCTTTTTGTGTTTTGCTTTTGGGCTTATTTTCTCCACACAAGCTCTCCAATTTGGTGTATTTAAGTGTATTATCCTCTATTTCAAAAACTTCTGTAATGCAGTTTTGGTCTGGAGGCAATACAGGCGGATAAATAGAGAATGTCATTCTCTTGAAAGCATGTTTTTCCTTTTTTTCAGAACTACAAGCTATCACAAATATGAGCAGAAAGAATAAAATAAAGTTTGCTTTCATAAGATTTTATTATTTATCACTCATCACTCTAATGAGCTTCCAGCCAATTATGCCCGATACCTACTTCTACTTCCATGCGTACAGGCAAAGCAATGGCATTTTTCATGAGTTTGATTACATTTTCTTTCACAATATCAATTTCTGATTTGTGAACCTCAAACACCAATTCGTCATGTACTTGTAGTATCATTTTGGATTTGAGCTTCTTATCTTTGAAAAACTGATGAATATTGACCATTGCCAGTTTAATCATGTCGGCAGCAGAACCCTGAATAGGCATATTTACGGCGTTTCGTTCGGCTTGCCCCGCTACTACTTTATTGCTCTCGTTGATGCTGTACAGATGTCTTCTGCGTCCCAGAATCGTTTCTGCATACTCAAGTTCACGAGCTTTCTGAATCATAGAGTCTTTAAACTTCTTGATTGCCGAAAACTCCTGATAATACGTTTCTACGAGTTTGGTTGCTTCCGAAACCGAAATTTTCAGTTGGCTTGACAAGTTAAAGCCAGTGCTACCATATAAAATCGCAAAATTAGCTGTTTTGGCATTTCTACGCATATCAGAAGTTACATCTTCTAATGCCACTTTATAAATTTTGGCAGCCGTAGCAGCATGAATGTCCAAACCTTTTTCAAAAGCCTCCAAAAGTGTTTCATCTTGGCTGAAAGCAGCCATCAGACGCAACTCAATTTGAGAGTAGTCAGCAGAAAGTATCAGAAACTCATCACTCGAAGGGATAAAAGCCTTTCTGATTTCTCTGCCTTTGGCAGTTTTGATAGGGATATTCTGCAAATTTGGGTTTGTAGAACTCAATCTGCCTGTTGAGGTAACTGCCTGATTGAAAGAAGTATGTATCTTTCCATCAATAGTGCTTACAAGCTCAGGCAGGGCATCAATGTAAGTAGATTTTAGTTTTTGTAGTTCTCTGATTTCCAAAATATCTACAACAATTGGATGCTCCTCAGCCAATTTACTCAAAATTTCTTCGCCTGTGGCATACTGCCCTGTTTTGGTTTTTTTAGCATTTTTGACAAGCTTCATTTCATCAAAAAGTACCTCTCCAAGCTGTTTGGGCGAAGCTATATTAAATTTTCTGCCTGCTTGCGTGTAGATTTTCTCTTCCAAAACCAAAATTTCTTTTTCAAGCAATTCAGAAGATTCTTTCAGAGCCTTGGTATCAAATTTTACTCCATTGCGTTCTATGGTCGCAAGTACCTCTACAAGAGGCGTTTCTACTTCATAAAATAGTTTTTCAACATGAATTTTCTGTAATTCAGGAGCTAATTTTTCTTTAAGTTGGAGTGTAATATCAGCATCTTCGGCAGCGTATTCTGCTATTTTCTGAACTTCAATATCTCTCATACTTCCCTGATTGACACCTTTTTTACCTATCAAGGTTTCTATGCTTACAGGCTGATATTTTAAGTATTTTTCTGCCAAATAATCCATTCCATGTTTACTTTCTGCTTCAATCAGATAGCTGGCAAGCATGGTATCAAATAATTTGCCTTTTACTTCAATACCATAATTCAAAAGAATAGAAATATCATATTTGATATTTTGCCCTATTTTTTCGATTTGGTCGTTTTCAAAAACACTTCTAAATTCTTCTACAAGCTTTTGGGCTTCTGTTTTATCTGCTGGAACGGGTACATAATATGCTTCGTGGGCAATATAGGCAAACGACATTCCCACTAGTTCTGCTTTCAGTGTATCCAAAGATGTTGTTTCTGTATCAAAGCAAAAAGCTTTTTGGATAGAAAGTAACTGAATCAGATGCCTTCTATCTTCCTCTTTATCAACAATATGATACTGATGAACGGTATCAGCAATCGTTTGAAAACGTTTTTCTCCTTCTTCAAAAGTTTCGTCTGTTTCAGACTCTTCTTCTTGGGCAGGTGTATTGCTACTAAACAAGTCTAATTGTAATTGAGATTGTTTCTTAGCTGTTTTTTGGGCTTGTTTTTCCTCCTCACTCAAACCTATCAACTTGGTTTTGAGTGTTTTAAATTCCAACTCATCTAAAATTTTAGATAATTCTGTTTTGTTATATTCAGAAATTTTGAATTTCTCTACATCATATTCAATCGGCACTTGTAAATGTATAGTAGCCAATTGTTTAGAAAGAATTGCTTTATCACCATGTGTTTTGACTGTTTCAGCCATTTTACCTTTCAGTTTATCAGCATTAGCTATCAAATTTTCTACAGAATCATATTCTTCAAGCAGTTTTTGGGCTGTTTTCTCTCCCACCCCTGGAAGCCCTGGGATATTATCGGAAGCATCTCCCTGAAGCCCCAGCATATCAATTACCTGTTCTATTTTCTTGATACCAAACTTATCAAGGGCTTTTTGTACGTCCCAAACTTCGTTGGGTGCAAATTTGGTAGCAGGTCTGAAAATAAAGATTTTATTATCTTCTAAAAGCTGACAATAGTCTTTGTCAGGTGTCATCATGTACACCTGAAAATCTTCACGAGCTAACTGTTTTGCTATTGTCCCAATAATATCGTCTGCTTCGTAGCCTGCAAGAGTCAGTGTGGGAATGTTCATGGCGTCCAAAATCTTCTTGATATAAGGAACTGCTATGGTAATGCCTTCGGGCTGGGCTTCCCTGTGGGCTTTGTATTCTTCAAATTGTTCGTGTCTGAAAGTAGGCTCAGAAGTATCAAAAGCCACAGCCAAATGTGTGGGTTTCTCTTTCTTGATTACCTCCAGCATGGTATTGATAAATCCAAAAATTGCCCCTGTATCCATACCTGTGCTTGTTCGGCGTGGAGCATTGATAAAAGCATAATAAGCCCTGTAAACAAGAGCCATTGCATCCAAAAGAAAGAGTTTTTGCATAATTGTGTTTAAGATTTTAAGTATTGATCAAGGGAAATATCGAATATTTTCTTTTACAAAATCATAAAGTTTTTCTATAAAAACTTCTTCATGATCCCTAAAAAATTGATAGCATTTTTGATATTCTATGTCTTCTGTAAGATACTCATTATGAATTGTTACTGAATCATATTGTTTTTGATATTTCAAGTAAATTTCTTTTTGTTTTTTATAAGCTTCTCTCAAGTTTTCAGCCATTTCACCCCAATTCAAAGCCTTTTTAATGGAATTAGTAACCATATCCAAAAAACGAAAATGCAAAGCAGTTGTAAAACCTTCCCAAGCCTCAAAATTGAGCCACTCTTGGATGATTACAAAATATCTTTCTTGTTCACTCAATACATCCAATTTCTCAAAATCAATCCAAAAGTTCCGTTTGATGCTCCTTGCCATTTCTACAGCAGTAAGAACATTCGATAAGACAGTTTCTTTACTTTTAAATTTCCTGAAAATTCTTTCTGTAACTGAATAAAGTTCTTCTTCAAGACTTTTGAGTGTCAGGTTTATATCAAAATTATTTTGACTCAAATGTTTCAAAGCCTGTTCTTTTGAAACATTTGTCTTACTGATTACAATTTGAAGTCTTTTATTTTCTTCCTCTTTATTCAAAAGTATTGATTATTTTGTTTTTCGTTCCTTAAAGATAATACCGTACTCCTCCAATTCTTTGAGGACTGGTTCATACATTTCAGCATAAATAGGCATCAGTACCCCTCTCGATTTTATTTCGCCTGCCAAAATCAGTTTACAAGCAATACCTAAGGGCAATCCAACTGTTTTTGCCATTGCCGTATGGATATTGTCTTCTCCTATCACCACGAGTTCCGAAATAATTTCGTTTTCATCACCTGCCTGCTCAAAATTAATAATGTGTTGCATCACAATCATATCTTTGTCTTCAGGGGCAAGCACCCACTTTTGTTCTAAAATATGTTGTAAAATTTGGGCTGGAGTGGCTTCTGCTTTTGGATAATTGATATTTTTATCCGTAAAAAGCTCCAACCAAGCCATCTGATGTAAAATAGTAGCTTGTTTTTCTTGAGCAATACCCAAATAGTTTACAAAAGTATTTTCAAGTGTGCTATTTGTATTTTCGGGTAAAAAAGTCTTTAAAAACTGCTGATACGTAAGGTTTTGGGTTGGCATGATGGTTACATTGTCAGTCATGCCCAACTGTACAAAGCAATCCCAAGCTGCACAATAGTTTTGTTTACGAAGCGTTCCACGCAAAAGCGTCTGAATATTCTCCAGACCATACACACTCTGATAACCCAAAGAATCTCTGTTGGCATAACCCTCAAACACACCATACTCTTCTACTTCAAAATGCTCAACACGCCTAAAAAGCTGATGATAAGGAATATATTTAATTTGCTTATTTTCTAAATATTTGGCTACGCCTTGTCCTGCCAAAACTACATTCTGAGGATTCCAAGTGAATTTATAATGCCAAGGATTATTATCCGATTCAGGGGCAATTAGTCCGCCTGTAAACGATTTGAAAGATTTTACAACTGCCCCTTCGCCTCTGATGTGGTCTAAAATCTTCATGGCTGAAAGGTGGTCAATGCCTGGGTCAAGACCAATTTCATTCAAGAAAATCAAGTCTTTTGCCTTCACTTCGGCGTCCAATTCTT
>Ga0075157_10001984_pt1 | contig 12201 bp, 6 predicted proteins | sample JI81BgreenDNA_FD_70967 | JGI IMG/M metagenome (GOLD analysis project Ga0075157, IMG submission 70967) | Wastewater effluent complex algal communities from Wisconsin, to seasonally profile nutrient transformation and Carbon sequestration -... | ecosystem: Engineered > WWTP > Effluent > Algae...
AAAAATATATCAACATCAGCAGCATCGGAATAATTCTGATGCTGTTGTTACCCACCATACTATTAGCACAACCTGGCTTTGATGATGATGTAAGCGATGTGCCATTGGATGGTGGATTGAGCCTATTAGTTGCAGCAGGTGTAGGTTATGGAGCTAAAAAGTTGAGAGAAAAAAAAGTGAATAAAATCTAAATTTTCAAAGCATGTATTTCTTTTTAAACAATAATAAACGTATGAAAAAAAAGTGTTTAAATTTTTATCAAACTTTCTTAGCATTATTGATTATGATGTTTACATCATTCAGTGTACAGGCACAACATGATGTTATTGTAGCAAAAGATGGAACAGGTAATTTTTCAACAGTTCAAGCTGCTATTGATGCTGCACCTTCAAATAGAACAATACCATATGTGATTTACATTAAAGATGGTAAATACAAAGAAAAAATTACGGTAGCATCTACCAAAACATTCATTCATTTAGTAGGTCAAAGTGTTGCAAATACAATACTTACTTACGATGATTATGCATCAAAGCCATTGCCTGGTGGAGGTACGGTTGGAACACAAAATTCAGCTAGTTTTACGGTGAATGCTACAGATTTTGCTGCTCAAAATATTACGTTCGAAAATAGCTACGGAGACGGTTCACAAGCTGTTGCTATTTTAGTAAATGCGGATAAAGCAGCGTTTAAAAACTGTAGATTTTTAGGTAATCAAGATACAATCTATACAAAAGGAAATGGAACTCCAAGACACTATTTTAAAAACTGCTATATAGATGGTAACGTCGATTTTATTTTTGGTAGTTCAGTAGCCTTATTCGATTCTTGTATCATTTATGCCAAATCTAGAACTGCTGCAGGATCTTCTTTTATAACTGCTGCAAATACACCTCAAGGTCAAGCCTATGGTTATGTGTTTAAAGATTGTAAACTGCCTGCCAATACTGGTGCTACCTCTTATTTTTTAGGTCGTCCTTGGCAAAATAGTAATGGTAGTACACTCCCTTATGCAAATAATAAAACCGTTTTCTTAAATGCTAAAATGGGGTCTTCTATCAACGTAGCTGGCTGGACAACTTGGGATGGAGGAACAGATGTTAATCTTATTACTTATGCAGAATATAAGAGTACAAACTTTAGCGGTACTTTATTAGATATTTCCCAGAGAGTATCTTGGTCTAAGCAACTATCAGATGCTGAGGCGGCTACTTACACTTTTGCAAATATGTTTACAGATTGGAATCCTTGTAATACAGTTGCTGGCTTTTGTAACAATACTCCTGCAGAAATTATTGTTTCTAATTTCAGAGGCACAAAAGGTAGTTCTTCATCTATATTTAATTGGAATATTAGTTGGCCAATTGATGGCATTAAATACGAGTTATTTAAATCATCTGATAGAACAAGTTTCACAAAGCTTACAGAATTAACTTCTACAAATGATTCAATTATAAATTTTGATGCTACAGATGCATTACCTTCTCCTAATACTGCTTTTTATTATTATTTAAGAGCAAGTAAAAATGGTATGACAAGTTTTATTTCAGACACCATTCAGCTATCAAGTATTCCTACAATTAATACAATAGGAGCACTGAGTAGTTTTTCACAAAGTTTAGGTACTCCATCAACAGCTCAGGTATATAGTTTTTCTGCAGAAAATATAGTTACAAGTGTTACTATTACGCCTCCAATTAATTTTGAAGTTTCTAGAGATGGTATAAACTGGTTTACTAATAATAATCCATTGGTTATTAATTCAATTAATAATGCTATTACTTCAGCTAATATAAATGTACGTTTAAATGCATCAGCATTAGGTAGCTACAGTGGTAATATCGTTCACACATCAGCAAATGCAACAACGGTAAATATTCCAATAAGTGGAAGTACAATCGCATTTACAGCTCCAACATCTTTTTTATTACAAAGGTGGCCTTTAACGACAAATAACATTGACGATGCAACTGTAAGAAATGCTGGCGTTGTTGCAACCGTACCTACTCTAAGAAATTTAACTGTTTCCAATGGAACAACAGTGGCTGCTATCCCTGCATTTAGCCAAGATAGAGGTATGGCTTTTGGTACAACTGCTAATGGTGATGGTAGTTGGGGAACTGCAGTTGGTGGGCCTGGTGGAAACTTAAATAGATCCTTCTATGTAGAATTTAAAGTTACAGCTACTTCTAGTATTGCATCATTAAAAGTAGACTCAATTATTTTAAATGCTGCATTTTACAATACGGCAAGCAATACCAAATTAGCAGTAGTGTATTCTAAAAATGCATTTGTAAGTGGTTCAGATTCTGCCGATGTTACTGGTGGAATTTCTCCAACAGGTATCGGACTTTTAAGTACTGCTAATGGAGCATTTGCAACGCCTGTAATATTAGCCAATCAAACAAGTGGTAATCCAAATAATTATAGGTTTGCTTTAAATGGATCTACTGGAGTTACTGTTAGTGCTGGTGAAACAATTACAATTAGGCTCTATTTTTCTTGTGGAAGCTCTAGTACTGGCAGATACGCTATGATAAAAGATGTATCTATTATTGGTGCTACAACTACAACACTTCCTTTACAATTGTTGAGTTTTACTGGAAGTTTACAAAACAAAGCCGTACAGTTAAAATGGAATACCAATCAAGAAATAAATGCAGAGAAGTTTGTGATTGAGAAGAGTAATGATGGAATTGCTTTCAATAAGGTTGCTACCATTAATGCTAATAATTCAACTTCTTTTAATGCATATTCTTTCATTGATGCAAGTGTGCAATTGAATAATTATTATCGTTTAAAAATGATTGATAAAGATAGATCTTACACATTTAGCAATACCATTTTAGTTGTAAATAGCGAAGCTGTTGGTGTAACTGTTTATCCAAATCCTTCTATTAATATGGTTACTTTATCTCATCCTTCAAATGCATACCAATCATTTGTACGTATTGTAAATAGTAATGGTAAAAATGTATTACAGCAATTAGTAAAAGCCAATGTTTCTAAAACAGAAATCAATATTCAGCAATTACCAAAAGGTATGTATTTTATACAGTTTGAAAACGATGATAAGCAAATTCAAGTAACATCTTTCATCAAAAAATAATGTACAGTTGATGGTTCTTCTTGTGATACCTACATGAGAAGAACCATCCTTTAAATATAATTTTAAAATGGTTAAATTATACTTTTTACTAGTTCTGTTTTTTTTGATTAATTGTGTAAATGCTCAACAGTTAGCTTTTCCAGGGGCTGAAGGTGCAGGTGCTTTTGTTACGGGTGGAAGAGGAACGCCAACAACACCAACAACTATTTTTGAAGTTACAAAGCTGACAGATGATGGCTCTGTAGGCACACTTCGTTATGCGGTAACAAATAATAGTCCTGTTGCAACGCATCGTACTGTTATATTTAAAGTTTCTGGAACAATACGCTTAATATCTGAGTTAAGATTGTCTCGGGCAAATACAACCATTGCTGGGCAAACTGCACCAGGTGATGGTATTTGTATAGCAGATTATCCTGTAATTATTAATGCCAATAACATTATTATTCGATACTTGCGTTTTAGGTTGGGCGACAGATATCAATTGGCAAGATTAGGAAACGATGATGCAATAACTGGCACCGATAGGTCTGATGTAATAATAGATCATTGTACAATGAGTTGGTCTAACGATTGTTTGTTTGATATTTATAAAGGTAACAATGTTACAGTTCAATGGTGTTTATTAAGTGAACCTTTAAATAGGTCTTATCACGATGAAGGAACAGGTGTTCAAGAGCATGGATATGGTGGAATTTGGGGCGGATCTAAAGCAAGCTTTCATCACAATTTATTCGCCCATGCTAAAAGCAGAACACCCAGATTTGATGGTAGTAGAAATTTAGGAAATGGCTCTACAACCGGTTTAGAAAATGCAGAATTTGTAAACAATGTTGTTTATAATTGGGGAGATTATCAAACAACAGGTGGTGAAGGCGGAAACTATAACCTCATAAATAATTATTACAAATTTGGGCCAAGCACTCCAACGAATAGAAGGTCCATTGTACTTGTACCTTTTAAAAGTTCATCATTACCTTATGGGCGTTATTTTTTTTCAGGTAATTATATCGATGGCGTAACCAATGCAAATACAAGTTGGTTAAATACTGTAGTGATGAGTGGAGGTTCTAATAACGATACATTGGCATCTAAAATGTTACAACCCTTTTCACTACCTAATAGTCCTTTAAATATTCAAACAGTAGTGAATGCATATCAGTCTGTTTTAAATAATGTTGGGGCAATTTTACCCAAAAGAGATACTTTAGATCAACGTATTATTAACAATGTAATCAATAGAACTGGTGCTATTATTGATGTTCAAGGAGGCTTTCCTAGACTTACAGATTTTAATACTACAATTAATGCATGGCCTACACTTATATCATTAACAGCCTTAACCGACAGCGATGGTGATGGTATGCCTGATAGATGGGAAACTGCTAGAGGATTAAACCCTAACAATGCAAGCGATAAAAATGGTTATCATGCCAATGGATATACCCATCTAGAAAATTATTTAAATGGGGATAGTATTGTTGCTAATGGAGTAATAAATACTTGTATACAATCAAAAGCTTTGGTTGCAACAAGAACTAGTAATTGGCTACATGCAACTGATACTACAAATAGCATTTTAATATCAACAGACACATTGAATGCGTTTGCATCCATAAAAGATGATGGAGCTTATGGAACAATAAATGCATCTTATTTTACAACCAATACACTGCGTTATTTTTCTCAAAAACCGTATCTAAACAGAAATGTAACATTAACTCCACGATCAGTGATTAATGGCACAGTTAAAGTGCGTATTTATTTTACACAATCTGAATTTCTAGCACTAAAAAATGTAGATGCTTCTATACAGTCTATTAATGACTTACAAATTTTATTGTTGAATAGTGCATGTAGTAATAATTTAAATGGAGCATTTACGGTGATTCAGCCAACAGCTTTTGGCAATTTTGGAACTTATCAAAACGATTATTTTGTTGAGTTTGAAACAGCCTCTTTCGGAACATTTTTCATTGGTGCTAGTATTACAACACTACCTATTCAAATACAGCAGTTTTCTGCAAACTATCTACAAAATTCAACAACATTTAAATGGAGTACTGTAAATGAAAAAAATATAGACCACTACGAAATTGAAAGTAGCATTAACGCTTCTAGTTATCAGTTTTTAACAGCAGTTTCAGCGAAAAATGGATCTGTCAATAATTATGAAATTAGTGTGAATGGTGTACTAAATAAAATAACTTATTTCAGAATTAAAATAGTAGAAAAAAATGGCAAAATATCTTATAGCAATGTTGTGTCTATAAATGTGAATGGTAACATTGCAATTTTGTATCCTAATCCAACAAAAGCTACCATTAGTATTCAATTACCCATTTTTTCAAATGGTGTCATGCAGATGTTTAACAGTAAAGGTGGTTTGGTAATGCAAAAACAGGTACAGTCAGCTATCGACTTGCAAAATATATCTGTTCATCAATTAGCTTCAGGATGGTATCGGGTACATATTTTAAATGCTAATAGCCAAACCTTTGAAGGAAATTTTTTAAAACAGTAAATTACTTTTGGGAACGTTTGCGTAGATATTTTTTTCTCAAAAACCGATTCGATTGAATTTTGAAAATAATTAAAAATTGCTTTATGAAAAACAAATTTACTTTTTTACTTTTTTTTGTTGCAGCCTTTTTTTTAAAACTAAATGCACAGGGTGGTACTTATTTTACAGAATACTTTGATAATTCGTCAGCAGCTGCTATTACTGGTACAACTGCAAACGCAGTAACTACACCAACTACATTCACAATTGGAACAGGTGATTGGATGTGTTATTATTCTTTCCGTTCTGGTAGCGGTTGCTCTCCAAATGATCCAGTATCTGTAGCTTCTGCAAAAACGTTAAGAATATTAAGTACAAACGTATCAACTCCAGCTGGGTTGTCTTCTAATTCTAATGGTCCTAATGCATACTTAATTACACCTATTTTAGGTTCTGGTGTGAATGTAATTACTTGGAAAAATTTCTCTACTTCTGCTAACGGTACAATTTCAGTTTACAAGAGTAGTAATAGTGGTACAAGCTGGACGCTTGTGCAAACTGTGCAGAATACTGGAACTGGATGCGGAGATTATACTTTAACAGTTAATGACGCATCTGCAAATAGAATCAAGTTTCAGAACGAGAGTACAACAAATGCTGATCTTGACAACATCTCAATTACATCAGTATCAGCTATATTACCTGTAACTTTTGGTTCTCTGACAGTTAATGGAATCAATAATAGCACAACTATTTTATGGAATGTTGAAACTGAAGTAAATACTAGTCATTACGAGGTTTTGCAATCTTCAGATGGTAACTCTTTTATCAAGGTTGGTACTGTGTTAGCAACAAATAAAAAAGCTTATTCGTTCTCGTTGCCTACAACAAATGATAAAGCTTACTACCGAATTAAAGCCGTTGATAAAGATGGTAAATTCTCTTATAGTAATACTACCAGTATTCAATTAAATGCTAATTCTCAAAAATCACTATCTGTTTATCCAAATCCTGTTGTAAACGGAAAAGTATATGTTCAAATAAATAGTTTACCTAAAGGTATTTACAGAGCAAATGTTTTTGATGGTCTAGGTAAGTTAATTCATTCTTCAGTAGTTCAATATCAAGGTGGTGTGTTGTCTCAAACACTTGATATTGCTAATTTAAAAGAGGCTGGAAATTATTATTTACAACTTACAAATGGACAAACATCTATCCAACAACGCTTGTTGGTTCGTTAATAATTAATATACTTTAAAACCCCAAACGGTGTATATAATAGCGATATTATATGCATCGTTTTTTTATGTACATTACTTTTCATTATTCATCATCAATCGTTATTCACAATCATGCAAATTCAAGTAGCACTAGCATCTTTTGGCATGTCTGGTAAAATATTTCATGCTCCTTTTTTACACATTCATCCAAACTTTAACTTATATGCATGTGTAGAGCGTAGTCAAAAAAATATTCAACAATATTATCCTGCAACAAAATCATTTTCAGATTTTGAAACAATATTAGCAGATGAAAATTTGCAACTAGTTATCATAAATACCCCCAATACTACACACTTCGATTTGGCAACAAAAGCATTGCTTGCTGGTAAGCATATTGTTGTAGAAAAACCATTCACCGTTACAACAGAAGAAGCCGATCAGTTAATGGCTTTAGCAGCTAAGCAACAATTAGAAATTTTTGTTTTTCACAACAGACGATACGATAGTGATTTTATTACCATTAAACAAATAATACAACAGGGTTTATTGGGAAGTATTGTTGAGTGTGAAATTCACTTTGATCGCTTCTCTCAAAATGTAAGTAATAAATTACATAAAGAAATTCCAGTAAAAGGTACTGGTGTTTTATACGATTTGGGTTCACATATTATTGATCAAGCCTTGCAATTATTTGGAATGCCCAAAGCAGTTTTTGCAGATATTTTTGCAATGCGTTCTGTAAGTAAAGTAGATGATTATTTTGAACTATTGTTATATTATCCAAATAAAAGAGTTCGGCTAAAAGCCTCTTATTTAGTGAAAGAACAACCGTTTGGATATATGATTCATGGCACAGAAGGGTCTTTTATAAAACCTAAAACAAATGTGCAAGAAAATGATTTAACTAGTGGTTTGTTGCCTCAACTTATAAATAACAATTGGGGTAAAGAAGATGAGAAAGATTGGGGGATTTTAAACATACAAATTGATGGTAAAGAACGTAGAGAAAAGTTTCCTTCTTTACAAGGTAACTACATGCAATTTTATACAGAAGTGTATAATTGTTTGGTACATAAGCATCCTTCACCTGTATTAGCAATAGAAGGAAGAATGGTTATACAACTCATTGAAGCTGCTTATAAAAGTGTTACCAATGGTACAATAGTTCATCTGTAAAAGATGCTCAAAAATCTATAAAAAAATCAGTGCAATTATCGGCAACGATTGCGTAAATAAACTACTCTATATGCTTTTGTAATGAGAAATTTGTATACAGCATTCTATACCATTATTTTAAAAAATGCTTGCTTCTTTTTTATGAAAAAAAGTGTATTTCTATTCGTTACATCATTGGGGCTTTTGCAAAGCTCAATGGCTCAATTTAAACTTCCGAAAGTATTGCTTCCTGTATTTAAAAAAGATACAATTAATATTCAGCAATATGGTGCTGTTGCAGATGGCTTAACGCTTAATACAAAAGCTATTAATACTGCAATTGCGGCTTGTTCTAAAAAAGGTGGAGGAGTGGTTTTAGTGCCAAAAGGCTTTTGGCTTACTGGTCCTATTGTTTTGCAGAGCAATGTAAATCTACATATAGCTAATGCTGCACTTGTTCAATTTACTGCTGATAAATCTCAATATCCTTTAGTTGAAGGAAATTGGGAAGGCTTAGGATCTGTTCGTAATCAATCGCCTATTTCTGCTACAAATGCTACAAATATTGCCATTACAGGAAAAGGAATTGTTGATGGTAATGGTGATGCTTGGAGAATGGTGAAGAAAGATAAACTCACAGAAAGCCAATGGAAAAAATTAGTAGCTAGTGGTGGATTATTAAGTGCCGATAAAAAAACTTGGTATCCTTCTGAGCAATCATTCAAAGGCTCACAAGTGAAAGATGCAGGGGTTATTAAAAATGGACAAACAGCAAAAGATTTTGAAGAAATAAAAGATTTCTTAAGACCGAATTTATTGGTTTTAACTAAGTGTAATAAAATATTGTTAGAAGGTGTAACTTTTCAAAATTCTCCTGCTTGGAATTTGCATCCTTTAATGTCTGAAAATATTACCATAAGAAATGTTTATGCAAAAAATCCTTGGTATGCACAAAACGGAGATGGATTAGACTTAGAAAGTTGTAAAAATGTACTTGTGGAAAACAGCACATTTGATGTAGGTGATGATGGTATTTGCATAAAAAGCGGAAGAGATGCTCAAGGTAGAAAAAGAGGCATGCCAACTGAAAATGTAACTATCAAAAATTGTGTGGTGTATCATGCACATGGAGGGTTTGTAATTGGTAGCGAAATGAGTGGAGGAGCAAAAAACATTAATGTAACTGATTGCACATTTATTGGTACAGATATTGGTTTGCGTTTCAAAACTACAAGGGGTAGAGGTGGTATTGTAGAGAATATTTATTGCAATAATATTTACATGAAAGATATTGTAGGAGAAGCCATTTTGTTTGATATGTATTACATGGCAAAAGATCCTGTACCATTGGTCGGTGAGCAAAGAGATGCCCCTAAGGTTGTATTATTGCCAGTTACAGAAGAATCGCCACAGTTTAAAAATTTCATTGTTAAAAATGTAGTTTGTGATGGTGCAGAAAAAGCGATTTTTTTCAGAGGATTGCCAGAAATGAATGTGCAGCAAATTGCTTTAGAAAACATTACAATTCAAGCAGATAAAGGAATTATTTGTGAAGAAGCTTCAAATATTTCATTGAAAAATGTACATCTCATAACAAAGCAAACCAATCCGGTCGTAAGTATTGTAAATAGTAAAAATATTTTGTTTGATGCATTACAATATAATAATAACACTACGTTATTGTTTAACCTTAGTGGTGTAAATAGTAAATCAATTAAAGTTATTAATACCAATATTTCTAAAACTACTAAACAAGTAGAATTTTTAAACGATGCAAATGCATCTATGCTTCAATTTCAATAACCAATAAGCAGGATAGTATGGGATGGTTTAGATAAGATTTCTTTTCAAATTGCCAACTTATACAAGCGATTGCTTTAATAGATTTTTTTATGAAACGTGTCATTGTTTTTTCCCTTTTCTTTTTAGTATCGCTTTCTTCTCAAGCACAACATTCGTATGCAGAAAAAATGGCTGCAACCGCTATGCGTTTATGGGCAGATACTTTAACACCAGGAGAAGGTAGACCATTTACTAAATGGAGCTACGATCAGGCTGTTATTTTAAAAGGTATTGAAGGTTTGTGGCTGAAAACTGCAGACAAAAAATATTTTGCCTACATGCAAAAATGCATGGATTTTTTTGTAGATGATAAGGGTGTAATTAAAACCTACAAACAGGAAGATTATAATATCGATAATGTTTTAGGTGGTAGGATTTTATTAACCCTTTATAGAGTTACTGGAAAGGAAAAATACTATAAAGCTGCAGCTACTTTAAGAGAGCAATTAACCAAGCATCCTCGTACAAATGAAGGAGGCTTTTGGCACAAGAAAATATATCCTTACCAAATGTGGTTAGATGGCTTGTATATGGGACAACCATTTTATGCAGAATGGGCAACTGTTTTTAATGAACCAACTACTTCTTACAACGATATTGTTAATCAATTTGTATGGATGGAAAATCATGCAAGAGAACCAATTACAGGTTTATTGTATCATGGTTGGGATGAAAGTAAGCAACAACAATGGGCTAATAAAACAACAGGCACTTCTCCCAATTTTTGGGCTAGAGCAATGGGATGGTATGGTATGGCTTTAGTTGATGTGTTAGAACAAATTCCAGCATCTTTTGAAAGAAGAAAAGAGCTTGTTAAAATTCTAGAACGTTTTACCTCAGCTATTCGTAAAGTACAAGATAAAAAAACAGGGCTTTGGTACGATGTTTTAGATAAGCCTACACTTAAACCAAATTATCTTGAAGCCTCTGCAAGTTGCATGTTAACATATACAATAGCAAAGGGAGTTCGTTTGGGCGATTTAAAGAAAGAAAGTTTATCAATTGCTCAAACAGCTTATAATGGAATTTTGCAACAGTTTATAGAAACCGATGCAAATGGCTTTACCAATCTTAAAGGAACTGTTGGAGTTAGTGGTTTGGGTGGAAAGCCTTATAGAGATGGTAGTTTTGAGTATTACATGAGCGAAAAAGTTGTGATAAACGATCCAAAAGGTGTGGGTGCATTTATACAAGCAGCCAATGAAGTAGAAGCAATTAATCAATTGCAAGTTGGTAAAGGCAAAACCATTTTACTAGATCATTATTATAATGCCGAAACCCAAAAAGATATAACAGGAGTAGAAAAACCATTCCATTATGTATGGGAAGAAAGAGATAATAATGGCTTCTCTTTATTGGGAGATGTTTGTAAAAGTTATGGATTGAAACTAAATACGTTATATACAGCTCCAACATTCGATAATTTAAAAAATGCCTCTATTTATTGTATTGTAGATGCTGATATTCCAAAGGAAAACCCGAATCCAAATTACATGAATGAGGCTGATGCAACTGTCATTTTCAATTGGGTAAAAGCTGGTGGAGTATTGCTATTGCTGCATAATGATAAAGGCAATGCAGAGTTTGATAAATTCAATATGCTCTCAAAAAAGTTTGGCATCACATTTAATGAAAATAGCAGAAACAAAGTAATAGGTACTCAATTTGAAATGGGTGTTCTTCAAATACCTGATGGTCATTCCATATTTAAAACTGCAAGAAAGGTTTATCTAAAAGAAATTTCAACATTGTCGATAACTGAACCTGCAAAAAGTGTGTTTACAGATAAAAGCGATATAATTATGGCCACGAGTAAAGTGGGTAAAGGAATCGTATTTGCTGTTGGTGATCCTTGGTTATATAACGAGTATGTTGATGGAAGAAAACTGCCTGCTGATTTCGAAAATTTTGCAGCAGCCAATGATTTAATAAAATGGTTAATACTTCAAACTAAGAAATAATCATGCATATTAAAATTCCTTTCACCTATTCTTTAATACTTTCTTTTTTTGTGCTTTCTTGTACAAGTAGTAAAAAGGTGTATAGCCAAGATTTAGTGGCAGATAATATGTTGATGTTGCAAAAACAATCTGGTGGTTGGCCAAAGCAATTAGATAAAAAACCAGTAGTTTATACAAAAGAATTTACTATTGAAGAAAAAGCTAAAATAGCCGTAGAACACAGTACAGACGATGCCACAATAGATAATAATGCAACAACAAAAGAAATTCGTTATTTATTAAAAGCATATCAACAATACAAAATTGAAAAGTATTTAGTAGCAGCTGAAAAGGGAATACAGTATTTGTTAGATGCTCAATATAAAAACACAGGTGGTTGGCCACAGTTTTATCCAGATAAAAGTAGTT
>Ga0075157_10001986_pt1 | contig 12195 bp, 14 predicted proteins | sample JI81BgreenDNA_FD_70967 | JGI IMG/M metagenome (GOLD analysis project Ga0075157, IMG submission 70967) | Wastewater effluent complex algal communities from Wisconsin, to seasonally profile nutrient transformation and Carbon sequestration -... | ecosystem: Engineered > WWTP > Effluent > Algae...
GCGGCGACGTCGGCCGGCACCTCGAGCGGCACCGCCTCGGCCTCGTGCAGCGTCTCCGCCGGGAAGTCGTGCGGCAGGTTGCGGGTGTGGATGGCCGCCTCGACCACGCGCGAGGCCGTGAGCCGGTCGCCCAGCACGACGAGGATGCGGCCGAAGGGCGGGCGGCCCGACTCCGGCGGCGCGGTGATCTCGGCGACCACGCGCTGGCCTTCCTTCGCGCCATTCCGAGCGAGCGGCGGGATGAGCACCTCGGCGAGGATGCGGCGGTCGTCCGGCACGACGTAGCCGATGCCGGCGCGCTCCTCGAAGCGACCCATCACGCGGGTGAGGCGGCGTTCGAGCACTTCGACGACCGCGCCTTCGCGGCGGCCGCGGCGGTCGACGCCGGTGACGCAGCCGAGCACGCGATCGCCGTGCATCACCTTGCGCATCTCGTTCGGCGGCAGGAACAGGTCGTCGCTGCCGTCCTCGGGCTTCAGGAAGCCGAAGCCGTCCGGGTTGGCGATGACGCGGCCCGGGATGAGGTCGAGGCGTTCGGCCGGGGCGAAGCCGCCGCGTCGGTTCAGCAGCAGCTGGCCGTCGCGGACCATCGCGGCGAGCCGCTTCGACAGGGCTTCGAAACGGTCCGGCGCCTCCAGGGCGAAGGCCTTGGCCAGTTCGTCGGCGTTCACCGGACCGGGCGCGGCGACCAGGTGCGCGAGGATGGCCTCGCGGCTGGTGATCGGGTTGTCGTAGCGCTGGGCCTCGCGGCCCGCGTGGGGATCGGTGCTGCCTCGGGCGGCCGAGGGCGCGCTGGCAGGGGCGTCGACGCCATAGGGGTCGTAGCTGCGCGGGCGGGGTCCGGGGCGTCCGCTACCCCGCGTCGTGTCGGGCATCCACGGCGCCTTGGCCGGTGCCTTGCCCTTGCCACCGCCGGACGTGCCGCCCGGACCCTGGCCGGGGCCTTTGCCCCGGCTGCCTTTCGATTTGGTCATGGGCGGCAGCATAGCGCGAGGCGGACACCGGGCGTTGACAGTGCGGTGCACTCGCCGTAATCTTCGCGGCCTTCCAGCGCTTCGGCGTTGCGAGGCACCTGCCCAGGTGGCGGAATTGGTAGACGCACTAGTTTCAGGTACTAGCGGGTAAAACCGTGGAGGTTCGAGTCCTCTCCTGGGCACCATCCAATCGTTCGGGGATGTTCGCAGCAAGCCGAAAGCAACCCCGAAGCAGACCTAAAACCCCGCCACGGCGGGGTTTTTTGTTGCCCGCCCATCCGTGGGCGTCCTCACCCGTCCGCTTGCAGCCGCCCCGAAATGGGGGTAGAAATGGCGGTAAGTGAATCAGGATCGAAGTTGGGACGCCCGTGGCATCAAAGCTCACCGATATCGAGGCCCGCTCGGCACGCCCCAGGGACAAGCTCTATCGCCTGTCTGCTGGCCAAGGACTCACGCTCGCTGTTACCCCATCGGGCGCGAAGTACTGGCAGCTTCGCTATCGCTTCGCCGGAAAGCCCAAGACCTACTCCGTCGGCGTCTACCCCGCCATCGGTGTAGCAGAGGCCCGCGCGAAAGCCTCAGCGGCCCGCGCGCACTTGCTCAACGGGATTGACCCTTCCGAGCACAAGCGGCAAGCCAAGCTAGCCCTTCGTCTGTCTGTGGCGCGCACCTTCGGGGATGCGGCTCAGCGCTGGGTGGATCACAACACGCCGCGCTGGAAGCCAGCCACCCTAGAGAAAGTCCGCCAATACCTCGACAAGGACCTGCTGCCCCCGCTTGGCAAGCGACCACTCGCCAACATCACACCGATGGAGCTGGGCTTCGTTGTCGAGAAGATCGAGGCCCGGAAGGCCTTCAACGTCGCGAAAAAGACCAGGCAATGGCTGAGCGCGATTTTCGACTACGCAATCGCCAAGGGCTTGGCCGAACACAATCCGGCCGAGAAGCTCGGCGCGGTGGCCACCGTCGCCCCGCCGAGCGAGAACCACGCCCACCTTTCCCTGGATGAGCTTCCCGCCTTCCTGCACGCGCTGGACGCCTACCAGGGCTCGCCACTGACCAAGGGCGCGACGTGGCTTGCGCTCTGGACCGCGAATCGGCCAGGGATCACCCGAACCCTTCGATGGGCCGAGCTCGACCTCGAGGATGCGCTTTGGACGATCCCCAAGGGGCGACCTGGCATGAAGCGCGGCTATGCCCACTTGACCCCTCTTCCTACTCAGGCCGTCGCCCTGCTGCGCGATCTTCATCGGCTGACGGGCACTTATGAGTTCGTCTTCATCGGCCGTAACGATCCGCGAAAGCCGATGAGCGATGGGGCGATCAATGCCGCGCTCAAGTCGATGGGCTACGGTGGAAAGCAAACGGCGCACGGCTTCCGGCACCTGGTGAGCACAGCGCTGAATGATCAGGGCTGGGAGTCGGATTGGATCGAGCGCCAGCTCGCACACGGCGATCCAGACGAAATCCGAGGCACCTACAACAAGGCGCAATACCTGGATCAGCGGCGAAAGATGATGCAGGCCTGGGCCGACTACCTCGACCGAATCAAGCTGGGCACCCTCCATCCGGTGACCGCCAAGAAACCCGGCAACCGCCGGTGAACCGGCCTGCCGTGGTGCTGCAACACCACGGAGGCTTCCACAACCGTTCCTGCTAGGAGAACGATCATGGCTTGTACCTCACCTGCCCTTCCCGGCCCGTCGCACAACGCAGAGCACGGACCGCTATTGACGAGGCGAATCGATGTTTTCTACGCGACCGATAAGGCCGCGCTGCTGACGATCAACGCAGGCGTACCCGTCGAGGTCGCAAACGACGTGGCCTCGGCCTTGCTCAAGTCCGCCGTTGACCGACTCCGATTGGCAGCGGATGGCTATGAAGTCGCCGGCCATGCCGCCGATGAAATGGCCCTGATGCTGCAAATCGTCGGAGGCCTCCATCGGGCCGCGCGGCCAGCCCAATAGCACTCGCCCCGCCTCAAAGCTCAAGCGGCCCGCCCGGGTGCTGCAACACCCGGGAAGGCCTTCCACAACCGTTCCTGCTAGGAGAGCGATCATGGCTTCCCCATCTTCCAAGAACCCCCTCTCGGCTGTCGAGTCGAGCCCCCACCCGGCAATCACTCGTAAGGAGGGGTTTGGCTTCATTCCCCGCACCGGCGAAAACATCTACTCCGTTAACCCCGGCCTAGACCGGGACGTTGCACTCGATGAGGCGCACCTCTTGCTCATCGGCGCACGTTCGATGGTTTGGGAAGGCTTCGAGGAGCCGCTTTCGCCCGACAAGTGCAAGCTCTTGGAGCTCGCAATCGAGGCCGCAATGGCTTTGGTATCCGCGAGCCGGGGCTAGATTCAATCGCGATCTGCGCCGCGACAGCGCCGATGCTTGCCCAGGAGGGCGGACATTTCCCCTGAAATGTCCGCCCTCTTTCGTTGCACCTTCGCTATCGGGCCGATCCGCTTCCCTGGCGGGCGATCGGCGTTGAAGGTCGCGAAACTGGATGCGCAACAAAGGGCGCGCCAGCTAGCACGAATCATGCGAAGCCGTCACTGCGAAATGTTTCGCCTAGTCGATTTCGCCACTCATTGGCGACAGTTCGCCGCCGTCCGGAAAACTAGGAGCAAACAACCATGAACGCCCCCGCGATGCCTCTCACGCATCAGGTCCCTGAAGCTTGCCGCCGCCTTGCTCTGGGCCGAACGGCACTCTATGCGCTCATCAAGTCCGGGGAGATTCGAGCGATCAAGGTCGGGGCTCGAACCCTGATTCCCGAGTCTGAGTTGCAGAGCTTCGTCGAGCGCCGCCTTGCCGTTCGAGAGAGCGCATGAACCCGCGCCCCGTTGTCTCAAACCAATTCGCCGGAACGGGCGGAAAGTCCGTGCCTCGATTCTTCGATGAGGTTGCCTCTCGCGAGGCTCGGCTTAAGGCCATGAAGTCTCGCGGTGAGCTCGTCGCACACCAGGTGCCGGCCTGTGTGATTTATCTAGGGCGGCAAGACCTCGCGGATCAACGACTACTGCACATCGGCCCTAGTGCATTCGGTAGCTGCATGGTCGTTCCCTTTGGCAGGCGCGCTGCGGAATTCCGATGGCCGGAGCTAGACGAGGGGCTCACCATCACGCCCCGCGTTGCAGTTTGGTGCGATCGCCTTCGGAATCTCAGCGATGCGCGGGCGTTTGCCGCCGAGCTGGTGCGCGTTGCATACGGCCGAGTCTGGCTGTTCTGCGATAGCGCCACAGATAGTTTCTTCGAAGAGTATCGGGCGGCATAACGTGGCCCGGGTCATCGAGATCAAGAGACGAAGCGAGCCCGCGACAAGGGGCGCGGACGACGAGCGGCCTTCCGTCCTGGTTGAAAAGGGGCGAATCGACGTGGCGGCCGACTCCGCATCGTCGGTCGTCTTCGCGCCTGGTTCGCCCTATTTCCAGCGAGGCGAGAGTCTCGTCCGCCTCATTCAAGGAGCCGATGCGGCAAAGCACCGGAAGTCCTCGGAGGCCCCGCTTTTGCTGCCGGCAAGCGGCCCGATGCTGCTGGACGATCTCGAGCGCGCATGCCGCTTCTACTCGCGATCAAGCGCCCCGGACTCGGATGAGGTGCGAATCCGAACGGTTGCTTGCCCTAAGGCCCTGCCTGCCGTTCTATTGGCTCGCGCGGGCCGACTTCCAATTCCTAGTATTCGGGGGATTGCGGAGCTTCCGTTGTTGCATTCGGACGGGAGCTTGGTGAAGTCAGGCTATGACAACCGTGCGGGCGTAATCGTGGTCGCCCCAGGGGATTGGCCGGAGCCGCCCGAGTGTCCGTCTGAGGCCGATGCGCGCGCCGCGCTCGCCTTGATCAATCAGGTGATCGAGGGCTTCCCCTTCGTCGCTGAGAGCGATCGATCCGTGACTCTCGCTGCCATGCTGTCGGCGATCCTTCGGCCAGTCCTTCCCTCATGTCCAGCGTTCGCGTGGTCCGCGCCCGTTAGAGGCAGCGGCAAGAGCAAGCTCGCGGATGTTGTCGCAGTGCTCGCTACGGGCCGGACTGCGCCCGCGCTGACCTGGCCACCTCAGGAAGACGAGGCAGAGAAGCGGCTAGGCGCGTCGGTCATGGCGGGGGACGCGGTGATTCTTCTCGACAACATCGAGACCGCCCTTCGTGGTGCATGCCTAAATTCCCTTCTCACTCAGCCGACAGTTGCTGTCCGCATGCTCGGCCGGTCGCAACTGATCCGGCTCGGGGCGGCCGTTCTCGTCCTGGCAACCGGTAACAACCTGGTTCTTCTTGGCGACCTGAGTCGTCGCTTCCTCGTCTCCCATCTCGATCCCCACACCGAACGCCCCGAGCTGAGGCGGTTCGACTTCGATCCGGTCGCCCGCGCAATGGCCAAGCGCCGCGAACTGGTTGGCGCACTACAGACCATCGCCAAGTGGGGCGTAAGCGCGCAGACCGGCCTTCCGCCCTTGGGGAGCTTCGAGGAGTGGTCGAGGCGCGTTCGTGATCCGCTGGTTGCCCTTGGGCTCCCTGACTGCTGCGAGGTGCTGGATAGCCTGCACCGGTCGGACCCGGAGCGGGAGTCAGCCATCGAAGTGCTCGCTGAGTGGCGGCGGGCCTTCGGTGCTGAGGCGACGACGGTCGCCTCGGCGATCCGTTCAGCCTTGCACGATCCCGCCTTGCGCGACGCGCTGGACGGCGTAGCGGGTGGCCCGGGCGGTATCAGCCCCAAGCGACTCGGCAAATACCTAGCGCGCCAGCGGGACCGCATCTTCGGCGCTCTCGTCCTGCGCCGTCAGGACGATCTTGTGAGCAATACGGCCGCATGGTCCGTGCAGAGCACTGGGGATGCGTCGGGTTTCCGGGTTACCGGGAGTGACTCTAACGGGGCTGAGAAAAAAACAGAAAAGACAGTAGGGCCGACAGTGAACCCGGATACCCGGAAAGCCGGGAACGAGGCTGACGCTTACCGCAAAGCCAGCCGAGGTGATTCCGATGTTCCGTTCTAGTCGCTGCCGGGGCCTGTCCCCCGGGGTTCACGGGTCCTTCCTGGCTGGTCGGAGGGAGGGTAATTCGGACCTCGATGGGACGGTAGAGAGCGCCTATCAGAGTGAGGTTACCGAGAGGCTGACTGCATGACGGGCGAGACGAAATCCGACGCCCGAGGCCGGGCCATGGGCGAGCCGTCACTCTTGCCCTTCAACCCTGCGGACTTGGTAGCCATGCGCGTTCGCCCTGCCGACTTCGCGCGAATGGTCCAGGTGAGCAAGCAGACTGTTAGCCGCTGGATCAAGGAAGGGAAGATCGTTCTAGGTCCCGACGGCCGCCTCGATCCATCAAAGGCTGTTCGCGAGGTCCTCGAAAGGACGGACCCTGCACGCCTGCGTGCGCGGCTGTTCAAATCGGCAACCGAAAGCCGCGAAGAGTTGCGTTCTCGCGCAGAGAGCGCCGAGGCAGCGCTTCGCGCGGCAAAGCGAGAGATTGCGCAGTTGGAGGCCGAGCTCGCTGACGCGCTAGAGGGAGCCCCGGAGCGTTTCATTGGCATGGTGGCGTCGATGGGGGTGCTTCTCGATGAGGCTTTCCAGGGAGGCTGTGCAGAGGAATGGCTCCGGGCGGTTTGGAGCGAAGCGATTTTCCCTGGGTGGCTGGGAATCGCCCTGGACGATTCGCTTCATGAGGCCCTTCGGGCGGGAGCGCCATTGAGGCTGGCGACAGATCAGACGTTGGAATCATTCCGCGGAGGTGTCGGGAATGGAGAGTGAATCTTCCATCGAAGGGCCGGATGAGTGGATCGCAAGACTTGCTGGCCTGTCGCCGCTTGCGTCTGACGACCTGGGCTCAATCCGCAATGCGTTGCTTCGCTGGATCGAGGATGGCGACGAGACACCTCTTCCGGTTTTCTTGCGAATCCCTAGCACCCCGAAGAAGGCTCGCCTTTCGCTGCGAAACCACTACCTGAGAGAGGCGTCGAAGCGCTTCGAAGGCAGCCTATGGGACAGGGCCTGCGCAATGCACGATGAGTGCTCGCGCTTCGAGCAAAACGTTTGGCCTCGGGCTAGGAGTCGGGAGGAGCCACCGCCGTTCTTTTCTGATACGCAGCGGCTTGTTTGGCATGCCTGCAAGTGGGGCGCTCTGCCCTGCACACCTCAAGGCTTCCTGGCTGTTCTCCGGGACTAAGCGATGGACCGAGAGCGCTTAGCGGTATCTGCGCCAGCATCGAATCAGGCCAAAGCAGAGGTGAACCATGATTCTCACTCAAGAAATTCGCTCAGCACACGCCCGAACGGCTCAGAAAGTGGTTTCTTCGTCGGTGCGGGTGAGTGTCGCAGACTACGTTGAAGCGGCAATGGAGCTCGCGGGCTACCCCGTAGACCGTACCGCATCGGGGCGCGCACACCGCATGTCTTCCGAGATCAGCGAGAGCTGTCGTGAGTCCCCTAACGGCATGTGGATGCCCTTGCTCATTGGCCGCGATCTCAACGTCTCGTCGCCTGCCGCTGGCGGCAATCTGGCAGTGGAAAGCAATACTGGCACTTTGGTTAGCGCCCTCCGCCCGCTAAGTGCCGTCATCGCAGCCGGCGCGACCGTTCTCACCGGGCTTCGAGGCACGGCGGTTAACCTGCCTGTAGTGGGCTCGGGCGTTTCTGCGCAGTGGGTTGATGAGGGCGTTTCGCCGTCGAACCCGGACCCAACCTTTGGAAAGGCAATTCTTCGTCCGCGAACGATCACCGCAACGCTCGCGTTCACTCGCCGACTGCTAAAAAACGCGGCATTGCGTGACGGAATCGAGATCGCGCTTCGGGATGAGCTCATCGCTTCAATTTTGTCCGAGGTAGATCGCGCAGTGCTCGCCGGGAGTGGTATTGCGCCGGAACCCGCTGGCCTTCTCAATCTGCCGGATATGCCGACTATTGAGGCAGGAGCAAACGGCGCTTCGCCATCGTTGGAGGTCCTCTCTACGATCGAGCGCACCCAGTCCGAGAATAGCGGCCTTGAGGCTTCCGCATGGTTCGGAAACTCCGCCTTGCGTGACAAGTTGCGTCGTACACGCAGAGCGGCCGATTTGGACTTCCTCATCCCTGCGGAGTCTTCCAGCTTGTTCGGTAGGCCGTTCGTGGCTTCGGAGCACATCCCTGGCGACCTGAGCAAAGGAACCGGGACGGGGCTTTCTGCATTGATCCTCGGACACTTTCCGTCCGTAGTTATCGGCTTCTGGGGGCCCGCAGCAATTGATGTTGTGGTTGACCCGTACACGCTCGCCCGCCAGGGAATGATCAAGATCACCGCATCGGCGGAAATCGGCATTGTCGCCACACAGCCGGCCGCCTTCGTGCGCTGCCTGGACTTCGTGACCACCTAACCCGCGTGCATCGCGAGCACGCGAGGTCAAGCCGGCGAGTGACCTCAACAACCCCGGCAGTCGAGGGTGCTCTTCCAGGGGCTCTGACTCGGCGTCAACGCAGCCTGTCGAAAGTGGCTATGGGTCGGGAGACTCCGCGGGGAGACTGCTGACGGAATCGGCAAGTCCTCGCACGCTGAAGCCAGGTCGCATCGAGGCCCCGCCCCCGAGGGGCCTCACTTTTTTGCCGCCAATCAGTTGGCAAGGAATTGGCCCGCGCGACTGGACTTACAGATCAAGCTTCCGCCAGGATTGGTCCCAAGGCAGGATACGAGCATGTGAACAACAGGGACGTCCGATGAAGCAGAGTTTCGTACCGATCACCAAAGAAATCATCGCGGCAACTAGTAACGTTTGGCAGAGTCAATGCGAGGACGAGGACTGGGGTCAATACTTGGTATGGATCGAACACTTTGATCGACTGCTAGACGTAAGCGCAGACAGCGCGAAGGCGGCGCCTCATTCTCGCGTGCATGCGGTAGTCGATGAGGGCAATCCTAGCGTTGCGCTTGCGCTGGTCGCCTGCCGCTACAAGGGCGGTAAGGGTCGCGAAGTTCGCCTAATGGATATCGTCTTGAGTCCAGACCTTGAGGAAGCGAAGGACGAAGAGACGGCCGTAACTTCCGCGATCACCGTAGCCTCAGCTTTTGCTCACACTCTTGCGATGGCGGTGACGGACTACTCCGCAGACCGCTTCAAGATTCACGCAAATGCCCACTGGCACGGCGAATTCTTGAACCAGTTGGGGTCGGCTGTATCGGCGATGGCGCAGAGCATGTTCCGCGCGGAGTGGGAGGGAAAGTTTTTGGTGCTGATTCGAGGCCCGGTTCTTGCAGCCGTTCAGCAAGGTGACCCCGCGCCTAGCCCCTAGCTGGTGGCCTATTGCGCAGAGCGTCTCAGCTGCCGATACTTCTGAGTTATCCCCAGCAGGGGCCGAGTTATCCCCAGCCCCCCGCGATTTGTAACGGAGTTCACAATGAATGTCGCAAAGCTCTCCCGTGAAGAACTTGCACGCAGGGTCTTTGACGCAATCAAGGGCGTGTGCATTGCGGAAGCGAAAAGCGAGCGCCGAGCCGCGAACCCTTGGTTCAGCATGAAGGCCCGGGGTTGCCCTGCCGCCGCACAAGGCAGCAAGCAGGCTGCCTAGGCTTCGTTAGTGGCTTCATATCAGCAGGGGCCTAATGGCCCCTGTTCGTTCTCGCCGACTGAACGCGCCAACAGCATCGCGATTCGGCGGCTATGGGGCGGGTAAAAGTTGCGGTAACTGAGAAACTGAAAGCCATAAAACCACCTGCAATCAATAGCTTGCGCCTTTGTTTGCAGTCCTCTCCTGGCACCAAATACGAAAACCCGCCGCAAGGCGGGTTTTTTTATTGGCCGCGCCCAACGCCAGCGCGGGCGCGCCTGCCCGTCGACGGCCTTCAGCGCGCGAGCAGATCCTCGTGGAAAGCGCCGATCGGCCGCTCCGGGTGGCGGATCTGGATCTCGAGGATCCACAGCGCATCGGCCGGCTCATGGCCGATCGCGCCGAGGTCCGGCGCCTTGTGGATCGCGTGCGGGAAGTCGCCGACGCGATGCCCCTTCACCTCGTGGTTGAGTTCCCAGCCCATCGCCCGCGCTTCGCGCTTGGCGAAGGCGTAGAGCTCGCGACCGGTGGGCCGCAGTTCCCGCCAAGCGGCGGCGACCCGATCCCACAGCGCGCGGCAAGCCTCGGCGCAGGCGCGCATCGTCTCGTCCTCGCCCACGACGAAGGTGGTGCCCGCATCGCCCTCATGGCCCTCCCACACCGCGCCGAGATCGACGAAGAAGAGGTCGTTCTCGCGGAGCACCGCGTCCACGGGCGAGCGCTCTTTCCACATCAGGCAGGTGTTGGGGCCGACGCGCACGATGTCCGGGTGCCAGCGCCGCTGGTACCCCAGTTCGGCCAACACCTCGCCCGCCAGGACCTTGGCCTCGCTCTCGCGCATGCCCGGCCGCACGCGGCGGCCGATGGCGTGGACGGCCTCCCAGGTCTTCGCCTGCGCGTGCAGCAAGGCCTCGCGGCGGTAGCCGGTGCCGGTGCGCTCATGGGCCTCGGCGCTCATCGCGCACCTCCCGCGGCATGGCCCCAGAGCAAGCGGTTGAGCGGCGGCAGGTTGCCGGCCGCCAAGGCCCAGCCACGCAGGGCGACGGCCGGCATCGCCGCGTTCGAGTAGACGTCGTGGATCGCCTCGAACGCACGCGCCGAGACGACGTTCTCGCTGTGCCGGCGCCGCGCCCAGCGCGACAGCATCGTTTCCGACAGCGGCGCGCGCCGCCGCGACAGGGCGTCGTCGACGCCCGCCAGCAATTCGCCCACGTCGCGAAGACCGAGGTTCACGCCCTGCCCGGCCAGCGGATGCACGGCGTGGGCGGCATCGCCGAGCAAGGCGATCCGACCCTCGCGGGGGCGCGTGGCGAGCTGGCGCTTCAGCGGGAAGGCGATGCGCGGCGAATCAAGCGCGAGATCGCCGAGCACGCGATCGGACGCGCGGGTGATCTCGGCGTTGAACTGCGCCTCCGGCACGGCCGCAAGGCGGTCGGCCTCGTTCTGCGGCAGCGACCAGACGATCGACACACGGCCATCGGCGCAGGGCAGCAGGGCCAGCGGCCCGGTGGGCAGGAAGCGCTGCCAGCAGGTGGCGTCGTGCGGGCGCTCGGTGCGGAGGTAGGCGACCAGCCCCTTCGCACCGTAGTCGCGGGCATCGACCCCAATGCCGGCCAGACCGCGCACGGCCGACGCCGCGCCATCCGCGCCGAACCCCCATGTGGCCTGCAGGCGGCGATCACCCGACAACCGGAGCGTCACCTCGTCGTCGCCGGCATCGATGCCTTGAACTTCAGCATCGACGACCGGCACGGCCGCGGCGGCCAGCGCCGCCTGCAGGCGGTCGACCAGCAGCCCGTGCTCGACGATATGGCCGAGGCGCGGCACACCGAGCGCGGCAGCATCGAAGCGCAAGGGCGCTCCGCCACCGGCATCCCACACCTGCATGGCGGCGTAGGGCTGGGCACGCGCGGCACGCACCGCCGGCCAGACGTCCAGCGAGGCCAGCAGGGCCTCGCTGTCGGGCGCGATCGCGTAGACGCGCAGGTCTGGCGCTTCGGCACGCCACGCGGCGGGCGGCATGGCTTCGACCACCGCGACATCAAGACCGCGGCGCTTGAGTCCAAGCGCGAGAGCGCTACCCACGATGCCCGCGCCGACGACGACGGCATCCAGGCGGCGACGTTCGATGGAGGCGCTCATGCCGCATCCCTCGCGAGCGTCGGCACGCGGCCACGGAACCCCATCGCCCCGGCGACGAAGCCCGCGCGCAGCCCGGCATCGAGGTTCATGGCGGCAAAGCCGAGGCTGCGCCCCAGGCGATGCACGGGGGAATCGCCCGCGGTGATCCGGGCAAGGCCGTCGCTGAAGGCGAGCGTCTCGTCGCGGTCGACGCGACGACGCTCGATGTAGCTCGACAGCACCGCTCCGCTTCCCGGGTCGGAGACGCCGCCGTCGCGCGCTTCGGCTAGGGCATCAACGAGGCTCAGCGCATCGCGCAAGCCGAGGTTGAAGCCTTGCGCGCCGATCGGATGGATCGTCTGCGCCGCATTGCCGACCAGCACGAGCCGCTCGGCGACGAGGGCGGCGGCCACCACTCGCCGCAGCGGCCAGGCGCTCCTCGCGCCGACCTCGCGCACGGCACCGGCGCGCCAGCCGATGCGTCGCTGGAAGGCCTCGGCGAAGGCGCGGTCGTTCAACGCCATCACCGCTGCCGCGTCGTCGCGAGCGACGCCCATCAGGGCGCCATGGCGCCCGCCGGCCATGGGCAACAGGGCGCAGGG
>Ga0075157_10001988_pt1 | contig 12193 bp, 10 predicted proteins | sample JI81BgreenDNA_FD_70967 | JGI IMG/M metagenome (GOLD analysis project Ga0075157, IMG submission 70967) | Wastewater effluent complex algal communities from Wisconsin, to seasonally profile nutrient transformation and Carbon sequestration -... | ecosystem: Engineered > WWTP > Effluent > Algae...
CCGCCAAGCCGGCCGAGACTGCCGCCCCCAAACCCGCCAAATCCGCCGAGCCGAAGCCCGAACCCAAGCCCGAGCCCAAGCCCGAGCCCGAAGCCGAGGCAAAGCCGGCGAAGGCCGCGGCCGCGGCCGCCGTTGCCACGGCCCGGCCCGCGCCCGCCCAACCCCGGGCCGCCGCGCCCGAGCCTGCCGTGCCGTCGGCGGGGGCCGTCGCCAATGCCGCGAAGATGCGCCGGCGGCACTGGGCGGTGATCCTCAGCTTCCTGCTTCTGGTGGTGGCGCCGATGGCGACCAGCGCCTGGTATCTGTGGACGCGCGCCGCCGATCAATACGCCTCGCATGTCAGTTTTTCGGTGCGCAACAGCGAAAGCCGCAGCGGCGGGGCCGATCTGCTGGGCCGCCTTGGCCGGTTCTCGGGCACCAACTCCACCGATACCGACATCCTGTATCAGTTCATCCAGAGCCAGGAACTGGTCGCGCGGATCGATGCCCGGCTGAACCTGCGGGCGATGTATTCGCGCCATTACGACGTGGACCCGCTGTTCTCGCTGCACCCTGAGGGCACGATCGAGGATCTGGTGGCCTACTGGACGCGCATGGTGCGGATTTCCTACGACGCCAACAACGGCCTGATGGGTCTGCGGGTGCTGGCCTTCGATGCGCAGGAGGCCCAGCAGATCGCCCAGGCGATCACCGATGAAAGCGTGGCCCGCATCAACGAACTCTCGGCCGTCGCCCGCGCCGATGCCACCCGCTATGCGCGCGAGGAGCTGGATCAGGCCCTGGCCCGGCTGCGCGACGCCCGCGAGGCGGTGACGCAGTTCCGCTCGCAGAACCAGATCGTCGATCCGCTGGCGAACATCCAGGGGCAGGTGGGGTTGCTCACGACCCTGCAGGAGCAACTGGCCAGCGCCCTGATCGAGCTTGATCTTCTGCGCGACAGCGCCCGCGATTCCGACCCGCGCATCACCCAGCTGGAACGCCGGATCGAGGTGATCCGCGCCCGCATCGCCGAGGAACGCTCGCAATTCGGGGTGGGCGGTCAGGGCGAGGCCAGCGAGGGTTATGCCGCGCTGGTGGGCGAGTTCGAGCGCCTGAACGTGGACCGCGAGTTCGCCGAACAAAGCTATCGTTCGGCCCTGCTGGGCTATGACGCGGCGCTGGCCGAGGCCGAGCGGACCTCGCGCTATCTGGCCGCGCATATCACGCCGACGCTGGCCGAAAGCTCGCGCTATCCCGAACGGGGGCTGTGGTTTGCGGGGCTGGCGCTGTTCCTCATGCTGATCTGGTCGGTCGCGGTGCTGATCTACTACAGCATCCGGGATCGCCGCTGATCACCCGGGTCGATGCCATGCCCCTCAGGACCCGATTGCCCGCATGATCCGGCTTCAGAACCTGTGCAAGACCTTTGTCGTGCGCGGCAAGCGGCGGGTGGTGGCGGATGACATCTGCGCCACCTTTCCCAGCGGCGCCAGCGTGGCGCTGCTGGGGCGCAACGGGGCGGGGAAATCGACGCTGATGTCGATGATCGCCGGCACCCAGGACCCCGACAGCGGCACGATCTGGTCGGATGGCACGATCTCGTGGCCGGTGGGGTTCAAGGGCAGTTTCCACCGCGACCTGACCGGCGCGCAGAATGTGCGCTTCGTGGCGCGGGTTTACGGTGTGGATACGCAGGAACTGTCCGATTTCGTCGAGGATTTCGCCGAACTGGGCCCGCATTACCACATGCCGTTCCGGTCCTATTCCTCGGGGATGCGGTCGCGGTTGTCGTTCGGGGTGTCGATGGGCATCCGCTTCGATACCTATCTGGTCGATGAGGTGACCAGCGTGGGCGATGCCGTGTTCAAGACGAAAAGCACCCGGGTGTTCCAGGACCGCATGCGCGAGAGCGGCGCCATCGTCGTGTCCCATTCCATGAGCAAGATCCGGCGGTTGTGCACCATGGGCGCGGTTCTGGAGGACGGGCGCCTCACGATGTATGACGACATCGAGGAGGCCATCGCCCACCACATGCGCACCCTGGAGCATGCCCTGGGCGAGCGCGCCGAGGACGACCCCGACGATGACGATTGATCCGGGCGGGATGCCGGTGCTGCCCTGGGTCGCGCTGGGGTTGCTCCGGCGGCTGTGGTGGCGCCTTCGCGACCGGCTGCCGGGGGGCGCTGCGCCCGCCGATCTGACGCGCCGCGCGCTGGCGCGGGTGGCGGGGCGGCGGCCGCTGCGGGTGGGGTTCATCGTGGCAAGCGGCGCGAAGTGGAGCAACGATCCCCTGTTCGCTGCGCTGACCGCCGATGCGGATTTCGACTGCGGGTTCCTCTGTGCCCTGTCGGACACCGCGCTGCGCCTGCCGCGCGCCGCGCGCCGGGCCGAGTATGCGCGCGAGCGGGCCTTTTTCGCCGCCCGCGGCCCCGTGCACGCCGATCTCTATGACGCCCCGCGCGACCGGGTGCGGCCGCTGGCGGCGATCGACAGCGATCTGGTGATCCTCCAGCAACCCTGGGGGATGCAGGACCTGCCGCGCCGTCTGGCCGGGCGCGTGCCGGCGATCTATGTGCATTACGGCTTTCCGGTGATCCTGAACGACCGGATGCAGTTCCGCCTGCCCGATTTCCACCCCTGGCTCTGGCGCCATGTCGTGCCGACCGAGGGGCACCGCCGCGCCATGCTGGCCGCCGACCCCGGGGCCGATCCGGCGCGGCTGCTGGTGGCGGGGTATCCGAAGCTGGATGTGTATCGCCAGCCCGCGCCCGCCCGCGACAGCGTGGCCGCCTGGCCGCGCGCCTCGGACGGCGCCCGCAAGCGCGTCGTCTATGCGCCCCATCACGCCTTCGGCCCCGGGACGCTGGGCATGGCCACGTTCGAATGGTCCGGCCCTGCGATGCTGGCCCTGGCCCGCGCGCACCCCGAGGTGGATTTCGTCCTGAAACCCCATCCCAATCTGGAGCACGGCCTTGACCGCTCCGGCGCGCTGACGCCCGAGCAGCGGCGGGATTTCTTCGCCGCCTGGCGGGCCGGGCCGAACACCGCGATTGTCGAAGGCGGGCACTACTTCGACCTGTTCCGCACCTCGGATGCGATGATCACCGACAGCGGGTCATTCCTGGCCGAATACCTGCCCACGGGCCGCCCGATCCTGCGTCTGCAGGCGCGTCCCCCTGCGGCGCTGAACCCGGTGGGGCAGGCGCTGGCCGAGGGGTTTCACACCGCCGACACGCCCGAAGGGCTGCGCGAGGTGTTCGACCGCGTGATCCTGGGCGGCGATGATCCGCTGGCCCCCATCCGGCAGGCTTTGCGGGCGCTGGTGATGCCCTTCGATCAGCCGGCCTCGGCCCTTGTGCATGCGCATCTGCGGGCGGCGTTCGGGATGGATCAGCCGGGCCAGCCCTGAACCCGGGGCGCATCGGCAGCGGCGCGCTGGATCAGCCGGTGGCGCAGGCCATACCAGGTGTAATGCCCGAAATACCACAGCGACGGCAGCAGGCCCAACCCCTGACAGCCGCGGTAGACGCGCCAGACATCGCGCGCCGCCCCCGCCTTGTTGGCCGATAGCGAGGCCCGGCCAATGCGATAGATCGCCAGATCCCGGTCCAGCCCCGCGGCGGGGCCGAAGCGGCGCGTCAGGTCCAGCCAGAGGGCGTAATCATGCTGGCGGCGCAGGTCGGGCATCGGCACCTTGCCGGTCACCGCGCTGTCATGGATCACCGTCAGGCACCCCATGACGTTGCGCTTCAGCAAGGTCGCATGGTCCACCCGCGCCGGCGCGCGCACCCGCTCCACCAGCCGCCCGTCGGCATCGGCACGCGAATAGCCGGTAAAGCTGATCGCGGCGCCCGTGGCGGCCATATGGGCCAGTTGCGCCTCCAGCTTTGGCGGCTGCCAGAGGTCATCGGCATCCAGAAAGGCGATGAACCGCCCCTGCGCCTGCGCCAGCCCGGCGTTGCGGGCGGCGGCGGCGCCTTGGTTGCGCGGCAGGCTGAGCACCCGGATGCGCGGATCACCCGCCGCCAGGTCCACCGCCAGCGCGCCCGACGCATCGGTCGAGGCATCGTCGATCAGCCACAACTCCCAATCGCCCCGCGTCTGCGCCTGCACCGAGTGCACCGACGCGCGCAGCGTCGCGGCGGCGTTGTGCAGCGGCATCAGGATGGACACCGCGGGCCGGGTCATGCCTTGACGCCCGCGGCGAACAGGGCGCCAAAGCCGCAGGCCTCGGGCGGGCGGGGGGTCAGGCAGCCGTCGTCGGTCCAGTAGCACCATTCGGGCCGGGGCTGGCGCCAGTCGCCATAGCGCAGCGCCAGATAGCCCTGATGATCGGCAGGGACGGGGAATTGCAGGCCATCGATCGCCAGCCGGTCCAGCGTTTCGAAGTGCCGCGCCGGAATGGCCCAGGTGCCGAAGGCGTAAAGCGCGTCATAGGGCCAGCGCCTCGCCCAATCCTCGCGCGGGAGGGTGTTGCGCCGGCGCAGATAGGCCCGCCAGACCGGCCGCACCAGCCGCCCCAGCACCCGCCCCGGCAGGCTGCGCCGCTGCGTGGCGGCGCGCAGCAGTTGCAGCGCGTTGCGGGTCAGCGGGCGGTTGCGGAAGGGCGCCAGCGCGGCGGCCGGCCGGCGTTCGTGCAAACTGAGGAGTTGCGGGCTGACCGCCAGATCGCCGTGGCGGAAATACACGTGCACATGCAGGGGGCGCACCTTGGGAAGCTTGATCGTCACGCCGTAGGGGTGGCCGTTGTAGGCCCGCCACGTCACCTTGAAACCGCGCGCCGCCAGATCGTCGCACAGGGCGCGCAGGTCGGGCAGATCGTGGCTCCAGAGGCCGAAGTCGATGTCGCTGTCCCAGGCCATCGCCTGACCATCGCGCGCCGGGCCCAGCAGGCTGCCGCTGTCCAGCCAGCACTGACCCAGGGTGGGCGCCAGCAGCGCCCAGGACTTGACCAGCCCCAGATTGGCGCGGCGGATCGGCGCGCCCTCGGGCAGGTCGCGCAGGGCCAGAAGCGCCGCCTGTGCCGCTTCCCGCTGGGCGCGGCGGGCCGGGGTTTCGGCCGACAAGGGCATCGGCGCCCGCGCCAGCGCGCCGATGACCGCCAGCCCGTCGGCCAATCCGGGCGCCGCTGTCACGCTGCCGGACCCGGTTCCTTCGTGGCCTCGGCAGGTTCAGCCTGGGCCGGCGAGGACGGCGGCACATCGACCGCCACGCGCCTGGGCGGCGGGACCAGGATCAGTTGCTGTTCGGCCAGCAGGCGCAGCTTGAACAGCCAGGGGTTCGCGTCGATCAGGGCGGGGTCCTTGGCGACGTATTTCAGCACCTTCTCCCAGTCGCGGACCTTGAGCCCCTCGAAGATCTTGCGCCAGGTGGAATACAGAAGGAAATCGGGCCGCATCACCTCGGCGTTGGGCGCGTCGCTGTAGACATCGAACAGCGAATAGGGAATCCGCCAGTCCGGGCCGTAGTTTTCTTCCAGATAGGCGTCCGTATCGGCGGGGATCATGAATTCGGTGCCCTCGACCACAAAGGGCTTCTGATCGAAGGGCTCATGCCACCAGCGCGCCACGGTGCCGGCGTGCCAGGTGCGGTGGCCTTCGGTGAAATAGGGGAACACGTCGATCCACACGCCATTGCGGTGCACGGCGCGGATGCGGTCGGCGTGGTCATCCACGCGCTTGATCTGGAACCTGGCGCTGGCGCGCAGGGCGGCTTCGATCCGGGCCTTGTCATAGTCCTTCTCGAAGATGCCGACATCGACATCCTTGTCGCCTTCCAGCAACTGCCCGTCGCGGATATAGCCCAGCACCGTGCCCGCCATCAGGAAGAAGGGCACGTCGATGCCGTCCAGCACCTCCTTGAAATCGATCAGGCAGCGCTCGCCCTTGCCGCCGGCCAAGTCGTTGCTTTTCTTCTTCTCGATCATCGGCAGGATGCCGTCCTTGGCCTTGGCGGCCTGGGCGAGGACCTTGTCGGTCTCGATGGCGATGAGCCGGCGATAGATCGCATAGGCCGTGTCGAAATCATCGACCAGCGTCGCGGCCTTGGCCAGCGCGCGTTCGATGGCGTCGCTGACGGGGCGCTGGGCGATCAGGTCGCGGCAATGGTCGCGCAGGGGGGCGTAATGCGCCTCGGATTCCACCAGGGCCGCGTAATCCCAATACAGTTCCCACGAGGTCGGGTTCTGCCGGATCGCCGACATCAGCAGGGCGCGCGCCTCGTCGCTGCGGCCCATGCCGTCGAGGGCCTCGGCCCATTCGCGGCGTTCGGTCTTGGAATAGCCGCGCAGCGATTCCGCTTCGGCATAGAGGGGCGCGGCGGCGGCGTAATCGCTGACGCGCAACCGGCAGCGCGCCAGCAGCGCGATGGCATCGGCGCTGAGCGGGTTCTGGTCGATGTGCTGGCGCAGGAGGGGTTCGATGCGCTCGATCTCGCCCTGTTCGACGGCGGCGGCGTAAAGGGCGATCCCGGGGGTCGAATTGGCAGGGCGGACGACGGCTTTCGCCGGCTCGGCGGCGGCGGAGCCGGCTTTGGGCGCCGGGGCCGCCTTCGGTGGCTGGGGTGCGGGCCGTGTCGGTTCGGGCGCCTTGGCCAGGACCTTGGCCTTGCCCGCGCGCTTGAGGATGCGGGCCAGTTCCTCGTCGTTCAGGGGGCGGCCCAGCGCGGTTTTCAACGCTGTCTTGGAACGGGAGAGAAATCTGAGCATGACAAACCTTGTCGCGTGAATAAGGCGCGCCCCCCTGGGTCAGGAGGTGCGCAGGATATGGGCCAGCACCGTCGGATCGACCGGCAGGATGAAATTGTCGCTGCGCCCGGGCGTGACCATCTCGCCCGACAGGGCGACCAGGGCCTCGCGGTCGGGCAGGATCGCGGTCGCGGCGTTCAGGTTGACCGCGTCGAGCGTGGCGTTCAGCGCCGCGACCAGCGCCCCGGCCGAGCCATGGCCGCTGACCTGCGCCGCGGCCTCCAACCCCTCAGGGGCGCCCTTCAGGCACAGGTCGGCCACCGCGCGCATGGTGAAGGCGCAGGCGAAACCGTGGTCCAGCCCGAAATGGGCGGTCAGGGGATACGAGATCGAATGGCAGATCGCCGTGCGCGTCTGGCTGATGCACAGGCCGGCCAGCAGGCTGGCTTCGGCAATCAGGGCGCGGGCGGCGTGGTCGTTCAGGTCGGCATGCAGGCGCGGGATGGCCTGCAGGGCCAGCCCGATGGCGCGGCCGGCCATCAGGGTCGTCACAGGCGAGCGGTTGCGGTTCCAGACCGACTCGAACGCCTGGTTCATCGCATCGAGACTGGTCGACAGCGTGGCCGCGGCGGGCAGGCCGTGGGTCAGTTCCGGGTCCACGATGGCGGTGGCGGGGAACAGGAGGGGGCTGGCCAGCGACAGCTTCTTCTTGTTGCGATGGTCCCAGATGGTGGCAAAGGGAGTCACCTCGGACCCGGTGCCGGATGTCGTGGTCAGCGCATGGATGGGCAGCAGCGGCCCCTTCAGGTGCTGCGCGGGGGCGGCGATCAGCGTGGCGAGGTCGCGTGTGGCAAGGCCCGGGGTCAACGCCGCCGCCAGCGCCTTGGCCGCGTCCATGGCCGAGCCGCCGCCAAAGGCCACGACCGCGTCGAAATGCTGCCCGGCCAGGCGGTCGATTTCCACCTGCGTCTCGTGCAGGCCGGGGTTGGGCGCCACGCTGTCCACCCACGACACCAGGTTCGACGCCGCCAGCGGACCCAGCACCGGATCGGCGGCGAACTGCCGCCGGCCGCGCGCCGTGGTGACGATCAGCACCGCCTTGCCCGCGACCAGCGGCGCCAGGGCGGCGCGCGCGCCCGCACCGAACTGCACGCGCGTCGGGTTCTGGAAGGTCCAGGGCTGGCTGGGCATGGGGGGCATTGCAGTATCCTGTCAAGGAAGCGCCCGGTGGTTTCCCACCGGGCGGTCAGGGTTCATCCGCGCAGGCGCTGCACGAACAGGGCCTTGTTTTCCGAAGGCGATTCCTTCGGCCTGCCCAAATCCGCACGCGAGCCGGGCTGCACGCGGATTTCCAGGAAACGGCGGCCGGGAATCTGCGTCAGCTTCTGCACCGCGGCCAGAACCTCGGTTGAACTGGTCACCGGGCCCACCACCTCGTCATAGCCGCAGGCCCGCGCCATGTCGGGCAGCGAGACCTGGAAGGCCACGGTCGGCTGGCCGCCCACGCTGTCATGCGCGCCGTTGTTCAGCACGATGTGCAGCAGGTTGCCGGCCTTCGAGGTGCCGATGGTCGCAAGGCCGCCCAGATGCATCAGCGCAGCTCCGTCACCGTCCAGACAGGTCACGTCCTTGTCGGGCGCGGCCAGCGCAATGCCCAGCGCGATCTGCGAGGCATGGCCCATCGACCCCACGGTCAGGAAGTCCGACGAGCGGTCCTGCCCCTTCATCCCGCGCTGCTCATACAGCTCGCGCGAGATCATGCCGGTGGTCGCCACGACCGTGCTGTCGCGGCGGATGGAATCCGTCACCAGCGAAATCGCGGCCTCGCGCGTCATCATGTCGGCGGCCACGGGCGGGGCCTTGCGCTTCTGTTCGGCCTTGTCGAAGGCGCCCTTGTGGACCAGCAGCACCACCGGCCCGCTGGTGTCGCGCGCCGTCTGCACGGCCCAATGGGCGATCTTCGCGGCCTCGTCGGCGTCGCCGTCCAGCACGCGCCAGGGCAGTTCCATCGCGGCCAGCATGGCCTCGGTCACGCGGCCCTGCTTGACGTGCTGGGGTTCGTCCTTGACTCCCGGCGCGCCGCGCCAGCCGATCATCACGATCATCGGAATCCCGTAGACCTCAGGATCGGCCAGCGAAAGCAGCGGGTTGACCGTGTTGCCCAGGCCCGAGTTCTGCAGATACACCATCGGCAGACCGCCGGTGGCCAGGTGAACCCCGGCCGCCAGCCCCACCGCCGTGCCTTCGTTGGCGGCGATGATGTGCTTTTCGGGTGGCAGCGCCGCATCGACATAGGCGCAGAATTCCTTGAGCAGGGAATCCGGCACCCCGGCGAGGAAGGCCACGCCCGCCTCGGCCAGGGTTTCGTAGAAAGCCTTGGGAGAGATCATCGCCGCGTCCTTATTTCGTGCCGGGGATCAGTTCGAGGATCTCGTTGATCGACATCATCTGCTTGTCACATTCGGCCGAGCGCTGGTGCTCCAGGATCGACTTGGCGGTGTTCAGCATCGCCGGATAGGCCGAGCGCAGAAGCTGGTTGGCATAGATGACGACGTTGCAGCCCTTGGCTTCCAGTTCGGCCTCGGTGACCTTGTTGTAGCTCGACGGCACCACGACCAGCGGCTTGCGTTCCGGCAGCATGTTGTAGCGGTCGCAGAAGGCGAAGATCTCGTCCGGGGTCTTCTCGCGCGAGTGGATCATGATGCCGTCGGCACCGGCGCGCAGGAAGGCTTGCGCGCGCTCCATCGCGTCGTCGATGCCCTTGCCCAGGATCAGGCTTTCGATGCGGGCGATGATCATGAAATCGTCGGTCTGCTGGGCCAGCTTGCCGGCGCGGATCTTGTCGGAAAACGCCGGGATGCTGTCCTGAGTCTGCTCCACATCGGTGCCGAACAGCGAGTTCTTCTTCAGGCCGGTCTTGTCCTCGATGATGATCGCGGAAATGCCCAGGCGTTCCAGCGTGCGGACGGTGAAGACGAAATGCTCGGTCTTGCCGCCGGTGTCGCCGTCATAGATGATCGGCTTCGTCGTGACTTCCAGCACTTCGTTCAGCGTGACCATGCGGGCGGTGGTGTCCACCGCCTCGATGTCGGGTTTCCCCTTCGAGGTGGAATCGGTCAGCGACGAGGCCCACATCCCGTCGAACTCGCGCTTGCCCATCGGCGTGTCGATGACGGTCTTCTCGATCACCAGGCCCGACAGCGCGTTGTGCAGGTCCAGGAACCGCACCAGCGGCTTGGCGTTCAGCATCCGGCGCAGGCTGGCGCGGCGGATGTCGGGGGTGGTGCCGATTTCCTTGAGCGCCTTGTTCAGCTGGGTCGAGGAAATCCCCTGCGTATAGGGCACTTCCACCAGTTCCCCGCCCCATTCGGCCAGCGCGTCGATCACCGCCTGACGGGTCTTGGCCTGCACGCCGGTGCGCCAGTCGTCGCCATGCACGACGATGTCGGGGCGATACTGGCGCAGGTTCGGCACATAATCCAGCGTGTGCTGCGGCACGACGCGCTTGACGTCCTTGAGCGCGCCGATCACCTCGGCCCGCTGCTCATAGGCCATGTGCGGCACGCGCTTGTAGCTGGCGATGGCCTTGTCGGTCAGCAGGCCAACCGTCACCTCGCCCAGTTCGGCCGCGCGGCGGAGGATATTGATGTGGCCCGGATGCACGAGATCCGCGCTCATGCCGACATAAACCTGTTTCGTCATCGCTGAATTGGCTCCTTGAGACGTTTTCTAGGACAAAGCTTGCGTTCGCCCGAATTACACGGAAATCATACACGGGGGCGACGAGTCTGCGCCTGATTACGCGTCATGAAGCGCGTGATCAAGTCGGCATTTCCTGATTGTGATGGGCGCTAACAGCAATCCGCGCACGGGTGCGGGCAGCCTTACGCGGACCTGCGGTGCCGACGGCGCGGCCCCGGGGGGCGGGGCAGGCGGCGGCCGCGGCCAAGCCCGCCGACGCGCGCCGCCGTGACCAGCACCAGCCAGGCATCGAAACCCAGGCTCTGATGGCGCTGATACAGCAGGTCCAGCCGCGCCTTGCGCGGGATGCAGCGGCGGCAATAGACGGCGTCGGTTTCCTCGGGCGTCGTGCAGGCGGCCAGAAGCAGCCCCTCGTGCCGGGCAAAGACAAGGCTGGCCAGCCCCGTCACCCCGGGCCGCGAGCGCAGCACCTGCGCGTAAAGATCGGGGAAGCGTTCGACATAGGTGCGCAGGGGCGGGCGCGGGCCGACAAGGCAGATCTCGCCGCGCAGGATGTTCAGAAGCTGGGGGATCTCGTCCAGCCGAATCCGCCGCAGCCAGCGGCCCAGCGGCGTGATGCGCGCGGCCTTGTCGCCGCCCGAAACGCCGCGGTCGCCCTCGCTGGCCGACATGGTGCGCAGCTTCCACAGGGTGAAGCCCTGCGTGGCGCTGCGCATCCGTTCCGCGCCGTAGAAGATCGGCCGCCCCTGCTTGCGCCAGCAGACCAGCAGCACGCCCAGAAACAGCGGCAGGAGCAGGGGGGCCATGATCGCCAGCAGCGACAGTTCCACAAGGCGTTTCGACCAGGTCACGGCATCCTCCGGTCCTCGCGCCAGCCGGCGACGATGCGCGCCGGATCGGCCGGCGGCAGCGGCATCAGCGCCAGCAGGCGCGACACGTCCAGCACCAGGCTGGGAATGGCCTCGGGCGGGGCGGGGCGCCAGTCGAAGGGCAGGGCGGCTTCGGTCAGCAGGTCCTCCATCGCCACGGCGCCGGGCAGGGCGATGTTCAGCACCTCGGGCAGCGGTGTGGCCAGGCCCACAAGGTCGCCCAGGATCGCCGCCAGATCCTGCGGCGCGACATAGGACCGCCGCGGCCCGCGCCCGTCGGGGAAGCGGTCCAGCAGCTTCGGCCCCGGCGGCGCGGCCAGCAGGGCATCGGCGCCCGCGACATTGCCGATGCGCAGCACCGTCGCCGCCACGCCCAGCGCCTGCGCGCGGGCCAGGGCTGCGCCCTCCATCGCGCGCTTGGCGCGGCCATAGGCCGAGGGGGGCGGGTTGCGGTCATCCTCGGCCAAGGCATCCGGCCCGGGGGCATAGGCCGAGGCACTGGAACTGAGGAACACCCGCCGCGCGCCGTGGCGTGCCGCCAGATCGACCGCGGTCAGCGCAAGATCGGTGTTCAGGTCCAGGGCCGCGCCCGTCTGGGGCGTGATCCCGGCAAGGCCCAGCACAGCATCGAGCGGGCCCAGGTCGGGGCGGTCCTCAAGCGGTGAAAAGCACAGCGCCCCCGGCAGGGGCCGGCGCATCTGCCAGAGCGGCGCAAGATCGGCCCGGCCCGGCCAGTGCCGGCGCAGCATGCCGCCCAGGCGCCCGCTGGCGCCCAGCACCAGAACGCGCACCGCCGTCAAATCGAGGCGGCCGCGTCGGCAATCCCCAGCACCGACCCGAACAGCGAAAGCACCCGCCGCGCCGTGGTGGCCGGCGCCTGCGTGGCCAGCACCACATCGCCATCGACCAGATGGAACTCGTCGGCGCTGAACAGGCTTTCGGCATTGGTCAGATCGAA
>Ga0075157_10001989_pt1 | contig 12190 bp, 8 predicted proteins | sample JI81BgreenDNA_FD_70967 | JGI IMG/M metagenome (GOLD analysis project Ga0075157, IMG submission 70967) | Wastewater effluent complex algal communities from Wisconsin, to seasonally profile nutrient transformation and Carbon sequestration -... | ecosystem: Engineered > WWTP > Effluent > Algae...
CGCTCGGCCACCGGGGGCTGCACCGTTTCGCCCGGCTGGTAGCCCCACAGCCGAAGCCCCAGCACCGCCAGAAGCAGCAGCCCCAGGCCGAGGAAGGCACTCTGCAGGGCCCAGCGCGGCAGCGCTGGACCGGAAGGCTGGCCAGGCCGGGGGCGGGCGTGCATGGGTGTGGACATGGCGTCGATGTGCAGCGCGGGGTGGTCTTCAGTCGGCGCCGCCCGCGGCAGGCTGCGAGGACCCGAGTGCACCGGGACCGCCGGCGGCGGCGGAAGAGGTGGAGGCAGCGACCGGCCGAGCCGCCACGCCGTTGACGTTCGACCACGCCTGCGACAGCAGGGCCGACACGGCGCCGACGTCCGTCAGGCCGCGCAGCAGCGGCTGCGGCTCGCGCAGATGCCAGGGGCGGGCGTGCGGCCACAGGTGCAGCCACGCGATGCGCGTGCCGCGCTCCAGCTGCAGCGCGATTTCGCCGGTGCCCTGGCCCGTGGGGTGCACATGGGCGCCATCGATGCAGCGCAGCGGGAAGTTGTAGGTGACCGTCAGCACGATGCCGATGCGCATCACGACCCGGCGGTCGGTGAGCGTGTAGACGGCGGTGCGGGCCGTGAGCCAGGCCAGCGTGGCCAGCATGCCCAAGCCGACCGCGGACAGCAGCACGGGCGTCAGCAGCCCGCGCAGCAGTGCCGTGGCACTGGCACCGTCCGACCAACTCGACAAGGCCGACCATCCCACCAGCAGCGCGAAATAGCCCGCCACCAGGGGCACATGGAACACCCGCCGCATGATCGCCCCGACCTGCGGCTGACCTTGCCAGAGCACGCGCTCGGCCGCTGGCAGCGGCTCGGGCAGGCCGAACTCGGCCTCGAACTCGTGTTCCGGCGCCACCACCGGCTTGACCGATGGCGCGCTGTTGCGGCGGACCGCCTTCACAGCAGCGGCTCCTGCCGGCTCGGCTTGGCGTACAGCAGACCGCCGCCGAAGTAGGCGGCGATGCGCTCTTCCTCCAGCAACGTGATCTGCTCGTCCGACTTCGTGGCCGGCACGCCGCTCCACTGCGACGCCAGCAGCGCGTGCACCTTCACCACGTCGCGCGTGATGCGGCAGAAGGTCATGGGCACCAGGGCGCGGCGCGAGCCATCGGCCAGCTGCACGTCAAGGAAGCGGAAGACCATCTCCGGGGCATCGATCCACAGGTCGGCCACGGTGCCCACGGGCTCGTTGTCGGCGTCGATCACCGTCATGCCGCGCGGGTCGGGGTCGTTGTCCGACACGCCGCACTCCGGCACCTTGGCCAGCGGGCGGATCTTCGGCACGCCGTGGGCGTCCATGTCGGGGTGATCGGCGCGCGCGGCCCAGGCGCCCGGGCCCACGCCGGCCTGCAGGGCGTCGCCCACGGGCTCGATGGGAGACCCTTCGCTGCGGCGCATGCGCTCGCCCGAGAAGTTCTGCGCACCGGGCGTGAGCGGCGGCGCCCAGGCTTCCTCGCCGTTGGGCAGCAGGTAGCGCTTGGGCTCCGGCACGGGCACCCAGCCGGCGATCTTCCCGCGGCCGCGGAAGGTCTCCAGCGGGTAGCCCTCGCGGTGGTTCTCGCGGACGAGGTAGTAGCAGATGGCAAAGAACGCGATCCAGAACAGGTACAGCACGAGCTGGGCGACGTCGACGTAGGAGGTGATGGCTCCGGTTCCCATGGGGTGTGCTCCTGGTGGGGTGGTGTCGGTGGCGGGGATCAGTTCGGGAACTCGGCGAGTCCGAACCGGGCGTTGGGAGGCGAGGGCGGGCCGGCAGGCCGGCGGGCACTCACGAGAGGGCCGATGGCGGCCAGGGTGGCCAGCAACAGCATCAGTTCGAGGTGGTAGACGACGCCGTACGGGGCACCGGCGCTTTGCATGACTTCGCCCAGCGTGCCCTCGGCCGCCAGGCTGGCCACCACGTCGCGCAAGGTGCCGCCCAGGGCGATGGACAGGCCCGCGGCCGTGGCCACCACGCCGCCCCAGGCGCCCAGCACCATGCCGTGCAGGCCGCCGCTGTCCAGCGCCATGGCGGCGGTGAGCGTGCCGACGGAGAAGAACCCTCCGCCCGCGCCGATCAGCACCACGCCGATGCGGAACATGGCCGGCGAATCCATGGGGTCGGCAAAGATGACCAGCGAGAAGGCGGCCATGCCCAGCAGGGCGCCGCAGGCCGCGAGGCGCTGAGGATCGGCGCCGCGGGACAGCCAGCGCGCCGCCAGGGCGAAGGCCGTCAGCGCACCCCCGGCCATCAGCGCCGTCAGCAGCGAGGTCTGCCCGACCGACAGGCCCAGCACCTCGCCCCCATAGGGCTCCAGGATGATGTCCTGCATGTTGAAGGCCGCCGTGCCCAGCCCCGTGGCCACCAGGAAGCGCGTGATGCGGGTGCTTCCGGCCAGCACGGCCCAGCGTTCGCGCAGCGACTGCCGGGGCGTCCGGTCGGTCGCCCGGTGGCGATCGCGGACCTCCTGCTTCCACATCGCCGCGGCGTTGAGCAGCACGGTGAGGACGGCCGCGCCCTGCACGACCTGCACCAGTCGGGTGGCGGTGTATTCGACCAGCAGCAGGCTGAAGACGGCGCCAGCGCCCAGCATGCCCAGCAGCAGCATCACGTACATCAATGCCACCACGCGCGGTCGCTGCGCGGGGGCGGCCAGGTCGCTGGCCAGCGCCAGCCCGGCGGTCTGCACGATCTGCGCGCCCGCACCGGCCAGCAGGAAGCCCAGCGCCGTGGCGGCGTGGCCGGCCATCAGCTGAACCGACGTGGTGCCGGTCAGCAGCACCAGCGCAAAGGGCAGGATGGCCAGGCCACCGAACTGCAGCAGCGTGCCAATCCAGACGTAGGGGACGCGGCGCCAGCCCAGCGGGCTGCGGTGCTGGTCGGAGCGCAGGCCGATGGCGGCACGGAAGGGCGCCACCAGCAGGGGCAGCGCCACCATCAGGGCCACCAGCCAGGCGCCCACGCCCAGCTCGACGATCATCACCCGGTTGAGCGTGCCCACGGTGAGGGCCATCACCATGCCCACGCTCACCTGGAACAGCGCCAGGCGGATCCAGCGCGACAGTGGAATGTCCTGCGTGGCCACGTCGGCGAACGGCAGCCAGCGCGTGCTCACGCGCTGCCAGTTCAGCCGCCAGGGGCGACGCGGGTCGATGATCAAGCGGCGCCTCCGCAGCGGGCCGCCGGCGAGGTCAGCTCGAAGCCCTGCGAGGTGTAGAAGCCGCTGGCCACGCGCTGGCTGCGGCCGGCCGTCCAGTGGGTCAGGGCGGGGTGCGCACCCAGGGCGCGGCGCAGGGTGGGCTCGGCCACCGGCACGATCGCCGGGGCGCGGTCGCCGCGCGGGAACCACTTGCCCACGGCGTGCATGGTGCGCAGCAGCGGGCTGCTGGGCGCGAAGGTGAACACCATGCTGCCGGCGGTGCGTTCGCCCCAGCCGTGCAGCACGCGCAGCGCATCGTCGGCGCTGTAGTGGATCAGCGAATCCATGGACACCACGTGATCGAAGCGGCCGAGCGCACGGTCGCTCATGTCGCCGCTGCGGAAGTCGATGCCACCCCCGGCAGGGAATGTCTCGCCCAGCGCCTCGATGCGGCGCCGCGCCACGTCCACCTGCGAAGGGGACAGGTCGATGGCCAGCACCTGGGCGCCACGTCGCGCCAGCTCGAGCGCGAAGCTGCCCGTGCCGCAGCCGGCGTCCAGCACGCGCCGGCCGCTCAGGTCGGACGGCAGCCAGTCGAGCAGGGTCTGCCGCATGCGGTCGCGGCCGGCACGCACGGTGGCGCGCACGCGGCTCACCGGCGCGTCGCTGGTGAGCTGTTCCCAGGCGCTCAGGGCAGTGCGGTCGAAGTAGGCCTCGATCTGGCCGCGGCGCTGCTGGTAGGTGTCGTCGGGACGGGTGAGCATCATGGCCGGTTCCTCCTCAATCGAAGCCCAGCAGGTCGAAGATGTCGCGGTCCTTCATGGGCGTGGCGCTCAGCGGCTCCACCCCCGCCCACAGCTTGGCCGCCAGGCGCAGGTACTCCTGCTGCACCGCTTCCAGCTCGGGGCTGGGCTCCATCTCGAACAGCGTGGCCTTCTTCAGCCGGCTGCGGCGGATGACGTCGAGGTCGGGGAAGCGCGCCATCGTGTTCAGGCCGATCTGCGCGTTGAACTTGTCGATCTGGTCGGTGCCCGCGCTGCGGTTGGCGATCACGCCGCCCAGACGCACCGCGTAGTTCTTCGACTTCGCGCCGATGGCCTGCACGATCCGGTTCATCGCGAAGATGGAATCGAAGTCGTTGGCGGTGACGATCAGCGCCCGCTGCGCGTGCTGCAGCGGGGCGGCGAAGCCGCCGCACACCACGTCGCCGAGCACGTCGAAGATGACGACGTCGGTGTCGTCCAGCAGGTGGTGCTCCTTCAGCAGCTTCACCGTCTGGCCCACCACGTAGCCGCCGCAGCCGGTGCCTGCCGGGGGGCCGCCGGCCTCCACGCACATCACGCCGTTGTAGCCCTCGAACACGTAGTCCTCGGGGCGCAGCTCCTCGGTGTGGAAGTCCACGGTCTCGAGCACGTCGATGACCGTGGGCATGAGCTTCTTCGTCAGCGTGAAGGTGCTGTCGTGCTTCGGGTCGCAGCCGATCTGCAGCACGCGCTTGCCCAGCTTGCTGAAGGCCACCGACAGATTGGAGCTGGTGGTGCTCTTGCCGATGCCGCCCTTGCCGTAGACGGCAAAGACCTTGGCGTTGCCGATCTTCACGGCGGGGTCGAGCTGCACCTGCACGCTGCCCTCGCCGTCGGTGCGGGAGGCGCTCTTGCGCACGGTGGGGAAAGGCAAAGTCACGGATTCGGTCATGCAGCGGCCCTCGCAGGGGTGGACAACAGGGGAGCGGGGCCGGTCGGAGCCGGCGCGGGTTCGAAGACGCCTTCCAGGCGGTCTTCGAGTTCTTCGCCGGCCCGTTCGAGGTCGGCGAGGGTTTGCGGATCGGGTTGCCAGTACTGGCGGCGATGGGCCTCCAGCAGGCGCTGGGCCAGCTTCACCGACGCGGTCGGGTTCAGCGCCGCCAGCCGTTCGCGCATGGCGTCGTCGAGCACGAAGGTCTTGGCCAGCTGCTGGTAGACCCAGGGCTGCACCTGCCCGGTCGTGGCCGACCAGGCGAAGGTGTTGGTGATCTGCGTCTCGAGGTGGCGCACGCCCTCGTAGCCGTGGGCCAGCAGCGCCTCGTAGAACTTCGGGTTCAGCGTGCGCGTGCGGGTTTCCAGCGCCACCTGTTCCGACAGCGTGCGCACCGTGCCGCTGCCGCGCGTGGCGTCGGCGATGTACACCGGGGCGTCCGGGCCCTCGGTGCCGCGGGCGGCCTTGGCCGACTTCATGGCGCGGGTGATGCCGCCCAGGGTGTCGAAGTAGGTGTCGACGGTGGTGACGCCGAGCTCGACCGAATCGAGGTTCTGGTAGGCCAGCGAGACGTCCGCCAGCACGCGGCTGAGCAGCGCGCCCTGCGACTGGGGCCGGCCGTTGCGGCCGTAGGCGAAGCCCTTGCGGCGGGTGTAGGTCTCGGCCAGCTCGTCCTCGTCTTCCCAGCGGCCGTTCTCGACCAGGAAATTCACGTTCGAGCCGTAGGCACCTTCGGCGTTGCCGAACACGCGCAAGGCGGCGGTTTCCAGCGGCACGCCTTGTTCGCGCGACACCGCCAGCGCATGGGCGCGCACGAAGTTGAGTTCCTCGGGCTCGTCGGCGCTGGCCGCCAGCCAGGCGGCGTCGGCCAGCAGCTTGATCTGCAGCGGCAGCAGGTCGCGGAAGATGCCCGAGATGGTGATGACCACGTCGATGCGCGGCCGGCCGAGCTGCTCGAGCGGCACCAGTGCCGCCCCGGCCAGGCGACCATAACTGTCCAGGCGAGGCACGGCGCCCATGAGCGCCAGGGCTTGCGCGATGGGGCTGCCTTCGCTCTTCAGGTTGTCGGTGCCCCACAGCACCAGCGCCACCGACTTCGGCAGGCCGTGGCCGTCGGCCGCGTGGCGAGCCAGCAGGCGCTCGGCCAACTGGGCGCCTTCGCGCATGGCGAAGGTGCTGGGCAGGCGGAAGGGGTCGAAGCCGTGCAGGTTGCGGCCCGTGGGCAGGATCTCGGGGTGCGTCAGCACATCGCCGGACGGCGAGGGCCGCAGGAAACGGCCGTCGAGCGCGCGCATCAGGCCGTCGAGCTCGCCGTCCGTGGCCAGGAGCGCCGCGGTGCGGGCGAGTTCCTCGTGACCCGCCGGCGCGCGGCCTTCGACGATGGCCTGCGCGGTGGCACGGTCCAGCGCCGGCAGGCCGTCGGCCCGAGGCATCGCCACCAGCAGCTCCACCCGCTCGGCGGGCGTGGGCGCACGGCCGAACACGTGCAGGCCGTGGGGAATGAGCGTCTGTTCCAGCTCGCCCAGCAACTCGGCCAGCCGGGCCAGGCGCGCGTCGATCGCCGCGCCTGCCGTCGGCCAGGCCGGTTCGGCCTCGGCGAGATCCATGTTTGCAGCCTGGGCCTGGATGAGCACCACCAGCGATTCGCGCTCGCTGGCGTCTTCCGGCGGCAGGCTGCGCCAGCGCTGCAGCGAAGCCCGCAGCTCCGACAGCCCGCGGTACAGGCCGGCCTCGGCGATCGGCGGCGTGAGGTAGCTCACCAGCGTGGCGGCCGAGCGGCGCTTGGCGATGGCGCCCTCGCTGGGGTTGTTGGCGGCGTAGATGTAGACGTTGGGCAGGTCGCCCAGGAGCCGCTCGGGCCAGCAGCGTCCCGACAGCCCGGTCTGCTTGCCCGGCATGAACTCCAGCGCGCCGTGCGTGCCGAAGTGCAGCGCCACGTGGGCGGCGAAGTCCTCGCGAATCCAGCGGTAGAACGCCGAGAACGCGTGCGTGGGCGCGAAGCCGTGCTCGAACAGCAGCCGCATCGGGTCGCCTTCGTAGCCCATGCTGGGTTGCACCACCACCGCCACGTTGCCGAACTGCGCGCCCAGCACGAAGAGATTGCGGCCGTCGGTGAGCTGCTTGCCCGGCGCCGGGCCCCAGGCGGCTTCGATCTCACGCAGGTGGCGCTCGCGGCGCACGTGGTCGTCCACCGGGATGCGGGCCAGCACGTTGGCGTCGGCCCCGTGCACGGTGGCGTTGCCTTGCAGCACGGCAGTGCGCAGCGCGTCGACGGTGTCGGGCAGCGTCACGCTGTAGCCCTGGTCGCGCAGCGTGCGAAGCGTCTCGAACACGCTTTCGAACACCGACAGGAAGGCCGCGGTGCCCACGTTGCCGGCGTTGGGCGGGAAGTTGAACAGCACCAGCGCCACGCGGCGCTCGGCGCGCTGCGAGCGGCGCAGCGCCACCATGCGCGCCACGCGGCCGGCCAGCATGGCCGTGCGCTCGCTGCAGGTGAACATGTCCTGCGGGTGATCGCCGGCCTCGAAGTGGCAGGCCTTCTCGCAGCCCTTGCAGGTGGTGCCCGGTGCGCCGCCGCGGCCGCCGAACACCAGCGGGGCCGTGGCGCCGTCGAGCTCGGGGATGGCCACCATGATGGTGCTTTCCACCGGCATGAGGCCGCGCTCCGACTCGCCCCACTGCTCGATGGTCTGGAACTCCAGCGGCTGGGCGGCCACGTAGGGCACGTCCAGCGTCGCCAGCACATCCTCGGCGGCACGGGCGTCGTTGTAGGCCGGGCCGCCCACCAGCGAGAACCCGGTGAGCGACACCACGGCATCCACGTTGGCGCGGCCGTCGCGCATGAAGAAGCGCTCGATCGCGGGGCGCTGGTCGAGCCCGGACGCAAAGGCCGGAACCACCTGCAGGCCCTGGACTTCGAGCGCCGCGATCACACCGTCGTAATGTCGGGCGTTGCCCGCCAGCAGGTACGAGCGCAGCAGCAGCAGGCCCACGCGGCCCTTGCGTTGGGCCACCGGCACGGCGCTGGGCAGCGCAGCGGCATCCTCGCCGATGCGACCGGGCAGGCGAGGGTGGTACACGCCCACCTCGGGGTACTCCACCGGCGCCTGGGCCGCCACGTGCCCGTGCAGCACGGCGCGCGGGCCGGCGGCGTAGCGGTCGATGAGGGCGCGCACGAGGTTGCGCACGTTGTCTTCCGAGCCGCCGAGCCAGTACTGCAGGGTCAGGAAGTAGGCCCGCACGTCCTGTGCGGTCCCGGGAATGAAGCGCAGCAGCTGCGGCAGGCGGCGCAGCATCTTCATCTGCTGGGCGCCGCCCTGCGACGGCGCGCCCTTCTGGCCGCGCAGCCGCTTCAGCAGCGCCATCGGGCCCGTGGCGGGCTTGTCCATGTCGAAGCGGCCCATGCGCGTGAGCTTGGTCACCTCGCTGGCCGACATGCAGCACACCATGGCATCGCACTGGTCGCGCCGGGCGCGCAGCGCGGGCAGCACGGGCAGGAAGTGGTCCTCCATGAACAGCATGGTGGCCACCACGATGTCGGCTTGGCCGATGTCGCTGATGCAACGCTGCAGCGCGGCATCGCTGTCGGCGTACTCGGCGGCCGCGTGCATGCTCAGCCGAAGGCCAGGGATTTCGCGCTCGAGCTGCACCCGCGCGCGCTCGGTGGCGCTGGACAGGTGGGTGTCCATCGTGACGATGACCACGCGCACGGGCGTGCGCCGGGCCTCAGCGGCTGAAGTGCGCTTTGGCGTCATAGAGGGTCTCGACGGTGATGGTGGCCAGGCCGCGGTCTGCAGCGAAACGTTCGGTGTTGCGTCGGGCCTTGCCGCGCACGAAGAACGGGATCTTCTGCAGCTCGCGCTCGGCATCGGGAGCCCAGGGCGCCGGGACGACGATCGCAGGCGAGGCCGGTGCAGGGGCCGGAGCGCTCGCCACGGGTGCGGGCGCGGTCTCTGCGGCAGCGGTCGGCGCGGCGGGCGCGGCGGCGGCCACCTCCGCTGCGGCCGTCGCTGCGCCGGAGGCGCGCCCCAGGTGCGACGGGGCCGCGCCTTCGTGGAACTCGAAGTCCTCGCGGAACATCGCCAGCAGGTGCTCTTCCAGGCCCATCATCAGCGGGTGGACCCACGTGTCGAACAGCACGTTGGCGCCTTCGGCGCCCATCTGCGGGGCGTAGCGGGCGGGGAAGTCCTGCACGTGCACGGGCGCCGAGATGACGGTGCAGGGCAGGCCCAGCCGCTTGGCGATGTGCCGCTCCATCTGCGTGCCCAGCACCAGTTCGGGCTGCAGTTCGGCGACGCGGGCCTCGACCTCGAGGTAGTCGTCGGTGATCAGCGCCTCCAGGTCCAGCGCCTTGGCGGCGGCGCGCACTTCGCGGGCGAACTCGCGGCTGTAGGTGCCCAGGCCCACCACCCGGAAGCCCATCTCCTCGGTGGCGATGCGTGCGGCGGCGATGGCGTGCGTCGCGTCGCCGAAGATGAAGACGCGCTTGCCGGTCAGATAGGTGGAGTCGACCGAGCGCGAGTACCAGGGCGCGCGGGTGCGCTGCTTCAGCGCCTCGAGCGCGGCAGTGCCGTCGACCGCGGCCATCTGCGCGACTTCGGCGATGAAGTCTCGCGTGGCGCCGACGCCGATGGGCACGGTCTTCGTGAAGGGCTGGCCGAAGGTCTTGTGCAGCCACTGCGCTGCGGGCAGGGCCACCTCGGGGTACATCACCACGTTGAAGTCGGCCTGCGGCAGGCGCAGCAGGTCGGCCGGCGTGGCGTCGTAGGGGGCAACGACGCCCACGTCAACGCCGAGGTCGGCCAGCAGCCGCCTCAGTTCGGTCACGTCGTCCCGGTGGCGGAAGCCCAGCGCCGTGGCACCCAGCAGGTTGCAGCGGGGGCGACGCTTCGCGTCGTCGGGGGTTGCGGCCGCGCGCTCCGCGCCGGCCAGCGGCGTGCACAGCGCCCGCACCAGGCGGTAGAACGTTTCGGCGGCGCCCCAGTTTTCCTTCTTCTGGTACGCAGGCAGTTCCAGCGGCACGACCGGCACGGGCAGGCCCATGGCTTCGGTGAGTCCGCCGGGGTCGTCCTGCAACAGCTCGGCGGTGCACGACGCGCCGACGATCATCGCCTGCGGGCGGAAGCGCTCGTAGGCCTCGCGCACCGAGCGCTGGAACAGCTCGGCGGTGTCGCCGCCCAGGTCACGCGCCTGGAAGGTGGTGTAGGTGACGGGCGGGCGGTGGTCGCGCCGCTCGATCATGGTGAACAGCAGGTCGGCGTAGCTGTCGCCCTGCGGCGCGTGCAGCACGTAGTGCAGGCCCTTCATCCCGGTGGCCACGCGCAGGGCCCCGATGTGCGGGGGGCCTTCGTAGGTCCAGAGCGTCAACTGCATGGGGCGTTCCGGTGGAGGGTTCAGGTGGCCCGCTTCATGCGGCCAGAAGCTGGCGGCGGCGCAGCGGGCGGGCGAACAGCTCGGCGAGATCGCCGGCCTGTTCGTAGCCGTGGATGGGGCTGAAGACCAGCTCGATGGCCCACTTCGTCGTGTAGCCCTCGGCCTCCAGCGGGTTGGCCAGGCCGAGGCCGCAGACGACGAGGTCGGGGGCGGCGGCGCGGCAGCGGTCGAGCTGCTGATCGACGTGCTGGCCTTCCACCAGGGTGGTTCCGGCCGGCAGGGCGGCGAGGTCGGCGGCCAGGTGCTCGCGGTGCAGGTATGGCGTGCCGACTTCGGTCAGCACCATGCCCAGTTCCTGGGCCAGCAGACGGGCCAGCGGCACTTCCAGCTGCGAGTCGGGGAAGAAGAACACGCGCTTGCCCTGCAGGGATTCGCGGTGCCGGGCCAGGGCGGCCTGCGCGCGCGCCCTCGGCGCGGCCAGAACGGCCTGCACGCGTTCGGGCGCAATCGAGAAGGTGCGCGCGATGGCCTCGAACCAGCCCGTGGTGCCCTCGGCGCCCAGAGGCATGGGCGCCGGGATGCGCTGTGCGCCGCGGTTGTCGAGCGCACGCGCGGTGTCGGTGAGAAAGGGCTGCGCCAGCACGTAGCGGGTCTGCGGGCCCAGGCGCGGCAGGTCGATGGCGCGGCGGGCGGGCAGGAACTGCACCCGCTCGAGGCCCATGTCCTTCAGCAGCCGGCGGAACTGGTCCTCCACGATGTCGGCCAGTGCGCCGACCACCAGCAGCTCCGGCTCGGTGTCGACCGTCTCCGGCATGGGGGCGGTGGGCACCAGCGCGGCGAGGCAGGCGTCTTCGCCCTGCGTGAAGGTGGTCTCGATGCCGCTGCCCGAGTAGCTCAGCACACGCACCGAAGGCATGAACTGGTGGCTCAGGCGTGCCGCGGCGCGCGAAAGGTCGAGCTTGATGACTTCCGACGGGCAGGAACCCACCAGGAACAGCGTGCGGATCTCGGGGCGTCGCGTCAGCAGCTGGGTGACGACGCGGTCGAGTTCGGCATGGGCATCGGCGATGCCGGCGAGGTCGCGTTCGTCGATGATGGCCGTGGCGAAGCGGGGTTCGGCAAAGATCATCACGCCGGCAGCGCTCTGGATGAGGTGTGCGCAGGTGCGCGAGCCCACCACCAGGAAGAAGGCGTCCTGCATCTTGCGGTGCAGCCAGACGATGCCGGTGAGCCCGCAGAAGACCTCGCGCGGGCCACGCTCGATGCGCAGCGACAGATCGCCACAGCCGCGGGGACCACCGCCGGTGGCGGCGTCTTGCGCGACCAGGGGGGGAAGAACGGTGCTGCGGCTCATCCCAGGGCCTCCTGTGCGCCCTGCGGGGCTTTCGTTGCGGCCGCGGCCTGTCCGTCGAGCCGTGCGAGCCGAAGCTTCCACACGAACTGCGCAGCGTTCACCACATAGGTGGCATAGGCGGCCAGGGCCAGGAGCAGCTGGCCCCGCGGCGAGAGTGCGCCAGTGAACAGGGCGGCGAGGTAGGCGGTGTGCAGCGCCAGCACGGCCATGCTCACCACGTCTTCCCAGAAGAAGGCCGGAGCGAAGAGCCAGCGGCCGAACACCACCTTCTCCCAGATGGAGCCGGTGACCATGATCGTGTACAGCAGTGCCGTCTTCAGGACCACCGACACGGTGGCGGCCACGAAGCCTTCGCCGGTGGCGAACCAGCGCAGCACCAGGACCAGGCTGACACCGAACACCAGGAACTGCAGCGGGGCGAGCAGACCCTGCACGAGCGTCCAGCGGGTGGCGTCGCGGCGGACGCGCTCTTCGGCGGTGTACAGCGGGGCCCGGGTCGCGGGGCGTCCGCCGGGCGCGTTGCGCGCGGCGTGACGGGGGTGGGTCGAAGAGGGCCGGTCCTGCAATGGCATGCCCGGAGA
>Ga0075157_10001993_pt1 | contig 12165 bp, 23 predicted proteins | sample JI81BgreenDNA_FD_70967 | JGI IMG/M metagenome (GOLD analysis project Ga0075157, IMG submission 70967) | Wastewater effluent complex algal communities from Wisconsin, to seasonally profile nutrient transformation and Carbon sequestration -... | ecosystem: Engineered > WWTP > Effluent > Algae...
TTGGCCTGTTCGGTGGCCTTGCGGACGGCCTCAGGCACTTCCTTGGCCTTGCCCTTGCCGAAACCGACGCGGCCTTTCTGGTCGCCCACGACGACCAGCGCGGCAAAGCCGAAGCGCTTGCCACCCTTGACGGTTTTCGACACGCGGTTGATCGCGACCAGACGGTCGGCGAATTCCGGGGTTTCCTCGCGCTCGCGGCGATCCTCGCGGCGGTCGCGGCCGCCTTCGCGGCGCGGTTCACGTTCAGCCATCAGGCTTCCCTTTTCATGGTGGCGCGTCTGGCACGCCGATGGAACTCGATCCCTGGTGGCCGCCTGTGCGGCCCCGGATCATCGGGCGGGCGCGAACGCCCGCCGCGGTGCGTAGGGTGCGTGCTTGCACGCACCATTGCCGGTAGGGTGCGTGCTTGCACGCACCTTTCCTCAGAACTTCAGCCCGCCTTCACGCGCGGCGTCGGCCAGGGCCTTCACCTTGCCGTGGAACAGGAAGCCGCCGCGGTCGAAGTAGCATTCCTCGACCCCGGCCGCCTTGGCACGCTCGGCGATCGCCGCGCCCACCTTGGCCGCCGCTTCGACGTTGTTCACGCCGACGACGCCCAGTTCCTTTTCCAGCGTCGACGCCGCGGCGACCGTGATGCCCTTCGCGTCGTCGATCAGCTGGACGCTGATGTTCTTGTTCGAACGGTGAACCGACAGGCGCAGACGGCCATTGGCGGTTTTCCGCAGCTTGTTCCGGACGCGCTGACGACGCTTCTGGAACGCCTCGATCTTGGTGTTCGCCATCGTGTGCGTCCTTACTTCTTCTTGCCTTCCTTGCGGAAGATGAATTCGCCCTTGTAGCGGATCCCCTTGCCCTTGTAGGGCTCGGGCGAACGCCATTCGCGAATGTTGGCGGCAACCTGGCCGACCTTCTGCGCGTCGATACCCTCGATCACGATTTCGGTCGGCTTCGGCGTGGTGACGGTGACACCGGCGGGAACCTCGAACACGACGTCATGGCTGTAGCCCAGCGACAGCTTGACGTCCTTGCCCTGCATCGCGGCGCGGTAGCCCACGCCGACCAGTTCCATTTCCTTCTTGAAGCCGGTGGTGACGCCGATGGTCAGGTTCTCGACCATCGAACGGACCATGCCCCACTGCTGGCGCGCGCGCTTCGAGGTGCCCCGCGGGGTCACCTTGACCGAGCCTTCTTCCATGGTGATGGTGACATCATCCGTGGCGGTGAAGGTCAGGGTCCCCTTCGGGCCCTTCACTTCGACCGTCTGGCCCGAGATCGAGGCATTCACGCCCTTGGGCAGCGGAACGGGTTTCTTGCCAATACGAGACATTTCAACCCCCCTCAGAATACGCGGCAGAGCACTTCGCCGCCGACATTGGCAGCGCGTGCAGCCGCATCCGACATCACGCCCTTCGGGGTCGAAACCACCGAAACGCCGAGGCCATTGCGAACCGTCGGGATTTCCGAAACGCCGGCGTAAACGCGGCGGCCCGGCTTCGAGATGCGGGTCAGCTCGCGGATCGCGGGCTCACCGGCCGAGTACTTGAGCTGGATGTCCAGCTCGGCGTGCCCGTCAACAGTGATGCGCTCGTAGCCGCGGATATAGCCTTCCGCGGTCAGCACATCCAGAACCCAGGCGCGAAGTTTGGAAGCCGGGGTGCGCACGGTGGATTTGCCGCGCATCTGCGCATTGCGGATGCGGGTCAGCATATCACCGAGAGGATCGTTCATCGACATAATGCCCCCTCCTTACCAGCTCGACTTGACCATGCCCGGGATCTGCCCGAACTGGGACAGGTCGCGCAGCATGATGCGGCTGAGTTTCAGTTTCCGGTAGTAGCCCTTCGGACGGCCGGTCAGCTCGCAACGGTTGTGCAGACGGGTCGCCGACGAGTTGCGCGGCAGTTCCGCCAGCTTCAGGTTGGCGCGGAAGCGCTCTTCCATCGGGGCGTTCTGGTCGGTGGCGACGGCCTTCAGCGCAGCCCGCTTGGCGGCAAACTGCGACACCAGCTTCTGACGCTTCTTCTCGCGTTCGACCATGGATTTCTTGGCCATGTTTCTGTTCTCCTGCGTCAGCTGTTGAAGGGCATGTTGAAAGCCTTCAACAGTGCCTTGGCTTCCGCGTCGGACTTCGCGGTGGTGCAGATGATGATGTCCATCCCCAGGACCTCGTCGACCTTGTCGAAGTCGATTTCCGGGAAGATGATGTGTTCCTTGATGCCCATGGCATAGTTGCCACGGCCGTCGAACGACGTGCCCTTGACGCCGCGGAAGTCGCGGACGCGCGGCAGGGCGACGGTGATCAGACGCTCCAGGAATTCATACATCCGGTCGCCCCGCAGGGTGACCTTGCAGCCCAGCGGCATGTGCTCGCGCACGCGGAACCCGGCGATCGAGTTCTTGGCCTTGGTGATGACGGCCTTCTGGCCGGCGATCAGGGTCAGTTCCGCTTCCGCGTTCTTGACCTTCTTGGTGTCCTTGACGGCTTCGCCGACGCCCATGTTCAGGACGATCTTGTCCAGACGCGGGATCATCATGTCGTTGGAATAGCCGAACTGCTCTTTCAGCGCCGCGCGGACGGTCGACTTGTAGAGCGTCTTGAACCGCGGGGTGTAGGTGGCGGTGTCGAGCATCAGAGCACCTCTCCGGTCGTCTTGGCGAAGCGGACCTTCACGCCGTCTTCCATGCGGAAGCCCACGCGGGTGGCCTTGCCGTTGGCATCCATCAGCGCGAGGTTCGACAGGTCAATCGGCATCGCCTTGGGCAGACGGCCGCCCTGCGTGGTCTGCGACTGCTTGGTGTGACGGATCGAGATGTTGATGCCGTCGACGATGGCCTTGTTGTCCTTGGGCATGACCTGGGTGATCTCACCCTGCTTGCCCTTGTCCTTGCCGGTCAGGACGACGACCTTGTCGCCCTTTTTCAGTTTCGCAGCCATCAGAGCACCTCCGGAGCCAGCGAGATGATCTTCATGAAGTTCTTCGCGCGCAGTTCGCGCACGACCGGCCCGAAGATACGGGTGCCGACAGGTTCCATCTGCTTGTTGATGATGACCGCGGCGTTGTGGTCAAAGCGGATGGTGGTGCCGTCTTCACGACGGATTTCCTTGGCGGTGCGCACGACGACGGCCTTGTGGACGTCGCCTTTCTTCACGCGGCCTTTCGGAATCGCTTCCTTCACCGACACCACGATGATGTCGCCGACAGAAGCATAGCGGCGGTGCGAACCGCCCAGAACCTTGATGCACTGCACCCGGCGCGCGCCCGAGTTGTCAGCGACATCCAGATTGGTCTGCATCTGGATCATTGGGTTACTCCCGACCTTTGGGCATCGCGCCCAGGGTTTCGTTCAGTCTGTCAGGCAAGGATCAAGCCGAGGCTTCGACCACCACATGCCAGCGTTTCGTCTTCGAGATGGGGGCACATTCCTCGATGCGGACGGTGTCGCCAACCTTGAAGGTGTTCAAGGGATCGTGCGCCCGGTATTTCTTGGACGAACGGACGGTCTTCTTCATGACCGGGTGGGTAAAGCGGCGCTCGACCAGGACGGTGATCGTCTGCTCGTTCTTGTCCGAGGTGACGACGCCTTGCAGGATGCGTTTGGGCATGGTCAGGCTCCTCAGTTCGCCGCCGCTTGCGCGGCTTTCTGGTTCAGGATGGTCTTCACGCGGGCCGCGTCACGGCGCACTTGGCGCATGCGGGCGGTATTTTCCATCTGGTTGGTGGCCTTCTGGAAGCGCAGGTTGAACGCTTCCTTCTTCAGGGCCACCAGCTGGTCGCGCAGCTGGTCGGGCGTCTTGGCCCGGAGTTCTTCGGCTTTCATGCCGTATCCTTTCACATCACCAGAGGGCCCCTTGGGGTGACCCTTGCTCCGGTGGAGACATTGAAAACCCCGCTGATTCCGGGTGGGAATCCGCAGGATGCGGTCCTATACGCGGGCGGGGGCAGAAGGGCAAGCGGGAAGTTGGGGGCCTTGCCTTTCACTTCATTATCTGCCAACTTCTTACCATCAGGAGGGACTGAACTCTTGATGAAGCTATGCAAAAATGCCCGGCCTTGCCGGGCATTTTCCATCTTCCCCAACTACTAACCGGAGATGCCCCATTGGATGGTCTTTATGACCTTCTTATGGCGCTGCTCGCGCGTTTGGCTGGTGACCTCATCAAATGGGTCATGAGCAAGCTGTGCGAGTGGTGGCGTCAGAAGAAGTAGGGTAGCCGCCCGACTTAACCCAAATTGCTGGTTATACCGACTCATTGGCCAGAGGAGGCATGCCCGAAAGACAGAATCAGGCTTGTAGCCAACCTCACCCCAACTTCTCCGCAATCCACATCTTGATCAGCGACTGCCGGGTTACGCCAAGGCGTCCGGCCTCCTTGTCGAGGTCACGCACCATCCAGGCCGGGAAATCGACATTCACCCTGCGCGGTTGTTCGTTCGGTCGGCGGGCTTTGGACCAGTCGAAATACTCACTGACGTCGTCGCCGTTGTCGAACTTCTCGTCCAACTCCTCGGCGGTGATCACCTTCGGGTCTTTCGCACGCTCATCCGTTTTCATAGTAGGCCACCTCTTCCTTGCGCGCCCGTCGGACCGAGATCATGCGGATAGCGTCACCTCGTCGCGTCCAGATCGCGGTCCAATGTTTGCCGTCGATGACACCAATGGCAAGGAACCGCACCTCGCCCACGATATCGGCGTTTGAAGTCACGACCGCCAGCCCGCCGTCCCGCCGTCCCGCCACAGTTCCTGCGCCTCGACAAAGTCGAGGCCGTGCTTGACCTTGTTCGTGGCGCTCTTGGCCGGATCGAACTCGAATTCCATGCGTAAATATGGGATAGAAACTATCCCTTTTCAATTCTGATCACGCATACCCATAGTTGAAGCTGACCGAGATCCTCTCATCCTCGGCCATGTTCATCGGCACTTCGTGCCTTAGCCAGCTTTCCCACATCAGCACCTCGCCCACCGAAGGCTTGAGGTAAATGAAGGGCTGCAACTCCTGCGGGGCATCCTTCTTTCGCAGGGGTGACATCATCATCATCGCCAGCCGCGGGTCTTCCAGCTTCAGCGCGCTGGTGCCTTCGGGCATCGCCACATAGGTCGTGCCCGAGATCACCGAATGGGGGTGGATGTGGCTGGAATGGGTGCCACCCTCGGGCAGGATGTTGATCCAGAGCGCGTTGCACTTCAGCTTGCGGTCGCCCAGATCGAACCCCAGTTCCTCGACAAAGGCCGCGACGTGGCGATCCAGCGCCTTTTCCAGCGCCTTGAACACCGGGAACCGCCAGGGCAGATCATCGAGCGAGGCATAGGACGTATAGCCGGGGTAATCGTTCTCCTCGCACCAGGTCTGGCCGGCCTCGTCATCCTCGGCAATGGCCTGGCAGGACTGGAACAGCTCGTCATAATCGACCTTGGGGCGGGCCAGATCGTTCAGCGTGGCGCGATACAGACGGGTGACGAACAAGGGGGTGGTGCTGGCCATGGCGGGCTCCTGTCAGTGAAAAGGCCCCCGCCGTTCCCGGCAGGGGCCCCGTTTCGTAGGGTGCGTGCTCGCACGCACCGTCGTCACCAGTCCTCGCGGACCACGACGCGGGTGTGGACCGGCAGCTTCATGGCGCCCAGACGCAGCGCTTCGCGGGCGATTTCCTCGCTCACGCCGTCGATCTCGAACATCATGCGGCCCGGCTTGACGACGGCGACCCAGCGGTCGACCGACCCCTTGCCCGAGCCCATGCGGACTTCGGTGGGCTTGCCCGACACCGGCAGGTCCGGGAAGATGCGGATCCAGACACGGCCCTGACGCTTCATATGGCGGGTGATCGCGCGGCGGGCCGCTTCGATCTGGCGCGCGCTGACGCGTTCGGGTTCGATCGACTTGAGGCCGAACGAGCCGAAGTTCAGGTCCGAGCCGCCCTTGGCATCGCCATGGATGCGGCCCTTGTGCTGTTTGCGGAACTTGGTCCGTTTTGGTTGCAGCATGACTTACCTCCTCACGCCCGTTCGCGGCGCGGCCCGCGGGGGGCGCTGCTGGGGCCGTCCTGGGCCTCGGCCTGCCGGCGGTCGTGTGCCTGCGGGTCGTGCTCCATGATATCGCCCTTGTAGATCCAGACCTTCACCCCGATGATCCCGTAGGGGGTCGAGGCTTCGGACAGCGCATAGTCGATGTCGGCGCGCAGCGTGTGCAGCGGGACACGGCCTTCGCGATACCATTCGGTCCGGGCGATCTCGGCACCGCCGAGGCGGCCGCCGATGTTCACGCGGATGCCCAGGGCGCCGATGCGCATGGCGTTCTGCACGGCGCGCTTCATGGCGCGACGGAACGAAACGCGGCGTTCCAGCTGCTGGGCGATGGATTCGGCGACAAGCTGGGCGTCCAGCTCGGGCTTGCGGACTTCAACGATGTTGAGGTGCAGTTCCGAGGCGGTGAAATTCGCCAGCTTCTTGCGCAGGCCCTCGATATCGGCGCCTTTCTTGCCGATGATCACGCCCGGACGCGCGGTGTGGATCGTGACGCGGCACTTCTTGTGCGGACGCTCGATCACCACGCGGCTGACGCCGGCGGCCTTGCATTCCTCGTGGATGAACTCGCGCATGCGAAGATCTTCCAGAAGCAGGTTGCCGTAGTTCTTGCCATCGGCAAACCAGCGGCTGTCCCAGGTCCGGTTGATCTGGAGGCGCATCCCGATGGGGTTGACCTTCTGTCCCATTACGCGGTCTCCTCGGTCTGGCGCTCGCGCACCTTGATGGTGATTTCCGAGAACGGCTTCATGATCTTGCCGAACCGGCCACGGGCGCGCGGACGGCCGCGCTTCATGACCAGGTTCTTGCCGACCCAGGCTTCGGCGACGATGAGCGAGTCAACATCGAGCCCGTGGTTGTTCTCGGCATTGGCGATCGCCGATTGAAGGCACTTCTTCACGTCGATCGCGATGCGCTTCTTCGAGAAGGTCAGATCGGCCAGGGCCTTTTCCACCTTCTTGCCGCGAATGAGTTGCGCGACCAGGTTCAGCTTCTGCTCGCTGGTGCGCAGCATCGTCAGCTTGGCCATCGCTTCGTTGTCCGCCACGCGGCGGGGGTTCTTTTCCGCACCCATGGCTTACTTCCTCTTGGCTTTCTTGTCGGCGGCGTGACCGTAGTAGGTCCGGGTCGGCGAGTATTCGCCGAACTTCTGGCCGATCATTTCCTCGGTCACCAGCACGGGAATGTGCTTCTTGCCGTTGTAGACGCCGAACGTCAGGCCGACGAACTGCGGCAGGATGGTCGATCGGCGCGACCAGATCTTGATGACTTCATTGCGGGCCGATTCGCGCGACTTTTCCGCTTTCTTCAGCAGATAGGCGTCGACGAAGGGGCCTTTCCAAACAGAACGTGCCATGGATCAGCGACCCTTCTTCTTGGCGTGGCGCGACCGGATGATGTACTTGTCGGTCGCCTTGTTCGAGCGGGTCTTGGTGCCCTTGGTGTCCTTGCCCCACGGGGTAACCGGGGTCCGGCCACCCGAGGTGCGGCCCTCACCACCACCCAGCGGGTGGTCGATCGGGTTCATCGCGACACCACGAACCGTCGGGCGGATGCCATAGTGACGGTTGCGCCCGGCCTTGCCGAGGTTCTGGTTGGAATGGTCGGCGTTCGACACGGCGCCCACGGTCGCCATGCATTCCTGACGCACCATGCGCAGTTCGCCCGACGACAGGCGCAGCTGGGCATAGCCGCCGTCACGGCCGACGAACTGGGCATAGGTGCCGGCAGCGCGGGCGATCTGGCCGCCCTTGGCGGGCTTCAGTTCGACGTTGTGCACGATCGTGCCCAGCGGCATGCCGCTGAAGGGCATCGCGTTGCCCGGCTTCACGTCGGTCTTGGCGCCCGAGATGACCTGATCGCCAACCGCCAGACGCTGGGGGGCGAGGATATAGGCCAGCTCGCCATCCGCGTAGCGGATCAGCGCGATGAAGGCGGTGCGGTTCGGATCGTATTCGATGCGCTCCACGGTGCCGGGGACGTCGAACTTGCGACGCTTGAAGTCGACGATGCGGTAGAGACGCTTGGCGCCGCCACCCTTGTGCCACATCGTGATCCGTCCGGTGTTGTTCCGGCCGCCCGTTTTCGTCAGACCCTCGGTGAGGGCCTTGACAGGACGTCCTTTCCAAAGCTCCGAACGGTCGATCAGTACCAGCCCGCGCTGGCCAGGCGTCGTCGGTTTATACGACTTGAGTGCCATGGTTTCTGTCTTCCGTTGCTTTGAGGGCCTTGCGACCCTTCGGTTCGTGAGAGGGCCCCGAAGGTCCCTGGCATCCGTTTCCTGCGAGCAAGAACGAAGCCCCGGACGAATCCGGGGCTCGGTGGATGGCGTCGTTTAGGCGAGTCGCGGGGCGGGGTCAAGGGTGCATGCACGACACCCTTGTCGGCGACGTCAAGTCAAAGTCACCCGCCTATGAATTCGCAGTCGCAAAAGCCGTCTTGATCAGGGCCGGTGCAGTTGACGTCCGCCTGTGTGCTGCCACCCCCCGCGATTTCCACGGTCACGACACTGGGGCATTGGTTGAACTCAAGCTCGCCAACGCAGCGTAACCCCGCTGGCCCCAGCGAACATCTGATCCGCGTACTGCCCTCTGCGGGGACCTTGAACGGAAATTGGGGAACTGTGTTGCCCGACTGCGAATGGTTGCGCAGCCAAGCCCGCAGCTCCTGGATTTCCACCCTGGACAATTCTGTAACGGCCTGCCTGCGGCGAGGCCCATCCTGCCCCATGGCCGTTGTCGCAACGACCGACAGGGTCAGGGCCAAGGAAACGAACAACATGACGGGGTGTTTCAGGAATGGAGCCAAGAAAAATCTCTCTTTATGTCAATCGCGATCCGGTGCGAGGATCGTGGCACTTTCGGTCGTGCGTTTCAACCACAAGAGATTTGGTCCAGCGCGCTGAGACAAGAACAAGGGCGCAAAAAACAAGGGCCCCCGCATTCGCAGGGGCCCTTTCGATATCTAATAGGGTGGGATCAGAGACCCGTCGTCACGTCGATGGCGTTGCCATCTTCCAGCGAGACATAGGCCTTCTTGACGTCCTTGCGGGTGCCCAGGCGGCCGCGGAAGCGCTTGACCTTGCCCTTGGTGATGGTGGTGTTGACCGCCTTCACCTTGACCCCAAAGAGCGCCTCGACGGCCTCCTTGATCTGCGGCTTGGTCGAGTCGATCGCCACTTCGAAGACGACCGCGTTGGCCTCGGAGGCCATGGTCGCCTTTTCCGTGATGATCGGCTTGCGGATCACGTCGTAATGTTCGGCTTTCGCGCTCATGCCAGTCGAGCCTCCAGAGCTTCGACGCCCGCACGGGTGATCACCAGGGTGTCACGCTTGAGGATGTCATAGACGTTCGCACCGATCGAGGGCAGCACATCGACGCCTTCCAGGTTGCGCGCGGCGGCGGCGAAGTTCTCGTTCACCGCAGCGCCGTCGATGATCAGCACCTTCTTCCAGCCCAGATCGCTCACGGCCTTGGCCAGCAGCGCGGTCTTGGCTTCGGCCATGTCGGCCGCTTCCAGGATCACCAGCTTGCCCGCCGCGGCCTTGGCCGACAGCGCGTGCTTCAGACCCAGCGCGCGGACCTTCTTCGGCAGGTCGAAGGCGTGGCTGCGCGGGGTCGGGCCCTTGACGACACCGCCCTTGCGGAAGATCGAAGCCTTGCGGCTGCCGTGACGGGCGCCGCCGGTGCCCTTCTGGCGGTAGATCTTCTTGGTCGAATACGCCACTTCGGCGCGGGTCAGCGTCGAATGGGTGCCGGCCTGGGCCTTGGCCCGCTGCCAGCGCACCACCCGGTGCAGGATGTCGACGCGGGGCTCCAGGCCGAAGATCGCGTCGTTCAGCTCGACTTCGCCCGCCGGGGCGGCGTCGAGGTTGATCACGGACAGTTTCATGCCTCGGCTCCTTCCGCGGCAGCCTTGAGCGCGGCCGGACGCGGGGCGTCGGCATGCGCGGGCTTCTTGACCGCATCCTTGATGGTGACCCAGCCACCGCGCCCACCGGGAACCGCGCCGCGAACCATGATCAGGCCGCGGTCGGCATCGGTGCGCACCACCTGCAGGTTCTGCGTGGTGACGCGGACGGCGCCCAGATGGCCAGCCATCTTCTTGCCCTTGAACACCTTGCCGGGGCTCTGGCACTGGCCCGTGGACCCGTGCGAGCGGTGCGAGACCGACACACCATGCGACGCCCGCAGGCCGCCGAAGTTGTGGCGCTTCATCGCACCGGCATAGCCCTTGCCGATCGAGGTGCCGGCGATGTCGACGAACTGGCCCGGCAGATAATGGTCGGCCGAAATCTCGGCGCCCACATCGATCAGGTTGTCAGGGCTGACGCGGAACTCGGCCAGCTTGCGCTTGGGCGCGACATTGGCCTTGGCGAAATGGCCGCGCATCGGCGCGCCCACCCGCTTGGCCTTGGCCGTGCCGGCACCCAGCTGGACCGCGGTGTAGCCGTCGGTTTCGTTGGTCCGCTGCGCGACGACCTGCAGGGCGTCGAGCTGGAGGACTGTGACCGGAACCTGCCGGCCGTCCTCCATGAACAGCCGGGTCATGCCCAGCTTCTTGGCGATAACTCCAGAGCGCATCTGAATGCCCCCTTACACTTTGATTTCGACGTCGACGCCCGCCGCGAGGTCGAGCTTCATCAGCGCGTCCACGGTCTGGGGGGTCGGGTCGACGATGTCGAGAAGCCGCTTGTGCGTGCGGATTTCCCACTGGTCGCGCGACTTCTTGTCGATGTGCGGACCACGCAGAACGGTGAACTTCTCGATGCGGTTGGGCAGCGGGATGGGCCCGCGAACCTGCGCGCCGGTGCGCTTGGCCGTGCTGACGATTTCCGCGGTCGAGGCATCGAGGACGCGGTGATCGAAGGCTTTCAGCCGGATGCGGATGGTTTGACCTGGCATCTTTGTCTCTCCGGGTCCGTAGGGTGGGGTTGAACCCCACCCTACTGGCCCTGTTACTTCAGGATTTTCGACACGACGCCGGCGCCGACGGTGCGGCCGCCTTCGCGGATGGCGAAGCGCAGTTTCTCTTCCATGGCGATCGGGGCGATCAGTTCGACTTCGAACTTCAGGTTGTCCCCCGGCATCACCATCTCGGTGCCGGCCGGCAGCTTGACCGTGCCCGTCACGTCCGTCGTGCGGAAGTAGAACTGCGGGCGGTAGTTGGCGAAGAACGGCGTGTGGCGGCCGCCTTCTTCCTTGGTCAGGATATAGGCCTCGGCCTCGAAATGGGTGTGCGGCATCACCGACTTCGGCTTGCACAGGACCTGGCCGCGCTCGACCGCGTCCTTGTCGATGCCGCGCAGCAGCGCGCCGATGTTGTCGCCGGCTTCCCCGCGGTCCAGGAGCTTGCGGAACATCTCGACGCCCGTCACCACCGACTTCTGCGTCGCGCGGATGCCGACGATCTCGACTTCCTCGCCGACGTTGACCACGCCACGCTCGACACGACCCGTCACCACGGTGCCGCGGCCCGAGATCGAGAACACGTCCTCGATCGGCATCAGGAACGGCTGGTCGATCGCGCGGGCCGGGGTCGGGATATACTCGTCCACCGCCTTCATCAGCGCGCGGATCGACTTCTCGCCGATCTCGGGGCTTTCGCCGATCATCGCCTGGTGGGCCGAGCCCTTGACGATCGGAATGTCGTCGCCCGGGTATTCATAGGACGACAGCAGCTCGCGCAGTTCCATCTCGACCAGTTCGACCAGTTCCTCGTCGTCAACCAGGTCGATCTTGTTCATGTAGACGACCATGTAGGGGATGCCGACCTGGCGGCCCAGCAGGATGTGCTCGCGGGTTTGCGGCATCGGGCCGTCCGACGCGGCGCAGACCAGGATCGCGCCGTCCATCTGCGCGGCGCCGGTGATCATGTTCTTCACATAGTCGGCGTGGCCGGGGCAGTCGACGTGCGCGTAATGGCGCGACTCGGTTTCATATTCCACATGCGCGGTCGAGATCGTGATCCCGCGCGCCTTCTCTTCCGGCGCGCCGTCGATCTGGTCATAGGCCCGGAATTCGCCGAAATACTTCGTGATCGCCGCCGTCAGCGTCGTCTTGCCGTGGTCAACGTGACCGATCGTCCCGATGTTGACATGCGGTTTGGTCCGTTCAAACTTTGCCTTCGCCATCTTGGCTTCTCCT
>Ga0075157_10001994_pt1 | contig 12162 bp, 12 predicted proteins | sample JI81BgreenDNA_FD_70967 | JGI IMG/M metagenome (GOLD analysis project Ga0075157, IMG submission 70967) | Wastewater effluent complex algal communities from Wisconsin, to seasonally profile nutrient transformation and Carbon sequestration -... | ecosystem: Engineered > WWTP > Effluent > Algae...
GTATTGGCATGTTTATAATCAAACGAACCAAACTGATCGATAAAAAAGTTATTCATGTTCACATACGGAATGTAAACATTATTCATTTCGTGTTTTTCCAATTGGTCAAACGCAAAAAAATCGGTTTCAAAAACTTTGGTATTAAACTGAAGATAGCTACCTAAATATTCTTCGTCAAACAATGCTGTGGGAACAAAAGTTGATAAATTATTACTATGAATAATGGCTATTTCGTCATATTTAGCTTTGAGTTCGGGATATTTTAAAAACGCTTCGCTAAACAAATCTTCGATCCGCGTGTTTTTTTCAAACTTTCCTAACGTTATTTTTTGGATAACCAATGGCTTGTTGGTTAGCGTATCAAAAGTAGCAAACGACAAACCATTCAGCGAAACCTGAATAGAAAGTTTTCGGTACATTTTATCAATAACGCTGGTGTTTTGCCACATAATTTTATAGAAAAGGCAAACTTACAAATTTAACCACAAAGTTCACAAAGTTATTCCACAAAGCACACAAAAAGCTTTTTCACTTAGTGAAACTTTGTGACTTTTTTGTGTTCTTCGTGTTTAGATAAAAAAACTCAAATACTAATTTCTAATTTCTGAATTCTAACTTCCAATGAGTATCTTTGAACTCCAATAAAAAAACAATCCCTTTTAATGCTGCCACACCAATTTTACAGTATTTTAAAAAGACAATTTCCGTTTCAACCTACTTTGAAGCAGAATATTTTTTTTCAGATGATTTCCGAATTTTTGACGGATAAAAATGAGGAGCAAATATTTGTCTTAAAGGGATTTGCCGGAACGGGAAAGACTACTGTGATCTCTACCATTGTTAACAGCTTGAATGATATCAATATGAAAGCCGTATTGCTTGCGCCAACGGGTCGCGCGGCAAAAGTCATTGCTAATTATTCCAACAAACCCGCTTTTACCATTCACAAACGGATTTATTTTCCTAAAAAAGGAAAAGGTGGCGGCGTTTCGTTTACCACGCAAGCCAATAAATTCAAGAATACCATTTTTATAGTCGATGAAGCTTCGATGATTTCGGATGTGGCAGCCGATTCGAAACTGTATGAAAACGGTTCGTTGCTTGACGATTTGATTTTTTATATCTACAACGGACAAAATTGCAAAATGATTTTGCTTGGCGATACGGCGCAGTTGCTACCAGTTCAAATGGAAGTTAGTCCGGCGTTGGATACTGATAGTTTGGCTTTGCATTATGATAAAACGGTCTTGTCGATTGAATTGGATGAAGTGATGCGTCAGGAAGAAAAATCGGGGATTTTGTACAATGCAACACAATTGCGTGAACTGCTCAAAGAAAACTTTTTAACCGATATACAGTTTAAAGTCAAAGGTTTTAAAGACATCGTTCGCTTAACCGATGGTTATGATATTCAAGATGCCATTCAAAGTGCTTACAGCAATTATAGTATTGAAGATACGTGTTTTATTGTTCGTTCTAATAAACGTGCGAACCAATACAATCAGCAAATCCGAACCCGAATTCTCGACAAAGACAGCGAACTTTCCGTTGGCGATTATTTGATGGTCGTGAAGAACAATTATTTTTGGCTGAAAGAAACCGATGAAGCCGGATTTATTGCCAATGGCGACATTGTAGAAGTATTGGAAATCTTCAAGTTTGTGGAATTATACGGTTTCAAATTTGCCAAAGTCAAAATACGAATGGTGGATTACCCAAACCAAAAACCATTTGAAACCATAATGTTGCTCGATACCATTACCAGCGAATCGCCATCATTAACCTATGAAGAAAGCAACGCCTTGTATCAAGAAGTGATGAAAGACTACGAAGGCGAACCGCAATACCGCAAATTCCTAAAGGTAAAAAACAACGAATACTTCAACGCTTTGCAAGTGAAATTCTCTTACGCCATTACGTGTCACAAAAGCCAAGGCGGACAATGGAATACCGTTTTTATCGAGCAACCTTATTTACCCGATGGCATTACTGTAGATTACGTTCGATGGTTGTATACCGCCGTTACCCGAGCCAAAGACAAATTGTATTTGATTGGGTTTAACGATGAGAGTTTTGAGGGATAATATTTAGACTTTCGCTAACAATCATAATTAGAGTAGTTAAGCTTTTCATATTTATCTTCATACTGCTCTTTGTCTTTGTCGCTAAGTTTTTCTTTTTTTAATACTACTTTTAACTGCCTTTTAGTATCAGGGCTAATCCAAATGCCGTTGAAACCCTCTGCGGTTTTTTGTAGTATCAAAACCCCCGTAAAATCATATTCCGTTAAAATAAATTGACCTTTATCATTAGTGGTAACCTCCAGTTGCAACCAGTTGCTCACCTTATCATATTTATACATCCCTTCATATTGCAGCTTGGGCGTGCAACCATTATCCTCCGATTTTAAATACATAGTTATAGGCATCTTGCCGTCAACAGTTCCTTTGTATAAATACGACTCCGTGTTTTGACCTAATGCTATGGTTATAGTGCTAAATAGTAAAAAGCTAAATAATGTTTTCATAAATAAAAATGGGTTTTTATGATAAATTGTACAAACGTAATCCACAATCTTTTAACCAAAAATACTAAAATACTACTAAGTAAAAACTCTAATACCATAAAACCTTTTACTAAGTTTTATAATTATTTTTAATTGTTAGCACGGATTGTAAATCGGTGCTATTGGGTACGAAGTCAGGAGACTTCGCAGAGCTTGGGTGAATGGTTTTAGGAGTGTTTTTGAGTTTAAGAATTTTTATAGTGCATAGTTAATATAATAACTAAAGGAGAGGAGAAAGTCAGGAGATTTCGTATGGCTTGGTGTTTTATTCTTCCCTTTTTGGATGACACAACATCGTATCACTTTTCAAATAATAACTTATCGTAAACCTTTCTTTTGAGTCTAATAATTTAATCCAAGTTTCTTCATCGCATATGTTTTCAATTTTATCTTTTGGAATGAACGTTACAAAGATTCTGGTATTTATTCTATTTGAATCTAATCCGCTATATTTTCTATAGTAATTGGAAAAATTTAAATTTAAAATATGTTTTGGAATTGATAGACCTACAGTATCACCAACTTTTATTTCCTTTAAAGCTTTTTGCAATGTGCTTTCAAACTTTATTATTTGTTTTCGGTTGGGGATGAAATCTCCATTTTCTTTTGATAAATCTTTTTGAGAAATAACTCCTTTTGAAAGTTTGGTTTCAATTACAATGCATTTTTTGGCAAATATTATTTGCGACAGTAATAAGAGAAAAAATGTCTTTAAATACAGGTTCATAAAATTGCTGCTAACTTGTATATAGTCGCTATTAGTAGCGGTTTTATCTTGTGTTTTGGGTAGATAGTTGCTGTAAAAATAATTTTTAAAAGCCAAATATATAGAAAAACTAAAATATTCACATCCAAATTCCCTTATTTTGCACTCAAACACTACACTTTGAAAATAATCATCCTTACTCCAATGGACATTGAGCGCGAGAAAGTGCTAAACGCTTTGGCTCGTATTCCTAATTTGAATGCTACTTATGAGGTAATCGTTTCTGGTATTGGTCGTGAAAGCACGGCTAAAGCCCTGATGCAGTTGCCTGTTCACAATGTTTGTATCTTAATGGGTTTTGCCGCTGTGGTAGGAAGAGCAACTCATTTGCCAGAGTATCTTCAACTAGGAAAACCTATCGAAATCACCAATGCTTCGCTTTATGGCTACGAAGGTGGTTTGTTTGAAAACGGTGCGCCAATCCTTGCTGAACCTAAATTGGGTTTGCCGTGTTTGGCTTCGTTAACCTCAGATAAATTTGTTCGCACTACCGATTTAGCCGAGAAAACTGTGGTCAACATGGAAGATTATACCTTTATGTATCTAAAAAAACCACAGGATTTTATCGTTAGGATAATCTCCGATTTTCTTCCTCACGAAACTGAAATCGATTTTTTTGAAGAAGTAAAAGCGATTGATTTTTTGGAAGGTATTTTGGCGGTGGATGCTTTTGTGAAAACTACCAATACGTAATATCAAACGTGGTTTTTCCAACTAATCTTCCGTTGTAGAATTTTTTTCTAGTTATGATATTTTCTTTTTTGTCATAGGTATTTTGGTAACTAAACGTTTCTTTTATAGTTCCGTCGCTGTAATGTGTAGTTTTTTGAAGTAGATTTCCAGCGGTATCAAATTGGTATTGGTCGAAATTGTTGGGTGTGTTTCCTTTAATCGTTTCAGTTCGTGTAATGAAGCCTTTTTTATTAAAAGTCATTTTGGTTTTTATCACCACATCATAAATGGTATCCATAAATTTTTCACTACTAATTGTTTTTTCTTTGTAGTTGTAAGTGTTTTTGGTTTTATGATTCATCTTTCCAAAAAAAGCTCTGTTTTCTTCAATAGGATTGTTGAACTCATCAAAAACTCTAGTTACACTGTGAATTGTTTTATCATTATCTAGAGCTTTTTCTTCAATACAATTTTTCTTCTCATCATACTTGTAGATGGTTTTGTAATTGTTTTTGTCTTGTGGCGAAGTCATTTCGGTGATTAAACCATTGGTATATTTATAATTGAATTCCGTTTTATCATCTTCGTTTGTTTTAATTTCTTTAATTAAATGATTATTGTTGTCAAACTCCATTAAGTGATTTTTAGTCCAAACAGTAGTGTCGTTTTCTACAATTCGGTACTCATAAATTGTCGCATTTATTGATTTTACTTTTCCAGTCACAGTTTGAGTATAATCGTTTTGAAGTTCTTTAATTTTGATTGAACCACAGGAAAATAAAAAAAAGAATAGTAATAAAACAGAGTATTTCATGATTTTTTAAAAGGTTAATTAGGTAAAAAAGACAATTTTAGATTAACAAGCAGTAAGATAACGAATAATTTGCCAGTTTATTTCAGGGTTTTAAAATTAAAAATTAATTGTAAAAAAAAATTAGATTGTATAACATAAAAATACATTTACAGACTACTTAGATTTTATTGGAGAAGTAATTAAACTTACCACCTAATCTCCTGAAAAATCCCTATTTTTGCCACTTTAAAATTTTGAATAACGATGGCAAAGTGGCAAGAAAGAGCAGAATTACTTTTTAAAACCGAAGGATTAAATAACCTTAAAAATGCAAATGTTTTAGTAGTCGGACTTGGTGGTGTGGGTTCGTTTGCAGCCGAGTTTTTGGCTCGTGCAGGTGTGGGAAACATGACTATTGTTGATGGCGATGTGGTTGATATCACTAATATAAACCGACAGTTACCAGCTTTGCATTCTACCGTTGGTTTACCTAAGGTTGAACTGATGGCAACCCGTTTAATGGATATCAATCCAGAGTTAAATTTAGTTCCTGTAAAAGAATTTTTATCACCCGAGAGAGCTTTTGAAATTGTTACTTCCGATTTTGATTATGTGCTCGATTGCATTGATAGTATTACACCCAAGATTAATTTAATAGTAGCTGCCAAAAGAAAAAAAGTAAAAGTAATCAGCAACATGGGTGCAGGCGGAAAATATGAAGCTTCCAAAGTAAAAGTTACCGATATTCGAAAAACCGATTATTGTCCGCTAGCCAAAGTAGTGCGCAAACGATTAAAAAAAGAAGGCGTTTCTAACGGTGTTAAAGTAGTTTACTCATACGAAAAACCAGACCAAAGCAGTATAAAAACTACTGATGGTACCAATTATAAAAAATCTTTTTACGGAACCAACAGTTGGATGCCATGTCTTTTTGGACTTCATGCTGCTGAAACGGTTGTGAAATATTTATTGAAAAAGAAGAAAGAGTAAAGAGAAAAGAAAAAAGAAAAAAGAAAAAAGAAAAAAGAGTAACTATTTACTAATCACTATTCACTATTCACTTTTTACTTATAACTACTCACTCACAACTAATCACTAAAAAAATGATACAAACCGTAATTTTCGACATGGATGGCGTAATAGTGGATACAGAACCCGTTCATCATTATGCTTACGTGCAGCATTTTAAACAACTCAATATCGAAGTTTCTCCAGAAATGTATGCTTCGTTTACGGGAAATTCTACTAAAAATATCTACGAACGTTTAAAGGAAAATTTCAATTTAGAGCAAGACGTTCAAACCTTAGTTGAAACCAAAAGAAATCTTTTTAACGACTCTTTTGATAATAAAGAAGATTTGTACTTACTCGATGGAGTAGAAGATTTGATTAAAGATTTACACAGCAATGGAATGCAATTGGTCTTGGCATCATCGTCGGCAAATGTTACTATTGAGCGTATTTTTGATCGATTTAATTTGCATCACTATTTTACTCACAAAGTATCGGGCGAAGATTTTCCAAAGTCAAAACCACATCCAGCAATCTTTTTAAAAGCAGCCGAATTGGCAAATACGCCAGTTGAAAATTGCATCGTAATTGAAGACAGCACCAACGGAATTCAAGCAGCAAAATCGGCAAATATCTATTGCATTGGTTATGATAGTTTTCATTCTAAACTACAAGACTATTCTAAAGCCGATAGAGTGATTACTCATTTTAATGAATTGGATTTCGATACTATAAAAAATATAAAATAACATGAAAAAGCTACTTGTACTTCTTTCGATACTATTCATTTCTTCGTATGTAACGGCGCAAGAAAATCAATTTACTAACGAGATAAAAGCGTTTAGAAAACAAGATAGCATTCAAAAGCCGCAAGACGGAATGCTGCTTTTTATAGGCAGTTCTTCTTTTAGATTGTGGAAAGACGTAAAGTCAGATTTTAATAATCAAAACATTGTAAACCGTGCTTTTGGTGGCGCAACGTTATTGGATTTGATTTATTTTCAAAACGATGTAGTTTTGAAATACAAGCCAAAAAAGATTTTTATTTATTGTGGAGAAAATGATATTGCCAGTTCCGAAAAAGTAACTCCAAAAATGGTTTTCAAGCGATATAAAACGTTCTATAAAACCTTGAGAAAGCAATTTCCAGACACGCCAATTATCTTTGTTTCCTTGAAACCAGCCATTTCTCGTTGGCACATGAAAGACCGAATGATGGCAACCAATAAATTGATTAGCCAGTTTATGAAAGGCAAAAAGAACGCTACTTTCGTAAACATTTGGGATGATATGATTGAAAACGGCGAACCTAGAAAAGATATTTACATTCAAGATAATCTTCACATGAATGCCAAAGGTTATGCTATTTGGGTTGAAAAAATGAAGGATTTGGTTAACAATTAACCAACCGCTTCTTTATACACTTTTAAACATTTTTCACGCGCTTCTTTGTGGTCAACTATGGGTTTTGGGTAATGAATGGTTTCCAACTCAGGGATCCATTTTTTGATGTATTTTAAGTCTTTATCAAATTTTTTGATCTGCTCCGTTGGGTTAAAAATTCTAAAATATGGCGCAGCATCAACGCCACTTCCAGCTGCCCATTGCCAGTTACCAACGTTGCTTGCTTGTTCATAATCCAATAGTTTGGTAGCAAAATAGGTTTCGCCCCAACGCCAATCGATTAAAAGATGTTTGCACAAAAAACTTGCTACAATCATTCGCACACGATTGTGCATGTGACCAGTTTTGTTCAATTCGCGCATTCCAGCATCTACAAAAGGATAACCAGTTTTTCCTTCGCACCATTTTTTGAATAAAACCTCGTTGTTTTCCCATTGTACATCGTCGTATTTTGGTCGAAAACTTGATTTGTTGGTGTGTGGAAAATGCCAAAGAATTTGCATAAAAAATTCCCTCCAAATTAATTCTTTTAGAAACGTTTCGTTTCTACTTTCAAGTGCTTTGGCAACCATTTTTCTAATGGAAACCGCACCAAATCGAAGATAAATTCCAAGATGAGAAGTTTTATTCAAAGCTGGAAAATTTCGTGTTGCTTCGTAATTGTCTATTAAATTACTTGATACATCAAAAGGTGTGACTTTTATGGATGAGGTTTCAAATCCAATAGCAGACAAACTTAAAAATGGATAGGAGTGAAGTGCTACTTTAGTTAAGTAATCTTCTGAATTGTAATTGATTAACTTAATCTTTTTGAAATTTTCTTTCCATTTGTTAGAATACGGAGTATAAACCACATATGGCGTTCCATCGTCTTTCACTACTTCACTTTTTTCGAAAATGACTTGGTCTTTACTCGTTTTAAATTCGATGTTATGTTCTTTAAACAAATGGTATAAATCCAAATCACGTTTGCGAGCATACGGTTCATAATCGTGATTGGTATAAACCGATTTTATTGTATTTTCGGAAATTAACTTCTGATAAACATCAAATGGTTTTCCATGAAAAACAGCTAATGATTTTCCAATCTTTTGCAGTTGACTTTGAATATTTTCTAATTGCTGATGAATGAATGTAACTCGCGCATCATCTTTTGGAAGTTGCGACAAAATAGTTTCATCAAAAATAAAAATAGGAAGCACTTCTTCACCACTGTTTAAAGCATGAAAAAGACCAACGTTATCGTCTAGTCGTAAATCGCGTCGAAACCAGAATATGTTCATTCTACTGTTTGTTGTTTATAGTTTATTGTTATCCGTTCACCAATAAAGTTGACATTCCGCCATCTACGTGGAAAATTTGCCCTGATATCCAACTGCTTTTTTCAGACAATAAAAAACTTGCTATTTGCGCCATATCATCAGAAGTTCCCACTCTTTTCAACGGATGACGTTGTGCCGATTTTTCTTTTTTCTCGTCATTGCTCAAAAACTTCTCTGCCAATGGCGTATCGGTTAAAGATGGTGCAATTACGTTTACTCTAATTTTTGGAGCATATTCTGCCGCCAATGCTTTTGCAAATCCTTCAATCGCTCCTTTGGCAGCAGCAACCGAGGTGTGAAAAGGCATTCCCATACTTGCCGCAACCGAACTAAAAAGCACAATACTAGACTGATTGGATGCTGTTAAATTGGGCAAAACCGATTGGATAACTTTTACCAAACTTATGAAATTTATCTGTAAATCTTGCTCAAATGCTTCGGGTTTCAAACCACGAAACGGACGAAGATTTATACTTCCAGGACAATACACCAAACCATCGATAACTTCAGGTAATTTTGAAGTATCTAAAGTATCGGTTGTTGCATCAAAAGGAATGTGGGTAACATTCATTTCGGCAATTTCTTCATTAGTTCTTGAAGCGATGAATACTTTATTTTCGTATTGTAATTCTTTGGCAATAGCAAGTCCAATACCATAAGAACCGCCAATTAGTAGTATATTTTTCATGATTAAAATTTTGGAATTTGGAATTTATAATTTGGAATTTTTATTGTCAAATTCACCAAACAGTTCAATTAATTTTTTTCTTCGGTATTCAAAGATTTCATTCAATTTAGGTTTTACCAAAAAAGGATGAACCAGTTGACCAATAATTCCCATCGGAACTTTATAATCTACTATATCTTCCATTTCAACGCCACCATCAACTTCTTTAAAAAAATGTTTGTGATGCCACAGCGAATAAGGTCCAAAGCGTTGTTCATCAACGAAATACTTTCTATCAATTACGTGTGTAATCTCTGTAACCCATTTCATTGGAATACCTAAAACCGGAGTTACAATATATTGAATGATTTGTCCTGGAAACATTTTTCTATCATCGCCTGATAGTGTTTTAAATCCCATATAATTAGGTGTAATGGTTTTTAAATTTGCTGGATCAGAAAAGAATTCCCAAGCTTTGTCCAATGTTATAGGTAGTTTTTGTTTGGTTTGTAATCTATATATTTTCATCTCATTATTTTTGGTAAAGATACAAAGTGTTTAACAATATAGTTATTTTGTTAAACAAAAAATACAGCTATTTAAGTTTTAATTAACATTTGAAGTCTTTAACTATTTGTAAATTTGACCAACTAAATAAAACATTATGAAAAAAATTATTTTTGTTTTGGCAGTGTTGATTGCCAATTTTACAATTGAAGCTCAGGTAAAAACACCTCAATCAAGTCCTAAAACCACAGTTAATCAAGTAGTTGGTTTAACTGATGTTACTGTAGAATATTCTCGTCCAAGTGCAAAAGGAAGAGTTGTTTTTGGTGATTTAGTTCCATTTGGAAAACTTTGGAGAACAGGTGCAAACCAAAACTCTATGGTAACTTTCAGTGATGATGTAGTTATCAAAGGAAATACTTTGAAAAAAGGTAAATATGCTATTTTCACTACACCAAAAGCGGATATGTGGGAAGTTATTTTTTACACTGATACTGAAAATTGGGGAACACCAGAAAACTGGGATGCTAATAAAGTAGCGTTAAGCACTATGGTTGACCCAACTGCTTTAGGAAATCATGTTGAAACCTTTACTATTGGTGTAAACAACTTGACTAACGATAGCGCAACTTTGGATATTTCTTGGGAAAAAACGATGGTTTCTATCAAGTTTGAAGTACCAACTAAAAAAGCAGCTATGGCTAGCATTGAAAAAGTTTTAGCTGGTCCAACAGGAAATGACTATTTTTCTGCAGCACAATATTTCTATCAAGCAGATGGCGATTTGAACAAAGCTTTAGAATATGTAAACAAAGCAGTAAGTTCAGTAAAAGCAGGACAAGATGTTCCTTTTTGGCATTTGAGATTAAAATCATTAATCCAAGCTAAATTAGGTGATAAAACTGGCGCAATTACTACGGCTAAAGCTTCATTAGCAGCAGCTGAAAAAGCAGGAAATGCTGATTATGTTAAAATGAACAACGACAGTATTAAAGAATGGAGTAAAAAATAAAACTCTTTCTTTCTAACAAAAAAGCCACGAAATTTAATTCTCGTGGCTTTTTTTTATGCTATAATTTCTTTGGGTTTACTTTTTATGAAGGTTTGGAATAGAATTGATAACAATACCGTTAGCGATGCACCAATGAAATTCAACCATAAATAACCTAGCTTTTCTTGTCCGTTTGGATGAATATGAATGGCATAATAATAGATGAAGAAAATAGTAGTTTGACTAATCACAGCACCCAAAAAGATAGCGTTGGCTTTTACATATTTTACATAGAAACCAACTAAGAAAACACCCAAAACCGTTCCATAGAAAATAGAACCTACAATGTTTACCAACTGAATTAAGTTTTCAAACAAAGTTCCAACGCAAGCAAAAAGAATTGCAATAATTCCCCAAAGCAAAGTGAAATACTTGGTTGCATCTACAAAATGTTTGTCCGATTTTTGACCTTTTACGTTTCGTTTATAAATATCAATCGCTGTGGTAGAAGCCAATGCCGTTAATCCTGAAGCGGATGATGACATTGCTGCCGAAAGAATTACCGCCAGTAAAAGCCCAATCAATCCTGATGGAAGATAATTCAAAATGAAATAGATAAAAACATAATCTTTGTCATTGGTTTCGGCTTTTGCATCTACTTTTTGGATGATAACTTTGGCTTGGTCGTGTAAATCTTTTTCCTTTTCAGAAAGCGAACTTAGTTTTCTTCTTAAGATGGGATTGTCATAATTTTGGTTCAAATGGTCGATGTACAACAAGTTGAACTCCTTTTTTTCTTCGCTTAACTGATTGAGTTGTTTTTCAAGCGAATTGTATTCATCGGCATAAATTGATTTTTCAATCGCACCACGATTTACAGGATTAAAATGCAACGGAACCGGATTGAATTGGAAGAAAACAAAAACCATTACACCAGTCAACAATATGAAAAACTGCATCGGCACTTTTAAGAAACCATTCATGATTAATCCCATTTGGCTTTCTTTATCTGATTTTCCAGATAGATAACGTCCAACCTGAGATTGGTCGGTTCCAAAATAGGAAAGCATCAAGAAAAAACCTCCAGTAATTCCGCTCCAAAAAGTATATCGATTTTCTGGATCAAAAGAAAAATCAAGTACATTCATTTTGTCATTGGCACCAGCAATATGCATCGCATTTGAAAACGTCATATCGTTTGGCAAATAATGCAATATCAAGAAAAACGTGATAAACATTCCGCTCATGATGACAAACATTTGTTGTTTTTGAGTAACGTTTACCGCTTTTGTTCCACCGGTAAACGTGTAAATTATTACCAAAATTCCAATGATAATATTCAACAACGTTAAGTTCCAACCCAATACTGCCGAAAGAATAATGGATGGCGCATAAATGGTTAAACCTGTTCCTAAACCACGCTGAACTAAAAATAAAACGGCAGTAAACGAACGTGTTTTTAA
>Ga0075157_10001995_pt1 | contig 12155 bp, 1 predicted proteins | sample JI81BgreenDNA_FD_70967 | JGI IMG/M metagenome (GOLD analysis project Ga0075157, IMG submission 70967) | Wastewater effluent complex algal communities from Wisconsin, to seasonally profile nutrient transformation and Carbon sequestration -... | ecosystem: Engineered > WWTP > Effluent > Algae...
ATATATTGTATAGGAAATATAAAATAAATTATTGAAAAATATTTCACATTTAAAAAAATGTTATACATTTGCATTTGTAAACCAACCTTTGTAATGATTTAGAATAATTTATTTTAACAAAAAATTATTCAAATGCAGTTACAACTAAATTTATTTAGAACGTGTCTTCTTTTTTTCTTTTTTCTTATTGCAGAAATTGGATACTCATTTGCCCCTAGCAGTATTGGAGACTTTGTTTGGTACGACTCTAATAACAACGGTATTCAAGATCCAGGAGAGCCAACGTTAAATGGGGTAAGAGTTTTACTTTATCAACAAACAAGTCCAGGAGTATTTACTGTAATAGGACAGACTACCACCAATGCATCGGGTGTTTATAGGTTTGATGGCACCAATTCCATTCCGTTGTTAAATAACACTACCTATTATTTAGTTATCCCTGATCCTATATTACAACCCGGGTCATTTAATCCCACTACAGTAACCTTAAAAGACGCAGGCCCTGTAAGTATTAATCAAGATAATTTAGATTCTGACGCCAGTATAGCACTTGCCCCTTTTCCTTTTGCGGGTAAGGCATATATTCCTTTTACGACCACTGTTGGTACGGCTCCTGTAACAAATTATGATTTTGGGTTTTTTACACTATGCTCTGAGTTTAATGTAGTTCTCAATTTAGTGGATGAAGTTTGCCAGGGAGAAACCATCAGATTAATTGCTAATGCAACGGGTGGCCAAGGGACTTTGGGATATGACTGGAATGATGATTTTTCTTCATCCAACAACTTTCACGACGTAAAGCCTTCTGTAAATACTAGATATGTTGTTACGGTTACTGATGGAGTAGGATGTACAGCTACTGATTTTGTGGATACTAGAGTACGCAGATGTAAATTGGATATGGCTTTGAAGATGACAATCCGACAAGATACCGCTTACAAAGTTAATGATATAGCTACTTTTGAAATCATGGCTTGCAATCAAGGCGAAACCATAGTAGACAGTATAATTATAAGAGACCATATTCCTAAAGGGTATGTTTTAGCTGATCCGGATTGGATCATAAATTCTTCTACATCCACGTTCACTACGGTTAGTTATTTATTGACTGAGGCAAATGGTAGACTAGCCGGAAATCTATTGCCGGGCGAATGTGTTACAGTACCTATTGACTTAAGATTAGTAATAGGTGCAAATAGGCATAACCTTGTAAATTACGCAGAAATCTATGTGCAAAGAGATATTTATGGTTTTGAGGATGACTTTGATAGTAGTCCAGGTAGCAATTCTTCTTTAGAACTTTCTGTAAAGCCGTACGATCTAAATGATGATAATTTATTAACGAATGGACCATCGGTAAATGAAGATCAAGACGACCACGATCCTGCGCAAGCACCTTTTTTTGATTTAGCATTAAAAAAAGTAAGTGTTTCTGGAAAAGGGCCGTTTAAATATGATGAAAATGTTACATACAATGTAATTGTTTATAATCAAGGAAATGTAACTGCATCAGACATTGTTGTCTCAGATTATGTACCATCGGGATTTACATTTCAACCCACTAATTCTCCACCTTGGACATTTGATGGTACTTCATCTATAGCTACCACTACGGTCACAGGAAATCTTATACCTGGAGATAGCATAATTCTTCCTTTGGTCCTCAAGGTAAAACCAACGACCAATATTAATGGTTGGCTAAATAATGCAGAGATTTTTTCTGCGGAGGATAAATTTGGTGATAACCGTACCCAATTTGATGCGGACTCTAGACCTGACAATATACTTGGTAATGATGTAGGTGGGTTACCTAATACTGATTTGGATAACCTCGTAACCGATGATGGGTTAGATTCGGATGGTGATGGTTTAAGAGATGAAGACGACCATGACCCAGAGTGGGTTGGAGTATTTGATTTGGCATTGAAAAAAACATTATTGACTACAAGTCCTTTTGCATATGGTCAGGATTTGATTTTTCAAATAATGATTTGTAATCAAGGCAATATCGTAGCAAAGAATGTACAAATCACAGATTATATACCTGCAGGCTACGAGTATATGGCATCAGCAAATGCACCTTTAGGTTGGGTTTTGTCTAGTCCTAATGTCTCAAATATCAGCATGACACAAATAGCTCCCGGACAATGTGAAACACGAACAATAGTCTTAAAACTAAAAAGTGGTTTGGGGTTGACAAATTGGGATAATTATGCGGAAATTACAAGAGCAGAAGATAATAATGGAGTTAATCTTACTAATTTTGATGCAGACAGTACTCCTGGGTCTAATTCCTTAACTGAAAATCAAGTACGCCCTGGTAGTCCGAATGACGATAATTTAAATGGAAGAGGTGTTGCGTATAGTGAAGATGAAGATGATCATGACCCTGCAGCTCCCAACATCGTGGATATTGCTCTTCGTAAAACAACGACATCTACGGCTCCTTATATATATGGTCAAATAATTAGCTTCAATATCGATGTGATCAATCAAGGTAATATTCCTTTAAATGATATAACCATAGTAGATTATATCCCATGCGGATTTGAATATGTAGGCGGAAGTCAAGTTTGGTCTGTAGGTGGCGGCCAAGGGACAACCGTGTTGGTAGGTATACTTGCACCAGGTCAGACAAAAACAATTCGAATTGATATTAGGCTAAAAGCATGTTCATCACCTAATGCGTGGTTAAGTTTTGCTGAAGTCAGAGGTTTTGAAGACATTAACGGTAACGACATAAGTAATCAGGACATTGATAGTACTCCCGATAATATTTTAGGTAATGACAAAGGCGGATTAGCAGATAGTCCCAATGATGATTTTATAGACGGTGATGGAAAGTATGGCGTGGGGTTACCTCTGGACACAAGAACAGCTTCTGATGAAGACGACCATGACCCAGAGTTAATTCCAATATTTGATCTTGCATTAAAAAAAGAATTACTTAGCCCTGCACCTTATAGAGATGGTCAAATAGTAAGATTTGATATCACTGTATATAATCAAGGAAATATCACTGCTAGTAATTATGTTATTAATGACTATATTCCAATAGGATATACATACAATCCAACACTGAACACTGGTTGGACCGGAACTGGAAATACACCTTTGACCGTAACAAGATTAGTTACTACGCCACTTGCACCAAATACTTCAGCTACATTCTCCATATTTCTAAACATAGAAATGACAATGGGTGGAAGTACAAATTGGATTAATTACGCTGAAATAGGAAGCGCTGATAACGATAATAATATAGCCACAAGTGCTCCGACTGACGCGGATAGTTATCCTAATAGCAATACAGCGCAGGAAAATACTGTCATTCCAGGTAGTATTGATGATGATAACATAAATGGGGGCGGTCCCAATATAGCCAGAGACGAAGATGATCACGATCCTGCTGGACCGCTTTTGTATGATGTCGCTCTTAAAATGACTACATCTGAAGTAGGACCGTTTAGTATAGGTCAAATGGTTAAATTTGACATCAGAGTATTCAATCAGGGAAATTATCCAATTAAAAATTTAGAAATTGTTGATTATATACCAGAGGGATTTGCGTTTTTAGGAGTGCAGAACTTTCCAAGGTGGACATATGATGTCTTTAGTGGATATGCTATTGCTAAAATAAAGCAAACCTTACTTCCTGGTCAAAGTGCAGAAATTAGCATTTTTTTAAGAGTACAATACTCCACCAATTTTGTAACTGGGTGGGACAATAAAGCGGAGATATATGCCTTTGAAGATGCTTCCGGAAATGATGTTACCTATATGGATATTGACAGTTCGCCAGATGGTATTCCTGGAAATGATTCCGGTGGTGAGCCAGAAGGTCCTACAGATGATTATACTAATGGAGATGGTTCTGGTCCTATCAATGGTGGTCCAGCTACGGGGGATGAAGACGATGCAGACCCAGAGAGAATAGAAATTTTTGATCTCGCATTGAAGAAGGAATTGGTTACAGTAGCCCCTTATAAATATGGTCAGAAATTGACATTCAACATCAAAGTATGCAATCAAGGTAATATCGGCGCTACTAATATTGATGTAAGAGATTACATTCCAATTGGGTTTTCATTCAGTTTGGCAGATAACCCTACATGGACAGCCTGGCCTACATATACTATTACTTCTGTGGTCCAACCTAATACTTGTTTCGACATTCCTCTAGTCTTGACCTTGGTCCAAACATCAGGTGGCGAAAATGATTGGGTAAATTATGCACAGATTACAGGTGCAGACAATAAAGATGGTCAGAATCGTGATACTTGGGATATTGATTCTAATCCTAATAGTAGCAATACAGCAGAATTATCGGTAAAGCCAGGTAATGTAGCTGATAACTTTATTGATGGACATGATAAAGGTGGCGAAGAAGATGATCATGATCCGGCAGGTCCTAAAATCTTTGATCTTGCGCTTAGGAAAATACAGGTGACAGCTTCAAGTAGTTTTTCGTATGGACAAAACGTCGTTTTTGGCATTCAATTATATAACCAAGGAAATTTAGATGCAAAAGACATAGTTTTAATAGATACTTTGCCATGTGGACTAGAATATTTGCCTTCATCTGCTACGAATGCGGCAGCAGGTTGGGTGTACAATGCGGCAACTCGTGAAATAAGAACTACGTATAGAAATGTACTTACCCCTGGTGCTAATGCACAAATGATGGTGGAAGTTAAAGTCATACCTTGTTATATAAATACGGATAAAGCATGGACCAACTTTGTGGAAATCGAAGGAGCTAATGACACTGATCCAAATACATCAAATCTACCAGTAGATGTGGATAGTAATGCAGATGGTACAATGAGTAATGATCTAGGTGCTGCGCCTAATAGTTTGACAGATAATGAGATTAATGGAGATCCCAATAATCCCCTTAATCCAAATGCTCTTCAAGATGAAGATGATCATGACGCGCATAAGATCCAAGTTTACGATCTAGCATTGCGTAAAACAGTAGATTTTAAAGGACCTTACAGAATTGGTGAGACAGCAACATTCAGAATCAAAATATTTAATCAAGGTAATGTTCCAGTAAAAAACATCAATGTGAATGATTATATTAGAAGTGGATTTACATTCAATGCTGTGACTAATCCAGGTTGGACATTGTCTGCTACTCCTTCATCATCAGTGGATGGATTATTGAATTATATAATTCCAACAACTTTAAAACCTGGTGATAGTATCACAGTTGCTTTGAATCTGGTGATCACCCTAGACGCAAACCCAATGGTCAAAGATTGGTGGAATTATGCAGAAATTAGATTTGCACAAGATACACTTGGTAACACTAGAATTGATGATGCAGATAGTACTCCAAATAGTAATAATGCTTATGAAAAGGCAGTAGAACCTGAAGGCCTGTGGGATAATGTAACGAGAGGAAACGGAATTAATTTCAGTCAAGATGAAGATGATCATGACCCTGAAAAAGTGATCGTAGTAGGTGGTCTCGGAGATATGGTTTGGAAAGACTTAGATGGTGATGGTATTCAAGACATAGGCGAGCCAGGAGTACAAGGTGTATTAGCAACATTGACAGATTGTAGAGGTAATGTTATTCAAACCACTACAACCGATGCCGCAGGATTCTATTTCTTCAATAATTTGATCCCTGGTAATTATCAAGTACAATTTAATATCAGTAATTTACCAAGAGGATGTGCCTTTACATTCCAAAACCAAGGTCCAAATGATAGGTTGGATAGTGATGTAAATCTGGATGGTTTAGGACCATGTACCAATATCGCAGGAGGTGAATATGATAGTTCCTATGATGCAGGATTATTGATTCTTGCAGCAATAGGTGACTTTGTCTGGCATGATATTAATGGAGATGGTCAGCAAAGTATTGGTGAGCCTGGTATTGCTGGAGTTAAAGTAAATCTATATAAAGGAGGTGGCTCCTTTGTGGGGACAACATACACAAATACCAATGGATATTATCTATTTGATTTCTTGTACCCAGGTAATTATTATTTAGAATTTATGGGTCCATCAGGTTTTGAATTGACTTTCCAAAACCGTGGCAATGATGCTACTGATAGTGATATAAACGTTAATGATGTACCTCCAGTCACACCCACAACATATTTAGCTCCTAATGAGAGAGACATGACATGGGATGCTGGTTATTATAAATGTATACCTATAGGAGATCTTGTATGGTATGATATCAATAAGAATGATGTATGGGATGTTAATGAAAATGGTATCAATGGATTGAATGTAAATCTATGGAGAAATCACTTTGGAACATGGATGATTTGGAAGGATACTTTTACAGGTCACAAACCAAATACCCCTTCAGATGATGGATATTGGAAGTTTTGTGCTCCTCCAGGTGAGTATTATGTTGAAGTGATCATGCCGCCGCTTGGATTGGTAAGAGCACGTGCAAATGTGGGTGCCATTGAGGAGAATGATAGTGATATCACTAACGCCAACGGACCTACTACCACTCAAAAGTTTACTGTATTGTCAGGTCAAGAGAAATGTGATCTTGGCGCAGGTTTCTATCCACAAGCAACGGCAGGTAATTTAGTTTGGGTGGATGCTAATGCCAACGGTGTACAGGAAACTCAGGAAGCTAGAATGTCAGGTGTGTTGGTTCAAGCGGTCATGTTATCATCAAAAGAAGTAGTACAGTCGACCATTACTGACAGTGATGGAACATATAAAATTGAAGGTTTGGAAAAACAACAATACTACTTGAAGTTTACACCACCTGCGGGATACTATGCCACAGTACCAAGGGCAGCAGCAGACCATATGGATAGTGACGTTGATCATAGCTACGGTGCTAACACTACAAGAGTATTTGAAATGCAACCAGCATCTGCGTACGAAAATATTGATATGGGGCTTTCATTTACACCACTACCTGTAGATTGGATGGATGTGACCGCAACTCGAATTAGCAACACACATAGGTTGGAGTGGACAGTAGCACGTGAGTCAAACGTCAGCCATTACGAAGTAGAGAGAAGATTTGGATCAGAGAAAGAATTTTATACCATCCCAGGTAAGGTCCTTGCAAAAGGCAATACCCACGAAGTGACGGCATACAATCTTACTGATCTAGATGTGGATAAGTCAGGTATCTATGTATACCGTGTGAAACAGTACGATTTTGATGGTAAGTCATCCTATAGCAAACTGGTTAAAGTAAATCACAATGGTGAAAATGCTGTTGAACTTTATCCTAACCCAGCTAAAAATGAAACCAATGTTCAGATCGTGGTCGCACAAGACGCCGTGGCAAGTATAGAAATGTTTGATGCAGCTTCTAAACTTGTGAAAGTGATCAAAGCAAGCGATGTACAGGCAGCAGGTGACATGATATACAATGTGAACCTACAAGATGTACCAGCGGGAATTTACAATGTTGTGATTACGGTTGACGGCGTGCAGACTTACAAAAAGCTGATCAGAATTGAGTAATTATTTGTTTGACATCAATAGTGTAATTCTTTTTTTTGATGAAGTTTGATGGGTATGATTGCCATATTTTAAACATAATTTAAATGTGAAAATAAAAGGTCAATATTTTTAAGATATTGGCCTTTTTTATTTTTATATTGGAGAGTAATAACTTTTGTACTAGGTTTGGAAAGTTTCTTTATTGTATTTGATCTGTAGTTTTTAAAAAGTAGATAGAATGAAATTTATAAAAATTATATTTTAATTTAAATGAATTTAGCTGATATATATTTGTTATCAGTCTGATTTTGTGGACTTAATAGATTTAAGTACTTTTTGCTTAAATGTAAAATATTTTACATTTCGTGAGATTTTTGAATGAATTTATGTGGGTAAAGCAATTTTTTGTGTCTTTAACATGATTGTAAATCCCAACATGGTAAAAAATGTTTGATTTACATTTATTTAGAACCTAAAAATTTGAGAATTTATGTTGAAATTTAGCATCCGTGTTATTTTATTATTTATTATTTTTTTTAATCAATCAAAAAACTACATAAACGGACAGAATTGTTCAGTAAATGCAGGATTAGATCAAACAATATGTATTGGTGAGTCAGCTTTTCTAACAGTTTCTGATGGAATTACAACACTTCCACAAGGCGCCACATTCAGATGGAGTAACGGCGAACAAAATTATAAAACTATTGTAACCCCGATAACAACAACAACTTATACAGTGACAATTACCTCTGGTAGTTGTTCTGCTACAGATCAAGTTACGGTGAGAGTTTCTGCAAAACCAACTATAAATTTGGTGAATTTGAACAGTGCAAATTGCGGTAGTTCCAATGGTTCAATTAGTGTGAGCGCAACGGGGGCGGGCAGTCCAAGTTTTGCATGGAGTAGCGGACAAAATTCAAGTACGATATCTAATGTGCCTGCAGGTACTTATAAGGTTATTGTGACAGATGACAATGGCTGTACAAATTCTGCAATTTATGTGGTAGGTGTGAATGGGGCAAGTGGTATTTCTGGCGTTGTGTATGGTGATTTTAACTACAATTCAATAAATGATCAATTTTTTCAAGGTTATGGAAATGTACCTGTAAAATTATACGGATCTAATGCAGCTGGTAACTCAGTATTAGTTGCTCAAACCACCACCAATGCAAACGGCGCATACAGTTTTCCTGCGATAAGTTTTTCAAATGGTGAAAGATATCGATTAGAATTTACTCCTCCTTTAAATTATTTTGTTACTAAAGAGGCTAATAAAGATAATTTGCAAGTTAGATATATTAGTGGTCCAACATGTAATGCAGATTTGGCGATATCTGTTCCGAGTGATTATTGCCATACAGACAATCCCATGTACACTGTTACCCAACAAATAAATGGTGATGGATTGTTAGGTGGAAGCACTGCAGGACAAACAGCTATATGGACTGCAAATTATGCAAATAAAGGTTTTCCTGGGTCAGCAGATTATACGCCTTCAACTTCATCGGCAACCCAAGCAAATGTTGGGTCTTTATATGGGGTAGGTTATCAACGATATAGCAAGCAAGCCTTTTATTCGGCATATCTAAAACGTCATACGGGACTAGGTCCGGGAGGATTGGATGCAATCTATAAAATGGATTTTTCAACGGGTACACCGGGAAGCCCCAATCTTTATCTAAAACTAAGTACGTTAGGAGTTGATGTAGGATCAATAGGTGCAAGAGATATTCCAGCTGATTTTGGCGCACCTTCATACGACATAGAGGCATTTGGAAAAATAGGAAAAGTAGGTATAGGTGATATTGATGTCTCAGATGATGGTGCTACATTGTATGCTGTGAATTTGTACCAAAAAACTTTAATTGGCATTAATATAGGCAATCCCGTTACCAATAATCCGACACTTCAATTAAACATTCCTATTCCAAATCCAGGTTGTGGAGCAGATTGGAGACCTTTCGGATTAAAATACTATGCAGGCAAATTGTTTGTTAGTGGTGTATGTAGCGGCGAATCTTCGGGTGGAGTACCGACAGGTTATGTTTTTGAATACATACCTAATGAAGGTTTTAACTTTAATCCTATTTTAAGTTTTCCCATAGATTGGACAAGGCCAACAGTAGGTTGTGATGGCGCACAGTGGGGACCGTGGGATAGCGAATATCCTACAAATGCTTCACAACCGATTTTTTCTGATATGGAATTTGAAGTGGATGGTGCTATGGTTATAGGTATCAGAAATAGAGAAGGCGACATGTACGGCTTTCAAAATTATGAGCCTGTTGCTGGCTCTACTAATCTCATTAGTAGATTTAATCCAGGAGATATATTAAGAGCTGATCCCAATGGTGACGGAACATTTACATTGGAAAATAATGGTGTTTCCCAAGGAAAAGTGGGCTGTGGATCAGCAAATGGAGAAGGACCAGGTGGTGGAGAATTCTTCTGTGGTGATAACTTCCTCTGTCATAATGAAGTTGCGACTGGAGCATTAGGAAAATTCTCTGGTTCTGGAGAGGCTATTTCGACTGCCATAGATCCGTTCAGAGCTTGGTCTCAAGGAATTATGAGATTTTCGGTTATTGATGGATCTACTTTAAATGGTTATGAATTTATTCAGACTGATGTTAATAATCCTCAAGGTTTTGGAAAAGCTAACGGACTAGGGGATATTGAGTTTTTCTGTGATCCAGCTCCTTTAGAAATAGGAGATTATCTTTGGGTAGATAATAATAAAAACGGAATTCAAGATCCTAAGGAGTTGCCTTTACCAGGGCAAACCGTTAAATTATTTGATTTAAATGGTGTTCAAAAAGCAACTACTACAACTGATGCTTCTGGATATTATTATTTTTTAAATGTTACCCCTTCAACTCAATATTATATTACAGTTGAAAATTATAATAACGGATTGGTTGTTGGAGATCAAACGTATGTTTTGACAAAAGCAAATCAAGGGGTAGATGATAAAATTGATAGTGACGGTGAAATAAGAGGTTTTGGCGTACCCGCTACTGTTTTAAACAAGCCTTCAATATTGCTTACTACTGGTTTGCCAGGTGAAACGAATCATAGCTATGATTTTGGATTTTCAACTTGTACAATTAGGGTGGATGTAGGACAAGATGTGGTGCTTTGCGCAGGAACCTGTGTTACTTTAACATCAGGAGTTACAGGTGCATTTGGCAACGTGACGTATAGTTGGAGTACAGGAGCTAGCACGTCTTCGGTATTAGCATGTCCTGACCAGAATAGAACTTACATAATCACTGTAACAGATCAATTAGGATGCAAAAGTACAGATGATATTACCGTATCTATAGAACAATTGCCAATTTCTGGAATTAATGGTCCAATAAATATATGTCCAAATACTCCAGCAAACTTTACGGCAGTAAATGCTGGAAATGGTAGTACATATCTTTGGACATTTGATGGTGGAACTACTCAGGATGGTGATTTTAATGATATTTCTGAAATAGTTACTTGGACAAACGCGCAGGCAGCAACCACTAGAACAATTACCTTAAATGTAGAATCCTTAAATGGATGTTTCTCAAATTATACAAGGCAAATTGCTATAGGAAATGCAGTTTCTGCATCAGCAGGTAATGATAAAACTGTTTGTGGTTCAGGTGGGTGTGTGGAAATAGGTGGTACACTTGCACAAGTGGCTCCTTTGGGAGGAACCATAGCTTGGAGTCCTGCAACGTATCTTTCTTCATCTGTTATTCCTAACCCACAGGTATGCCTTCCCCAGAATGTTTCCACATTTACCTATACAGTAACAGTTACTAAAAATGGATGTACTGCCTCAGACCAAGTGGTAGTTACTAAAGATAATACTTTAAATCCAACTGCAAATGCAGGTGCAGATGTTTCAGTTTGTATTGGTCAATCTGTTCAAATTGGTGGCAACCCAACTGGTAGTGCTCCATTGCCAGACCAAATTATTGGATATCTTTGGAATCCAAGTTTAGGATTAAGTAGTGCTACTTCATCAAATCCTACGGTTACCATAACATCTACTAGAACATATACAGTCACAGTTACTTCGGTTTCTGGATGTACAGCTACAGATGATATAACGGTCACAGTTACTCAAGATGCAAAGATAGGTGATTTTGTTTGGTCAGACACAAATGGAAATGGTTGCCAAGATGCTGGAGAATTGGGTATTAATGGCGTAATAGTCAGGTTATTCAATAGCGCAGGTGCAGAAGTAGCAACTACAACCACGGGCAATAATCCAATAGGAGGTGCTGCTGGATACTATCAATTCAGCATTTGTCCTGGCAGTTATTACGTAAATTTTGGACAACCATCAGGTTATGTTTTTACTGGAAACAAGGTGTGTGGAAATAACAATACTGACTCAGATGCTAATACTACCACGGGAAACACTCAGATTTTGACCTTGACATCCGGTCAGTTGGTAAGTAATATTGATGCAGGATTTATACAATTTGGTAATATCAGAGGTAATGTAACAGCAGATATAGACAACAACAATACGGGAGACACACCATTGTCAGGTATAACCATCCAATTGAAAGATGCAGTAACGGGAGCAGTGCTAGCCACAACAACAACCAATGCGAGTGGCAATTATGAGTTCTTAAACCTATTACCAGGCAACTATACGATCATGGAAGTACAGCCTGCAGGATACACTAGTGTGAGTGATGTAGATGCAACACCAG
>Ga0075157_10001996_pt1 | contig 12154 bp, 12 predicted proteins | sample JI81BgreenDNA_FD_70967 | JGI IMG/M metagenome (GOLD analysis project Ga0075157, IMG submission 70967) | Wastewater effluent complex algal communities from Wisconsin, to seasonally profile nutrient transformation and Carbon sequestration -... | ecosystem: Engineered > WWTP > Effluent > Algae...
TTTTTATAATTTCTATGAATGTTCGCACAGAATAAGTCTAAAATATAAAATACTTCATTGATACTCGATATTCCATATTGAACTTCATTCATCGTAAACATATTCTTAAAACAAATTAATTCTACTTTGTCAAACGACATAAAAAAATGATTTCACACCACTTTGTAAATACTATTGACTCCTTAAAATAGAGAATCGGTGGAACACCAAAAACTAACATAGATCTTCATTTCGAAGGATATTTATCAACTTAGAAACCCATTTTATGACATTACGGTAGCAAATTTTAAATTTAACAAAGTAGAACTAACCTACCCTTCCATGATTACCTATACTATTATATTTTAAAATCATAAGAGATAATTTGTATTTAAACTTCTGAGATCTTAAAAATTTTATGACATTTGCACTTTTATTATCAAAATCACCTTCATGTCTGTAGCCAAGAAAGATATCAAAAGAATCACTACCCATGTACTTCATGCCATGAAAGAGCAGGGCGAAAAAATTTCTATGCTAACAGCCTATGATTATAGTATGGCCAAAATCCTTGATGCAGCTGGTATAGATATATTATTGGTGGGAGACTCTGCATCTAATGTGATGGCCGGACACGAGACCACATTACCAATTACGCTAGAACAAATGATATATCATGCCCAATCGGTGATCAGAGCTGTAGAAAGAGCTTTTGTGGTAGTGGACTTACCTTTTGGCTCTTATCAAGGCAATAGTACAAAAGCACTGAATTCGGCCATAGCCATCATGAAAGAGTCTGGCGCACATGCAGTAAAGCTAGAAGGAGGGTCAGAAATAGAAGAATCGGTAAGAAGAATATTGTCTGCTGGTGTGCCTGTCATGGGTCACTTGGGATTGACTCCTCAGAGTATCTATAAATTTGGAACCTACAGCGTGCGTGCCAAAGAAGAAGCAGAAGCACAAAAACTTATGGAAGATGCCTTATTACTTCAGGAAGCAGGATGTTTCGCCATTGTTTTGGAAAAAATTCCGGCTACTTTAGGCCAAAAAGTGTCAGAATCATTGCATATACCTGTTATTGGTATTGGTGCAGGTAACGGAACAGATGGTCAGGTTTTGGTGGTACACGATATGCTGGGTATAACCAAAGATTTTAATCCAAGATTTCTCCGAAGGTATCTCAATCTTTATGACACTATCAAAGGTGCTGTAGAAACCTATGTATCGGACGTGAAATCTGGTCATTTCCCTTCGGAAGATGAGCAATATTGATAGATTGTGGAGATGTGGATCCCGCTTTCAGATAGCTATCGGAACGGGACTTCGCTTCGCTTCGGTTGGGGAGTTGTGTAGATTTGTTTTGGATTTTTGAATTTTAATTTTAATAAATAAAATATGTCAAAAAAAGTTAAAATTGGATTAGTGGTTGTCTTGGCTTTAGTGTTGATAGCCTATTTATTGGTTGGAAAGACTATTTTCAGTCCAAATATCAAAGGGACAGAAGACAAAACGATTTTCATTCCTTCAAACTCCACCTTGGATGATGTAAAGAAAATACTTCAAGAAAATGATGTACTAATCCAACAAGCTTCATTTGATGTGGTAGCCGGATATATGAAATATGGCAGTAATATCAGGCCTGGAAAATATACCTTCAAACCAGGTTTTACCAATAGACAAATAGTTGGCAAACTCCGATCCGGTGACCAAGACCCTCAAAAAGTGGTGATCAATAATATCAGATTGATACAAGATCTAGCAGGTAAGATATCAAAGTACATAGAAACGGACTCTCTCACCATATTGGCTTATCTACAAAATCCCGAAACTGCCGCATCATTGGGTTTTAATCAGGATAATTTTATGTCTCTTTTTATACCTAATACATACGAAATGTTTTGGACAACCACACCAGAAAAATTCGTAAAGCGCATGAAAACCGAATATGATAAATTTTGGACAGAAGAAAGAAAAGCCAAAATTGCAAAAAACAATCTAGATCCAACACAAGCTTATATCGTTGCATCCATAGTTGAAAAAGAAAGCAATTATGATCCCGAAAGACCTACTATAGCAGGCGTATATATCAATAGATTAAAAGCTGGAGAAAAGCTGCAAGCAGACCCTACCGTGGTATTTGCTATGGGAGACTTTTCGATACAAAGAGTCCTTTACTCGCATCTGAAGACCGACTCACCATACAATACATATATGTATGCTGGCTTACCTCCCGGGCCGATTTGTATGCCTTCACTAGCCAGTCTAGAAGCAGTGATCAATGCTGAAGATCATAAGTATATGTTTTTCTGTGCTAAAGCAGATAATAGTGGGATTCATGCTTTTGCGGAGACCTATGAAGATCATCAAAAAAATGCAGACGCCTTTGCCCAATGGCTCAACAGCTTGAATATTAAGTAAAAATCAGAAAACAAATCCTGCTCTGAATTGGAAAAATTGGGTAGTGGATAAATCAAAACTAAATTGATGAATATCAGGTCTATTGGTCAAAGGAACAGTAGTGACTTGTCTGGATTCGAAATCCACTAAGACTTCTTCATATCTTGTCCTCTGATTATAATTGTAGGAAGCCACTAAAGGAATTCTAATTTCCGCATTTAGAAAAATCCTTTTGGACAACATGTAGTCAACACCAAATATACCCGCAAACCCCAATGATGCACCTATATTTCTAGACTCTAGAGTTTCTCTTCGAGTATAAGTACTACTAAAGACATCTTCATTGATAATATCACCATTTTGATAATCATAATGATGGACCAAATCATCATAAGATACTGACATCAAAAAGTCATGCCCATAATACAGACTAAATTTATTTTGAATAAAGTGCTTTTCTTTTCCCACAGTAAATCCTACAGCAAAATCATTGACTTTTCTAAACCCATCATCCAAAACACTAAATGAATTATTTTGCCTATCCAAAATATTGGATCTGAAATTTGCACTTAAAGTTATTCTTTTTACTCTATGATCAGGCAAATATCTTCTATATACCAAACCCGCAGTATGGAGTCTTATATTGTTGTACGATGCACCATTAAAAAGATTGCCTACAAAACCAATTAAAGGATCCACGTTGATCATGATCGCTTTTCTTCCGACATAAGGGTGCTGGACTTTGACTGTATCTTCAACAAGTAAACTAGAATTTGCATAGCCTACGGAACTGCAAAAAAAGAGACAACCTATGGTAAAAATCAAGTTCTTCATAATTTTTATTTTGTAAGATTTAAAAAAAAAAATAAAACCCAATAATGACTACAATTAAATCTACAAAGCCTGTATCCAAATGAAAATAATAAATGCTTTTAAAACAAAATGGATCAACAGTACCCAATAAGGTGACATATTGATCCATTTATTGTACTATTTCGTTACTCCTGATGCGCAGCTTCTATACCATTGTCCAATATATCTTTATAAAGGATAGCATCTGTATATTCTCTTTTGAATTCGTATCTCAGTACATCAAAAGTGGTAACTAAGCCTACCAAGAAATTGTCTTCCTTCACTACAGGTAGCGCATGAAATCTATTGTCCAAGAATAATTCAGCGGCAGTACCCACTTTATCATCTGGGTCAAGCTTTACCAATTTTTTGCTCATAATATCTTTGATCATGGTAGCATCATAAGCATCGTGAGCTATTTGCTTATTCCACAAATCATGTGTAGTCACTAAACCGACCAACTTCCCTTCATCCACTATCGGAATGTGATGGATTCTTTTGGTTTTGAAGATGTCTACAGCATGAGCAACTGTACTTTCAGGACCGAGTGTGATCAGATCTTTGATCATGATGGTCTCCACTTTTTCATTCATCATATGGCTTAAGGTTTAAAATGTTAAGATTAAAAGAATAAAATTGGATGCAAGATAAAGGAAAAAAAATTAAAGTCAAACTTTGAAAAGAATTTCTTATTTTACAATTTCAATAAATCCACTTTGTAGCTCTTTTTGATACACCCTAATATAATCAATCTCCATAAAGTTTGGATAAACGGGATTCTTTTCTTTATGTTTACGACATACTGACTGATTTGCAATGACCTGCACTGGTTCGCCATAAATGGGAAATGATGGTTCTGTAAGGTATTCGCCTGGTTTAATATTGCAGGTATTGATCGGCCTACCTTTGAGGTCATAATATTTGGGCACATATCTGATCATGATGCCATCGATATAAAATTTGATCAAATGTGGCTCATACTCCACAGTGAATGTATGAAAATCTTGAGAAAAATCAGTTCCGAAATTTACAATACCCGTTTGACTGGAGTAACATGGTTTTCCTTTTGCCGCTCTTTTACGATCCGGGCACGTAGGTGTGATCCACTTATGGATAGAGAATTCAGGTTTTTGGGGTCCTTGACAAATAAATTCAAAAATATCAATCTCGGTATTCCACCCAAAAATCCAAAAAGCTGGCCATTGTTGTTTGCCGGGTGGCAATTTACATCTGATCTCATATTTTCCATAGGTCGTAAACTTAGTTTTGGAATGTACCATACCTGATGTATACTCGTACATTTTGCCAAACCACTCCGCTTTCTGTTTTGCAGACTTAAGTATCAACTTACCATCTTTCACTATACAATTGGTATCTCTGTAGATATTGGCAGAAACGTGGGTGCGGCAAAAAGCACACGAGTCCTTTACTTTTTCAGGCCCATAAGGATAATAAGTGTACCATTTTGCTGTATCCAAAACATTTCCATCAAAGTCATCATGAAAAACCAGTTTATACGGTTCGGAGATGCAAGATTCAGCTTGCTCAACATTGACTTTAAGCTTTTTGAACTGAGCCAAAGAAGTCATCTGAGTGACCACTAGACACCCTAATATCAGTAAATGTTTTATCACTTTTCTTTACTTTTTATTCTTTTGATAATGACTGCTAAGGCCAATCTGATCTTATGGAACTCTAAGGGAGCCACCAAATATTCTGCTATAGCAGCAAGTGCCATTTCCTGTCCTGCTTTGTGCCATGCTTTTTCTACAGTAGCTATTTCAGTTTCAGTAACATATTGCATCAAGTCTATTGGCTCATCTTTAGTATACAAATAAGCCAAATGAGAATAGATCGTAGTTTCTGCTATATCTCTAATTTTAGCGATTTCCCCGGGGGACTTACCTTGCCTGTAGAGATTAAACGTTTCCAAATATGTTTTGCCTTGTACACTAATTTCGTCCGTTTGGGAAGTTATAAAACCTTGAACAATTGAGATGATATCTTTACCGTATTGTTCTAATTTTACTTTTCCGATACCTTCTACCTGAAGCAAGTCAGCGAGCGTCAGTGGTTTGGATGCTGCAATATTTTCAAAAACCTTATCTGCAAAAATCACATATGCGGGCACTTGTTTGTTTCTGGCTTGTTCAATTCGCCATTCTTTAAGTTTTTGTATAAGTTGATCTTCGAGTATGAATTTCTTTTGTTTAGGTTTAGGTGCTGCCTCTGCCACCTGATCAGTGTAAGTCAAGTCCACCAAATGGACCTTTTTGCCCTCAAAAAGCACCGCTTTGGAAAGTGGTGTAGTCTTGAGTTTAAAATGATCTGTATAGTCTATCCTGACATATCCTTGATTGATCAGCTGAGTGATATATATTTTCCAGTTGATATAAGAAATATCTTTGCCTGCACCAAAAGTCTTGATTTGATCATAACCACCTTCTCGAACTTCGGCTCGAAAAGATCCCCTTAAAACATCAATCAACAGATTAAGTCCTACATTCTCGCCACATCTGAGGACAGCAGACAAGGCCTTTTGAGCAATATCAGACGCTTCCCTACTTTTGGGCGGCAGCAGACAATTGTCGCAATGTCCACAGGGTTGGGTACGGTATTCTCCGAAATAATTAAGCACAATATTGGTTCTGCATTCATTAGCTGATGCGTATTCCCACATTCGGTCAAGCTTCGCGTATTGGACTGTTTTAAAATCTTCCAGAGCTGTACTATCATCAATAAACTTTTTGAGCATCAGATAGTCTGCCCAACTATAAAACAATAAAGCTTTGGATGGGCTGCCATCTCTACCTGCGCGTCCTATCTCTTGGTAGTATCCTTCCAGGTTTTTGGGCATGGAGTAGTGAATGATCCATCTTATATTACTTTTATCTATACCCATACCAAATGCGATGGTAGCACAAATAAATTGAATTTTATCGTCTTGAAAATCCTTCTGAACACGATTTCGATCTTCAGCGTCCATACCTGCGTGATAAAACTCACAATTCCAGCCCATTTGTCTAAGCTTTGCGGATAGCTTTTCGGTTTCTTTACGACTTAGGCAATAAATGATGCCACATTGATCTTTGACTTTGGTCAGGAATTCCATGACTTGTCTGAATCGCTGCTCTGCAGGTCTGCCTTCCACAGTAATATTTTTACGCTCAAATGACGAAACAAAAACTTTAGGCTGCTGAAGGTGTAACTGTTTACATATGTCATCCTGAGTAGCGCCATCAGCAGTTGCTGTCAATGCTATGAAAGGAACATTACTAAATCGATCTCTTAATACATTTAATTGTACGTAGTCAGGTCTGAAATCATTGCCCCATACGGATACACAATGAGCTTCGTCGATAGCAAAAAGAGCAAGTTTTAGTCTTGACAGCAGTTCTGAAAAACTAGAAGTATTAGCCCGTTCTGGACTTACATAAAGCAATTTTATATTTCCTATTACCAAATCTCGCTCTACATCCATCATTTCATTTCTGGTCATGTTACTATGCATGGCAGCTACTTGTACACCAGAAAGCTTTAAAGCATTGACCTGATCATTCATCAGTGCTATCAAAGGGGATATGACGATAGCTACGCCTTTCAAAAGCAATGCGGGCAATTGAAAACACAAAGATTTTCCACCACCCGTAGGCATAATGATCAAAGCATCCTGACCCGACAATACATGATCAATGATGTCACTTTGGGGTTCTCTGAAAGATGTGTAACCCCAGATTTCCTTGAGAATTGTATATTTGCGTTCCGTATTCAAAAGTTGTTTTTTCTAAATTTAGATTTAATAGATCAAAAGTATATAAATTCCTTCAATGCAAAAAACAATATCCATCTTACCTCAATCTTTTTATGAAAAAGATGATGTCGTTAGTATAGCAAAAGATTTATTGGGTAAAATCATTAGAACAGAAATAAATGGAAATATCACCACAGGCATTATAGTAGAAACCGAAGCATATCGTGGACCAGATGATCGTGGTTGTCATGCTTATAATCATAGAATAACTCCACGTACCAAAACCATGTATATGAAGGGCGGCCATGCCTATGTCTATATATGCTATGGCATGCATCCCATGATGAATGTGGTCACTGGACCTGAAGGAAGTGCTCACGCTGTACTGATTAGAGCCATAGAACCTACATCAGGGAATGATATCATGGTCCAAAGACGTGGCATGGAGAAGCTCACTCCTACTACTACCAATGGACCTGGAAAACTTGCGGTAGCTTTAGGTATCGAAAAGAGTTTGGACGCTTGCTTGCTTAATGGTTCGGCTCCCATTACGATTTTGGATGGAATAACAATTCAAGCAGATAATATGTACAGCGGACCTAGAGTAGGCATGACCAAGCATGTAGGAGATTGCGCACATCGCCCATGGAGATTTTATATCAAAGATAATCCCTGGGTTAGCAAACCTTTGGTGGTGGATTATAGGGGAAAGTGGTAGGGATGTAGCTCCTACCCTTCCTTCAATATGTTCCTGCTAATTACCAATTTCTGAATCTCAGATGTACCTTCTCCTATTGTACATAATTTAGAATCTCTAAAAAACTTTTCTACAGGAAAGTCTTTGGTATAACCATATCCTCCGAATATTTGGATGGCATCTGTAGCTATTTGTACACATATCTCAGAAGCATAGTATTTAGCCATGGCAGACATTGTGGTGACAGGCTGGTGGGTATTTTTAAGATGCGCTGACTTTCGGATAAGTAATTCCGCTGCTTGAATTTTAGTTGCCATATCAGCTAATTTAAAAGAAATAGCCTGGAAATTGGCTATTGGCTGACCGAATTGCTCACGTTCTTTAGCATATTTTACAGATGCTTCGTAGGCACCTTTTGCTATACCAAGTGACAATGCAGCGATGCTGATTCTACCACCGTCCAAAACTTTCATAGACTGGATAAAACCTTCTCCGACGTTGCCTAATACTTGAGATTTGTGTACTCTACAATTATCAAAGATCATCTCGGCAGTCTCTGATGCACGCATGCCCAACTTATTCTCCTTCTTTCCAGCTGAGAAGCCCGGAGTACCTCTTTCTACGACAAATGCAGTAATGCCACGGCTGTCCAATAAATCACCTGTGCGAGCCAAAACAACAGCTACATCACCGGATTTGCCATGTGTAATCCAATTTTTAGCACCATTGATCACCCAATGATCGCCATCTTGGACTGCAACACACTTCATGCGCATGGCATCAGAACCGGTATTGGCTTCGGTAAGTCCCCAAGCACCAATCCATTCGGCAGATGCTAATTTCGGTAAATACTTTTGTTTTTGTTCTTCATTTCCGAAAGCTAAAATATGACCTGTGCAAAGACTATTGTGCGCAGCGAGACTCAGGCCCACTGATCCACAGACTTTGGCGACTTCCACAATCACACTTACATATTCTTGATAGCCTAAGCCCGAACCTCCATATTCTTCAGGTACAAACACCCCCATAAATCCCAAATCACCCAATGCACGCATCGTATCTACAGGAAAGTATTGTGCTTCATCCCACTCCATAACGTGCGGTAAAATGTGTTGCTGTGCAAATGTTTTTGCAGATTCTTCGATCATTTGCAAGTTGTCAACAGTTTCTAGGTACATATATATTTTAACTTTGTTGATTAAATAACGAGAGATAAAGCTAAATGTTTTGTTCTTTTATATCAAAATATAAAAATATTTCAATTCAATAAAAAGACATGTTGATTGCATGATCACCATGAATTAAATTATTAATAACAATATGATTGCACAAATGCTAAAAGATCAAATATTTTTCTTCAAAATATCATTGATTTGCTCCACTGATAAATGGGTATATTTTACGATCTGCTCGATCGGAATTTTATCTGCATACATTGCAAGCACTATTTCTGCTATTCCTTCTGCCTTTCCTTCTGCCTTTCCTTCTGCTTTAATTCTGTTGTATGTGGTCATCATATTTTCTTTTATGGGTTTAGGTATGTATGTTATTCGTGGAGTATAAATTAAAAAAAACTTAAATACACGAATAAATTAAAGACTACTTGAAGGTCTTCAAGATATCATTGATTTGCTCCACTGATAAATGGGTATATTTTACGATCTGCTCGATCGGAATTTTATCTGCATACATTGCAAGCACTATTTCTGCCTTTCCTTCCACTATTCCTTTTGCTTTTCCTTCCGCTATTCCTTCTGCTTTTCCTTCTGCTTTTCCTTCTGCTTTTCCTTCTGCTTTAATTCTGTTGTATGTGGTCATCATATTTTCTTTTATGGGTTTAGGTATGTATGTTATCACTTTTTGAATCTCATTTTCGGAGAACTCCGAAACAGAAAAAAGGTAAACAAATATCTGCTTTATAAAGTTCCCTTGTTCCATTTCTACGGGCAAAACTTCAAGTATTTTTAGTAATTCATCAGCAAGTTTTAGAATGTCAAATCCTTTTTTCTGAGCTAAGATTGCGGCAGCCATAAAACCATTTCTAATCTGGGCTATCTGTGATTCATCCAAGGAGTTGAGCGATATAAAAATATAGTTAAACCAAGGAACATAGTTTCCAAAGGCTCCTAACTCCTGTGGGAAAACATCTTTTATCTTAGGTTGCTTCCATTTTTTCTTTCCCTGATAATACAAAACTGGTATAATGGGTTTTAACTCCCTTTTTTCGCTAATACATTTGTACCAATGTGCAAAAATATAATAGCCTAATTGTATGACAGCATACTTATCAGGTCTTGACTTATGTTCCAAAATGATTGATAAATTTAATGAAATTCGATCCTTAGATTGAACCTCAAAAACGATATCAGAAAAGTATTCTTTCAAATCATTTTGTATATAAGATTCCTGCTTAATCTCCAATGTAGAAAGGTCTAATTCAGCAATACAGGACTCAGGTAAAAACTTTTCAAAAAAAGCCGCTGCCCTATCCTTGTCAGAAAACGAAGCTTTGACAAATTTGTCATGTATTTGATGATTTCTTTTTCTCATACCATTATCCAAATGAATCTCATGGACAATGCCACTATACGGAACGGTTGACCTTATAAAACTCGCTGACGATCACCTCCGTGATATATTTTGTCTTACCTTCTTTGTCCTGATAAGTCCTGCTGCTGAGTTTACCTTGGACGGCAATTTCATTACCTTTGGTCAAAGATTCTGACATCAATTGTGCTATCTTTCCCCAAGCTATCAAATTGTACCATTCTGTTTTTTTTACTTTTTCACCTTTGATGTTGGCATAAAATTCACTCACAGCTATTGTGATAGATGCTTTTTGAGATCCCTTATCAAAGGTAGTCAAAATGATATCTTTTCCAATATTGCCCACAAGTTGGACTGAATTTTTTAATGTGTTTGTCATTTTGTATTGATTTTGAACAGTTATAAAAAATTAAAATAATATGAATTAAAATGGAACAGCTTCTGCGGTATGTTTAGTGGCCTTTTCGATTTTATAGAATTCTGTGGCCACTATTTCAGTAACACATCTCGTAGTACCTTTAGAGTCAGTATACGTTTTGTTGGCCAATTTACCATGTATGGCTACTTTTGTTCCTTTCTTAAAACTCAGCGCTAATTCATCAGCTTTTTTGCCCCAAGCAATGACTTTGTGCCATACTGTTTGTTTGACTTTTTCACCATTTTTTTCGGTATAAATTTCGTTAGTGGCCACTATGGCTATGGCTTTTTTATTACCATTTTCAAAAGAAGTGAGTATTATATCTTTACCCACATGACCTACGATTTGAATTGAATTTTTTACATTGTGTAACATAATATTTAAATATTTATGATCGTGATACATGATATTTATTTATAGGCATCACCATCGGGTTTAACAAAATTTTGATCTTTCGATCGATTGACGGTGCAAAGATGTGGACCCTGGTTTTTGCCATTCGTTTTTTTGACATTTAGATACGCACAAAAACGTATATAATCGGCTACAAATAATCTGAACAATCCCAATAAATTGATTTACAGATATTTACGAAAATTAAATAAATGAAGAAAATTATTAATTGCAACGTATTTTCCATTTTAAAATTCTTGCATAGATTTTCATTAAAAATTTGGCAACTACAAATTACCTATGTTTAAAACTTTTGAGTATGTTTGTGAAAGATTGCCCAAAGCTAGAACTTAAACAAATGACGACCCAAATAATAAAACATGCACTAATCCTGATAATCATACTGAAAAGTACTCTATTGTCCTTTGGCCAACATAGCCTGAATACAGATTGGATTTCGGATTTAGAATATTTAAAGACAACATTACCGTTGCACCATGCTGATTTATTTTATCAATATCCAAAAGAGTCTTTTGAAAATGATATAGAATATCTTAAGACCAAAATACACACATACACAGATGAACAAATGTTTTTTGGCATTCAAAAGATCTTAGTCAAAATAGGAGACTCACATACTACTAGTTCTATTTTAGTACGTTTGCCACAAATTTCTCTCCCCATTTATGCTTATCCTTACGATGATGGATTATTTGTAACTTCAGTTTTAGATGCTGACAAAGATATTTTAGGTCAAAAATTAACCGCAATCAATGATTTCCCTATACAAACCATCATAGATAGTTTAAAATTGCTATACGTAGCTGAAAATGAATCTTGGCATAAAAGGAGGTTACCCCAACATTTAAACAACTACTCCATTCTAAAATACTTTGGGTTTGTAGATGATAAAAAGATTACGATTACAACCGAAGATTATTATGGAACAGAAAAGAAGTTTAAAATCAAAGCTACAGAAACCCTGGATAACGAAGAATCTGACTATGATTTCATCAGATTTAGCTCTAAAAAGCTAAGGAGACCTAATACCCGAGAGATTTTTGGCAACAAATATATCCCACAGGATAGTATGCTTTTTGTGATGTACAATAAATGTACG
>Ga0075157_10001999_pt1 | contig 12140 bp, 14 predicted proteins | sample JI81BgreenDNA_FD_70967 | JGI IMG/M metagenome (GOLD analysis project Ga0075157, IMG submission 70967) | Wastewater effluent complex algal communities from Wisconsin, to seasonally profile nutrient transformation and Carbon sequestration -... | ecosystem: Engineered > WWTP > Effluent > Algae...
GATCACCCTTACGCGCGGGAAACGGCAGCTACCGCCATGTCCGGCGCGGGCTACATGACGATCACCAACATCGGGCCCGACCCGGACAGGCTGCTGTCAGTGCGCGCCGACTTCCTCAGCGTGACGCTGCATGGAACGCAAACCGACGCGCGGGGCGTGACCCGGATGATCCGGGTCGAGGGCATCGAGATCGAGCCGGGCGACACGGTGACACTGGCGCCGGGCGGCATGCACGTCATGTTCATGGGCACGGGCGGCGACCCGTTCGAGGAGGGCGAGCGCATCCCTGCCACGCTGGTCTTTGAACGTGCGGGCGAGATCGCGGTCGAATTCTGGGTCGAACCGCGCACTGGCGGGACGACTGGGCATGAGGGCCACGATGAAGGCGCTATTGCCCCCGCTCCGGATCCGACGCAATCCGTCGCTGTTCAGACAGCCCTGCGCGATGTGCTGGGTGCCGCGGCTGAACTTGGCACCCTGGCAATCGCAGGGGATGCCGCGGTTGCGACCTGGCAGGCAGGGGGCGAGGCGGGGCGTGCCTTTCTGCGGTCCGATGTTGCAGGCTGGCGCGTCGTCGCCCTTTCGGGCGAGAGCCTGCGCCTTGCAGCAACTTTCCGGGTCCTCGGTCTTTCGCCGCGCCGGGCGACTGAGTTGGAGGGGGCGGTGAGGATTGTCGAAGCAGATCTCGCCGATGCGCAGCGGGACGCAATAGATGGCTTCCGAGGGACCTTGTTTGTTGCCGCTGATTGACAGCTGACGGGACCTGGCGGCACTCAGGCGCAGCGGGTTCAGAAGGCTAATATATTGAATTAAATAAGTTATTCTCGTCCGAAAATCGGAGAAGGCTGAATATCAGACCCACGCGCTCCGCCACTTGCCCCCGCGAAAGCGTTCTCCCGATCCGGCTGCGACCGGATTTTTCCGTTGTTTTCGAGGGTTATGCGGGACGGGCTGAGCACTGGCCCGGCAGTCGCGAGGCCCCGAAGCGGTCTCTCGGGGCCGATATTCTCCGGACCTGTTGCCTGCGCAGATTTAGTGAATTCTATCCAAGTAACTCATAATGCTTCATTTTTTGACTGGCGCAGCTAGGCTCAGGACCCATAAATCATATTGATCGGGTGTTGACGTTATGATTCAAGCTCCCAAAGTGAGGGGGGGGAGATGAGCGATCACTATTGGCTGACAGATGCGCAGATGGAGCGGCTCCGGCCGTTCTTCCCGAAGTCACGCGGCAGGTCCCGGGTCGATGACCGGCGCGTTTTGAGTGGAATAATCTTCATCAATCGCAATGGCTTGAGGTGGCGCGACGCGCCTGCGGTCTACGGCCCGCCGAAGACGCTTTACAACCGTTGGGTCCGCTGGAGCCGGATGGGCGTGTTCGCGCGGATGCTGACGGAACTGGCCGCCGAGGGCGCGCAGACCGATACGGTGATGATTGATGCGACACACTTGAAGGCCCACCGCACCGCCTCGAGCCTGGCGGGTCAAAAGGGGGGCGCAGCCGGCTGATCGGGCGCACCACGGGTGGGCTGAACTCGAAGCTGCATGCGCTCGCCGATGCGCTGGGGCGGCCGATCACCTTCTTTCTGACTGCTGGACAGACCTCGGACTACATCGGCGCGCGGGCGCTGCTGGGCTTCCTGCCTAAGGCGAAGGCGCTCTTGGCCGACCGTGGCTACGATGCGGACTGGTTGCGTAAGGACCTGATCGAGCGGGAAATTCTGCCCCGCATCCCCGGCGGGAAGGCGCGGAGACTCCCCGTCGAATACGACGCCAAACTCTAAAAGGAACGCCGCCGGATCGAGAACATGTTCGGACGCCTCAAAGACTGGCGGCGTATCGCCACACGCTACAACCGCTGCGCAGACTTGTTCCTTTCAGCCTGCTGCCTCGGAGCCGTCGTGCTCTATTGGTTGTGAGTCCTGAGCCTAGGTAAGTCATTCTATCCAAACCTCTGCCGCCAAAGGCAGTTCATTGAGCTCAGCGCAAGCATCCCGCCATGTCGGGTGACACTGTGTCATTTTTGCTACGAAGCTTTGGCGACAACGTAGTCGTAGGTGCGCAGTTTCTCGCCACCCTTGAACTTCGGCGAGGCCACCGGGGCCACGACCACGGGCGTGACCAAGACCGTGAACCTCGGCACTGGCGGCGCTTCCGGATCGACCAGGTCGTGAACATCGGCTCAGCGACGGCTGGCGCGGGCGGCACGACGGTCGTGAGCACGCCCACAGTCACCTTCGCGAATGCCGTGACGCAGGTCGGCAAGCCGCAGGCGAACCTGACCGCGCAGCTTCTCGGCCTCGGTGGGGCAACAGCCGACAGCTACAACCGGCTGTCGATCAACACCCCGGCAGTGCTCCTGAACAATGCAGGCGCCGGGATCTAGGCGACGGTGAACAAGGTGGCCCCGGCAAATGACGCCGCATTCGCCTTCAAGACCGGGTTTTCGGCCCTCGCGCTGATCGGGTTGCCCGGCAACGACGATTTCAGCTTCAAGGTCAGCCCGGACGGCTCGGCCTTCTTCGACGCGATCAGGATCGACCGCACCAACGGCCAGGTGGAGCTGCCGCAGCCCACGGTCCTGCCGGAGCTTGCCGCAGCGCCGACCCCACCGCCCGCAGGCAAGGCCGCCGTCTACGCGCGAAGCGGCGCCGGTGCGCCGTGGATCGACGTGATGCGCCCCTCCGGCCGAGATTTCCCCCTCCAGCCCCACTTCGGGGTGAACCGCATCGCCAACTGGTCGCCTTCGGACAGCACCACGATCACAACCGAGGGCCTGCCAATCACCTCTGTCGAGACCGTCTCACACCCGACCCTCGCCGCCACGAACCTGGCCGCCAGCATGCGGCGCTGGCGCCTGACCTCGGCGGCCGTCGTGGACTAGGTCGCCGACCAGCGCTCCGCAGGTTGGGCCTGCTGGCGCGGCAACGGAGCGGGCCTCGGCGGCTGGACCTTCGTGACACGGATTTCGCTCACGACCCTGCAGGCGACCGGGATGGCGTTCTTCGGCCTCTATGGCTCGACCGCCGCGCTTGCCACCACCCTGACGCTGGCGGCAGCCATCAACTGCATCGGCATCGGTTTCCAGCGCGGGTCGCACACCCGTTGGCAACTGGTCGCGAACCACGGGACCGGCGCACCGACCCTGACCGACATGGGCGCGTCCTTCGCCATCGCCAAGGGCGGGGTGCTCACCCTGTTCATCGCCGCCCCGCCGAATCGCAGTTCGGTCTGGGTGCGTGTCGTCGACGAGGTCTCGGGTGCGATCTTCGAGCAGGAGATCACCGCCGACCTGCCCGCCGCGACGCAGTTCCTGTCGCCACGGCTGTTCTAGAACACCGGCGCGACCACCGCCGCCGTCGCCTACCATTGTGCCGGAGTCTACCTGGAGACGGATTTCTGAGCGTGCACCCTTCCACTGCTTCGTCAGGCGGCTCGGTTCAGCAAGATGGACACGGTGATCTGGCCAATTGCCAACGCGGCAATCAAGGCAAGAAGCACTGGGGCGGTTGATGCAGCGGCCGGAGCGAACGCGGCCATGCCTGCGATCAGGAAATAGGGCCACCCGGACGCGAGTCTTCGACGGTAGGTGGCAAGCGAGACAAGCGTCACTCCGGTCATGGAAAGCGCAGCACCAAGGCCAAAGACCCACGGGGCCGCCCCGTCAAGGCTGGTGTGATGGGCGAGATACACAGTTCCGGCCCCCAGACTTCCGATCCCCAGATAGAGGGGAATGTGACCATAGGCCCACAGGCGCAGGTTACGTCCCGCAGTCGCATCCGCGACGTGCCTTTCAGCATTCCCCCTTGCGCGACGGAAATAGCCGACCCAGTAGAGAAAGCCGATGAGCGCGCCCAACAGGGCCACCGCCAGCGTGTCGCCATGCAATTCGGTTCCATGGTCCAGCGCATGGACCGCCGCCGCCGCCGTTTCGCCCAGGAGAATGATGGTGAACAGGCCGAAGCGTTCGGGCAGATGTTCCGGGTGCGGCGGCGCCCGGTGAGTTTCTGAGGCAACAAGGAAAGGGGTGGCGATGTCGATGGCCAGGGCAAGGCCCCACATCAAGATTCGAATATCTGGCGCGGCCCAGATCGATCCGGCCCGGAGACCCGCCTGCACTGCATAGATCCCGGCATAGAGCGAGCAGAGGCGGCGCAGGCCCGGTCGCGCGATCTCGCGCAGGTAGCCCAACATCAGTAAGCCCTTGAAAGCCGCCACGCCACCCGCAAAGGCCCATGCGCGTGCCGCGAAGGCATCGCCCGCACCATAGGCGATGAAGACCACTGCAAGGATCTGGACAAACCCCACCGCCCACTGGTCGGGTCGGTCCCGGTCGAACCGGCTGGCGTGGAAGGTGTGCCCCAGCCAGAGCCACCAGAGGACAAGAAAGAGAAAGCCGAACTCCATGAGGCCCTTCCCGTCGTAATGGTGCGACAAGGCTCCGGCGAGCGCGGCGACGGCCACCACGAAGACGAGGTCGAAGAAGAGCTCGAACCAGGTCGCCTTGCGGCCCTCTTCATGGACAAGGACCTGGGAATGCGGGGTATTGCTCATGATTTCACACGATTTCTGGAGGGTTCCAGCCCGTGACAAGGTTTTCTTCAAGGGCATCGAGCGCGGCCACGTCCTCGGCATCGAGCCTTACGCTTGAAAGTGCGATGTTCTCGACGATTCGATCCGGCCGGACGGACTTCGGCAGGACGGCCGCGCCGGCCTGCAGGCCCCAGGCAAGAAGGACCTGCGCCGCGGTCGCACCCTGCCGCGCGGCGATGCGCGCCAGGACGGGGTGGTCGAGCCTGCGCCCCTTGGTCAGGGGGGAATAGGCCGCCACCGCGATGCCCGACTTGCGGCAGATGTCCCGGACGCCGCGCTGTTGCAGGAAGGGCGACAGTTGGATCTGGTTCGCCGCCGGGACGACCCGCGCGCTGTCGAGCAGTTCGCAAAGATGGCCTTCCATGAAGTTTGACACGCCGATTGCGGGAAGATCGCCGACCAGATGCATCTCCTCCAGCACCTGCCACGCGCCGCGACGATGGTCGGGCTGCGGCCAGTGCAGGAGCACGAGGTCGGGGACGAAGCCGAGTGCCAAAATCGAGCCCTTGACCGACGGTCCGATGCGACCCGGTGCCATGTTGGCAGGCGCGACCTTGGTGGTGACGAAAACCTCGGCGCGGTCGATCCCGCTCTCGCGGATCGCCAGGCCCACCACGGCCTCGTTCCCATAGACCTGCGCGGTATCGACATGACAATAGCCGACCGAACGGGCCGCTTTCACAGCCGTCCCGGTTTCCTCGGGCGAGGCCCGGAACACGCCCAACCCCACGGCAGGCATCTCGGCGCCAGTGCTCAGCCGCAAGGCCCCGATGCCTGCGGTCATTGCAGCGACACGTTGATCTGCGCGTCTGCGGGCACGATGCCGATGAGGGCGATCATGGTACCCACAAGGATATGCCGCGCCCCCGCGCCGATCAGACGCTCGGCCGCGGCGCGCAGGTTCTGCGCGGGCGGTTCGGCCGCGATGTCGCGCTGGCCGTACTCAAGCCAGTTGCCGATGTCGTGGCCCCCCGCCCAGAGGATGTAGAGCGCCTTCGGATCGGCAGGTCCCGCCGCAAGCGCCGCCTCGACCTGACCACGCAGACCCGGCAGCGCCACATCGGCTCCCAGGCCGAGGGCTGCACGCAGGGGTTCGTTGATGTTCCACCAGCCGGTGATTGCCCCGCCCATCGCGTGGTTGTCCTCGGGCAAAAGCGGCACACCCGAGAGCGCCGAAAGATGCTCGATCCAGGTTGGGCCGCCCGTCCACCGGCCTCCCGCGAAGGGCGGGCTGGGCGGATAGCGGAAGCCGGTCAGGGTGCCCCAGCGGCCCTGGTCGGAAAGACCGTCACCGAAGACGACGAATCTGGAATAAGGCAGCATCGGATCGGCCTTGGCTTGCGGCACCAGCGCAAGCGCCAGCGCGGTGGACGAAAGGAAGCGGCGCGTTGGCATGGCAACACCGGTCAGTGGGTTGCGCGGGCCAGGATGCGGCCCGCGCGTCTTGTCTCAGCGGCCCAGCGTCTGGACGACCAGATCGGCCGCCGCCCCGCCCGAGAACTGCTGCTGGCCGGTGATCAGGTTGCCGTCGCGCAGGGCAAAGGCCTTGAACATCGAATTCACCACGAAGTTGGTGCCGTCGATCTTGCGCGCCTCTTCTTCGATCCAGAAGGGCTGGATCTTCTGGCCGACCCAGTTATCCGCGAACTGCTCCTCGCTGTTGGCGAACCCCGTCCAGGTCTTGCCCTTGACCAGCAGATCGCCATTCGAAAGGCGCGTCTTCAGAAGGATGCAGGTCCCGTGGCAAACGATCGACACGATCTTGCCCGCCTCGTAAGCCTTGGCCACGAAGGCGTGCAGCGCGTTGTCGTCGATCATCGTGACCATGGGTGACTGTCCGCCGGCGAGGAAGATCGCGTCGTAGGCGGTGGAGTCCACTTCGGCGATGGATTTCGTGCCTTTCAGAAGCGCGGCGTGGGTCGGCGATTTCTTGAAGCCCAGCGAGATCAGGTCATGCGCGGAATAGCCCGATTGATCCTCGGGGTCAGAGAACCCGTCGGCCACCAGATCGCCGCCCTTGGGGCTGACGATCTCGATCTCGTAGCCCGCTTCCGCGAAGGTCCAGTAGGGGTGGGTCAGCTCTGCCCACCAGAAACCCACCGGCCAGCCGGTCGTGGGCGAGGTGCCGGGGTTGGCGGCGATCATCAGCACCTTTTTCTTCGTGTGCACGTCGATGGATGCAGACATTTGTCGGTCCTTTCAGAGGGTTTTGGATTTCGGATAGACGAAGCGCGCGATGAGCGGGGTCAGGCGGGGCATGATCACGTAGGTCATCAGCGTCACCTGGATGGTGACGGTGATCAGGACCCGCAGGGGCAAGGGCCAGCCCGCCATCAAGGGCCCGAGCGCAAGGTTCAGGATCAGGACAAGGCAGAACACCACCGCGATCAGCACCAGCGCCATTCGATGGGGCGAGGGCTGAGGCACCTTTGTGCCCGGCGGCGGGTCGAACCAGAATTCCAGGCCCGTCATCCGCTCCCAGGCTGCATCAGCAGCGAAGAGAGGCGCAGCCTCGGCCAGCATCGACGCCCGATACTCCGACCGCTCGAAGGCGTCGAGTGACTCAATGTCGTCAAAGCGGAAGACCGAGCGATACTCTCCTCCTTGCGCCCCGGGTCGGTGAAATTCCGCCCCGCAATAGCCTTTGAACTGCTCGGCTGCGCCGCGGGTCAGACGCTCCAGCCAGGCTTCATACTCCTTCTCGCGCCCGGCCTTGACCCTGCGGCGCACGACGATGGTGACTGGATCGCTCATGCTTGGGCCTCCGGCAGGGCATACCAGTCGGGCTTGGACTGCGCCCAAAGGTTACGGATGATCTGTCTGCCCGTCGGCCCGTCGATCAGCCCGGCCGAGACCAGCCAGCGCCCGGCGGCCGTCTGTTCCTTGACCACCCGCGCCCCGCAGGTGCCGCAAAAGGCGCGGCGGCTGGCGGGCGAGGACTGATACCAGACCAACGCCGCCTCGCCCTCGACCCCGATCGCATCGCGGGGTGCAGCGACGAAAGCATTGAAATTCCCGTGCATCTTCTGGCAGTCGCCGCAGTGACAGGCCAGAATCCCGGCAGCGTCGGCAGGCAGGGTCAGGCGCACGGCGCCGCAATGGCAGGTGGCGGAAAGGCGTTCGGTCATATCTGTCTCCATGACGGTCACCGCGCCAGATGCACGTCGCCGTCCACGTCGAGCGTGGTGCCGGTGATGAAAGGGTTTGCCGCGGCCAGCAGGATGTGCTTTCCGGCAAGGGACACGGCTCAGCCCTCCACCGCTGCGAAGGCCCAGTTGCGGCCCTTGCCACGGAACAGAGCCTGGTTGATCCAGACCATGCCGAAGGGCTCCAGCAGCCGCGCCTTGGTGATGTCGCCCGCGTCCAGCGGATCGAAGCCCAGATCGGCAAGCACCTTCGCCACCCGTGACTTGGCAGGGTCGTGATCCCCGGCCATGAACTGGACAGGGCGGTGCGGCAGGTGGTCATTTTTCGCCATGATCTCGGCGCCAACCTGGTTGAGCGTCTTGACCACATGGGCCCGCGGCAGCCAGCCTTGGACGATCTCGCCGCCGGAGGTGGTGTGCCCGACCGCCAAGCCAAGAGCACCGCCCACCATCCCCAGCGGGTTCATGCAGTCGATCACGGTCTTGCCCGCAAGGTCACCCAGCGATTTCACCGCCGCCTCGGCCGCGCCCCAGGGCAGTGCAAGGATGACCATATCGACCGGCGAAACCGCATCGGCAGGAAGTGCCACGGCAGCGCCGGTTTCTGCTGCCAGCTTTGCCACCTCGGCCGCCCGAGGATCACGTGCGCCAAAGGTCACCGCATGGCCTTTGCCCTTCAGCCCCCGCGCGATGGCCGATCCTACATTGCCGGTGCCAATGATCGCGATGCGCATGAGTTTCTCCTTGCTTAACTCGTTGATGCAGAGATATGTCCCTAGAAAAAGAAATGATAATGAATAAGGATCATGTCTGACTTCAGCACATCCGAACTCAGGCGACTGGACCTGACGCTGCTCCTGGTGTTCCTTGGGCTGGTGCGGCACCGCAAGGCGGTGGACGTGGCTGCGGATCTGGGCCTGACGCAATCGGCGATCAGTCAGGCTTTGAGGCGGCTGCGCGATATCTTCGGGGATGAGTTGTTCCTGCGCCGCCCGCACGGGATGGAACCCACGGCCACGGCCCTTGCTTTGGAGGCGCCCGTTGCGGCGGCGGTCGAGGCCCTGCGCGGGGCGCTGGGCGCCGCGCGGGCCTTCGATCCGACGGCCGCGACAGGTGTGGTGCGGGTTGCCGCGCTCGATGCCGAACAGGCCGTGCTGATCCCGCCCTTCGCCGCACGCCTGCGGGAAAGCGCGCCGGGCCTGACGGTTTCGGTTCTGCCACTGGGGCGCGGTGCCGCAATGGAGGCGCTGTTCGAAGGGCGAGCCGATCTGGCGCTTGGGTATGTGTGGGACGTGCCGGAGGCGATCTCGGGCGAAACCCTTTACACGGAAAGCTTCCTCGTTTCAGGGCACAGGAAATCGATGCCGTCCGCGCCCGACCTCAGCCTCGACGCCTATTGCGCCGCAAACCACATCTTGGTGTCGCCCGGAGGGGATCTTCGCGGCGTTGTGGATGAACAGCTTGAGGCCATGGGACGCAGCCGCCGCATCGTGCTGGGCCTGCCGTCCTTCCTGCCAGCGCTTGCTGCAGCCGCTGCCTCCGGCGCCTTGGTGACGTTGCCTTCCCGCGTCGCGACCGCCTTCGCGCCAGGCTTCGGCCTTGTGACGGCCACCCCGCCAATCAAGGTGCGCAGCTTCCCGGTCTCGGTCTTCTGGCATCGCCGGAACGACGCTGACCCGCGCATGGAATGGTTGCGGAGCATTATGAGACAGGCTTGAACCGGTCGCGGCAAATCGTTTCCGTTGATTTCGAATGGCCCAAGTGCCGTGAACTGGCTGGCGAAGGTTGTCTTTCAGGCCCACCCCATCCGCCAGAATCCCGTTCCGGCGACGTCACCCTCGGGCGTGTTCCGCCGTGACGGTGCCTGCGGCGTACAGGTCCGGAAGCCGCGCCGGGGACGTGACCTTGCCGGGGTCTGTCGCGGGGGTTCCTGTCAGGTCACGCCGCCTTGCGCCCTTCGAGAAGGGCCTTCACCATCAACGCGACAAGGGCGATCAGCGTGAGGGTCGAGGCCGCGGCGAAGGCGCCGACGGCGTTGAGGTCGTTAAACAGAAGCTCGACGTGAAGGGGCAAGGTGTTGGTCTGGCCCCGGATGTTGCCGGACACCACCGAAACGCCGCCGAACTCGCCCACCGCGCGGGCGGTGCACAGGACGGCCCCGTACAGCAGCGCCCACTTGATGTTGGGCAGGGTGACGCGGGTGAAGATCTGCCAGCCGCTCGCCCCCAGGGTCACGGCGGCCTGTTCCTGTTCGCTGCCCTGCGCCTGCATCAGCGGCAGCACCTCGCGCGCCACGAAGGGCGCCGTCACGAACATCGTGACCAGCACGATGCCCGGCAGGGCGAACATCACCTGAAGGTCATTGGCCTGCAGCCACGGCCCCAGCAGGCCCTGACGCCCGTAGAGCAGCAGGTAGCAGATGCCGGCGATGATGGGCGAGATCGAGAAGGGAATCTCGATCATCGTCACCAGCAGGCCCCGGCCCGGAAAGCGGTGCTTGGCCACCGCCCAGGCGGCGGCGATGCCGAAGGCGACGTTCAGGGGAACGACGATCAGGGCGGTGATCGTGGTCAGCCAGATCGCGTGCAGGGTCACGGGGTGCAGGATGTTCGAGGCATAGACCTGCCAGCCCTCCGAAAGCGCGCGGGCGAAGATGTAGGCCAGGGGCGCGGCCACGAACAGGAGCGTCAGGACCACGGCCAGGCCGATCAGGGCGCGCTCGGCCCGGCGGGACTGTCCGGGCGCAGGGTTCAGGCTGCGGGGTGTCATCGGGCGCCCTCGCGGTAACGCGCGGCCCAGGATTGCAGCAGGTTCGAGACGAACAGCAGCACCAGGGCAAAGCCCAGCAGGACAAGGGCGATGGCGGCGGCGCCGTTGTAATCGAACTCCTCCAGCCGGATGAAGGCCAGAAGCGCCGCGATCTCGGTCTGGAAGGGCAGATTGCCCGCGATGAAGACGATCGCCCCGAACTCGCCCAGCGAGCGGGCGAAGGCCGTGGTGCAGCCCGCCAGCCAGGCGGGCAGGATGGCCGGGAACACCACGCGGGTGAAGACCGTCCAGGGCCGGGCGCCCAGCGTGACGGCGGCCTGTTCCAGGGCCGGGTCGAGGTCCTCGAGCACCGGCTGGACCGTGCGGACCACGAAGGGGATCGAGGTGAAGGCCATCGCCAGCGCGATGCCCAGCAGGGTGTAGACGACCGGAACCCCCGCGGGGTGCAGCACGGCGCCGAACCACCCGTTCGCCGAAAACAGCGCCGTCAGCGACAGGCCGGCCACGGCGGTGGGCAGCGCGAAGGGCACATCCATCAGCGCATCGAGGAGCCGCTTGCCCGGGAACTCATACCGCACCAGCACCCAGGCCATCAGCAGCCCATAGAGCGCGTTGACGACGGTGGCGATGACCGCCGCCGTCAGGGTGATCTGGAACGCCGCCACCGCGCGCGGGGAACTGACGATGCGCCAGAACCCGGCGGGGCCGATCTCGGCCCCTTTCAGGATCAGGGCGATCACCGGGATCAGCACGATCAGCGTCAGATACAGCAGCGTCGTGCCGAGGCTGAGGGTGAACCCCGGCAGGACTCGCTTGGCGCGGATCGGGGCGCCCGGCTGGGTGGCGGCGCGCGTCATCACTGGTTCACGAAGACCTGGTCGAGGATCGCGCCATCGGCCAGATGCTCGGCCCGGATCGCGGCCCACCCGCCAAAGACCGCGTCCACGGTCACCAGCGTGACGGCGGCCTGACGGTCGGCGAACTCGGCCGCCACCGCCTCATCGGTCACGCGATAGGCGTTTTCGGCCAGGATGCGCTGCGCCTCGGGCGAATAGAGCCATTCCAGATAGGCGGTCGCCACCTCGGTCGAGCCGTTGCGTTCGGTATTCGCGGCCACCACGGCGGCGGGGAAGGCCGCGAACAGGCTCTGCGAGGGGGTGACCCTCTCGAACCCCTGCGCGGCATATTCGGTGGCGATCTGCGCGGTTTCGGCCTCGAAGGTCACCAGAACGTCGCCGATGCCGCGCTCGGCAAAGGTCTGGGTCGCGGCGCGGCCGCCGGTGTCGAAGACCGGGACCGACGAGAAGATCGTGCGCACGAACTCCTGCGCGCCGGCATGATCACCGCCGTTGCGCGCCAGTTCGAAGGCATAGGCCGCCAGATAGGTATAGCGCCCGTTGCCGCTGGTCTTGGGGTTGGGGAAGACGGGCGCCACATCCGCGCGGGCCAGGTCGTCCCAGTCCGCGATGCCCAGGGGGTTGCCCGCGCGCACAAGGAACGCCGGCAGCGAATAATAGGGCGAGGCGCCGTTGGGCAGAAGCTCGCGCCAGTTGGCCGGCAGCAGCCCGCCTTCGGCCAGCACGTCGATGTCGGTTTCCTGGTTGAAGGTCACGACATCGGCGTTCAGCCCTT
>Ga0075157_10002001_pt1 | contig 12138 bp, 11 predicted proteins | sample JI81BgreenDNA_FD_70967 | JGI IMG/M metagenome (GOLD analysis project Ga0075157, IMG submission 70967) | Wastewater effluent complex algal communities from Wisconsin, to seasonally profile nutrient transformation and Carbon sequestration -... | ecosystem: Engineered > WWTP > Effluent > Algae...
TTGCGCTAAGCCCGCATCAAGACGGGACGGACGGTTTCTTTGCCGTCGTACTAACCAACCACGCCACCGCTTCCGCCGTGTAATGTGCAGAAGTTCAGGCAATTCAGCAGGGTGCTGCTGCATTGACAGGTGACTATTGGGAAAGGATTGAAGATTCGATGGCACGGCAAAAAAAAGCCCCCACGGCAAAAATACCCTCGGTGAAAAAACCGGGCATGGCCAAGCGCCTGCGCGACGGGTTCAGCGCGCTGTTCTGCAAGCGCAGCATCATCATTATCTCGGAACATAAAACGCAGCATGTGCCGTTCTCGGCCACGGCGCAGTTCATGGCCACGGTCGCCTTCGTTGGCTTTGTCGGTTGGGCCAGCTATTCCAGCGGCTCCTACGTGGCGGCGGAAGCGGTGATGCAGGCGAAAGACCGCACCATTGCCACCACCACCCAGCGCAACGAAAAGGTGAGCGCGGAGTTCGCCTTGCTCAAGCGCGACCTGATGAAACTGGCAGAGGATAACAAATCCGGGGATCTGGCCGATTACGCCAAAATGATGAGCGAGCAATTCGCCAGCGAGGGGGAGGCGGGCAGCCTGCTCAATCAGGAATTCGCGGATGCGAACAAGGCCGCCGAGGTCAGCGAAAAATATAACGCCGTCTTCCAGCGCATCGAATATCTCGAGAACCGCGTCAAGGAACTGCAGTCCACGCATGACCTGATGGTGGCCGATATTCGCGCTACCACCGGCGGTAAGATCGCGGAGCTTGAGCGCGTGCTCGCAGCCACTGGCGTGGATAAGGCACCGCTGGAGCGTCAGGCCCAGGCGCGCCAGAAGCAGGCCGAGCAGCGCGCTGAGAAATATGGCCGCATCGAGAATGGGCGCGGCGGGCCGTTCAAGCCCATCAAAAATTCCATGCTTCGCGATAAGGAGCCGGACCTGTATTTCAACCTGAAGCGCATGATGACGCTGAATGATATTGTCTCCGCCATGCCCGTGGCGGACCCCATGGCCAGCGGCCATTACCGCAAAACCAGTGGCTATGGCACACGGGTCGATCCGTTCCGTGGCCGTCTGGCTTACCATAGCGGCATTGATCTGGCGGGCCCTGTGGGCACGCGCATCAAGGCCACCAGCGACGGGAAGGTGACCTTCACCGGCTACCGTGGCGCGTATGGTAATCTCGTTGAGGTGGGGCATGATTTTGGCTTTGCCACGCGTTATGGCCATCTCAGCCGCATTCTGGTGAAAGAAGGCCAGTGGGTGAAAAAAGGCGATGTGATCGCTGTGCAAGGCTCCACGGGCCGTTCCACCGGTAACCACCTGCATTACGAGGTGCGTTACCAGGGCAAAGTGCTCAACCCCAGCAATTTCCTGAACGCAGGCAAGCTCTAGCATGTTCGGACGGGGTAAAAACCGCGACAAGGCCAGCAGCGGCGCCTCCAAGCGCCATGTGCTGATCCCGTCGGTCATCGCATCGGACATGAACGTGATCGGCAATATCGTGAGCCCGGAAGGGGTCCTCGACATTGACGGGCAGGTGCATGGCAACGTGCGTGCCCACACTATTTCGCTGCGCGAAAACGGCAAAGTGATGGGCGATCTGGTCGCCGAACAGGTCTATATCTACGGGACGGTGGAAGGGTTGGTGAAAGCCCGGCAGGTCACGCTGTATGCGACCGCGCGCGTCACCGGCAGCATCATGCATGAGACGCTCTCGGTCGAAGATGGCGCCTTTGTGGACGGCAAATTCAAGCGTACCGACCGCCTGACCGACGAGGAGCTGTTCTCGAAGAAAGTGGGCGAGCTGGAGAGCATGTTCGGCGACGATACCAAGGACGAGACCACCGAGGCCGAGCTTTTGGTGCTCGAGAACCTGCGGCTAATTCGCTAGCAAATTCAGCTGATTAATCCGCCTTTTCGCCCCATAATTTTTCCAGTTTCTGCACCCGGCCTGAGCCGTATTTATACGCGTTGTAGCGAATCTTATTTTTCTCGTAATAGCGCTGGTGGTAATCCTCCGCCGGGTAGAAGGGCTTAGCAGGAAGGATCTTCGTGGCCACCGGGCGCGGGGCAAAGAAGGCTTCCACCTTCTTCTTGCTTGCCTCGGCGGCCTCGCGTTGCGCCGCGCCATTGACGAAAATCACCGTCTGGTAATGCTGGCCACGGTCATACATCTGGCCGCCTGCATCCAGCGGGTCAATATCGTGCCAGTAAATATCCAATAGTGCTTCGTAGCTGACTTTACTGGGGTCGTAGGTCACTTCAATGGCCTCGTAATGGCCGGTCATATCGGTCGAGATCTGCTCATAGGTGGGGTTGGCCACATCGCCGCCGGTGTAGCCCACCACCGTGCCGGTGACCCCTTCGGTATTATCGAATACGGGCTGCATGCACCAGAAGCAGCCCCCGGCAAAAATGGCGGTTTCAGTGGTAGGGGCAGGGGTGGCAGCCATCGCGGGTGCTCCGAACAAAAGAGTGAGAAGGAATAAACGAATCATGGGCATACGGGTCATATAGGGTGCGCTCCTTACCCTTACAATTCGCGCCCACCCGCATAACGGTTACACGCCTTCTATGGCATCGCTGCGCAGGCATGGATCTCTTTCTTGAATAAACCCAAGGGGATTCCTGCGTTCGCAGGCATGACAACACAGGGAGGGAATCGCATAAAAAAATAGGCGAGGGATTGCTCCCCCGCCTGAAAGTTCAGGCCGAATCAGTCAGCGAGTTTGCTGGCATCCTCGGCGTCATCATCGCCCTCGTCGCCGCCGCCGATCTCGTTGCCGTCCAGATCGAGGACCTTGACGACGTCGTCCTCATCATCCGTGAAGGTGAAGATGCCGCGTTCCTCGTCATAGGTGACGATGTTGCCATCATAGTCCTTGACCGTGTAATCGGCCCCGAGTCTGTCACAGGACAGAGAGAACGTTAGCCCGGGACCGTGCGTCACAAATACCCCGATCGTCAGGTCGTTGATATAGAGATCATTTGGGCCGGCATATTCACCGACGCCGAAAGCAGCAGCGGCGATTGCCTGAACCCATGCTTTGGTCTCAGGTGCGAATAAGTTTTTCATCTCAAATCCCCTTTCTGGGAAAAAGAAAAAGCACCAGCACGTGGAATCGCACGTGGAGGTATGGTGCTACGCTCACAAGGCGATATTCCGGGCAGGGATGCGAACATCACGAAAACCAGAATCATTCCAAATGAGCAGGCACATTAGCGAAATATGAAAAATGCGGTTTGAAGATTCTGTGACAATTCCCTGATGTCTGTGTCATCGCTGCGCAGGCGGGGGGCTGCTTTTGAATAAACCTAAGGGGATTCCTGCGTGCGCAGGCATGCCAAGAACCGGGCGCCTAAAGCAAAATCAGCGTGGCCAGCCCCAGGAAGCTGAAGAAGCCCATGCAGTCCGTCACGGTGGTGAGAAAGATGCTCGAGGAAATGGCGGGATCAATGCCCCGCCGATCCAGCATGATGGGAATCAGCGCGCCGAACAACCCGGCAATACTCATGGTAATCACCGCCGCCATGAACAGCACACCCGCAAAGGGCACCTCGCGGAACCATAAATAGGCACCGATGGCCATGATCAGCCCCAGCGCCGAGCCATTGATGAAGCCGATGAGCGCTTCCTTGCGGACATAGCTCCAGCGGTTGGCGCTGGTCAGGTGCTTGGTGGCAATGGCACGCACGGCCACGGTCACGGCCTGCGTGCCGGTGTTGCCGCCCATGGCGCTCACGATCGGCATCACCACCGCGAGCGCGACGATCTTCTCGATGGAATCCTCGAACTGGCTGATCACCAGCGCGGCCAGCGCCGCCGTCCACACGTTCAAAAATAGCCAGCCGAAGCGGGCCTTCACCGCATCCAGAATACGCGCGCCGAAATCCTGCGTGCTCACGCCACCGGCGCGCAGGTAATCCTCGTCTTCTTCTTCCTGGATCACATCCACCACGTCATCGACCGTGATGGTGCCGACGAGCCGCCCGGCATCGTTCACCACGGGCGCTTCCACCAGCGCGTATTTGCGGAACAGGTGGGCCACTTCCTCCTGGTCGGTGTGGGTATGCACCGAATACGTGCTGCCATTCATGATGCTCTGCAGCTTCACTTCACGCTTTTGTGCCAGCATCTGGCCCAGCAGAATGCGCCCGGTGGGGTGGAATTGGCCATCCACCGCGTAGAGTACATAGAAATGCTCTGGCAGCTCCTCGGCGGCGCGCAGATAATCGATCGTATCGCCCACGCTCCAGCTCTCCGGCACGGCGACGAGCGTGTTGCGCATCAGGCGGCCGGCGGATTCCAGCGGGTAGGTGAGCGATTCCACCACCTCGTCGCGCACGTCGGCGGGCAGCACATCGAGGATTTCCTGCTGCGCCTCGGGCGCCAGATCCTCCAGGATATGCACCGCATCGTCGGTCTCCATCTCGGCCAGCATCTCGGCCGATTTCTCGGCGCCCAGCGCCTCCAGCACGTCCTCTGCCGCCTCGGGCGACATCTCAGCCAGCGTCTCGGAATCGAACGCGTCGGAGAGAATCTCGGTCAGGAAATGCCGCTCATCCGGCGTGATCTGGTCGAACAGTTCGGCCTGGTCGGGTGCCGGCAGGGGGTAGACCAGCGCGCGGGCCGTGGCGCGGTCTTCCGCGCCAATCGCATCCACCACTTCGGCCACAAATTCAGGGCTAAGCGAAAAGCCGGTATCCGGATCAAGCGGGGCGAATTCGGGGGCGCTAAGTTTCTCAGGCGCGTGGGAAATATCACTCATGTGCGCCTCCTATGTCGTTGGTTGCAGCCGGCTCGCGCTCCTGCGTTCGCCATGCTGCGCCGCGTTCGCGGGCTGATGGCTCGCTCGGCCTGCTGGCCTCGCCTGAATATGTGCGAAGCACACGGCCATTGCGGCAGAGAGCTGCGCGCCGCATGAGCGCAAAACGCATAACGGTAGGGTGACCCGGAAGGGTTATCCTACAGAAATGGTGCGACCAAGAAGACTCGAACTTCCACGCCTCACGGCGCTACCACCTCAAGGTAGTGCGTCTACCAATTCCGCCATGGTCGCATCATTTCTGTAGGAAGTGCGGCAATAGCAAAAGCCAATCAAGCGTGCAAGCGCGAAAGGCAGCATTTGCACGATTGCCCCCCGCGCGCTACATGCAAGCCCATGCAATGGGAAATCACACCGGGCCTTACGCCCTATGCCGATGCGCTCACGCGCATGGCCGAGCATGTCGCCGCCATGCGCGCAGGCCGTGCGGGCGAGCTGATCTGGCTGGTCGAGCACCCACCCACCTACACCGCCGGCACCAGTGCCAAGGGCGCGGATCTGCTCAACCCGGCTTTCCCAGTGTTCGAAACCGGCAGGGGCGGGCAATATACCTACCATGGCCCGGGCCAGCGCGTGGCGTACCTTATGCTGGATTTGAAGGAACGCGGGCGCGACGTACGCGCCTATGTGCAGCAGCTGGAACGCTGGATCATTGCCACGCTAGCCGAATTCGGCGTGGAAGGCGTCACCCGCGAGGGGCGCATCGGCGTGTGGGTGACGCAGAAGGGAGTGGGGAGTGGGGAGTGGGGATTAGACGCAGATCATGCGAACGCAGCAGGGCACATCACGCGGTCAGCAGACCGCGCCAGCCATGAGCCAGCGGAGCTGCGCGGAGGTCTAGGCAGCATGCCGATGTCCGAAGCAACGCATGAAGCCAAAATTGCCGCGCTTGGCGTGCGCGTGCAAGGCTGGGTGACAAGCCACGGCATTGCGCTGAATGTGGCGCCAGATCTATCGCATTATGCAGGCATTGTACCCTGCGGCATTCGCGGCTTTGGCGTTACCTCGCTGGCAGCGCTGGGCGTAAAGGTGAATATGGCGGCGGTCGATGCGGCGCTTCAAAAAAAATTACCCTTTTAAGGGTGGCTTAGCTGCCCAGCAGGATGACGATATTGCAGCCAAGTGATGTGCTGCTCAATAGATACTCCGCCGTACTGGCCGATAGGTTTGAATTGCAGCTTGCATTGTTTTTATAGGTACGCATGCGGCCTTGCGCGGGACGTCCGTCATCCATTTTTGTATCGATATTCCATGCTTCCGAAGGCGTAAGTGCGGGGTGTTCCGGAATATCGGTGGGAACGACGACGCCAAAATACAAAGGATTTCCATAATCACCTTCCCAAGCCCATAGGCTTGCAAGGGGTTGCGGGCCCGCCCACTCGGTATACCATGCAGCCTGTCCCAGTTTTGACGCTGGGATATTTTGCCCGCGCACGGATTGCCGCATGTTCGGCCCGACGGCACCGTTCGGTGCGCCGTTATATTGCCCTTCGATCAGTCCGGCATTGGCAAGATGTTGCCAATAGCGGTACGTTTCCGCACTGGTCGCCGTATTGCCCCAATCCAGTTGGCCATTGCCATTGCCGTTGCAGGTTGCCATGCCCGTGCTTGCGGTCGCATAACACGTGGCGCTTACCCCCGTAGCACCGTCTGCTGCTCCCCAGAAAGCAGTAGCATTCGCCATGTCGCCGGGCAGGGCAAAATATTTGTCACGAAACGTGGCGCGTGCGGTCGCATAGCGTTCGAATTCGCTGCTCACGCTGCGCAATTCCGCCGCGCGAATCAGGGCCTGCCCGCCAAGAATCCCACCGGTCAGTAGGCCAAGGATGACCAGCACGATGGAGAGTTCGACAAGGGAAAAAGCATGGCGCATAGGCCCTCAAACTAATGCAAAACCCAGTCGCTCACAAGTTTAATCCTCGTCGCGTGAGGGGCCGCGCGGCAGCGTCACCGGGTCGCTTTGCGAGGCGGTCGGCAGCTGCAGGAACGTGGGGGGTGGGGGCATATCGGCCAGTTTGCGTTCCACCTGCGTGACCTTGGCGGCCAGTGGGCCTTCCGCGCACCCCTCGATCATGGCCTCCACCGCGGCGGGATCGCCAGCGAACAATGCTTCCACCGTGCCCTCGGTGGTGTTGCGCACCCAGCCGGTCAGGCCCAGCTTGCGCGCGTTCTTCACCGTCCAGCTGCGAAACCCTACGCCCTGGACCCGTCCGTGTATGATGCAATGAATCACGGTGCTCATGGTTTTCTCCTCTTGGGTGATCATGCATTATGTTGCGCATAACCAACGCGACGCGCGCAAGAGGAAACTGCATGCTGCATTGCATGTGCTTCATTTGCGCCGCGGCGCAATTCGCGATAGGCTAGGAACAGACACGAACTTCTACGAAAGCATTGATTTACCATGTCCTCTGACGCTCCAACCCTGCCCGGCGCCGCCTCGCAGGCGCTTATTGCCACCGCTCAAACCTATTACGTGCCCAACTACAAGCCGCGCGAGATGGTCCTCGACCGCGGTCAGGGAGCCACCTTGTGGGACCTGGACGGCCGGGATTACATTGATCTTGGTGCCGGTATCGCAGTGAATTCGCTGGGCCATCAGGATCCCGATCTGCTCGCCGCGCTGGATGCGCAGTCGCGCAAGCTCTGGCACACCAGCAACGTGTTCTACACCGAGCCGCCAATTAAGTTGGCGGAATTACTCATTTCCTCGTGCCATTGCGTGAAACGCGCCTTTTTCTGCAATTCCGGGGCCGAGGCGAACGAAGCTGCCATCAAGCTGGCCCGTAAATATGCCGCCGGCAAAGGCCGTCCGCCGGAAAAGCGTGAGATCATTAGCTTTGCGGGCTCCTTCCATGGGCGCACGCTGGCAACGGTGACCGCCACCGCCCAGCCGAAATACCATGAAGGCTTCGAACCGCTGCCCCCGGGCTTTCGCTATTGCCCGAAATTCAACGATGAGGCCGCCATCGAAGCGATGGTGAACGACAATACCTGCGCCATCATGGTCGAGCCGGTGCAGGGCGAAGGTGGAGTGATGCCTGCCAAGCCGGGATTTCTAAAGTTTCTCAAAAGCTTGTGCGAAAAATATGATGCATTGCTGATCGTCGACGAGGTGCAGGCCGGCATGGGCCGCACCGGCACGCTCTACGCCCATGAGCAGGACGATGTCTCGCCCGATGTGGTGACGCTGGCCAAGGCGCTGGGCTGCGGCATCCCCATCGGTGCCATGCTGGTGGGCGAAAAAGCTGCCGACGTGCTGCAATTCGGAAGCCACGGCACCACCTTTGGCGGCAACCCACTGATGGCGGCGGTGGCTGTTGCCGCCGTGACCAAGCTGAAGCGGCCTGAGATTTTGGAAGGCGCCACCCGCAAGGGCCAATGGTTGAAAGACCAGCTTGCCGCACTCAACGCCGAGTTGAACTTGTTTGTCGATATCCGCGGCCGTGGCCTCATGGTGGGGGCCGAATTGAACCCGGCCCTTGCCGGGCAGGCCAACGTGATCAGCGATGCCGCGCGTAAAGAAGGCGTACTGGTGCTGGTGGCGGGGCCGAACGTACTGCGTTTCCTGCCCCCGCTTACCATCACGGAAGACGAGCTGGAAAAAGGAATATTCCGGCTCCGTAATGCCTTGAAAACGGTGTTGGCGAGCCTGCGATGATCGATGCGCGCTACCAGCCCCATCTCGATTGGATCGCCACGCAGCAACAGCACATGGTGTTCCTGACCGAGGCCTGGTCGCGCATCAATTCGGGTAGCTATCACCTTGAGGGCATTCGGAAATTTCGCCGCGCGCTGGAGGATAATTTCCGCTGGCTTGATGGGACGATGGAATTGATTCCCTTAGCCCCCATCACCCAGATTGATCGCCAAGGTCATGAAATATCGATCGAAATGACCGAGGTGCTGAGCATCCGTAAGCGCCCCGAGGCGCCCATTCAGGTGCTGCTCGCGGGCCATATGGATACGGTCTATGGGCCGGAGCATCCCTTTCAAACGCCTGTGTTTCTTGATGAAAATACCCTGAATGGCCCCGGCGTGACCGATTTGAAGGGTGGGCTGGTCGTGATGTTGAAGGCACTGGAAGCGCTGGAAAAATTCGAAGGCGCGTCCAATCTCGGCTGGCAGATCATCCTCAATCCTGATGAGGAAATCGGCTCCATCGCATCCGATCCGGTACTGAAACAAGCCGCACTCGGCAAACATCTCGGGCTGATTTATGAGCCCGCCACCGCACAGGGCGATCTGGCCGGTGCGCGCAAGGGAAGTGGTAATTTTTCTATTACTGTGCGTGGTAAGGCCGCCCATGCGGGCCGCAACCCGGAGGAGGGGCGCAATGCCATTGTTGCGTGTGCGGAAATAACAAGTCTATTATTTGCGTTGAACGGTAAAAGACCCGGCCTTACGGTCAATCCTGGAAAGGTCGAAGGAGGGGGCGCGCTCAACACCGTGCCGGATCTGGCCATTTTGCGCTTTAATATTCGCACCCAACAGCAAGAAGACGAAGCATGGGTTCTCCAGCAGATCAAACTTATCCTTGATCAATTCCACCTCCAGAATGGATTTGAAGCAACGCTGCATGGCCAGTTCACCCGGCAGCCCAAACCCCTCGCCCCGGCGAATCAGGCTGTATTTGACATGGTGGTCGATTGTGGTCGGCAATTGGGGCTGGACATTGGTGTGAAGCCGTCCGGCGGGTGCTGCGATGGCAACAACCTATGGAAGTACGGCCTGCCTAATGTGGACACGCTTGGCGTGCGTGGCGCGCATATCCATTCTGCACAGGAAATCATTTATCTCGATTCTCTTACGGAACGCGCGCAGCTTTCTGCGCTACTTTTAATGCGGCTGGCAAGCGGCGATTTGCCGGTTGCGGCTATTCCGCCTTCCACTCAGGAGTAACCCGATTATGTATCTTCGCCCCGCGCGCATGAGTGACCACGATGCCGTTTTAGGCCTTGCCCGCAAAGCCGGTTTTGGCATGACCTCGCTTCCGCCCGACCCAAAAGTGCTACAAGAGAAGATTGATGGATCGAGCCAGAGCTTTGCCGGCCATTATCCCAAGCCGGGTCAGGAGAGTTTTTTCTTTGTGCTGGAAGACGATGCCGATGGCGCCATCGCGGGTACGTGCGGCATCAAAGCCCGTATCGGCCTGAGCCAGCCATTCTATTCCTATAAACTGACGACGATCACGCAAATTTCCAGCCAGCTGGACCAGTTCTCCAAGCATGAATTACTGCAAGTCACCAATGACTTAACCGGCTCTACCGAGGTCGGGGCGCTGTTTTTACTGCCGGGGTATCGGCGCGATAAAATGGGCAAAATGCTCTCGCTGGCGCGTTTCTTATTCATCGCGGCCCATCCCGATCGCTTTGCCGAACAGGTTATCGCCGAAATGCGCGGGGTGCATGACCATGAGGGCCGCGCGCCTTTCTACAGCTCGCTCCCCAAGCATTTCTTCGAGATGGATTTTGCCGAGGCCGACTATATCAACGCCACGCAGGGTAACCAGTTCATCAACGATCTGATGCCCAAATACCCGATTTACGTCAGCCTGCTTCCCAAGCGCGCGCAGCGCGTGATCGGGCAGGTGAACGCCGCCTCCGAACCCGCGAAGATGATGCTGGAGGCGCAAGGCTTCAAATATACCGGCTACGTGGATATTTTCGATGGCGGGCCGACCATGATCGCGCCACGCGATCAGATCCGTGCGGTGAAGGAAAGCCAGCGGGTAACGGTGAGTCAGATCGTGGACCTGCCGGAGGAGGCAACGAAATACATTGTCAGCAACGATGGCTTCGCCGACTTCCGTTGCGCGGCCGGGCGGCTTCAGCTTCAGCCAGATGGTACCGCACATATCACGCCGCGGCTGGCGCGACGGTTGCAGGTACAAAAATCGGGCCGTGTCCGTTGCTATCCTCTCTAAATACGAGAAAGGTTTTATATGCACTACATCAATGGCTTATGGGTTGATGCGGGTAGCCATCCGTTTGCATCGCTGAATCCGGCAACAGGCACTGTGGTATGGCAGGGCAAGGCGGCCAGCGCCAGTGAAGTGGCCGAGGCCGTTGACGCGGCGCGTGCTGCCTTCCCCGCATGGGCTGCACGCACCTACGAGGAACGCTATGGGTATGTGGAGGCCTTCAAACAGCGCGTCGAGCAGCAGAAAGAAGCGCTGGCGGTGCTTATTGCGCAGGAAACCGGCAAAGCCCTGTGGGATGCGCGCTCAGAAGTGGCGGCCGTGGTCGCCAAGCTCACCTACGCGCACGAGGCCTATGCAGAGCGCACGGGCAGCAAATCGCGCACCAGCCCGGTAGGCAATGCGGTGGTACGTCATCGCCCGCATGGTGTCATGGCCGTCTATGGGCCGTATAACTTCCCGGCGCATTTGCCCAATGGCCACATCATGCCCGCATTATTGGCGGGGAACACGATCGTGCTAAAGCCCAGTGAGCAAACCCCCATGGTGGCGGAATGGATGGTGCGGCAATGGCACGAGGCAGGCTTGCCAGCGGGGGTGCTGAACCTCGTGCAGGGCGAGCGGGATACCGGGATTGCCCTGGCCGCCGCGGATTGCATCGATGGGGTGCTGTTCACGGGTTCCACGGCGACCGGCACGGCGCTGCATAAGCAATTTGCCGGGCGGCCGGAAATCGTGCTGGCGCTGGAGATGGGCGGCAATAACCCACTGATTTTCCATGCGGCAGACGATATCGGCGCCGCCGTGCATGAAAGCCTGCTGTCGGCCTTTGTCGGCTCAGGCCAGCGTTGCACCTGCGCCCGCCGCGCCCTGGTGATCGATGGCCCGCAGGCGCAGGACTATATCGACCGGCTGGTGGCTTCTGCCGCGCGCTTGTCCGTAGGTGCCTATGATGAGGAGCCCAGCCCATTCATGGGGCCCGTTATTTCGCTAAAAGAAACAAATCGCCTGCTTGAAGCACAGCAAATGCTCATTTCCAAAGGAGCAAAGCCGTTGCTTGAAATGAAACAATTGCGCGCAAATTTGCCCTTTTTGTCGCCAGCCATTCTGGATGTAACGGGCATCGAAGATCTGCCAGATGAGGAATATTTTGGCCCGCTGCTGCAACTTCGGCGTGTTTCACATGCAGCGGAGGCGCTGTGGCATGCCAACCACACCCGCTTCGGCCTGAGTGCGGCTATTTTTACCAATGATCAGGCAGTGTTTCAATCACTTAGCGGTGGTATCCGTGCCGGGCTGGTCAACTGGAACCGGCAAACCACAGGTGCGTCGGGGGCGGGGCCATTCGGGGGTGTCGGCATCAGCGGGAACCATCGCCCTGCCGGCTATTATTCGGCTG
>Ga0075157_10002002_pt1 | contig 12135 bp, 13 predicted proteins | sample JI81BgreenDNA_FD_70967 | JGI IMG/M metagenome (GOLD analysis project Ga0075157, IMG submission 70967) | Wastewater effluent complex algal communities from Wisconsin, to seasonally profile nutrient transformation and Carbon sequestration -... | ecosystem: Engineered > WWTP > Effluent > Algae...
AGGCTGTTTAGCCACCGCTGTGGTGCAGGTAAATGCCCTGAAAGTGCCGCTTAGCCTCAAATTGCAGGAAAAAACCTCCAACAAATGCGCCGGGGTCCGCAGCGTCGGCCTCGAAGCGGAAGTGAGCGGCGGAAAAGCGCCCTACCAATACCTGTGGAGCAGCGCCGTACTTTCAGGCAACTCCGTGGTGGTCTTTGAACCCGGCTTGTATAGCCTGACGGTAATTGATGCCGACAGTACTGTCCTGAAAGCTGAAAAACAGGTGCTTATGCCCAAACCCATGCAGGTAACGCTAAGCAGCAACATCGGCGCCAGCCAGGAAGGCGCGCCCGACGGCAAAGCCGAGGTGGCGATCGCCGAAGGCACAGCGCCCTACCGCATCAGCTGGAGCAACCGCCAAAGCGGCAAAATTGCAGACAAACTCACGCCCGGCCCGCACAGCGTAAGCGTTACCGATGCCAATGGCTGCGCTCAGTCGCTGGAGTTTACAACCGACATCAGGGTACTCACGGAGCTGGCCGGCAAAGTAGAAAAAGGACAAACCATCCGCATGCGTCGCCTGAATTTCAAAGTCAACAGCGACAGCCTCGACGCTGAAGCCCGGCCCATGCTCGACGAACTATACGCCTTCCTGAACAGCAACCCGGAAATCAGTATCGAAGTGGCCGGCCACACCAACAACCAGCCCGATGACGCTTTTGCCGACAAACTCTCTACCGCCCGCGCCAAAGCAGTGGCCGACTACCTCACGGGCAAGGGCATTGCCGCCGAGCGGGTAACGTATAAAGGCTATGGCAAACGACAACCCATTGCGCCCAATACCACAGCAGAGGGCCGCAAAACCAACCAACGGGTAGAAATCCGGATTCGCTGAATGCGCGCATTTTTGCTAATTGTAGCATTTTGAAAATACTTGCTTAAAGCCACGCAACCCCGGTAAGGAAAGGGCCGTGTAGTAGTGCAGTGTTAAAACAGATACTTCACTTCTAAAATGACTTCTTTCATGAAAAAACTCTTGCTGCCCGGTTTTGTCGTGGCTTTCGCCTTCCTGACTTCGCTCTTCTCCTGCCAAAAGGACTCCTTAAGCACTGTCACCGACGAACTGCTGACGAGTTCCAGGGGCGACAGCACGCATCCCGGTCATCATCATGGCCTGCACTGCGACTCAACGCTGATGGATTCGATCAAGCACCACGGTCATAATCCGTTTGACTCCCTGCACACGCACCACGATTCTCTGCACGTTCACCATGACTCGCTGCATGTGCACCCCCACGACTCCCTGCATATACACCACGACAGCATCCCGGGCGGACATCCGGGTGGTGGTCACCCAGGTGGCGGTCATCCGGGAGGCGGCCACGGCCACCACGGTCACGGCGGCTAAAATGATTTTTTGGGAAACTTTTTTGGCGAAAGCCAAACCCTTACACAGGTACTTTGCATAGTTCGGCCGGGCTGTATCCTCCAGTCCGGCCATTTTTTTGTACCTCCTACTCCTCCTTTGCCGGGTGCTGCACCTGCTCCCATTTAAGGCCGATGACTTCTTCGAGTCGGATACGGGCGATCATGAGGTCGCCTTCGGCGCGGATGCGGGCTTCCTGCGATTGGTAGTACGCAGCAGCGGCTTGCGTGTATTCGTCGAAGGTTTTTTCGTCGTTTTTATATAATTGCTGAATCAGAATATAACCGGCGTTGGCCTCCTGTTCGTACAACGTCCGCGCGGCCAGGATGGCCTTGGCGGTGCGGAATTGAGCATAGCGGGCCAGCGTTTCGGCGCGTACCATGAGTTTTTGCTCGTTTACCTCATTTTCTGCGATACCCACTTTACGGGTTTCAATGCGATTTTTAGCTTTTTGGGTAGTAAGGTTGTAGAGATTGAGGTTTACCCCGAAGTTGTAGCGCGGAAAAAAGATATTGGGGTTAAGGCCCAGGGAGTCGCCGGCTTTTTGCTTGCGCAGGTTCCCTTCATTGAGGTTGAAGGTGGCCTGTACGTCGCGCATCCATTCTTTGCGGGTGTTTTTGGCTTCGTCCTGCGCCACTTTTACATTGTCCTGCACCGACTGGCAGGCCGGGCAGTTCATCCAGGCCAGTTGCACGAGGTACTCGCTGAAGTCGCGGGCCTTGGTTTCCGCAGGCAGGATGAGCGTTTCAAAATCGGTTTGCTGCGCTTGTGTTTTTACAAATAAACCAAGCAACAACAAGCTGAAAATCAATTTTTTATTCATAAGCCGGATCAAAATTTTTAAGCGTAACCAACATGGCCAGAAAGATATTGTACATCACATTCATCGGCTGCTGTAAAATGGCTTCCTGCGCATAACAGGCCACTGCAAGCATAAAACACCAGGCCGTAATACCGGCGTAAAGTGCCTTGATAAAAGGATCGCGGCAGCGGAAATAGTAGTAAATGCCCGTGCGCACCACCGCATAATGCAGCAACGTGTATAAAATCAGGCCAATCCAGCCCAATTCTACACCCATGCGCACAAAACTGGAGTCGTGCGGAAATTTCGACAACTCCGAATCCGGGTTAAAGCGTTTGCCCCAAACCCCGCAACTGCCCAATCCGCCGCCAATCGGATGGCTCTGAATGTAGGGCTGAATTTTTTTCTGGTTGCTCAGGCGCAGGTTCATGGAGTCGTCTTTGGTAGGCTTAAAAGCTGACTGTATGCGGTAAATCACCCCGCTTGAAGTTGATTTCATGATAAAACCGGCGCCCAACACCGCCAAAATACTGCCCACCAACAAAACCCTCCGGTTAAGCGTCAGCAAGGCATAAAACACCGCTCCTGCCGGAATGAGGGCAAAAGCAGTGCGTGTTCCGGTGTAGGCCATAACCCACAAACTGAGCACAACAACAAGTCCGAGCAATATTTTTTGCCAGGATTTGGCCACACCCAACCACAATGCTGCACTAAACACAGCAAAACATGCCATCAGAATGCCAAAAGTAGTAGGGTCGTAACAAAAAGACGGAATGCGCATCATGCCCCACTGGTAGTACAACTGAAAGCGCTCCGGGTCGGCCATGACCCAGCTCATCTCCTGGGCGCTGAACCCGATAAAATGCTGTTTTAAACCATATAAGGCGCCCGTTAACCCGATAGCCAGCATAAATTTAAGCATCCACATAATAGCTTTCCGGTTGCGGCGATAGGCATAAAGACCAATGTAAAATACGATTTGCTGAATGGCTACGCTGCGCACCGTATACAACCAGGCCATTTTGGATTCAGCCCAGGGGTTGAGTACCTGCAATACATTGTAAAACAGCCAGATAGCCACAACTGTACTCAATGGGTGCCGCAAAAATGACCAGTCGCGCTCCTTGATTTGCCGGAGTAAAATACCAACGGCACTTACTAAAATCAGCAGATCCAGCACCGTACCGATGGGCGCGCCGGTGTATTTGGCGCCAAATACAATAAACACGGCCGCCGAAAGCATCACGCTCAGGGATAGTGGCAGGTAAAAAATGCTCAACACGACCAAGGGGATGCCTATGAGCACCAATAAAAGCAAGACCCCGATTTTGAGGTCGTATGCAGCGAGCAGGTAAGCAATCGGCAACACACCCAGCAACAGCAAGCCGAAGGCAACAGGCGTATTGAGCTGCTGCCCCATCAGCTGCCCTTGCAACCAGGCGCTGATGCGCTCCCATAAACTGCGCTCGCGGTGAAATATGTCGCCCCGGTTATACAAATCAGAATAACAGTACTTTTAAAAAAATAGCAGCCAGCACCAGTACCAGAAAGGCATGGCTCAGGTTTTCGAGCAATTTGTCTTTGTTGCTAAGTGTTGGCTTCACAATAGTCGGCTGTTTTTGAGGTCTTCGTTGAGCTGTTTGAAGTCAATTTTTCCCTGTTGCGCCTTGAGGTGCTCCAAAATCGCCAGGCTTTTGCGGATGCGGGACTCCTGATTTTTGGTAGCGCCTACAATATGCAGCAAGGTGCGTTTTTTTCCGGCAGTCAGCGCCTCAAATAAAACCAGGGCTTCGTCGTCGGTTGCCAGGGCCTCTTCAAATGCTTCAGGCATGGGCAGCCCGTACTCCGAGCGATCTTTTTCCAGATGCACGTCAACTTTTGAGCCAATTTCGAGCCTCAGTTGGGTACGGATAGCTTTGTTGACATTAATAAACCAACCGTTACTGCTGCCCATCAGCGCGCATTGGATTGTTTTTTTTCCATTTAATGTACAAACAACCCGCCGGTCGGCGCCTTCAATAAACATTTCGGCAATGGGCTGCGGCACCTTGAAATGATGCCCCCAGAGCGAGGTATTAAAGTCTTCAATGGTGGCGCTAAATTCCATACAATGAGTTTTGGGCCTTGTTGTGAAAAACTGCGTAAAGCTATCATTTCATAACAAGGCCCGCAACAGGATCATCCAAAAATCGAGGCAAACGTTGCCTTCAAAATTTGACGTTCAGGAAATACGCTTAAAAAATGCGGTTGTATTTCAGCAGGAAACCGCCTGTGTAGCTGGGTTTCAGGCCGAGATAGGGGCCGATGGCCGAGGGATCGGTACCTGCGGGCACTTCTTCCACAATGACTTTGGTGAAATGGTCGTAGAACAACTCGCCAAACAGATCCAGCGAAACGCCTTTAAAGAGCGCGATGCTCATGTTGTTTTGCCAAAGCACGTTGCCATTCAGCTTTTGGCGGTAATCGGCAAACCAGCCAATCTTGGAGGTGTAGGTCACGCGGTCTTTGAAATACTTGTTGGTGTAAGCGGCTTTCAGCGCATAACCCAATTGCAGCCGGTTGTTTTTACCGGCTTCGTTGCCCAGCGGTTGGTTGGGCAGGGCCGCCAGCGAATCATTACCTACATAAATGAGGTTCATGCTGATCGGCGATACAAAGAACGACAGGTTTTTGTTGGGGCGGTAGTCGATACCCGGTGATACGGCCACGCGCACCGGCGCGAAAAACTCCGACAACAAATCGGCATTGCCGCGCTCGCTGCTCAGCACATTGCCCACATAGGTTGGCAGCAGCTGGGTTTCTGCCTGCGCGTCGATAGCTGCAAAGAGTTTGTCTTTGATGATATTGTAGCCATAACGCGAGTTGAGGCGGATGATATCCACGTTTTTCTGGAAAGGCTGCGATTTACCGCCTACGCGCAGGGCAGCGAGTTGGAGCGAGCCGCTGTTGTCCCAGAAAAACTTATCCTGTTTGTCGTTGGCAAAGAGGTACACCAAACCGCCAAAGCCGAAGCGGTTGGCGCCGGCGCCGAGGCGCGGGTTGATGAGGCCAAGGCCGGTCAGGTCGAGGCCGAGGCTGCCGCCTTTGGTCCAGCCTTTGCCGTCTTTCGGGGCGGCGGCGGTTTTAAGTTCTTTGAGGCGGTCATCGCCGGCTTGTGCCAGAAGGGCGGAGCTGAACAGCGCGAACGCAACAAAAAGCAGGATGCGGGTTGAAACTTGCTTCATGATAGAAAAGTTTGTTGATGATGAATAGAAAAACACCTGTGTAGCTCGGGAGCACACAAGATCAGTTTAATTGCAGGAAGCCGTTTAATCGGATTAGTCGGATACGCTTATACTTTGGTTTTACCTGCTTCCACCAGGTTATCGCTGCTGGGGTCGGGGTAAAACACTTCTACTTTTTCGGTGGTGAGTTTGCTGAGCGGAACGAGGATTGCGCGCTCCTGTGTTTGCAAAATCATGGTTGTGGAGTCTATCATCACCACTTTGCCGCGTTCGCCTTCTATACGTACGTCGTCGCCGATACGTATCTTATTGCGATTATAATAGCCCGCCAGATAGTTAGCAACCAGATCGCGGGAGGCTAAGCCATAACCCAACGCAAATGCAGCGGCGCCGGCGCCTACCAATACGGTGAGGTTGGAGGCAATAAAGCCGGTACTGATTTTGGCCTGCGCCAGGGCGCTGATGGCAACGGAAACAAAAATAAAGTAGAAAACGCCGGTTGCAATAAGTTTGGCCGACGAAATACCCATTGATTGCAAAGTGGTTTGCAGGGCATTGCGCAGCATATCGGCCAGAAACAGGCCCAGCATCAGGAATGCCAGGGCAGAGAACAGCACCGGCAGGTATTGAACCAAATCCCGAACCATATCTGTGATGGCCTGAATACCAAGAATATCTGTAGCAAGAATCAGAAACGACAGCATCATAAAATAATACGCTGCCGAACCAATAAGGGAAGAAATTTTGATGTTGGCGCCGGTGCGCTGCACTAAATCAATATCGTTCAGGCGCTCCGTCAATTTATCAACGCCTAACGTAGCAATGACCCGTTCGAGGATGCGACGCACTAAGCGGGAGAGCATCCAGCCGATCAGCAGCACGAAAAAAGTCATCGCAACTTTGGGAATTGCTGCCGAAAATTGATCTACAATTTGGGTGAATACGCCGTTTTTAAGTTTTTCAAACATCTCGAACATGATCTGACAAGAAGACTGTTAGTTGGGTCGGATTAATCGGAAGTTAACGCCCCGGCGCGCGGAAGCCCGGAGGGAAGCGCCAATCCGGCTCTTCCTCAAAATAGCCTACGGGGCCGTCATTGCTCAAACGACGACTAACATCGCCGCTGACGAGCGTCACCAACACATTGATGGCATTAGGCCCGAAGGTCTCCAGCATATTGCGGGCGTTGTTCAGCGTGCTCAATTCATTTTGGATATTTTCCTCAATGGACTCAGGCAGTTGTTCGCCAAACTTTAACGCGATACGCTTGAACGCATTTTCGTTATTGCTTGATTGCATAAATCGGATTACAGTTACATCCTGCGTTGAACAGAAGTATGATCAGAATTTGGTGATATGTCCTCGGATTAAAAAATTATTTTCAAAAGGTTCTAATCTGTTTTCAGGTTTTCATGGTCAATCAATAAGGTTTAGGTGCTTTCGATAGGGTCGGGGCCGTATTTTTCCAAATAAATGCTGTGGGCCTTTTGTTTGGCCCGCATGATCTGCATTTTTACGGCACTTTCTGTTTTTCCTATAATATCGCCGATTTCTTTGATAGACAAATCGTCGGCGTACTTGAACATCAAAATGGTGCGGTCGCCCGGCGGCAGTAATTCCAATACTTTTTCCAGGCGTTCCTGTTTCATCTCCAGCAGCACACTGTCGGGAATATCCACATCGGTGTCCTTACTGATTCGGCTCACATCATCGGAGAAGATCAGGGGCAGTTTCTTCTTCTTCCGGATCACATCAATACAATAGTTGTACGTAATAGAATACAACCACGTTGAAAAAGAAGATTGCTCGGTAAATTTGGATAAATTGAGCAGGATTTTGATAAAAATATCCTGCGTAGCATCTCGCGCCAAGCCTTCATCGGTAAGCATGGTAATACATTTGGCGAACACCTTATTGGAATATCTGCGGTATAAAAGCGTGAAGTGCGCCGGGTTTTGCTCGCGCAAATACCGGGCGATCAACTCGCTGTCCGTCAGATTCGATAAGGTTTTATTGGCTACCGCCGTCACAATCCAATGGTTTAATCGTCAAATGCTTCCGCAAAGACACGAATAAAAGGCGGAATTTTCGTTAAAAAACCATTAAAATCTTACGACCCATATAATACGCGCCATTTGGAAATTAGTCACTAAACATTAACACTTAAAAATTTTACTTCCTTCTACTTTCGCGGCAATATTTTCAATGGTTATGAAATCAACTGCCCAAGTTTTATTGTTTTTGCTTTTCGGAGGCATTTTTTCCTTCGCACAAACCCCTCAAACGGCTGAAATACCGCAACCCCAGGTTGCATTTCCCTTTGATGTAAAGCTCGCCAAACCCGATAGTTCGGCCGAAAAACATTCCAAAAAAATATTTCCCGCAGGCAAACCGGTCGTAATCGCCTTCTGGCTGACCACCTGCCCGCCCTGCCGGGAAGAATTAGCCGCCTACACGCGGGAATACCCCAATTGGAAAAAAGAAGCAGACTTTGAGCTATTCGCCATTTCCATGGACTTTGCCAACCGCTTCCGGCAAATTGCCACGCTGATGAACGACGGCGGCTGGCCATTCCCGGTATACTGGGATCGCACCCGTTATTTCAGGGCCATCATGCCGGGCGAGCTGAACGGACTGCCGCAGGTCTTTTTATTCGATAAAAACGGAAAGCTCGTCCGCCACCACAAAGGGTACAAACCCGGCGACGAACACGCGCTGTTTGAGGCCATTAAAAAGGCGGCCAAGACGCCCTAAACCTTTAACAATTCCAGGATTAAAGCCCGCATTTTTGCGGGTTCCGACCACACGATGAAATGATCGCCGTGGTCCATAATTTCTTTCCTGAAATCCCGATTATGCGCCAGTACCCGCTCGGCGAACGCCACATTGCCGAAGGGCACAAGGCGGTCGTCGGTGGCGTGGAACATAATTACCGGGCATTTTACTTCCGCCCAACGCGGCAACATTGTGCGTAATTCCGGCTCTAAATATTTGATCTCCCGATTACTCGCCCAAAAACTGATCGGGATAAACCAGCGCAGCGGCGGCACATCAATGGCGCTTTGCCACCACGGATGTTCCTCCATATCCGGGTCAATGGAGCCGCCGACAAACAACAAAGCGCCCGCTTGATCGGGATAATCCATCGCAAAACGCGCAATTACCGGCGCGCCCATGGAATGCCCCACCAAGACTACCTTGCGGCCGGGCGACAGGCGGTCGACGATGGCTTTGAGTACCGCTGCCTGTTTTTCGAGGCTGATTTCCGGCTCCCCAAATTGTGTAAACCCGAATCCCGGACGATCAAACGCCGCGATCCGCGCATTTTTCAGCAACATCGGATCCGATAAATAATCCAGATAAGCATCGAGCGAACCCGGTGAACCATGCACCATCAATACCAAAGGCAGGCTGTCGGCCCCGGCCATCATTATCCCGTGCGCCGTTTTGCCGGCCGCATACGGTATATCTTCAATCTGCGCTTTTATCTCTGGTACGCGATTTTGCAGGCGGTTGATGAGCTTTGCATCATCGGTACGCATTTTGAACGCGCCAGCCTGCATGGCAATTACCCATACCAACAAGATGACACCTAATATCAACAGGAAGTTCATTCGTCGTTTTTTCATAATATTCTACCTGAATACCACCAATAGTTGCTGTCGGCCGCCGAATGCCAGCCGACTGATATTTTGCACTTTAAAACGGCTCAGATCCGCTATCTCCCGCCAGTCGGCTGCCGGGCCAGGCTTAAATTGAAACAGTTTGGCGCCGCTGCCGCAGAGAAAACTGCCGTCGGGCAACACCACAAAGTCTTCAGTGCCGGCGGGCATACGCACGAGGGTTTCGCTGAGCCGGGTTTGTGGGTCGTAACTTTTGAGCAGCCAGGTCTGATCGGTCAGTTTATGCACAAATGCCAGTTTGTTTTTGGGTAATCGCTGGAGGCAACGGCCCGGATTGCCGCTGACGCGCTGGAGTTTTTGACCGCGCAGACCAGCGGTGTAAAGCACATGTTCTTTATCGGTATTTCCAACAATAAACAAGGCGCTGAGGGTATCGTTCAGCCAGCAATAATAACCTACTGCGCGGATATCCGGAAATTCGGCGCGGCCGTTATCGCTTCGGTCTATGGGGAAAGACCAGAGGCGCTGGCTGCCGTCGGCTTCTACGCGCACGGCGCAGAAACGTTTGCCGCCGGACATCAGGCCGGGAGAATATTCGGAAGTCGTGGTTGCGGTGAGCTGCGTTTTGCTCAGCAGGTCGAGGTTAAAGGCAAACAATTCTGTTTGGGTGGTGTCTCGGTCGGCCTGTTGCACGGTGCAGTAAAACTCGGAAGCGGAGACAAAAGCCGGCTGGTTGTTGTAGCCCTGCCTGTTGAAGCCCGTCAGGAAGCGGGGCGACTGGGGTCTCCAAAGGCTGTCGGCGCCTTTTTGGAGTGAAAACAGGAGTATGTTGTTCGCTGGAAGCGCCTGCGAGCGGGCATTAAAAATGCAACAAAGCAGCAGGCTAAAGAGCAGGATATGTTTTTGCATAATGCTTAAAAACAAAGTGTCGGGGCAACTGTTGCTACCCCGACACTGCACCTATAAAATTTCAAAAAATTTGCCGAAGCAAAAAATTAGCGACGGCCGAAAATACCACCCAGGATGCCACCCAGATCAAGGCCGCCTTGCTGGGGCTGCTGTTGTTGTCCGCCACCGAGTACGCTGCCCAGTACAGAGCCGAGCAGGTCGCCCATGCCGCCACCGCCTTGCTGCTGCTGTTGTGCGCCGCCGAGGATGATACCGGCGAGGCTTCCGAGATCGAGGCCGCCCTGGCTTTTTGCTTTACCCAAAACGTTCATGAGGATGGGCGCGAGTACCGGCAGGAGTTTCATTACCTGACCCATTGAAAGGCCGGAAGATTCGCTCACCTGCTGTGCGGTGCTTTCCTGCTGGTCGCCGAGGATGTGGCCGATAATACCCATGCCGTCGGTGTTGCGGCCCTGTGCGTTACCCGTCATCATGCCGCCAACCATACCGGCGAGGTCGTCGAGAATGCTTCCGTCGTGGTCGCGGTCAAGCGCGCCGGCCAGCGATTGCAAACCGCCTTCCTGAGAGATGTTGTTGGCGAGACCGCCGAGGAGGCTGGAGAAGATACCGTTGGCTGCTGTGGCCGTTTGCTGCGGTTCGGCGCCAATTTCCTGGCTCAGCTGACCGATAACGTCATCGGAGAGTTGGCCTTGCAGGATATCCATGATATTCATAGTAACAAAAAAATGAGGTGAAGAAAAAATTTTTCAATTCAGTTGCCGCACACACGCAAACGCATTGGTACGGCGTTTGTGTTGTTGAAAGCCGTCGTTAGACGTAAACTTGCCCAAAAGTATCAATCCCGGCAGATTTTTTTGAGCAAGCAGGCATAAAATTGATATAAATTCTTTAAATTTTGTGTGGCATCTTGTTGCATTGACAGAAAACCCGCATTTTTACGCGGCCTGTCGTCTAAATCAAGTTGGACACTACAGCAGGCAGACCAGATTCCGACCCGTATGAATTATCGCGGCGCCAAGCAATACATCATTGAGCGAATGTCCAAAGAGCTGTCAGGGCATTTGGCCTACCATGGTCTGCACCATACTTTGGACGTGCTGGCTATGTCCGTTGAACTTTGCGAAAGTGAAGGCGTCAGTGCACATGATACGGTGTTGGTAAAAACTGCTGCATTGTACCACGACTGTGGTTTTGTAAAAGACAAACACGCCGGGCATGAGCAGGAAGGCTGTTTGATTGTAAGGGAATTTTTACCTGATTATGGCTATACACAGGCTGACATTGAAACCATCTGCGGCATGATTATGGCCACCAAAATTCCGCAATCGCCCAAAAGTCTGCTCGAAGAGATCATTTGCGACGCTGACCTTGACTATCTCGGTCGCCCTGATTTTTTTAAAATCGGCGAAACCTTGTTCCACGAGTTGCACGCCTACCACCTTATTGATAACGAGCAAGCCTGGAATCGCTTGCAGGTGAGCTTCCTCTCCGCCCACCGTTTCCATACACAAACCAATATTCGCCGCCGCGAACCCGCCAAACAGGAGTACCTGCTGGCCCTCAAGGGCTTGGTGGCCACTTATGAAGTGTAAGTGCCTGGTTCGGAAACCTATCATTTGTCCCACAGTAGCTATACTTTTAATTAAATAATTGGATTCACCGGAGCTGCGTAGCTTTGCGCCCCCTGGGATTTCCGGCGTTGATTCGACGGATGCAACCAGGCCGCCTTTTATTATCGACAACTTGGTTTCAATGAAAAAACTACTCCTTCTTTTACTTGCATTGCTTGCGGGTATTACAACTTTTGCCCAAAACCATCATTTCGAATTGCGTTCAAAATTAGCATTTCCCGGCCAAACCCTTGCCAATGTATGTGGCTGGGCATCGGCCGACGGCCGTGAATACGCATTGGTGGGCGGCTCCAAAGGCCTGATTATTGTGGATATTACCAACCCGGATCAACCCGCCCAGATTGTACAATTGCCTGGCCCCGATAACCTCTGGAAGGAAATCAAAACCTATAAAAATTACGCCTACGTGACCTCTGAAGGCGGCCAGGGCGTACAAATCGTTGACCTGAACGGCCTGCCATCTGCCAACCTGACCTACCACAACTACCGGGGCGACGGCGCCATCGCCAACCAGCTCAATACCATTCATGCCCTCCACATT
>Ga0075157_10002004_pt1 | contig 12127 bp, 14 predicted proteins | sample JI81BgreenDNA_FD_70967 | JGI IMG/M metagenome (GOLD analysis project Ga0075157, IMG submission 70967) | Wastewater effluent complex algal communities from Wisconsin, to seasonally profile nutrient transformation and Carbon sequestration -... | ecosystem: Engineered > WWTP > Effluent > Algae...
ATACTTATGCAGCAAGTTATAGATAATTGGTGTATACAATTTCCACAACATCGGTTTACAGTTTTTTTACAATCTGCACCAAATAAAGATGTATTTCAGTATACTAATTGTAATGTAGAAGTTATTCCAAGAAAAATAAGTACCAAATGGCAAGTGTATAAATGGTATCATATTACACTTCCTGCTTTATTAAAAAAACACGATCCACAAATTTGTATTCAACCTTATGTAATGACTAGTTTACGTACCAAAGTGCCACAAATTGTTTGGTCAGACACTGTTTTACATCCATACATTTTTGCACCAAATCGTTTGGGTAAAGAGAAGCATACACGTTTTTTCGCCAAGCTTTTTTTAAAAAAAGCAAGCACTATTATTACTAGTACAGCATTTGTACAATCTTTTATAGAACAGCAATATAAAATTTTAAATAAAAAAATAACCATTGTACCTACTGCAATTTCTACTCAATTTCAACCCATACATTGGGAAAAATCTGAATTAGTAAAAGAAAGCTATGCCGATGCAAAAGCCTATTATTTATACATAGCTTCAGCTTTGCCAGAAAACAATGTAATGGAGTTATTAAAAGCTTTTTCGCTGTTTAAAAAATGGCAAAGAAGTAGCATGAAATTAATCATTACAGGATTATCAGAAACAGTACAAAAAGATATAGCCACAAAACTAGAAACCTACAAATACAAAGAAGATGTGGTGCTTTTATCGCATCAAACAGATGAAAACTTAGCTTTAATTATTGCAGCCGCTTATGGAGTTATTTTAACCGATTCGTTTGATGGAACAGTTTTATCAATAATTGCAGCACTACAATGTGGTGTTCCTGTAATTACTACAAATGAAAATGCTGTTGTAGAAATAACACAAAACGCCTGCTTGTACACACCTATAAACGATATAGATGCTTTATCTAAACAAATGATTTTGTTGTATAAAGATGAAATTTTACGATCATCTCTCATTCAAAAAGGTTTGCAAATAGCAGAACAAACGAGTGTTCAAAAAACAGCTGAACAGCTTTTCTCAATCATTGAACAAGCAAATACAAATGCTCATTCAATCAGATAAGCAAAAAACTAGCATTCAATCCTTTACTTTTGCCATCTTTAATACAAAATCATTCAAAAAATACAACAAATGAAATCGAATATTAATATTGAAGTTGTTTTAGACAACGATAAAGTACCTCAAGAAATTAATTGGGCCGCTACAGATAGTTCTGCCGATATGATGCAAAAAGCAAAAGCGATGATGGTTTCTTTTTGGGATGGAGCCGATAAAAGTGCTTTAAGAATTGATTTATGGACCAAAGAAATGATGGTAGATGAAATGGCCGATTTTTATTACCAAACCATGATGGGTATGGCAGATGCTTTTGATAGAGCAACACACCAACAAGAATTGGTAACTTCTATGAAAAAATTTGCAAAAGAGTTTTATGCTAAGTTTAGAGAAATTCAGCTAAAAGAAAACGCATAAAAAATTGTAATTGTATTTAACTAATTAAAAAAGAATAAGATGAGTTTAGAAACAGAAATAATGGCAAAAATGAAAGATGCCATGAAAGCAAAAGACGAAGCAACTTTACGTGGTTTAAGAGCTATAAAAGCCGAAATAATAAAAGCTAAAACAGAACCAGGTGCAGGTGGAACCATTTCTGAAGAAGGCGAATTAAAAATGTTGCAAAAAATGATGAAGCAAAGAAAAGATAGCTTAGACATTTTTACACAACAAGGCAGAGCAGATTTAGCAGCTAAAGAAGCTGAAGAAATTACAGTAATTGAACAGTTTTTGCCTAAACAATTAGATGAAGCGGCCATTAAAGAAATTGTATCTAGCATTATTGCAGAAGTGGGTGCACTATCCTTAGCCGATTTAGGAAAAGTAATGGGCGTAGCTTCTAAACAATTAGCAGGTAAAGCAGATGGTAAAGCAATTGCAGCTGTTGTAAAAGAATTACTAAGCAATCGTTAATAAAACCAATTGTTGTGCTGAATTAAATATGCTTGCCCTTAAACAAATACATGTTCATAGATATTTTATTTTTTATAGTAATGCTTTCTGCCTTTTATAAAGGATATACAAGAGGGCTTATTGTGGCTGTTTTTTCGTTTGCAGCAATCATTATTGGTTTGGCTGCTGCTGTAAAACTATCGGCTGTTGTAGCCGTTTGGTTGCAGCAAAGTGCAAAAATAAATGGTAGTTGGCTGCCTTTTTTATCGTTTATTATTGTAATTGTGGGCATTTTTATGTTGGTAAAATTAGCAGCCACAATGCTTCAAAAAACAGCCGAATTTATGTTGATGGGTTGGGCAAATAAATTAGGCGGCATGTTGTTATACGCTTTGCTATACAGTATGATTTTTAGTGTGGTATTGTTTTTTTTAACACAATTGCACATTTTTTCAGCAGAAACCACATCGGCATCAAAGTGTTATCCTTATATAGAAGCTTATGGTCCTGTAGTTATTGATGGAATTGGAAAAGTAATTCCCATATTTAAAAATTTGTTTCAACAGTTAGAAGGCTTTTTTGCAAAAGCTGTTTAATTTATTGTAGTTAATACTTGTATTTATGCAATCTACCCTTTGTTTCGACTTTGGCAATACTCGTTTAAAATGTGCTGTTTTTATTGATGGAGCCATCCAATCTGTAGAAACCTTACCCAACGATTCTGTAGAAACAATTCAACAAGTTTTACAAAAATATCAACCTCAATCAACTATTTTATCTTCGGTAATTCATCACAATAGTCAAATTGAAGAACTTTTATCTGCTTCAACTAAATTTCATAAACTTAATCATCAAAGTAAATTACCCATTACAACACCTGTGGGTAAACCAGAAACGATTGGTGCAGATAGGTTGGCACTTTGCTCAGCAGCTGTTCATTTATTTCCTCATCAACATAGCTTATCTATTGGTTTAGGCACTTGCATTACCTATAATTTCACCAATAAATACCATCAGTTTTTGGGTGGAAGCATTTCTCCAGGAATGCATATGCGTTTTAAAGCCATGCATGAACAAACCGCTTTATTACCCATTGTGCCAGCAGAACATCATTTTCCATTGATTGGTTACGATACTAAAACTAATTTACAAAGTGGTGTTTTATTAGGCATTGCTAAGGAAATTGATGGAATAATTGATGCATATAAAGAAAAATATGATAACATTAACGTGCTATTAACCGGTGGAGACATGGGTTTTTTTGTTCCGCACCTAAAAAACAAGATATTTGCCGACCCTTACTTAATCTATACAGGTTTATATGCAATTAGTACTATCAATTAACCGTAAGATTATTTTAGTGTGTTTAGCTGCTTTTGGCATTACAATAAAAGTAGCTGCACAAGAAAATTCTCCTTACTCAAGATACGGCCTTGGCGATTTTTTTCATGGTCAACACATTATTAATAGAGCAATGGGAGGAATTTCTGTTGCTTATGCCGATGGATTAAGTGCCAACTTAGGTCAATCTGTAAACTTTAACAACCCTGCTTCTTACGCCAATTTCAAAACTGTTTCTTACGATTTAGGTTTAACAGTAGAAAACAGAACGTTGAGAAACCAATCGAATGCCGCAAAATTTTCATCCAATAATTTTACGCCATCTTATATGGCTTTGGCTTTGCCATTAGATAAAAGAAAAAATTTGGGTTTAGCCTTTGGTTTGGTGCCACTTAGTAGAATTAATTATTCTGTTATAGAAAATGGAAGATTACCAAATATAGACAGCGTACAAACTATTTATGAAGGTAGTGGTGGTTTAAACCAAGCTTTTATTGGTTTAGGGAAACGCTGGAACAATCTAAGTATTGGTTTTAATGTAGGTTACAACTTTGGTAACAAACAAATTTCTACCAAAAGGGGCTTTTTAAACGATAGTGTTGTTTACAACAATTCTAACGCTGCTACCAACACTACTTTTGGTGGAACATTTATGATGGGTGGAATTCAATACGAAACTGTATTAAAAAAACAAACAGATAAAATAAATAATACCGAAAACAGAATTGTATTGCGTTTAGGTGCAAGCGGACATTTAGGACAACAGTTGAATGGTAGACAAGATGTTATTCGTCAATCGTTTGTGTATAATAGTTTGGGTGAAGTAACACAAGTAGATAGCGTTTTTGCACAAAATGAAATTAAAGGCAAAATTAAAATGCCTAGCACTTTTACGGCAGGTTTTACCATTCAGAAAAATGTAGCCAACTCTAGAACCAATTTTGATGTATGGACTTTTGGTGCAGAATACACTTCTACACAATGGAGTAATTATCGTTTTTATGGTTCACCTGATTTATTGGTAAATAGTTGGCAACTAAGAATTGGTGGACAATTTTCTCCAAATCCTGTTCGTGGAACCAATGTTTGGAGCACTACCAATTACAGAGCTGGTTTCTTTTTTGGAAAAGATTATATTAATGTAGATGGTAAAGAACTTAAGTTGGCTGGTTTAAGCATTGGTGCTGGTTTTCCGGTACGTAAATGGAGAAACTACGATTATCAATTTACCATTATAAACACTGCTTTTGAATTTGGAAAACGTGGTAGTAATGTTAATAATATTACCGAAAATTGGTTTAGAGTTTCTGTTGGTTTAAGTTTAAGCGATCTTTGGTTTATAAAAAGAAAATATGATTAAGGGTTTTTATAATAACAATATATTTAAAAAAGCAGCCATTATTATAGGCTGCTTTTTTGTGTTATCGTGTGAAAACGATTTGCAGACTGTAAAAAATTTAAGTGTAAAAAAATTAGGTATTGAGGAAGGAAAAAAAATTGAAAGTTTATTAAGTAACGATGGAAAATTAAAAGCAAAACTAACTGCACCAACCATGTTACGCTATCAATTAGATACTGCTAAAATTGAATTTCCGAACAGCTTACATGTAGATTTTTATGATAGCCTAACTACAGTAGAAAGCCAACTTTTTGCAAAATATGGTCGATATTTTGAGAATGATAATAAAGTATTTTTAAAAGATAGTGTTTTGGTTTTTAATAGAAATAATGATACGCTTTGGTGTGAAGAATTGTATTGGGATCAACAAAAAGGAACATTTTTTACCGATAAACCAGCCATCATTAGTCAAGGTAAACAACAAAAAATTTATGCTCAACAAGGTTTATTAGCCGATCAAAATTTTAAATGGTTTACACTTAATAAAGTAGGAAAAATTAATACGGGTAAAGATAATTTTATCAATATTCCAGATTCTACCTATTAGTATTATTTTTTTTGATACAATACCCAAATATCATTAATGGTATTTATTTTTTTACTAGCCAAATAAGTATTGATATTCCACAGCATGTTAGATGAATACAATATTGGTTGATAACCTAAACTGTCTAAAGCATTTCTTTTCTCTACAATATCGTTAAACGTTACAGCTAAGAATTTTGGCTTTTCTTGTAAACTATCAAAAGCTTCTTTGCTTTCAATTTTTTCAAATTGCAAATTGGGTAAACCCTTTTGGTAAAAAGTAAGCGGTAAAGTGCTTTCTGTTTCTAAAGGCGATCGATGAATGCAATGAACAACCGTTTTTTCATTACCAAAGTATCCTTGCATTGTTCTAGCAAAATGAACCGTTTGTGCATAAGGTGTTCCCATAAACACTACTAATAAAAAAGTATTTAACGCAATACCCATTACCATTGTGGCTTTTATTAAATACTGTAACCATTTTTTACAAGTTTGCAAATAATCGATAAAATGTTGCAAATGCCATCCAATAACTAATGGTAAAATATTAAATATGGGAAAAAGAAAACGCTCTTCTTTGTGGCCAACCATGCAATGACCAACAAGAAAAAACAAAACCGATAATATAATCGGATGTTTCCAATTTTTTAAAACGCTTCCTACTCCTACAAAAAACAATACAACACTGAATAATGGTGCAGATAAAACAGCAGCTAAAATGGCGATATAATTCAAGAAAGAACTTGTTCCAAACGAATTAGCTTTTCCACCAATAATATTTACCTCAAAATATTTATACGGCGTAAAAACCCATTGATGATAAAACCAATAATCTAACAATACATTGCCACCAATTGTAATAATCAACGCAAGCATTATCAATAAAAATTGTTTGTAGGCTTTGGCAATAAAAAACAACCAAACAAACCATCCTACCATTGCCAATGCCATTTGAAATCTTGCAAAAAATGCCAAACCAAATAATACACCTGTAAGTATAGCAACGGTTATTGGTTTTACTTTATGTTTAGCATCGTATAACCAAACGCCTGCAAAAAATAAAAAAGAAGCTACTATTTCAGAACTAAATAAAGAACGAACAAACGGAAAACTCCAAGATGCATTTAGTAATAATAAACTAATGTATAGTATCTTTTTGCTATTATTTTGTAGATAATACAAGGTAATGCCATTAAACAGCAAAAACATACATATACCTGTAAGCAATTGCAAAATGGTTAGTTGTGTAAATGGATTGTGAACACCAATGGCCTCACAAAAAAGAAAAAAAGCAGAAAATAAATTTATTTGTAAGCTTGGACGAATCATAGCTTTTAGCTCCCAAATGGGTGCTGTTCCATTTGGATTACCCAAGTGATACGACGAAAATTCTATGATTTGAAAATGCTGATCTGGATGTAAAAAACCAACAGCCTGATACGAAAAAATAAGTTGAATAATAAATAACCCAAACAGCAGCCAAAAAAGTTGCTTATTGGTTTTAATAGTTTGAATGATGGACGACGACATTAGCAGCAATAATAAAGCAAACGAGAAAATTCGATATCGAATTTTCTCGTTTACAAAAGGTTATAAATGGTTGTGACTACCATCACAAAAAGGAGGATTTTTAGTTTGCTTACAATTGCAAAGCCATACTTCACCATCTTCTTCAGCAGTATATTTTAAACTTTTAAAAGGAAAAACCATTGTTCCCTCTTCTTCTGTAGCTAATGTTTTATGCTTACCATCACAAAACGGATTTTTTTCACTTAATCCACAAGTACACCAAGCATACGTTTTTCCTTTTTCTACTGCAACTGCTGTTGGTTCTTTTTTAAACGGCACAGGATAAGACATAATGAAACAATTTTTTAAGATGAAATTCGAAGTTAATGAGATATTGACTGCATTGCAACTTCTTTTGTAATACTTTAAAACCAAGGTTTAACAAATTACTACTTGTATTTATTAACTATCGTTTCTATTGTTATTTTAAAACATGATGCTATCTGTTGTTACTTTTATTCTCTGCCTGATTTCCTCTAAAGTAATATTCTTCAAAAGTTTTCCATCACGAAAAACTTCTTTCAACTCTCCCCTTTTTTCGTTTTCCCAATCTACTTGATCTATTAGTTTGTATGTACCATTTACTATATCAATTCTCATTAATCCTTTGGCAGATTTTTTTGTTCCATCATCAGTTATCGGATCTTTGAAAATCTCTCTTCCTTTTCCATCAACCTCACCATAAGTTGCTTTCATTGCAAAGCCAAATGTATCTCTAGTGTTATATTGATAGGTGTAAGAACCTATTCCCAAAACCACATTTGTAGAAGCAAAGCCTTTAGCTTTTAGTTTTTCACAGATTTGTTTTGCTCTTTCAATGGTAATACTATCGCCATAAATTGCTCCAATTTGTGGTATTAATTCTTTGTACCCTTTATCATTTATGCTTCCACCAAATGTTTCCCAAAGCAACTCAACTACCCCCTTTTTTTCATTTTCATTTTTTCCATTTGGATTACCACATATGATATACACAGGGTCTCCACTATCGGGTCTAATAACCACTTTACCGTCTCTTTTTTGTATTTCCATTCTCAATTTTGGCAAGTAATCTGTTAAGACTTTCCACAAATCCCATGTATCAGAAACAATAGAAACAATACCTTCTGGATAAACGTCACAAATAAGTCTTCTAAAAGTTCCTAATTCATCGTCTAAAGTGCCCATACACATAACAGAATGTTCTGTTGCTGAAACTGATGCACCAATTAATTCTTCATCAGAATTAGCATTATAGTATTTTTCTAAAAAATCAATAGCAGGTATAGTGTCAGTGCCTTTAAAACTCAATAAATGTGCACTCGCTGAACAAATAGCGGCTTCAATTCCTGCCATTCCACGCATAGAAAAATCGTGTCCTTGCCAATCTACAAATTCAGGAATTGATGATGTTTCAATTGCATATTTGTCTAATACTTTACGATATTGTTTTGCAATAGTTGCCGATGTACAGGGCATCCAAATTACGGCAGAAATCAACGTTTCAAAATAATTCGTTAACCAAAAAAACTCTGGCAGCGTATTGTACATCGTAAACATTGGTACTCTTACTGGTACACTTATACCTTCAGGCAAAGCCTTAATTACCATCGGAATAAAACCTAAATCATGTAGGTCTTCAATGTGTTTTGTACCCACTTGATTTTCTCCCAAATAGTTGTTTATTCTTCGACTGTATTCTGCCACAACCTTTTGTTTGGGTTGTTTGAAAAAGTAGGTTTCAAAATCTTCTAAAATGTATTTTTTTATGAAGTATTGTAAGCCGAAAAATACGATTTCGTCGATACCATCAATCCTACTTTTTCTTGGTGTCCAATTTGAATATACTAATGTAGTACCTGCTGGATATTGCCTCCGATGATCAACTTTGTAGCCATCGGTTAATAATAATGGATTACTCATAATTTTAAATATTTTCTGTTAAAAATTCTAACTCGTTATATACTTGATGCAAACCTGCTCTATCGTCTAAATACACATTTGCATATACTTTTCTACTTTTTAATTTATGAAAAGGTGGATTTTCGTTTATTACATCAAAAGGAATTTCGTTATCCGTTAAATAATTTGATACAAATTCTAAATCTTCTTGACCTGTCCAACAAATAAGATAACAGTTTATTGATTTTAGTTTTTTTATTAGCGTAATAACGTTATCATAAATTCTTCCTTTTTTATGAAAATCATAAACTGTATCGTCAAAATCAAAAGCCACAACCAGCGAACCGTATTTTTTGTATTCTTCAATCAATCGGTTCTTTGAATTTTCGGGATTAAGATAAAAGTCCATCGTCTAATTTTATTTGGGTTAAACAGTTATGATATAAATCTTTGATAGAGTTGGTGGTAAAAATGTGCGTAAAGCTGCTTTCTAATTCATCAAACCCTTTACTGAAAATTCCATGTGTTACAGCCAAATACAATCTCCCTGCATTTTTCTTTTTAAGTTCATCAGCTAAGCCAATAAAAGTGCCACCACCATCGCAAATATCATCTACAATCAAACAATCTTGACCGCCTAAATCGTCTGCATATACTTTAAACCCTGTTAAATTACCAGTTTTAACATCCCGGTTTTTACTACATTCCACCACGTCTATACCACCCAAAAACGTCGAAACTTTATAGATTTTCTTTAAAGCTCCAGCATCTGGTGAAATCAGTTTTATTTTGATTCCAATTTTATTAATTACTTGTTTAATAAAATTATGATTTGAAATAGCTATACAATTGTGAATTAAAGCTGGCGTAACTTCTGAATGTACATCCAAAACAATAATTTTTTTAAAGCCTAGATTATTAATTATATCTGCATACACTTTTACAGAAAGTGGTTCGCCTTTGACCATTACACGGTCTTGTCGAGCAGAAGGAAAATAAGGAATAACTAAATTTGAAATTTTAGCATCTATTCGTTTTAACGCATCAACAGCCAAACAAAGCAACCCTAGATCATTGAATGAGTTTAATCTATGAGTTACAACAACGCTTTGTTCGATATCAAAATTTGGATTGATTTTAATGTGCGGTTCTCCACCAGAAAAAGTGAAGCTTTGAAAGTCAATTTCTTCTCCGTTATACGGCTTGAAATCTTTACTTAAGTTTAGCAACATGATTTTTATTTTGTGTAATTATTACGCAAAATAAAACGAAAAATTGACTTATAAAAATATATGCGTAAATTTTACGCAAAATTAATTTCAAAAATAAAACCTTCTTTAAGTAACTTATTGTATTTCAATTTATTAAACTTGAATAATTTTGCAGGTCTTCCGCTTTTTTTAGGTGCAAAATTGTCGGTTTCTTCAATTATGCCAAAGCTCAAAATCTTTTTTCGAAAGTTTCTTCGGTCAATTTCTTTTGCTAAAATGTTACAGTAAAGGTTTTCTAAATCGGAAAAAAGAAATTCTTTTGGGAGCAAATCAAAGCCAATTGGCTGATAAGTTAATTTATTCTGAAGTCGCTGATGTGCAGTTTTTAAGATGTCTTCATGGTCAAAAGCTAGCTTTGGTAAATTATTTATTGGAAACCATTTGGCATCTTCGGCATCACTATCAGCAGTTAATATAAGTTTCGTAGAATTAACTAATGCAAAATATGCTACTGAAACAACTCTAAATCTTGGATCTCGGTTTATATTGTCGCCAAAAGTGTAAAGCTGTTCCAAATAATTTATTCTAATTCCTGCTTCTTCTTTTAGCTCTCTGTTCACTGCATCTTTTAATGTTTCGTCATCTTTTACAAATCCACCAACCAAAGCCCATTGATTTTTTAATTCTCCAAATTTTTGTTTAATCAGCAATACATTCAATTTATTGTTTGCATAACCAAATACTATTGCGTCGACAGCTAGTTTTATATTCTGTTCAGGTTTCATTGTAATATGCGTAATTTAAACGCAAAAATACAAACAAATTTTAGCCCTTTTTTTGTCTGTCGAAATTCATATAAAAGTGAGTAAACTTCGTTATTACTCATATAGAAAAACTTATTTAAGAAGGTTGTTTACAAATTTGGAGTAGCCTTTTTTGGATTTGAACAACTAAATATTAGTAATTAAAAAATTTATCCCTCACAATAGGGTTGAATAAAATTGTATAAATTAAATTCATTCAACAAATAAGCCTCCTCAATCGCTTGTTGTAAGGTTGCTTTGTTTACGCTTTTCATTCTGTATTGTTCTATTAAATGAAATGCTTTTTCTGCCAATAAATAATATTTTTTAGGATTTGTTTTAAATGTTTGTAAATGTGTTTCTATAGCTAACAACAACTCATCTATTCCCTTTTTCTCCGAAGCAATGGTTTTAATAATTTCAATGGTTTCTTGTTGATGAGCAAAAGCAGGGGCAAGCATTTGCTTAAGATTATACACAAACGCATCAGCATCAGGTCTATCGGCTTTATTTACGACAAATACATTGGCAATTTCCATTAAACCAGCTTTCATAGTTTGTATTTCATCACCTGCTTCTGGCACAACCACAACAACAGTAGTATCTGCCAAACCTGCAATTTCTACTTCACTTTGCCCAACACCTACGGTTTCTACAATAATATAATCGAACCAAGCAGCCCTCATTACATCGGTAATTTCAATAATTTTAGGATGCAATCCACCCAAACTTCCTCTTGTTGCTAAAGAACGAATAAACACTTGTGGATGATTGTACCATTGACTCATTCGAATTCTATCGCCTAACAATGCACCAAAATGAAATGGAGAGGATGGATCTACACATAAAACACCTACACTTTTTTGTTGTGCAACCAATTGTTCAATTAAAGCATCGGTTAAAGTGCTTTTGCCTGCACCTGGTGGCCCTGTTATACCAATTACAGGTGTTTGTACATGTGGCAACTGTTGTAAAAAAGAAAAATAACCTTCAACCTCATTTTCAATTAACGAAATGGTTCTTGCCAATGCCTTTACATTTTGTTGTTGAATTGCCGAAAGAAGGTTTTGCCACATAGCTAAATAGATAGAATTTTAAATGTAGTAAAAAGCATTTGTTAATTACATTGTAATTTAGCAGTTGCCAACAAATAACCTAGTATGAAAGTTACCGGATTTACATTTATTAGAAACGCTATTCAACTAGATTTTCCGATTAAAGAGGCTATAACATCTATTTTGCCTTTGTGCAATGAGGTTGTGGTAGCCGTTGGTGATAGTAAAGATGGTACAAGAGCATTGATAGAAAATATTGATGCACATAAAATTAAAATTATAGATACGGTTTGGGATGCTACAAAAAATGAAAGAGGAGAAGTATTGGCAGACGAAACCAACAAAGCATTGCAACAAATAGATGCAGAAACT